>OMLO01000004.1_pt1 | contig 79125 bp, 54 predicted proteins | sample 1674811 | NCBI WGS metagenome assembly OMLO01 (sample SAMN06265003, study PRJEB25207) | coral metagenome | isolation source: Coral host | place: Mexico:La Bocana,Puerto Morelos, Mexico | collected 2008-11-13
TTGACATCGCACGATGCGTCATAAGATATTAAACGCATTTGCGTCAAACTCCACAATGAGACGGCGCAGCCAGTTGACTCGACTTACCTCTAAGCATGAATAAAATTGTTCGCTTGGTTTTCCCAATTTCAAGAAATATTTTAAAAGTATTAAAGGTCTGTACCGCAAAGAAGAGATCTCTTAAGTCTAGCTTTCCCTATTTTTAACTCTGAAAACCTAAGCCTGCGAACAGGCTCCCAGTTGGGTTTAGTGCGAGCTAGCCGAGTGTGTCTAGGACGAGCTGGGCGAGCCGAGAGCAGTCTGGTGAGCAGTCTCGATTTCGTCGTCGAATTTTTTCCCGCCCTCGCTAGGAGCCTGTTCTAAGGCTAGGAAAACTTAGGCCCGCATCAAATGTTTTCCTTTCACACCGCGCGGAAGAAATTTGAACACGCAACCCACCACCAAAAACTCAGGCAGTATACTGTTCCAGGCTCTCGGTCAGTGGGGACGATCGAAAAAGCGGGCGGGTGATGAACGGGATCAGCAGCTAGTGGGATCCGCCTGAGAGTAAAGGAAAGGGCGTGAGACCTCTCCTTTTTGTCTACCAGACCCCGCTCGTGACCTCTCCTTCCTCTATATCGGACCCCGCTTCTCGATCGTCTGCTTATTCCGATCGCCCCTACTGATAGGGAACCTGGAACAAGCTACTCAGGCAAAGGAATATCATTATTACCGTAACGTTATCGCTTTTGTAAAGCTTTGTTTTCAAACTTTTTTCGGTTCACACTCAAACGCGGAGCCGCGTTTTCAAATTCTTCCAGTTTAAAGAGCGCTTTTGAAAAGCTCCGTGTTCCTGACGGATAAGAGTGGACGGAAGGCCTAATTGTAGAAATAAACCTGCGTTTTCAAATACTCCAACGTAGTGTGGGAGACTTCCAGTGCTTCAAATATGATTTCAAAACAACAGGCGACGCTTTGCTGAGTTTGTAGCTCTAAACAAGTTAGGTCTTGACAGACTGTTCCACTACATATAAAAGGCCGTGGAGATCATTGACTGAAGGCCGTGAATGTGTGGTCAACATGGCGAAAAGAAAGATAACTTATACCCCATTCACACCGAAGCTAAAACAAGTTTAAAGTCTGTTTAGTTAAACACGGTTTAAAATTGATTTCCTCATAGAAATTGTTAACTGATGTTTGTCGACCTCAAATGTAGCACAGTGAAAGCGCAAGTTAATGCTTACAGGAGCCCTGTGTAAAATTAAATCTTTTGGTTTTCTGTGGCTGATTTTCATTTTGTAAAACCTGGTTTAGCTAAACGTGTTTTGTTGGTGTGAATGGGGTATTAGTCAAGCTCTTTACCGGGTCATGAGACCGCTGAAAAGCGAGACCGTTAGCGCAAGACAAACCAGGACCAACGAGCTTAAAATGCGTAAGGTGCTACCTTTCTTTGCCATTGCTGAACCATTGTTGTCGACCGAAGGGTCAGGACGAGCTTCAATCGAGTTGGAAGACAGTCCATTTAGAGGAAACGAGCTGGTCGAAGCAAAGACGAAGTCAAGTGACCGTGCCGGGCGGGTTGAGTTTCCTGGGACTGAGCTCCGCTGATCAAGATATTCCACGGATGATACTCCGGATGAATCTTGCACATGCTTCGGGACGGACTGTGCGCTAGTCGGTGTTGAGCTGTCAGTGATCTTTGATGAAGAAGTTACTTTAATATTTGTATAACTTGTGGTGCTCAACACAGGGGTGGACATGTTTGCCGTTATTTGAACTGATTGCGATAGAATCGATGGGCTAGCCGTAATTATAGTTGCAAGTTCATTATTAGAACGGCTTAAATGAAGCTTGCAGATCGTATCATCGTTTCCGTATCCGGGACATTCACATTCTTTACGAGTTACGTCATCTATTCGATTGCATTTCCAGCCGGGCGCACAGAAACTCTCACAGTCGGATCCAGTCCACGCGCTGGAGCGCAGTGCTAATGGCCTGGGGCTTTCACCAGGTGCAGTTTGAATCACGTGACCAATGCATCCCTGGAATCTGTGTGAATGAAAGTCATTGTAGAATAATATGATATTAAAGGTTAATAAACTCAACCAAAACTTTGGTCTTTGTTAAACAAAATGACAACTTGGTTCCATTAACCACCTGGTAAACTATTAAAGCCTTCAAGTTATTTATTTTTCATAAGTGCTCTGGAATTTCATAAATTTTCTTTAATTTTTTTTCTTCTTCTTCTTCTTCTTCTTCTTTACTGTTAATAAAAAATAATGAATTTCTTTTCATTTAACTTATATTCAACTTACGCAGATGTAAGAGTCTCACGAAAGATCCCCGGTTTTGCCAAAGCATTTCCGCCGCTAATGTTCCATGGAATGCTTCCCACGTAAAGATCTTGCCACCTTTCTGATATGGAAGACGCATATCTACACGGAATAGATTGTGAATAACACCCGTCCACCGTTAGAGAAAGATTGTTCCGTTGTCTTATTAAGCGAAGACGATGCCACTGCGAGTCAGAGAAGTTTCCCTCAACTGTGAGCTGTCTCCACAGACACTGATCAAAAGTTACCCTTGCGCGGATATTTCCATTTACCAGAAACAAGTCAAAGTGGTTATAGTTACTGTCATCTTGATACGCAAGAAACGCGGTGGGTTTGCGACTGTTGAAAAGCAGCGAGAACTCTCCGGGACCCTTCCACGCCTCGTAAACAGCGTTAGAATTGTATTCATTGTAAGACAAGAAAACACCAGTAGTTAGATTTTGTGATGGAATTCTTGCTTCGGCACATAGCACAACCAGACCAAAAAAGCTAAAAAAGCCGGTGAACAACGACATCATAAATCGAGTTCAAGAAATTGAGTTTGATGTTCTCGTAGTGAGTGCAGGACGCACGTGTTGGACGCGAATCGTCTTTGTAAATGACAGGTTTCCCGTTTGAATAGTTGTAGTTTTGAACTGCTGAACTACAGCAGGACAGTGCGTTTATCAGTTAAATAGACCAATAACATTCGCGAAGAACACGATAAGATTATAGTTTCAGATTATCGCGGGTTTCATTAAGATTTTTTGACTGAAATTATGCGTAAATGCACTTAATAAAATTGGTGCCGCATGTGGGCAATATGACATGAAAAAAAAGAGCTCCAAAAATTAAGCCTTCTGACCTCTCTAACGATGTTAAAACGTTCTCAAATGTAACTGAGGGTATTTTTAGACCTTTGGTCTTATACTTGGACAGAATCAAGCTTTACAACCATGCGTCTTCATTCTAATTCTTAGCCATCGTTATATATTCATAACTGCTCACTCGGAGTATTTTTGTGGTTTTGCCTGAAAACAAAAAAGTTAATTTGAACACGCGTCGCATGTCAAGTTCTAAGTGATAACTGATTCTTTTTAAGGACAAAGGAAAGACATTTCGGTCTGTTATTAGATCTTGAGCAATCCTGGCTTTAATATTATTCTGCTTCGAGGCAAATCTAATTAACTGAAAAAATCTAAATAATTAAAACCTGTTCCTAAATCCGAGTAAATGATTTTCCTTACAATCAGTAGCAGTCGTAGTGTGAATTGACAAAGATTTTTAACCAATCATAGTGGATTTCGATTTTAGACAAAATGATAATGTTTTTTTCTTCAGTTGTTCATCAACAAATCGCTGTCTTTGGATAAGAGATCGAGTTAAGGTAAAGTCTGCATACAAGCCATGTGGCCCACCAGCCAGGCGCTTATCTTTCGTTTCTTCTCCCCCCTGGAATGGATTATAGTCCATCACAGCGTTACCCACGCATTCAATTCGCCGCTACCCATTTATACACCTGGGTGGAGAGAGGCACTGTGAGATGTCAAGTGGCTATCCCTAGAACACAAACTAACGCTCGTACCCAGAACGCTCGATCCAGAGTCGAGATAAGGCCACCGCGTCTCCCTTTTGGATAAAAGAAACCATGTAATATTCTATCCAATCAGAGTTAGTGCATTGCTTGTCTAGCTTTGAATTCCTTCAGAAAACACGCTTGTCATGCAAAAGAAAAATAGAGAAAATGAATATCTTCTTTTTCTAGTATTCATTTAGATATTCAAGATTCGGTTCAAGCCAATTATAAACACTATTTATCAGACCTAAGTGTAAGTAATTAGATAAGTATCAGTCAGTATCATATTGCTGTAAAAAAAGCACTGTTTATTTGTATTGTTTAGTAATGCGACTGTATTGTAATTAGTGTACGTTTAGGTTATTGTAATGTTATCAGTGTAAGTAGTGTAAGTGTTCATGATCTGTCTGTCGTTATCATTCCAATAAAAAAAGCAAAAATATAGACTGAAAATCTGTGGCGGTTTATGGCCAGTAGAATTCAACTTAAGTACGATAACAGCGGAATTAGTCCATGTTCAAGCATTTTTTATACTTTCCACTACCAAAGGAAATTTGCCCGGTCCTCAGGCTATTGCGTCGACGAAGAAGAACGCAAGCATAATTTTGACCTGTGGCTTTCTGTCAGTTGGTTTTCCTGTGCCCGGTTATATGCAGAAAATATCCCCATTCCTGTAAGGTCCTGTAAGGCTACCCCGCTTGATTTTTGTAGGGACGTATTACGGCCAGTAAACTGGTATCGTTACTAAAACATGTAATAAGATATGTGACGAATATGTGAGCATGTAAGCCGACCATGTGAGCCCGTCTTTGCGCTGGTTTTTTCTTTCCATTTAGTCGCCGAGGCTTCGCTATCTTTTGCTCTCAGCGTAGGGCTTTGATGGAACTTAATGCATTTTGCGGTGGAATTTTGAGGCTCCATAATTGATATTCAATAGTTCTTTCGAGCGTACTGTTATATGTCCACGAACACGACTTTGAATTGCCTTGGTTTTTAGATAGCTCAGTCTCTACCTGGTCGAATATTGTTTGGAATCTGTGGAAAAGTACTCTGAAGGTAAGATCCATAAGAGTGAGACTGAAACAAGGATTGGCAGAAATGTAAATACTTTCTACTTTTATTCATCAGGGGAAATATTTGAAACAGTCGCACGTAGTTTGGGTACAATAAACGAGCACACGATTGCAAATGTTTGCTTGGATTTGTGTTTCCAGCTTAGAATAATGTAGGTAAAAAAGATATACTTTCAAAAATTAGCTTTTACGCTTCAGCATTCGATATTTGAAGGCTAATGTAAACATTCTTGTGATCATGAGTCTAAGGAAACTGGCACCGTCACGGAATATCACTATGATGTATTTGTCTGTAACACCTCGAGTGTTGATGAAAAAATCGTCTTGATTTTAGCAATAGACAGAGGTTGAAAGTCAGCAAGTGAAATATTTTAGGATAAACATATTTAAGTTACGTCGAACGCAATCATAATTTTTGATTACTACTAGTCTTTAGTATAAATCTACTAGCGTTCTATCACAAATGCCGCGCTCTGATTGGCTACGCTACTCACTATCTATTCTGTGATAGATAGTGAGTAGCATAGCTGTGTGCCATTGTTAACAAAATTACGGCCGCTTCTTGGTGTTTTGCAGTGTTTATGAAGAGGATTAAGATGGAGCTTTTATTTATAGTAAAACAATTAGATTATTCGCTCTCGATTTCTATGCGTGATAGTTGACTCGGGCTGCGCCCTCGTCAACTATCACGCAATAGAAATCGAGAGCGAATAATCTAATTGTTTAATAGAATATTTATAATCTGAAATTTGAACAAACCAAACAGGTGCCATGTTTAGGAGCTCAAGAGATAAAGGAAACGGACAATACCATAATTAGTTTTATTTCTAAAAATGAATCAAATTAAAAAATGTCATTTTAAAACTATTCAGCAATCATTTCCTTAATGTTGGACTACTGCAACTGGAGCCAGTTAGACGACGAGCTTTCAATTGACAACCAATCACATTGCAGAATGGTAACAAAGTATTGAGCCAATCCGTGACAGTTAACACTGTTTGAACCTGAGCAATTCCCGCGTGTCTTCACTTTAAACGTTCTGCAACGCTATTGGTCGTGGCTTCTAAATGGAGCCGGTTACAGTTGGCGCACATTTTTCTGCTATGATTTATATCCCAATTCATAACAGTGTTCAATAATGCATTATCCACGTGGACTTTTTTAAGCTTTGACCCTCGACTCATTTTTCTAAATTCTATTTTTACAAGGCAAAAATTTAATACTACTTGTTCATATCTCGCTTAATATTTAATTTACAAGTGAAAAACATGCGGTAGGAGCTCAAATATAAAAGCAAGCTTTTTTGGAGGCGCGGCTGTTCCAGCTCGCGTTCTTCATTTAACTGTCCAACAAATAGTTTCTAGAGCGTTTTAGATTCGACCCGACACATTCCATACTGATGACGTGTACACACCTTAACTTCCCATGCATTCAGGCTCCGTTCACACAACGCCGAAAATTTAAAAACGCAACAATTACCGGTTCTATTGGATTTGTGTTTGAGGAAAACTCGATCAGGGAAATCGCATTGTAACGACGCCGTTTTCAGAATGTTTTCCGTCTCACACGAGTAGCCGGCGATTTTAAAGTCCTCCGGTTTGAAAAGCGTTTTCGTGTCGGATTGATGTAGACAGATGGCTTGGCCTTAGCAATAAAGCTGCGTTTGCAAATTCAGGCGAAGTATAGTGAATGCCCCAGTCTTCAATGGTTGTCAGCTCAGCAGTCCTATCTCCAAAAATTGACTACGATAGCAAAAATACGTTACATGCAATTACTTGACATCAAAGAACCATCGGCCCTCATCACGATAACAAGGTATCATACTAAACGTTCCTGATTAACTTCCTTTTTTGCTGCCTTTTATGCTAATTATATTGCAAACTTAACTCGCACACAAGTATTGCCAAACTTCATCAGTAACGAATGTCGCAATCGTTCAGTCATTGTATATCTTTTCTAAGTAGAGTGGCGAAGAGTGGTAATCAAATCTCTCCCAAAATCTTCGGAAATTTCTCAAGCAACTTAATCTTCAGTATTACATCTATTATTGATTGGAACGTTCAATAATTGTTTATTTTATATCATTTAGATACTTTTAAGTGTTACGTGTTCCTCGCTACAACGAACTGTGCATTTGCATCACTGACTTGCACAAAGCTTTTTCAACAGACACTTTGAATGAAACCGTATTGGAACCACACAAGACACAAACTCCCATAAAAACTCACTCAGTACGCCTTTATATAATTACAAGCTGCTCTGTTCAGTTCAAACGCTGGAAGCGAACGCAATCTACATCGTTTGATATCATTCCTCTTGTATAAAGAGCTTTTTTCAGCTGACCATTAGGTAGTATTTAAGGAATCCGTTTTGCATCTCGCTCAGAGATCATAGGACCACCTTTTTCGTTTCCATGGTGTTAATCGCCACTCAGCACATAACAATGACTCCAAAGGGAGAGCACCCTTAAACTTTCTCGTCGTGTGCTGAGACATAAATTCGAGGTTTCGCGATTGGCTGAGCGGTATGTTTTGGCGAATTTCCGCAGCTGGACGAAGCAGACTCAGGTTTAAATGAGCCACTGTAGCGAGAGTTCCAGCGGTACAAGAAAAATATTGTCACTAGAATGGCAATGGCTGCTATTACAACCAACACGGAGATAATCCAAAATGGCACCACTTGCGGTAATGAGCGCTGGGCCTGGACACCAGTGGGCATGGGGCCTGGGTCAGTGGAGAGGCGAGCTGTTGAGGTCATAACGCTTTCTTTTAAAAAAGCAAAGAAAACAATCAATATCACTTTGAGATGGACGTGTAACATTTAAAACGTGAGAAGTACACAAAAGGTTTGGTTTTGTTGTTTTCTGATGCAGTTTAGGCCTAAACGACCTTAACGTAAACATTAAAATAAGGTTCAATTGGACAGCTGCATGTAGTTTGACACATACGTGTGCAGACCAATCAAAAACTAATCTAAACAAGATACTTCGTTATTGCTGCCATAAGGAAATGTAATATCGGAGATCTTTATAAACGCTGACAAAAACGCACCTGCCGTGCATGGGATAATAACTCAGCTGGTATGAACGTTCGAAGACAAAGTGTTAAGGAAATACGTCACAATTTGCGCATCTTGCAAAGTTGAACTTTTTTTGTTTTCAAATTGGCAGGCGCAGCTGTTTCAGTTCGCGTTCTTCATTCAACTGTGCAGTAAACAGATCATAAAGCGTCTTGGATTCAATTTAGATTGTAATCTGTGTTAATCTTCTCCATCCTTAGCCATCCTTGTTTCTTTATGATTCGTTGGTATCTCTTTGGTCTTTTATCAATTGAAAGGTTATTTGTGTATGGCGAATAATACCGTGACTGATTTCCTTCAATTAGCAGGGGGATAGAATTACAGTGCGACCAACTGATTATCGCGCGCTGCTTAGAACCAATCGTCAACTTCATTATAGGCTGCGCGTGGCCTTGAGGACAATCCTCGTGTCTTACCTGAAGGAGCTTCAGTAGCTGTGCTCCTGCATTCCTCATCTTCGTCGTCTCCAACCGGGAAGCACCCTGAAGCGCTGCCGTCAACCATTAAAGTTCCATCGATCACAGTTCCAATTTTTACAAATCGTCTGTCCGTGATCGTGGGCACGATGCTGTCAAAGACCTTCATGTGTCTAAAGTAAAATTCTTGTAAATATCCACTAAAGTTCTGTTTTGATTCGGTTTTTCTGAAAGCGTTCCTTGGGCCACCAGCCAAGTACACTTTGGGCTCCAGGCCCACGTTAAGCTGAGAGGATTTTCCCGACATCTCTCCACCGGCCTGGGGACGTTGATCTATCTTTAAAGCGACCTTACGACGCCGCCTGCTGAACTCGACCCAGTGCCATTTGTCGTCATTGACTCTGACTCCCTTACCTGCCAAAACCAGTTGACCTATAATGGGAACATATAAATATGAGGTCTTCCTTTAAATCCCTGCGTTCAGATTTTATTCAAACATGACAGTACTTTATTAACTAGGGAATTCTGCAATTCTGCTGGTCAATGCACTTAACTACCCTTAGCCAGTTACCAGGCATGTAACTAAAACTTAATGAAACATAAAAGTCTTACAAATCCCAACTGGCGAGAGTCAGACCAGTTGGCTATCAACAAGCATGACCGAGGAGTCAAACTAGTGTCGACCGAGAAACAACTACAGCTAAGTGGTCAGAGATGGATTTCAGCCCTCGCAGACCTCCGCATTTTAAGTCCGTCATCTTCACCACTCGGCCACGCTACCAGTTAGATGGAAAACGGTATTAAAAGCATTTGTATCGGTGTCACAAGTTGCATTGTTTTGGTTGCTTCAGTTCTAAACTGAACACTGCTCAAAGTATATCAAAAAAGAGGTCGCTCTGATTTTATTACGACTCAAAGAAGAGACAAGAGAGAGATCATTACAGGCTTGCTTTTCTCGAAAGCCCTGAAAACCTTTTGGGCCCCAAGAGCCATTTCTAGTTGATCTATACATGATTTAAAAACAGAAAGGTGTACACGCCTGAAACCTCTTGTATGGAGAGAACTTCTAGTTGTATCAAAAACAAACAAATAAAACAGCTCTGTAATCACAAGGTTTGAGATTTTGCCACGGCTTTCCGGGTACGAAACCTTTTCGGGACCTTCGAGAAATGGGACCCAGGGACGGGAAGGAAGAATTTATCTACTCAGTAGAGTAGGCTTAGTAATTTGAACGTGTACTTAATTACCCTCGCCCAGATCCAACTCCACTCTTATTTTGCCATCAGTCATCTCGATCAGCAGGTAGTCATTTCTATATGGTGACTGAAGACTGAATATAATACCACCAGAATTCTCTGTCTTCAGGTGAAACGCAACGTAACTGTAGTTTGAATAAAAATTTTCCTCCGCCGGGTTAAGGTTGAAAACGATATAGCCACTTCCATTCAGCCAAATTGATGATGTTTCTATTGGAGTAAAGGAAAGAATATTCTTTAAATATTGAGGGAAGGAGTGGGTGATCTTGAAAAAATACCACTGCTGAAGAAAATGCACGCACGCTCAGTAAGCTGAAAAAAGCTTGTCACGTGGGGAAAAAATAGCATGCACACACAAGTCCCAAAGGAGAGAGAGCATGGGAACGAGGTTAGCAAGAGTCTACTCACTGCACATGGGTAATCGCTGAAGAACTAAAAGAAAACCCATCAATGTGCGACAGAAGACAAACACGCTAATTGGGTAACGTCAGATGTTGAAAACTTTATCTTTAATAATAATAGAGGCCTTCTAGCCTTTAAATTTCTACAGTTTGATCTCGAGATTGTCTGCCTTCGTAACGTTTTTGTGCTTGGCGATGTTTTTGTCAACCACGTTGTAGATTTTGTTTAGGAAGTTTTCAGTTTTAATTAACTCAACTAACCTCTATTTGGTCCCATTCTTTAGTTAGTTAGTTCTAAAACCCTAATGGTACATCAAAGACAATGCCCCTGCAGTTGATAATTTTCAATATTCTCACAATATAATGTAGGGTGATCTTAGTTGCTGATCACTGTGGGGAATGGGCAGCCATGTGGTTTGTGGTTCACAATCTGCCAGTGGCAGCGCCTCTGTTTATCAAAAACGAAAAGCTTCCTTCCGATCAACCACTGAACGAACAAGAAATAAAATCACTGCTAAAACTGCATTCAGAAAGCGCTATTGTCAGCTCAGAAAACGACAAACTGAACAACTTTTACCCACCAAGACAGACGTGTCATGAAATTTCTCGGAACAGCGCGCTTTCTTTAACAAAGTATTGAATGCCTTGCCATCAATAATACCCGTGAATTATCAACAAGCAAGAGTAAATTGACAAACAAAGTAACACTTTTCTTATTCGCTTCCTGGGACGTTATAATTGTAACTCCATCTTCAAAAGTTCAGTCGGTAATTCGGGTCAACATTAATCATCTTCTTAGCGAAAAGTTCAAAAAAATTCCCCTTCAGAAAAATCATGAACATTTGACACTACTGGTCGACAATTGAGCTTTTTTCGATGCGAAAGCGCTGACTGCTGCAAGAATTGGACATTTCACTGGTTATAACAAAGACACCCCAGTATAACACACGTATTTGGTGTTAAGTTGAGCATAAAATTTCTCTGATAGATAAATAAAGAAGAGCATTTTAACACTGCGTAAAACAACACATTTTGAACTGTGGAAACGTTGAGTTGATAAATTCTTAAATAATTAATAATTCATGAAGTCAGGACCGTGATCTGATCTTAATTAGCATAACTTTTCACAGTTTTAATTCTCCGTTGCCTCTTTAGTTTCAGTTTCGATTGAGAAAATGTATCAAACGCTCAAGAGACTAGTTTTTAACCACATTTCCAGACGCCTCGAAGTTCGTCAAAAATATTTCGCTATGCGAAGAATTTTGAACTTTCTTCTCAGTGTTTGAAAATGTGGTCAAACTCGGTGATTCGTGTTTGATATTTTACTTGAACGTTGTGCCACTAATAAGCTTCTAACACGGGCATAGTTCTCATCACCGCAAAAATAGAAAACATTTTGTTAAAGACTGATTTTCCTGAGAGAGCATGTTCACCGCGTAACATTTTGGCCTTGCCTACCTTCGGTACAATTGGCTCCTTCGAATCTGGTTCCGTTACAGTCACACCACACACTGCTGACACTATCACGACAAATTCCACCGTTCTCACATTTATCAGTTTGCGAGCAAGGATCCAAGCAGCCTTCCGATGTCCCTGAAGTGTTTTGTAGTTGTGCTTCTCTCAAAGGTCTCACACCACTGCTGTACATTATACCACTTATACATCCATCAAAACTAAAACGCAACCCGTGAAACTGTTATTAGTATTAAATGTACCTTGGTTGGCCAACTTTGTTCAGCAATGAAATTCCACGCAAGGGTAATGTATTATTTATCAGAAAGGCTGGATTTCAGTTTCAAAAATAAATTATTTATGTGTATTTTTCTGCAGAATGAATTTATTAATTCTTTTCTTACGAGTAAAATGGTAAGATCTGCTTCGAAAGCAAAAAGCGATACCCTCATTTGAGTTGATGGCGCAAGGGGGTAAAGCAATTTGTAATGACTCAGGAGGTTATTGGTGTTAATTAAAACTCGACCTTTCGTCTCAGAACGAACTTAAAAGAAAAAAGCAAGAATTGTAAAATAATTCATTTCACTGTATTCTCAGTTTCGGAATTTCTTGAAGCAGCTGCAAGTCGCTATGCAGCCATTAATTCATCTTATTTATCTCAATCATGGGTCTGTTTATTCATCAAAACAGCATAACTGTGGATAAAAATTGTCAATCCATTTCAGTCGCAGGTGCACTTACCAAAAATCAGGGGGAAAATCAAAGCTCACGGAAAAGCAAAGAAGAATTAACACTGAATTGCGTGTTCGCATAAAAGTGGAAGCTCTCGTCGTCTTACCTGTTAAAATGTATGCTTTCGTATTTAATGGCTGGAAAGGAGAGATCATTAAATGGCTTATACCACGGTATTCCACCGACAAACAAGTCGCTTTGAACTCCAAGGGTCTGTCTGCCTCTTCCTTTGTACCCCGTGCTATTAGTCCAGTCGTCCACCGTAATTCGTGTGGATTTATAATTTCGTTGAACAGTTACTTTGTGCCATTCTCCGTCCGCCAGATTATGACCGACGATTAGCGTTTGCGTTTCATCACAGTCACCCATTTTAAGGCGCAATCTGAGCCGCCCGTCTGCCAAGGACAAATAAATATACTGGCACTGTCCTTTGTCGTCTTCGTAGACAAGGAAACCATTTTTGTTGTCCGTTTTGAAATGGAATGTTAAATTTCCGTTTGTTTTCGCGTTCCATCCCTTAAAAACAGCGTAGGCCGTTGGGTCTTTTGAGAACCGAAGACCGGTCCTCACCGAAAGAGAACCGGCAATAAAACTGAGCTGGAGAAACACCACAACTCCTAGCATCTCACTTACATTCCGCCCAAGAAAGGCTCCATAGTACAGCGCAACGTGGGGAAAAACGCGCGTGCTTTACGCCAGACTTAAAAGAAATTCAGTCTACACTACATAACTGACCAGACGTGCAAAAGGCCAAGTTAACCAAACCGAACTTTCAAGGCGGCAGTGCGTCACTGCGAGCCAACATTGCTTATCTTGTTTGTGATTGGCTAATCGAGTGATCTTATCCAACGTTCTACTTATCTCCATACCGTTGCGGCGGGAGATGAGTTCAGTAAGCCGTCGGTTGTAGAATACATTGAATGAGTACCAGCGCTCTGAATTACGTCACCATTTGTACAACTTGGAGCAATTTTTTACGCACGTCCTGTTCAAAGTTATATTTTGTACGTTCGCACGCTAATTTTTATGATTTTCTTTCCCGATGTTAATTCTAATGTTACCAAAGGATGTTTAAATGAATTTGCAAGCTCCGTGCGATTTCTTTGAATTGATAACCAAAATTCCAACCAGAGTCACCGTGAATAAGATAAAACTAACAAGAACAACCCTCCGCGATGATGTACAAAGTTAAACGGTCAGTACAAATCAAAATATCAACAGAACTCAGAATATGAATTTCAGCATAGTAGTCTGGTATCAAAATGACAGCTACAGTTATGTCACATTAAAAATAACAATGAAAATAGAAAGTGAAAATTTTACTCTATAATTTAATTTCTTACTTGTGAATCGCTAAAAATTTCATGACATGAAATTTGAAAGAGACAGCATCAAGTTCTTGGCTTTTAGCTTGACAACTTCGGGAATAAATTAAACTCCAAGTACCGTGAAATAGAAGACGTTGGGTGCTTTTGCTTATTGTCAACAAAGAATTCAGTTCAGAAAAAATTGCTTAAAATACAACATGTGTGGTATAAGTTTCAAACCTTTTTTTCCCAACTAAAGAAACCTAATTCATTTTCACATTAAAAGAGCCAGTAAACGTAAAAAGCTCTGCTGTGTTGCTAATAATGAAATGGACGATCGCTTTTTTAAAATTCAGTATCTCACAGAAATGTTACCCTGTCTTCTCCGCGAAAGCTAGAAGATTTATTCTCTCCCCAGTCTCGTGTACCTCAAAGAAGAAATAGTTCATTTCCGAGTACAATTGCCTTGTGTCTCAGTGTCAAAACGAGACTTCGTGCGAAGTTTCGGACCATTTTCATGAAAAAAAATACTCATTTTCATTTTTAAAATTTTACCTATGGCCTAAAAATCTGCAGACCCTAAATAACGTCCTAAAACATTGTCCTATTTCTTCCTGAAACTATCCCCTTTTATTTTAGGATTCGTGCTGTGGTTTCCTGACTTAGGGTTAGGGTTAGCACGCACGCTAATTTTTATGATTTTCTTTCCCGATGTTAATTCTAATGTCACCAAAGGATGTTCAAATGAATTTTCAAGCTCCGTGCGATTTCTTTGTGTTGATAACCAAAATTCCAACCAGAGTCACCGTGAATAAGATAAAACTAACAAGAACAACCCTCCGCGATGATGTACAAAGTTAAACGGTCAGTACAAATCAAAATATCAACAGAACTCAGAATATGAATTTCAGCATAGTAGTCTGGTATCAAAATGACAGCTACAGTTATGTCACATTAAAAATAACAATGAAAATAGAAAGTGAAAATTTTACTCTATAATTTAATTTCTTACTTGTGAATCGCTAAAAATTTCATGACATGAAATTTGAAAGAGACAGCATCAAGTTCTTGGCTTTTAGCTTGACAACTTCGGGAATAAATTAAACTCCAAGTACCGTGAAATAGAAGACGTTGGGTGCTTTTGCTTATTGTCAACAAAGAATTCAGTTCAGAAAAAATAAAAAAAACATGTTGCACTACCACAATGCTTTGCGGCACTTATGTCGCGTAAATATGGCGGACGATACGCGGGTAAGAGAAAGAATACAACTTCAAACTGTTGATTTTCAAGATCCATTTTATTGACAGGGCCTTTCATGATATTTCCAGGTTATTTGCTGCAATCTTGCCATCGTCCTTCCGTTATTTTTCCTTGTTTATTACATGACAGCTGCGTTGCTGAGTGGTGCTTTTAAGTGAGTCAACTGTAAAAATTTTACGTTTTGGGTGATTTTGGCAGTTGCGATATTACGTTTATTACCAAAATGTGTTTGATTTCTTTTATCATCACATTTTAATATTTAGGCAAAAGGGCAATTTATATAATAGTTTATAGAATGATTCCTCAGCTATCAAGCAGTATAATTTAATGACGAGGTTCAGATCTCACCAAAATGCGTAACGATAGTTTTTTTCTGAAAAATAGAATCAGTGATTTTGATGGCAAGGCACCCTTCGATTTCAAAAACTGTTGTAGCATAGATGACAATAAGAAGATAGGTAAGTGATAAAATGTTCAATCATTTGCTAGAATAGGTTATTTTGGGATTCAAGTTAGGTTAAGTTCGTGTCTTAAAATTTAAAGTAATAGTTAGAATATGTAGCTAGAAGAATATGACTGTGATCATCGTCATATTTCTTGCTCACAGCTTTTAAAAACAACTTTTTGGGTAACTTTGAGTTAAATGGATTTTCTGAATGGAACGACACGTTAAATCAGAAGTGCTTGTAATTTCTTACTGTCTCTTACCTTTGTTATACGGAAACATAAGTAAGAAAGTCAGTCAGGTCATTATTAATGAGGGGAGCACCATGCAGCAAGGGTTAGGGTTAGGGTTAGCCACCCCGAGTTGGGGGGGGGGGGTACTCAAAAAAGTTTTATACGGGAACATAGGTTTAATACCTGAATGCAGATTTTCCTACCTTTCATATACCTAAACTAGTGAAATCCCTACCCTTTTATATACCTGAAGCCTGAAAAAGGTACCCCTTTCAAGCAGAGCCTCCCTGTATAGGTCATTGTAGGTAGTACCCCCCCCCCAGGTTAACCACTAGATATTGAACTGTCCTATCTTGTGGGAGATATTTGAATTTAGCTTAAGTAATTTTAAGTTATGTTCATATGGGTTCTTATATTTTTTTTTTAGTGACTCTCCTCTCTCTGTTGTTGACGTACGTCATCACCACAGTAATTTTTATCATCTTTTTGAGGAAAAGAGTCTGGGATTATGCTGTAACCATAGCATTTGTTCATCTTTTATTGTCCTGTGCTGGTAAGAATGTTGAAAATTTACATTGGTCCATAAACTCACAGCAAAAGTAGGAGGCCAATTTCCAGCTATCTTGACCCAACAGCTTTAGTCAATAAAGGATTTACTACATGGCTTTCAGGGAAATATTTCTTGTAGGACACAGAAAGGAAGTCCCAAGCAGGCAATATAACACCATGTTGCCTGCTCGGGTAGCCAATCACAGTGTAGGATTTGATAGATCTTTCCCTACTCACAGAGCCAGCTGTATAACAAATTAGAGTACTGCTAGATACAAAAAGCTCTACTACTGCCTTTTGATACATGTAACTTCTAAAATAACGTCATGATATAGTGGTTACTCTGACCAAGAGTCTGGAAAAGACTGCAGAACTGCAATATGCTTGGTTTCAGCCAGGGGACCCTTCAGAGAATGGTCTTGATTTGAAAATATTTCTTAAGCATACCACCCAAACTGGCATTCCTTGATTAGTTGTTAATTCTGCTTATTGATAGTTTATTATTGATTTCAGTTATGCAGTCGTTCCCCACAAATTGGGAATGGTGGATTGCCTTTGGTAAGTTTGCAAACACTGTTGTCGTTGAGATGTTTTTATTTTCTTTGATTTCATCAGAATTGAAATGTACTCATTTTGTTTTTTTTTTTAAGTATCCTCTGTACTATTCATGGCTGTGTTTGGAGAATTGATGATCCAATGCTGTTATATGAAAAATGGTTCCACCAGTGCCAATCCACAAACAAATGTGGTAACATGATAGTTAAAAAACAGTGCCATGCATGTGAGAATAGAAGCTAAAATATCAAAAATTATCATTAAATGAAAAGTATTATTATGTGCTAGCAAAAATACTAACTAAATATTTTTTAAAAGACAGAAAACACTTTATTTCTGATAAGAGCAAAAGCAAATAATATGGTAGAGTTGTGTAACAAAGTGATGAGAATCAGTGTATTATCTTACAGTACTAGTGGTTATATTATATTGTCTGACAGTGTAAATAAGATCCAGTTGCAAATTACTGTAAATAAACTAAATGAATTGTTAGTTGGTTTGGGAAATCTTAAAAAAAATTATAGAGTCAAACAATCTCAGATATTTGCTATGTTCCAATCAGAAATAGATTGTCACAAGAAGGTTGTGTCACTCCAGGATGTGACATGACTCAGATGCTTAAAAGAAAAAACAAAAAAAATAGGATTAGATTTAGGTAGATCCCTTTTGTGGTCTGAAGAAAACCTAACTGTAATGTTATTATGTTTTGCTATTTTGCTGTTACTGACTGTAAGTAACAATAGTTTATTATAGGAAGTTTTGCATAAAACTCTGAGTTGCTCTTGTAAAGTGCACCATAACTCAACAGTGCAGAGCTAAGAACATGAACCAATGTATTTTAACAACCTTGCTGGTGGAAATGTATGTAGCAAAACCCAATCCAAAAAAAAAAATTTCCATCACTCATGTGAGAAAACAATTTTGGCACAGTGGCTCTTTTTATCAGCATTCACTAGTGGATAATGGTGCAAGCTTATGTATACTGAATTTGGTTGTGTGGCTGTGCTAGCAATGTGTTTTGAAATTAATTTTTATCATTTAAAGCGGAGGGCTTCTTACTCTATACATTTTGTTATAGTCTAATTAAACACTTCTAAGACAGGATTAAAGTTAGTTCCAGGAAACTACTTATCATGTGTGGATGGAATTACAATGAACATGTAATGTTCATAACATGACCACACATTATTCTACAAATGACCACACATTATTCTACAAAACCAATGTTGTGCTGTAATATTGTTTGGTGAATTAAGTTGCATGCCTCATGTAAATACCAGTAGTAGATGTTCACTTGTTTGGTTATGACAGTGTTTTCTTATCTAGTTAAGGGTTTTTCTTCATCTTGTCCCAGTGAGGTAGGAAGAAGAGACCTGAGAAATTAGGCTGGAAACAAGATTGTAGGGCAGGTTGCAAATATTGTTTTTATAGACCAGCCTCTTTTTTAACATTAGTAACAATGTTGATATGGTGGTGCAGTTTTTAGTCACTGGAAATACAAAACTCTACAGTAACCAAGTTTCCAAGACCCTGATATTGTAACTTACAGTAAATTTATAAAGTTTTTGTTATCATTCATAATGCCTGTGTTGTCCAAATATATTGATTTGTAGTACTCAATATCTTTTTTGCTCTTTAATCTTTTCTTGTCTGTCTGATATTGTTTGCCTTGTTGCACAGAGTTATCACATGCTTCTTGTACTTGGAGAGGAACCAACTGCTATGCAGACAGTGACATGTTGCAGTTAAAAATTAAATTCGGGTAAAAATAATTTTAACTAGTTGGATTCTCAAGTTCCTTTGTCTTCTAACCCTAATTATTCATAATCAATAAATAAGTAGGGTTAAGAGACAAAGGAATTTAATTTTGACCTGAATTGAATTTTTAACTACAACATATTCTTTTTTTGGTACATGAGAAAAAGGATGGAGTTAACTGTGTGAACTGATGATAGCAAGAATCAAGCATTAACTAAAATCATTAATATTTATATATTTTATTTAGCTGTGAGGTTTATTCCCATAACAAGAATCAAACTGTAGTTCACACATAAGGAATACAATGCAGATTGTTTTATTAACAGCTGATTTGAATAATTCCAAAATATTTACAATAAAATGGTTTTAATGGTAATTGCTTAAATTAGCCATATTTCTTAAAAAAAGTCCTTGTTAAAATAGTTGAGAGCTGTTGAGAAGACATTCTCTATTGGTCAAAAGTGAAAAAAAAAATTGAAGAAAAAAAAATTATTGATCATTCCTTGAATTCTTCCTGGTTTGAAAAGTCTCTAAGCTTAAAGTAGTTCACAAATTCTTCCATCATTTGAACACCTTTATAACAAACTTTTTTGCTTATAAAAACATTTTCTAGTCCACTAGTGGTGATTGTATCCTCCTGCCACTCAAAGGTGGTGTATAGGTGTTGGTGGCAGCTCGAGGAGAGGTCACAGGCATGGGAGAAAGGGTACCTTGCTCTTCTGTAAAGGGAGCATTCTCCATTGTAGGGACACGAGATGAATGTTGAATGGTGTTGAACACTGTTCCTGTATTCATCATGCTATGTGGGACTTCCTTCATCTTCTGCCGCACTTCCATGCTTCTATTATCCAATGCCAGTGAGTTGTTCTTAATAGCAAGGTCCTCATTGATCCTTTCCAGGTTGCTTCTCAAAGCCTGCAGTGCATTTTCTGCTTCTCGGAGTTTCTCATTCAGTGCCCTGATGGAGCCTTTTATCTCAGCCACCTCATGGCACATCTGATACTGAGGTTGATCACGGCACAGTTCAACATTGGGTCGGTATGTTCTGTTTTCCAGACGTGTTTGTGCAACCTGGAAATCATTGACAACAGATTGATTAAACAACACAGGCATCCGGGATCAGATCTTTGACAAGACTGCTTAAAAAACTAAAAACCTACAAACAGTCATTGGATATCCAGGCAAAAAGCTTTAAAACCACATACCAACAGAGAGCCTAACCATTAGCAGGGGTGGTGAATGGCCCTTTAAAAACCATGAGTCTCCCAAAATTTTTGTTCAATTTCATGTGTCTACATTCTGGATTTTTTGCAAGGCTAAGAAAAAGACTTAAAGTACCAATTTGTTATATAAATGATGTCTTGACATCTTAAAATATGAACATCTTGAGCTCACATTGAAAACACTTTAAAGTGCCAGTCTTGAGATTGAAGAAGTCAAAATGACTCAGGCTCACAAAGAAAAATGCTAGTCTCACTTTCTCGCAAAGTCTTGAACCACCCCCTGTTGCACCCCTATCAGCCATCACATGTGAAAAGAAAAACATTCAAAGAAAACTCTAAAGAAGTACAGCAGTAACTTACCATCATTGGTGCATTCTTAGCATCAATTGCCTCCTTGATTCCCTTGATGTCATTTTCTAAAGTTGAAATTTCCTCCATGGTCTAAGAGAAAAGAGAAGTTATTGCATGTCTGATAGTTTCCTGAGGGCTGAAATGTGTTTCTTGTGTAATTTTTTGAACAAAGTGATTAGTCTCTTTAGAAACTTATGTTGCACCAACAAGCAAGTAAAACACTTTCAGTTACCATGAACAAAGTATTTTTTTCATATAATTTTTCTCAATGTTTCCGGGTCTCTATCTTTTTGGGGGTTATATATGAAATTAGGAATCTTAGGACTTTTTTTCAAAAGATTTTAGAATTAGGACCTTTTTGGGTTTCTCTCTAAGTGTTGTGTTTCAAACAATAAACATATTGTATCAGTTCCATTCACAAAGTGATGAAAAGTTCTGCTAAGTATGCAAACATAATTTTAAAAAAAGTTATCAATATTTACATTTTTCTGCTGCCACTCCAGCTCTGACCTAGCCTGATTGGTCTCGTGAATTCTTTTGCGGAAAGAATACTCTGTGGCTTGCCTCTGAGCCTCAAGATCATTTGCTGTCTGCTTTAAGGTGGCAAAAATTGCCTCCCTGAGGTGCTTGGATGCTTTCATCTCCGCCTCGGCACGTAGCTTGTTGTAGTTTGAAAAGGAATCCCAGGTCTCTGGGGTTACACTTCCCTTCACGGTGCGTGTGGGATTAACTTGAAAGCCAATGTTTGTTGAGTTGTTGTTCAGGCGATAGCATTCAGCGTCAAGCTCCAGGGTAGTGTGTTTGTCAGTTATATCAAGGTGAAGTTGATGACGAGCCTCTTGCAGGAGACTGAAAGGAAAGAAATGTTTAAAAATCTTTTTACCTGGTCAAAAAATGTCTTATATTTTTCATTTGTAAAATTTCTTTGCTTGCAAGTATTATTCCTAATGATGCCAATTTTTCATTACCTCTGTATAATAATAACTATACGGCAATTTTTGCCTTATAGTTTTGTATAGGATAAGAAATAAATAAATGCATACTACAGTATTCATTAAATATTATTAAATGAATGAAATTCCAGACTTTTTTTTAAACTCACCATAACTGTTCAAAAGCTTCACTAACTTTCTGCTGAAGAAGAGCTTTTGCTCCTTCAATCACTTCCACCTCCTGTAAAACAAAACATGAATTTTAAATTAAGTGTTTGCATATTGAATTGCACTGTATATAAGCTTATAAAAATAAAAATTACGATTACACTGCAAAAGCAAAGAAATATGGAATATATCTCAACACAGCCATGAAGGCTAAAACATGTAACAACTTCTTTTCCCTAGTTCTTTCATTTTTCGGGTTATTTTCTAGCTTGGATTTTTTAATTAATATTTTCTTCAAGTAAACATGTTCGTTTATGTTTGATTTAGTCTAGAAAAATATCTTTTAAAGAAAGTTCCGATTGTTTTCTTGCCTTGTGAAGCTGGGCTTCGACCTCGTCCCGTACAAGATCGATGCTTTGTCGATTTTCCCTCAACATAAGACATTCTAAGGTGATATCAAGAGGAACTTTCTTGGCTTCCAAGGCGCGTTCTGTTCTTTCTTTTTCTTGCTGCAACAAAGCAATCTCGACATCTGTTTCAGCAAGACATCTCTCTAAATCCCTCTTCCAGTTGTTAATGTCATGAATTCTATTTTCAAGCTTTGTATTGCTATCGTGTTGTGTCCAGCGAGTGTGGTTGTCTGTCTCGTTTCTCAGAAAGCGACTTTCTTGTCGAACACGGTGCGAAGAATCTCTTTGGCGTTCTGCGTTTGTTCTTATAATCGTGTTTGAAGTGTGCCAGTCTGACACTGCAAATCGTGGAGGAATCTTAGGATCCGTCAAAGCCATATTTTATGTTCCTTTTCAGAAAATTTTCAGGCAAAACACTCTTTCCGCAAGAAGACGTGGACTGAATGAGTTTACACAGTAACCATAGTATCTCTTTGCAGCTGGCGTTGTTTGTTCCCATAGCAACTCGTATTCGCGAGAGACTGGGGGCTAGTAATCCCCAGGTTCTCGCGCTTGTTATTTTTTTCGAACTTGGAAAGCCTGACTGAAAGGTACTCTCCATCATGGTTTTATATTTTGAAAGCAATGGTAAGACAAATTATGCGCTGTAACTGGTTTCTGGTGAAAACAAAGATATATTTAATTGTCGTTTCTTTGTTTCCAGTTGTATCGCCACCGTATGTTATTTTCATGGGCGCAGATAAACACGAAAGTGAGTTAATTTTATATTCTTGAAACTTCTTATCATCGATATCAGACTCCATCGAACTAACATTCTTTTTAACTCGTTTCTATACTATGTAAGTGAAAGAAATATTTTGTCTCCATACAGATGAAGATTTAATTAAATGGGGATTCCCAGAAGATGTTTGGTGAGAATTTTAATTAATACAGCTTATCTATGAATTAAAAGAAATCTTTTGTTTTGCCTGTTTTGCAAGTGAATGAACGAATGAATAACTTTATTATCGTGTCAAAAAATTCTAGCTTACTGTAAACAGTAAGCTAATTGTGGACATCTGTATATAATAATAATTTTCTTGTTTTGCTGCTGAACTGCACAATGTGTAATTTATTTTGTAGGTTTCATGTTGACAAAATGTCATCAGCTCATGTTTATCTTAGATTAAGAAAGGTAAGATCCTGTAAATACTCTGAAAATGTTGATGTAGTTATGCTAAGATTCATAATATATAGATGTAGCCAAATCCAAAAGCAGAGCTCCTTATTACAGTACATAAACCTGGCTTGAGCCTGCAATGTAATTGAAAAACCAGAACCTGGTTAGTGGTCAACTTTAAAAACAAAATTATGTGATGAGCTGATGATGACGAGTTCTAAGCCTGTGACAAGGTCACATGACACTGGTCTGCAGATGGCTGTCAATTAACCATAACATGGATGTCAAATATCAAAGATGTATACTGTAGACCAAGGCTGTATGACTTGGTCAACATATTAGCTGGAGTATAGCCATCACATTGTGCAATGTCATAGTCATTTTTCATTGTTGTCTCAGGACACGTGCTTGCAATTCATGCACTAGCCTAGTTGACCATGAAAAAAGAGTCACATGGTTTTCTGTTTCTATGCACACATGCATGTGGTTCTGCTCCTATTGTTATGATGCTCTGCTTGGCAGCCCAAATGGAGCTCCACTATAATTTCAGCTTTCAAGTCAAAAAAACTTTGTTAAAAAAATACCAAGAATTATTTCTGGCATGTAGGGATGTCTATCTCTGTATTCTTCAAATGTGTTAGTGATATTCTTTTTTTGTTTCGAATAGGGTGAAACACTGGATGACATTCCTATGGCAGTATTAACAGATTGTGCACAGTTAGTAAAAGCTAATAGCATTCAAGGTAAAAATATATTGAAATATGAGCTACTCTGCCCTGTAGGTTTCTGTAGACCTCCAACAGTCTCTTCTGGGAAAATCTTCTAACATATGTCAAAAGAAAGAAACCTCATATTTCACAAAATTTCACTTTGATGTGTTAACTTTTTTGAAAGTGCAGCTCACTTAGTAATTATAATAACAAATCAACCCTTGAAAGTCTTCCATCAGTAGCCTTCAATGAAAATTTAAGAATCTTTTTGTAATAACTGTGTTGCAAAGGGTACAAAAACGTGTACTCAGTAATTCTATTCATATATTTTAGGGTGCAAGACTAACAATATTGCTGTTGTATACACCCTTTGGGAAAACTTGAAAAAGACTAGCGACATGGAGGTTGGTCAAGTGGGTTTTCACAGCAATAAAGAGGTAACTAAACTAAGTTACTAATCAGTGTCTATATTTACTTCCATGGTACTCATAACTTTAGTCTGTCATTCATTTAAGGTACGGACCATTCAAGTTGAAAAGAAAATCAGTGAGATAGTTAATAGACTGAACAAGACTAAAGAAGAAAAGGTAGTAAACTTAAGAGAGCTAAGAGAAGAGAGAGATCGACTGGAGAGAGAAGGAAACAAAAAGAAGCTAAGAGAACAGGTATGTTTGCTTAATTACACAGGCTACTCCAGGAATGAAGTTCAGGTCATCTACCCACTAAAGGTTAAACACCCTGGCGGAGAGGACCAGAGACTTTGGGATCTAGTGAAAATAAAAAAATAGAGTCTCATAAGCAGAGTCAAAAGCTCAATGGAGTCCGAGTCAGAGGCATCATAACGTTTATGACTCCCTTGCTTATGATCCAGTGAAAACTAGAGTGTCAGAGTTGAAAACAGAAAGTGGAAGAAACCCATTACAAGGCCCTGAATCAAACTTTGTAATTGGTTTATTCTTTCACTTCTGCTTTCCACTCCAACGATCTAGTTTTTACTGCGTCGTAAGCCACAGAGTCATAAGCAGAATGGTCGATCTTATTGCTCCATGTTTCTGATAATGACTCTGACTACAACTCTGTCACTAGTGAAAACCTGCCTTTAACCTTTACTCTCCGGTTTGGATTATATCACTGGAGAGTGTCTGTAGTATCTTAATGACAAACAATAATGTTTATCATTCTGTTGTAACCAGAAACAAAAAGAAAAAGAGGACGAAAAGAGAAGGAAAGAGGAAGCTGCGTTGAGGTAAAAGTGAAAGCTCCCAACATTCACATTAAATTTTTTAATAGTTTGTGTGTGGATGTTGTGTGTGTAAAGTCATGGCTGCACTGACATAGGAAATTGGATTCTAAAACTCAGAATATGTTTGGTGGTATACAAATTGAAATATCCGGTATGTGCATTTACGATTCTAACATAAATATATTTATTTCTTTTTTCCAGGAGCTATGATTCATTAATGGTCTCACAAAATATGGTGTCCAACAAGGTACATTTAAACAAATGGAATAATTATTTTTAACCACTATTATAACGTGAGGATATCATTGTCATCCAAGGATATCAAGGATATCATTTTTGGTAACATTTTTGTCAAATTGTCCCTTTAACTGCACTTAAATTTATTGGTGTATGATTGAAACATCTTTGGATCTTCAATTATCTTTGAAAATGTTTGGAAATCTTTGGAAAGTGGCTGGAAATCTTTGGAATATCACCAAAAACTTTGTACTCTATTATGAAAATGTTATATAATAAAAAGAAAATTACATGGTCAAAATTTCTCCTCTTGCATTGACAAATATTTCACTGCGCTCCCTTGAGAAATATTTTTCAACACTTAAAGGTACATTTTGTTTCTCCACACAACCATGTAATATCCTCTATATCTTTCTGTGGAGTCTAATATTGGTTCTACAACATGGGAAAAAAGACACAAAAGTGAAGGAAAAAAGATGAAACAACAAAGTGTATCATGTTGTAATTTCGTTTTTATGCCCCCTTTTGAGGGCTAGAAGACTGCTAAAGCTTCCTCCATACTTAATACATACCATTCCTAACCTATTGGTGTTTCAATAAATTAAGTAATGTCTCTTCATGAAGCCTTCCTTCTAGAACCCCCTTTAAATGCAAGTGAAGGAAACAATTGGATTGGGATTGGATTGGGGTGTATGGTAATATTGTTATGGATGTAAAATTGATAATAAATGAATGTCAATTTACTAATTATATAAATGATCAATAAGTAACTGTGTTGTCAAAATTCATAACAATTCATAATTACTATTTCTCTCTCTCTCTAGGACAACGTGTCCGATGAAGATGATTTTATGTAAAAAGATTAAATACAAACCTGATCCAAGCCTAGGCCTAAGCCTCTCGTCTTTCTGGTACATGTAGCACATGAAGACTATCATAATGCCATTTTACTTGCATGTACTAGCCCTATGGCAATAAAAAAAACTCTGTATGCCATTTTCCTAATATTATAGGGCTGTTCAGATTACAAGTACCAGAATCTAATGAACTCAATGTGCAATATTTATCACTAATAACATTTCATTTTCTAATAAAAGAATGTTGAAAATGTTGAATAATATTATTTGAGGGAAGTAAATTGTTTTTCGTACAATATTAGGGTAGTACCATGCTTTGTTTAGCTGGAAATCTGTAGATGGCACTTGAAGAGAAATGGTGTGTTTTATTAAAAGATCTCTTTCAAGAATGTAATAAACCAAAAATGATCAGTTTGGCTTCAGTCTGTGGATATTAAACCTTGTGCTAAGCAATCTTTGAGGAATCTGGATCAGTGCCAATAAGCAGACAACAGCATTATCCTAACACAAGAAAATAGAAATCAAATATGTACAGATTAATATGGACAAATATTTTTTATAAATAGATTTTCCAATCTGCAGATAGGCATGACAACAATACAGAGCTACTTTCTGTAAAGGCCCCTGTTGCTCGAGGACAGGATAATGCTATCCACCAGATAAATATTTGCTAACCAGTGGTTATGTGTTAAGACCTGTTAACAAACCTTGTTATCCACTGGATAGTGATTTTTCCAGTGGATAGTGTTATCCATCTTGCAAACAACCCAGGCCAGGTGTAAATGCAAATTGCTTTTTCAGTTCCCCCACTGGAATTCTTTCCCTTGAATTCTTTTTCCTAACTTTGTTCAATTGTTTGCAGAAAAAATTATCTCCCACAAAGGGAAACTAAAAAAATAATTTACATACCATTTATTACCTATAAACTTAAATTTCTGGAATTTTCGACCTAATATTAAGTGCCCCAGAACTTTGCTCCTTGAAAAACGGGTAATTCATCTTCACCCAGGAAGCTGTGCGTGTACGCCTAACGGACCTATTTTCCTTTGAAGGTGACGTAATCAGGCTTACCGGGGAAACCTGGGTGCCAATTAAGGTTTCGAGACTTCTGATAGTAGGCCAACACGTTTCGTTTTCTGTTGACTTTTAACTGGATTTTGACTTTCAAAAAAGCCTTGGAAGTGTTCTTAGCAACGCCAGTATTGAACAATGTATTGCTTACAGTGGCTCTTGCCTCTTCTGTTGATTCCACGCCCGGCAAACTTGTTTTTATTGCACAATCATTCCATGTTTATGACACTGTACTTGGCGAGCTTTTTCTTAGAAAGACGCCCATGTACAATTTGTACGATAGTTTTCATTGCTGCTGTTATTCTCATATGCTACAGTGGAATTGGGAATTGTTTGTTCCTTCTGGAGTGTAGCACGTAGCAGAAAGAAAGCCGAGGATTTCATGCAAAGCGTACCATTCCAAGATCACCAGCGAAGGAATAGATGATAGATTTGACCATAACCTCGCTACCAAGACCACAGCGACATGCGAGGTACAATAAACATTTTCTACGTGGAGAATTATTTTACGAGAGTGTTGTTTTATTTCCTCGTCGTTTCACTTTGCTTTAACAAACTTTAGTACGAGACAGAATGATACCAACAGATGGTGGTTTCAACTCGACATCTCGGGAGTGGTTTCCTTCAGTGTTTACACTCGTGTTAATTTCGATTGTGTCAGTGGAATAGAATTGCAGTTTTCGTGTTACTTTTACAGATTTGCCGAAGAGGATACCAAGACGCTTATCCTTTCTTAAGTTGTTGCACAACTATTTGCTTTTCGCGTTTGCATCCGTGATCTAGTCGACTTCAATGCGAGTCAAATTACGTTAGATAATGGGATCAGCATGGAGAAGTTTTGTAAGATCGGTTCTAGTACTACCAAATTTTGTAATACAAGCGAACTGTACAGCGTAGAGAACCCACTGGACTGGAGTGAAGTGAACAATACTTTGATTCTGCCCTGAGACTTGGTTCAAAGTGTATTTTGGGTAGAAAATAAGTACACAACTATAAAAGAATCTTTCGTTGTGGTTTGATCTCAGATGGGTGTCTTACATAGAGTAGCATTCAGATTCGCGTCAGTGGAGTGTCTCTCGCTTTCTGAAGAATGTATAGTTTGTTAGTGTTGTACGACACTGAAGTGTACTTTCTAGATTGATCTATGGTTTCTCTGACTGTGAATTAGTGGTAGAAATAATGAGTTTGTTTTCACCTGTGGGTGTTTCTTAGAATATGTAAATTTATGTGTGAATGTATTCCTCAGCTGGATGTTAACTAGAAGAAAAGTTTTCAAACAGGTGCAAAGTTTTGAGAATGATGTTCATGTAAATTGTTGTTACAACTTAGTAAGGAACAAAGAAAAATCTGAATCCCAGGAGTTGACTTAGCATGTTATCTTGTATCACGAAGATCTAGGTAACAAATGCATACAGCAGTTTGATTAAATTACACCAAAATTCACAATTAGAACCCCTATTTCCTGTGATATGTAGCCATTGACCTGGTATTGCCAGATTTTTGGCTGTATTAGGATATGGCAACTCTCTTTCCTGCTTTGGCAGCATATCAAGCTTCTTTGATGGTGCTGCAGGTATTTTGGTTGAACTTCATCCTCCTGAAGCATAAACTTACCAACCTACCCCATCTCTAATACTGGTAGGTGCCAAGCCAGGCCAACTGTAAGGTAGACTTGTTATATAAACATAGGAAAATATTCCAGACTATCACCCCAAAAAGTTTGTGAAACAGACATCAGTGAGTAGTTCAACATGTCACTAAAAACCTCTTAAGATGAAGTAAAGAATGATATTGTTAGAGGCAATATTAATTTTATTTTGTAGAAATTCTTTGTAAATATATCAATATAAAATAAGAAATAAACAGTTTTCTGCAAGTATCCCCCCTTTATTTTTTTCTTGGCTTGTGAGCGGGCGGAATTCTCTAAATCCTACAATCTGATTGGTTCTGGGAGCGGGCGGAAATTTTCGATCTTGCCCGCTCACAGAGCGATTCCGCCCAGCTAGCTCGCTGTGTGACAAAATTGAGCTCCCTTACAGTAAGAAAAAAATAAATAAGTTATTTACCGGCTTTGGGTCGGTCCGTATCGTGAAAAACTGTGACCTCGGGCTTGAAAATGCTGCCCTCTGTCACAGTTTTTCACGATACAGACCTCCCAGCCGGTAAATAACATATATGTATTTAAGGTCTCTTCAGAAATGACTTCCATCTAGTGATAAAGCATACACTTCTGGGATCTTGGGTGATCAATTTTGTAGAAAAATATATTTTACAAAATAGCCCAAAGAACATACCCATGCTCACTGGTGTTAAAGGTTTGTGTTTCTATTTAACACTTAGATCATGAGCTTGAGATTTCTATTGCAAGATTCCACACGCCAAAATTTCTACTCATAGAAAGAATGATGGAGTAATCTAACTGTTTTATAAATACACTGGTAGCTAAATCCCCCCTTCAGGGACACTTTGAAAATCCAACGAAGTGGCTGTCACTTTGTTAACAACGCACACTGCTACACTACTCACTAGAGCTAGTGAGAGGTGTAGCCTTTCAGTGAATGACACTTGTGAAAGAATGCTAGTAGATTTACATAGAAACAAGAGACCCAGCATTTGGGTGTGGGGAAGTGGGACTTCAGTAGTTACATAAATTACCCATACCTCTCCCATGGAAGGGATTTGTCCTAAGACCCTACCCCTCTGGAAATTCCAATGAAGCTTCCTATGCTTTTTAAAAATTTTGACCTTTGAGAACATCCCCCTTACCACTCCTAGGAATTTCCTATCTCTTCCATGGGGGGGGGGGAAAGAGTATGGACATTTTCTGATACCACACATTTACAGGTTGTTTCTTGCAATGCACTGTCCTCCAATCTGGTGTAATAAGTACATGCTCTTTGGACTCATCACAAAAGCAGGATTGCACAATGAGCCCAAAAAGCGTTTGTGTTGGAGGCTACGTGTTTATCCTCACTTCACTTAATTTTACCAACAGAAGTGCTGTCTTCTTCACCAAAATATGTTGGAAAAACTTAGCATTTCTGAGATGTCTGTTGTGTATGAATAAGTGCGAACAGTGGAAAAGGAAGGAGCAGAGGACTGAGGTTTAGTGTAGGCTTGATTACTAGCCGGTGTTTGGGAGGAGAGGCCACGCTCCTCCCTCAAACTTTGGAGGAACGTAGACCAGACCGGAGAGTGGTGGAAAACCTAGGTTTAGTGGGAAACAGTGTTTTAACATTCTTAGTGCTGACCTGGAGAAAGAAGTGAAACAATATTATAGGGACACATTTTACTACTTTCATTTGCATACAATATAGTTAAGTCATTGACTGAAGATTCCTAATAGCCTTTTACACACTACCAAACAAGAAACTGTGTGACAGTCAAATTTATATCTTCCCACAATGACAAATGTAGAGCCACAAAACAACTTCAAGCAGTCTGAGGCTTAAAGATGACTACAGGACTAACAAATCTAACAGCTTTTTATTATAACAAACAACAATTTGTTATAAATCATATAATAATTTATTGTTAATAATACACTGGACTGTACACTAAGTCTGCAACATGTCAGTCATTTAATGAAATGATCTCAGCTGTGATGCTGTCAGTTTATAGTTACATCTTTTTTTCCAGTCAGTGAATCATCCCCAAAATGGTGTGTTGAGTGGTAACAGCAAACTGATAGATTGGAAACTAATCTATTCATGACTTCTGACTTAACAAACATTTTATAATGGAACAGACATGAGATTTCATGTCTCACAGTTCAACTACTGAATGAAAATCAGGGTTCTTTTTTTACATAAAATCAAGTCCTGATGGGACTGATTTTCTTTTTTTTCTTCTTCTAGACTTCTATGCTGTATATGGCTGACTATAAGACAACAATTAGTATGGATTAATGATCAGGGTAATTTTGTATAGCACCTTCTATCTTACATCTCCTAAATCTGTCAATTAACATGTATTATGCTAGCCTGCATTGCAGGAGTAACTGGGGAAGGGGATCCATGCTTTTCCTCCTCCTTCCCCTTTTAACACCTCCTATGCAGGCTAATATTACATAGCTCAATGGCAAGAAATGCCTGAATCCTTAACTACTTGTCTGATGTGAACAAACCAAACTAAACCCTTGTCTGAGTTTGTTTGTAACCAAGAAAGGTTAACATCTACCAAGTGCGATTATTCTAAGCTTGATCTTCATCTCAAAGTAATTCCTGCCTCTTGAAGATACTTCTGCAGGAAGCCTAATGCATCTTGATGAAGCTCAGACCTGATTTTGGTGTCAATCTGTGTGAGATAACAACTATAAGTCACCTGAATCAAACACATATCCAGTGTGGTTTACTTGGTTCAAAACAAATACACAATACAGGAAGTTAACACTTAATGTTTATGTTTTACTTATGGTTTAAGGTTGTGCTCTTTTGGGACCTGCCATTCAACCGCAATCGGTTTAGGTTCACACCGTTGTTGTCAGTATAACACTTTTCCTACCATTTTGAGTTGAGATGCAGTAACTGCAGGGAATAGTCTTTCTGGGAGCTACAATTACAGGACATGTCACACAGATGCTTTTTCAACTGATTTAACCTGGTTTGAGGGTGGTGGAAAAAGTTGATCAACAAAACCAACTGTAAAAAGTGGTCCATCCTAATGGAATACAACCTTAACTGTACACTCAGAGTTAAGACTGATGCTATTTTAGCTTTCATCATACACATAAAACTTGCTTCTAGGTAGCTTCAACAGCATTGACTATAATGGTATACTGTATTGTTATCAACTGTTTTCGGCATTGGCCTATCAAAACTGGATCATAATATAGTGTAAGATATGTCCTACCTTTCCAGGGTGTGCTGTTGATAGTGTCTGTAGGGACTGAGCAAGGAAGAGTTTGGCATCAGGAACTGCTCCAAAAAATGGGTCTCTTTCTTTCTTTCCCGCAAAAGCCAACTGTGAATAAGCTGTCTGATACCCTGTTAAAAAGATGCCATGATTAAATTTTATAATACGTTAGAGTTTCTAAAGAAAAGTATGAAGCTAAAATGGAATTTCCAGATGGGTCGGTTCAAACTAAAAACCTTCCATGGGAGGGGTGTGGACTTTCTGGAACAATGCAATATGAGCTTCAAAAGCAACTATACCACACCATTTTCAAAGAGGTAAGTGGTTAGTTCCTGTACCTGGTGTGTCTTCAATTTCTATGAAGTGCTCATCTTCAGGAATGGAGTCATCTTCAGGCAACTCAAATAATCCAATCAGAGCTTGTAATAATGGCACCCTATGATGATACAACATGTGAAATCAATATTATACTTATGGTAAGAAGGAAAAGGTAAAGTCAGTATACAAACCAAGTGGCCCATCAGGCCAGCACTTATCTCTCGTTTCTTTAGCATGAAGTGACAAGGAATATTTCTACACCCCCTGGATAGGATGTATTTCCAAGTCTATTAATGGCGTACCCCCAACATTAAATAGGTAGGGAGAGATGCTGTGAGGGTAAAGTGTCAAGCCTAAGAACACAACACAGTGACCTTGGCCTGGACTCAAACCTGGAACACTTGATCCAGAGGTGAGCCCACTAAACATGAGGCCACCACACCTACACAACGACAAATATATAAGCTAACATCATTAACCAGCAGATAATCAACTGTAATAGTTTACCAAAGATTATTGTAAGTTTCTAAAAATTTAGGACAGTCCGCAAGTAACTTGATCATTCCAACAGCACAGATCCTCTTTTCAGTTGTCCCAGATACCTGCAAGTGAGAAAGAGAACCAAATGTAACCTCAATATTATATTAAATATTTAAAATGTCAAAGAAAACAAGAAGACGACCATGATTAATACTGCTGCCCGTGTTCATCACAACTCCACTGGACAACACGAAATGTTCATTTAATGTTCACAAAACTTTCTTAATCTTACCTTCTGTACATCGGGGATTAAAAACTTTTGCACAACGTTTCCAAAGAGTCTGTAAGCAAACAAACACAACAATACTGTTCATGATTCTAAATTAAATAAACTTTCTGAATTCGCAATAACTTTTGAAAATGTTCAAATTTGACACTGTTTCGCTGCACAATTTGCCTGTTCCAGAAAATAGCAATACTCTCGTATAGAAGGGATTGAAATTTCTTGGTGGGGAGAGAGGGGAGTGGAGTTCTCCAAGAACATTGAAATTTAAAGAAATTTATCAAACTTAATTGTAATTTCCAGAGGGATTGGGTGGGGGGGGGGGGGGGGTTTGGATAAAATCCCTTTCATGGGGGAGGTATAAATGTTTTCTGAAACTAAACATTTACATTTTAAGTAGATTTCACTAAAGATAATGTTTCAGAAACACTATTCTGTTTAATGATAGTGTAATGGACACAACATGACAATAAGATTCAATTATTTCTTAACATTGTTTTGTTAGCCTGAGAAAGCAACCAGTCTTTAGGCTTGTCCTACCCGAAAATGCACGATTGTTAGAAAGTAAAAAAAGAGAACAATTCAAGAACTTATTAATAAACTAAATACTGATTTAATGAATTCTTCATTACCCCTGTGTAATGGAGTCCACAGTCTCCATCAGAGCAGTGCCACCATTCTTTCCAGCATAAAGGCACAGGAACACTAGTAAACCTACAATGGGAAATTTATGATTTAGCTCTTATTAACCGAGCAGGAGACTCTTGACCTCGGTCGTGTGTACAGACCTTGGTCAAGATGCTCCCATAGAGACCGACTTGGCTCGGTTAATAAGATGTTTATTATATGGCAAAGAAGAAAACTTCAATTTGTTTAATGTAACTGGTTTGCTGACATTTTCCTGGAAACGAAGATGAGCTTAACGTAAACCTGCCGAAATTTACTCGTCCTCTTTACTTTTTTTGGCTTTTTGGCATTTCCATAAATGATTGAGAAGAAAACAAAAGAAAATTGTCAACATTTTCGTGGTTTAGTTTGCTACTTTTTCAACGCAAAATGAAACCAGTCTAGATGTGAAAATCTAGACCACGCTTAATATCGATTTCAGCCAATCAAATCTGTGAATTCGGTAGTTCCCAGTCCTTGTGAGACAGAGCCATATAATAATACAAAATGTTATGCTAAAACCTCAAAAGGTCAACAAGAATTTTATATAATTTTTTTTGTGATACAGTACAAACGCAGGAAGTGCACCAAATGGAACAGATCTAACAACAATGAATCAGAGGTGACATGAGCTATAATGCAGGAAAAGTTATGAATAATGTTACCTTTAACAAATTTAGTGGTTTTCGAGTTTTGCAACCGTTGAAATAGAAGGACAAACACGGACTTAATATGTTGTGACAATGCAGACCTGAAAAAGGGGAAAAAGGAACAAATTAAAAGTGCGATGATAATAAAATGGTATAATATAACATTAACTGATTCATAATCAATAATTCTTAAGACTACTAATTTGTCATTGTTAAAACATTATGGAAATGGTGACTGTGAAAATGGTTTGGATTCATGATGTCAAATAGATATAACTTTTATGATTTCACTTCATTAAGAACTTAATTTGCTTCTTCATTTTAGTTTTGACAGTGTTGCATGTACACCATAATTCCAGACACCTCAAATTTCACAAAAAAATGCTTTTAAATACCTTTTCTGGTTTTAATAAAACAGTTTCTTGGTCAAAATATTACTTAAACACGTTATTTATTACAAATATTGACGAGAGGCTTTAATGAACTTACGCTTCAAAATGTTCCACCATGCTCCCCAATAGGTAAAATCCTTCATGATCATTGCTCTTCGAGGCAATCAGCTTTTGAAATACACCTAGCAGACCCATCTGATGATAATAAACAAATTATCATTAATAAACATTCAACACACTTGAAACCAGTGACCTATCCCCTCTTTACCTTTTTAAGCAATGCCAACTTGTTAATTAGTTTCTAAATCCTCTCCATATATTCCCTTAGTTTATTTCCTTACATTAGGATCATTGAATTTCAAATGGCATCTCACCAATAGGAGTAACATTTTTTTATCATTACATATCCTCTCAATTAATGACTTTCGATACACAGAATTACATTATTTAAACTTTCTTGGAAGCTATAAATTGTAACAGAATCTTCAGAAACCTAGAGTTAGCTTTAAGAACATAAAACTCTCATTCTTGCACCAAGTGTAAGTCTTGTTTAGAGACTCGGAAGTTTACACTGTACATCACAAACTGCTGGCATTCAAGAGGAGAATATGAATATATTTTTATACCAAAACAGAAATCATTAATTACATGCTGTAACCATTTAGTTACCTCTTTCTTTTCCTTAATAATGACTTTGCTTCCTTTCTCGATATAAGCTTGAAGTAAACGCACCAGGGGGGGTATGTTTCCTGAAACAAGAGTCAATGGCTGCATGAGTATCATAAACTTGTGGATTTAATACTAGAACTGAATCAAGTGTTCAAAAATCAGTCTTAAAATTGAAATTAGAGACAAACCAGAGACAAACTAGAGACAAACACAAAGACCTCTACAATGGCCTCCCTTTTTGGTCCCAGCGGACAGTCCATACATTCACTTTCTTTTAATGGCCACCTCTTCACAACAATAATAATCACAATGCTATGTCCTCGGACAGGTTTCAAACCCGGACCGCTTGGTCCGGAGTTGAGTGCACTAACCATGAGGCCACTGCGCCTCCCACATCTTTACTTAGGTACAAATCACTGAAGAAAAGTAGCTTTTACCAGTTCTTTCCCAGAGCACTGGAGACAGAAGAAGTGGGAACAGCTTCATGTAAGGTTCAGGAATTTCATCTTGTCGAATTTCCAGCAACAATGATAAAACTTGAAAAACATATGGCAGGAACTCTGAAACATGGCAAAATAGCAGTACATTAGGTGAAGATAATGTTGCACTCCAGCCAAACTGAGCAAGAAACCCTGGAAGTAAATGAGTACCTGTGACATCATTTGAAAGGATCTCTTGAATGACAGGAAACAGCGTTGTTTCAAATCCTGACACAGCAGAAGCATCTGCTTTGCATATTGCCCTGAAAACAAGACAAGAACCAAGGAAAGATCTGTTAATGCACAAAGAAACAAGGCTGCAATGATGGGGTGGATAGTAATATTGTGACTAATTGTGTTTTGTTGTCTGTGATTGGCTGGTTCGTCCACTTCTGACTCCAACAATCTAGTTTTCACAGGATCATAAGCAACAGAGTCCTAAACAGAATAGGAAGAAATTGAAACACTCCGATTCTTCAGACTCAATTATGGCTCAGCTTACCGGTATCACAGTGACGCAGTGAAAGCTAGCCTTTAGGCATGAAGAGGATTATGCTATGTTATAATATTTTGCATTTACTGGTAACAAACCTGATAGCACAACAGATGGCCTCAAACAGATAGTGGTTAAACTGGGGTTTACTGGGGTTCTGTAATTGAAACATTTCAATAAAATATCAGTAACCAAGCAATCATATTTAACTACCCTTCACCCAAACCACAGTCAGAATGTATTAAACATGTACATTACATTCAATGGATCTGTCATCAATAAATAATTGGACTCAAACAACTGAATGGAACATCTTTTATTTTGGTAACAAACTAGTATAGTATGAAATGGAGCAAATTACCATTATCAGTGCCTTTACCTTGCTGACAAGAATGAGTTTAGCTGCCAGACTACTGATCAGCACACCAACATAAGGCAACATGGCTTCCTGGAGCAAGGAGAATGACCTCATGATGGCTGAAAGAGACAAACAAATCACTTGGAACTAATCAAAATACAGTTACAACAATAGGACCCCATCATGTTCATTAACCTTAACCTCAGTCCACACTCAACCAGTCACTAGTCAGTGAAGGGTTGACATGCCATTGAGAGTCATTCAATACATGAGTCAGTCAACACTCTGCCAACTATTGACCGACTGCCCACTGAACATCAGCAAGTGTCAATTGAGATGTAGACCGAGTGTCAATCTAATACTGATCAATCGACTCTTGACCGTGGATGCCACTCAAAACCCACAAGCTACACAGGCTAAAAATCACACTGCTATCACAAATCACCAAAAAAAAATTGCCACTAGCCTAGGATTTTCCAGTAAGGTTTCAGAAATGGTGTCAAGTCACATACCTTTCATGACATATTCATTCTCTTGTGAACCTGGAACTTGTAACAAGTTTAATAGATTTGACAACATATCTTCTAAGAATGGTTGTACCTCTGCCTTGGTGATTCTGTGTACGTAAAATTTATACTTTACTGTTAACAAAACATGCATGCAAAAACAACAATTTTTTTTCATAAAGAATCATGATACTAGTTTTTTTTGTAGTTGGATTAATTAAATTTTCCAGTTATTTCATCCCTGTAATGTAATTATTTTTATTGATTTCCTACCAGGAAATGGCAATCAAAAAGCAACGATATCTTCAAGATTGTTTACATCAAGTCTTGTGACCCCTCATGTTACTGATTGTTTGCCAATCAAAAGCTTCTGGTTATAGGATTTCGTCAATGGCAAATAAAAGATGATGGTGATGATTCTAGATATGCTGTATTCCGTAAGGTAAAAACGATAACTTGATGTTAAACCACAATGAAACAAAGATAACACAACAATGAAAACATACGGAGCTCCTCCACCAGGTTTCTTAAGAGTAAAGAGTTTCTCCAGACAGTTTGCTGAGTAACTGTGTACAACATGGCTCTTGGCTGTCAAGTGCTTGACCAGTAAAGGCAGACAAGCTACTAACACTTCACGGGAAAGCTAAGCGGCAGAAACAATGAAAAAAACAAAGTCACAATACTGGAAGTTGACCTGGCCTAGTGTTGAATATGAAACCTAAACAAACTTTTTAAACTTTAAAATTCCCAAGTTTTCTTTGAATGTCTTATAGTGCAGTTCCAGAAAATTAAATTTTCAATACTCCCCCCATGGTCGGTATTGAAATTTCCTTGGGATGGGTGGTTCCATAAGAAATTTCCAGAGGAGTAAGGCAGAGTGGGAGAAAAAATCCCTTCCATGAGGGGAGGTATAGATATTTTCTGGAATTACAGATGGAATCCAGACGTTTAGGCAAACATAGCAATTTGAGAGATAAGCCATTTGACATTATAACTTACCATGTTTCTAAAGATGATAACATATTTAATGGAATCAGCCTTCAACACTGGATGAAGATCAACTGAAGAAACAAAGATATCAATACTAAATGAATATCTGAAATATTAAATCTCTGTGTAAATCTTACAAGTTACAAATTCTCAAGCAAATAGGAGCCACAAAGTATATTGATGAATGTGAAAGATGAAAAGTTCAGAATGCTACTTCACCTAAAGAGTGTAGACCCATGATTTCCAGATACAGGCCTGAACCACTGAGTCACAGAGACTTGTTGTGAGTTAGACCACTGCATGTGATCTACGTAGTTAGCACCAGAGACTGACTACTTTGGATACACTAAAATTCATCTTTAAGCAAAGTGTGGAGGTTGAGTGGCTTCTAACAAAATAAAAGCTTCATACTTACCATCTTTTATCTGCAGTTCTGGTAAAATGTTCTCAGTGAAAAAGCTGTGTAAGTTTACAAGTTCACTGGCTTGTGTTGTTCCATGCTAAGCAGAAAAGAAACAGGAAACATATTAATGTTCTTTATATCATGTAACACACTTTCTCACTTTTAAGCAGATGTGTGAAAACCATGGATTTTGTAGAGATTTGTTTTGAAACTCCTCTCCTCCTTAGAAAATTGTTATCTGAAAACAGGTCCTGATATAACACTATTTTAAGTGGGATTTCTTTTTCTCTTCTACAAATAAATGCTTAAGGTACCTTAGCAGTTTGTTTCTTGCATGCCAGTGATGTGACAAGAAAGATTGCAGCATCTTTAGCTTTCCAGTTGTTCTCACTGTTTAACTGATATTGCTGTCAAAGAGAAGAAACTGAATTAATAATCATTCATGCCATTATGAAACAGTATTCAGAAATCACTTGAGCAACTGTTGCTTTACAAAGTTCAAAATGTAAGGTAAAGTCTGTATACAAGCCAAGGGGCCCAGGCAGGCCAGGCCTTATCCTGGTTTCTATAGTTTCTATTCCCCCCTGTATGGGATGCTACTCCATTGCGGGGTTACCCCCAGCATTTAATTTGCCAGTAACCATTTGTACACTAGGGTTGAAAGAGGCACTGGGAGAGTAAAGTGTCTTGCCCAAGAACACAACACCATATCCTCAGCCAGGACCTGAACTTGGACTGCTCGATCTGGAGACAAGTGCACCTACCATGAGGCCACTGCGCCTCATGGTTACCCTAACCAAAATGGTCAGCCTAGCCTCGTGATTGGCCACCCTAACCTTGGCTTAAGGCTGGCAATACGTTTTCTTGATATGCAAGTTCTTTTTTACCATAGTTAAGTCAGTGAGAAGATTTCAAATTTACCTGAAGCATTGCCACTACATGATGAGAAAATATCTCTATGACACGCTGCTCATGGAATTTACACAATCCACGTACAAGATCAGAGGCTGCACGGCGTCTGGTATCCACATCTGAAATAATTCAACATGCTGGTTATCCTTTTTACTTGAAGTAAGGCACAATTTGCACTATACATCACTATACTGCTCCAAATTAAAATTCTTCTCAGTACCTGAGCCCTCGATGTCTCTTCTGATATATTCTTCTGGATTGTCCTCAAAAACCTCTTCATCTTCCTCTGAATTTGGAAAAAAAAGACAATTTAGTTTGTTGTGTCACTACAAGGGAATTTTTTGGGGAAAGTGAGCACAACACTAATACAACTTGAGTAAAAGAGATTATTAATTATGAGAGCAAGTCACTGGTTTAATTATTTGTAATCAATTTTTCTTGGAACTGATGTTTCTGTTGCATGTTTCATCTCAAGTGCAGTATGGAGAAACAACATCAAGGTAAGTGATATGCATTACCGACAACTTAACTTGCGGACATGTTATCGACAATTCCTACCAACACATCACCAGCTGTCAACAATCTGTCAGGTGAATGTTGGTCTGTGTTTTGGCCAAAACCTTTCAGCACTCTCAAATAGCTGTTAAAGCTACTCAACAATCCGAGGGTAAATAAAGTATTCACTCACTCACTCACTCGCCAGCAGGCTGACAGGTTTTTCCTAGAGCTCAGCTCTTCCTCACAATTACCGCATGCATATTTGAAACATCACAAAAAAATAAGAGGTAAGGCAAAAAGGCAAAATAACATAAAACTTACCTCTAAATTCTATATTTGGCACCACAACATTCTCACAGATACTCTTCAAGGTTTCTTGTTTCTCAAACAGGTATTTATAGTGATTTCTTTCCGATGCAGAGGCAAGGAAACCAATAGCATTACTAACAACCTGTAAATTAAACAAATTTTAAACAACCTTCTACAATAAATTCTTACAGCAAACATTCAGACAAATAATTAAAACAACCAAACTTACAATGTCATGCTTTGCTTGTTTTTCTGTAGAGACGAGGAGTTGCCAAATGGCTTCCACAAACTTTGGCAAATAGTTCTAAAAAAAATCATTAAAAGTTCTAGATAACCAATGTAAAAAGATGAAGTTAATAGATGAAGAATTAATGAGGGGGGGGGGGGTAGTTTAACAAGTAATAATACAGGCCTCGTGGGTGCTAAAGGTTAAGGAGAAAATACAGCAAATATATTAACAATACTATATTTGCAGTTTGTCACTAATTATATCAATGAACTCTTACCTCAAAATCTTCATCATATTTCTGTGCATACAGTGCTACATTATCACAGATCTGTGACTTGATAAGATCTAATGGTCCCGTCTCATCAGTGTCCTAAAAAATTCAACATTTTGATTGAGGAGGTTGAAATTGAAACTAAAGCTAGAGACAAAATGGACAAATAAAGCTATACAATTGTCTGCTAAATAAGAACACATTTCTTTTGTTTCACCTTGATTAATTTTTATTAATGAGTCTGTGAATGATTTTTCATCAAACCATGAGATACTAAATTCAGTTTATCATAGAATTACATGCATGACCTGCTTCTGATTTTTGATGTGGTCAATGTTTGCTTAGTTCATACATATTTTAACAATACATAACTATTAAATGATAGTCTAACAAACAAAACATTAACAAAGAATAGAAGAGAACCTCTAGGTTCAGTTGCTTGTTGTCTATTGTAAGAAATATAAGAAAGTTCTTCATCCATCTCTCCATGTTTTCCTCAAAATGTTCAGGTAAGTCCTGAAAATAGTACAAATAAGGTAATAATCATTTTATTATTTTATTAAAATATAAATTATTGATACATTAGGCAGCAGAAAGGTGTAAGGAATAACAAAAAATCATCACTGGATATTACATAAATTAAAAACACCAAATAGTGGAAATAAAATAAAAAATGTCTCACACATCACTGGTAGGCACGTCAAGCTGACTGCTACTGCCTGACCGTGATTGCAAATAAATACAAGTAGCATTGTGCTTAACACTGGAAATAATAAAAAAAGGCAGTTTATAAAAACTTGCATCAGTAGGAAGGAAAGTTGGCGGATGCAACGAAAAAGTGCCAGTCCCATTGCTGATATGACCTAGACCAAGGTCCCAGTGGCATGTGAGAAAAACAGATTTGGCTTATTTCATTACACTGAACCAGTGAAAAATAAATTACTTGTAATTATCATGAGATTCCTAGCTGGGTACGAAAAAAATCACCTGGAAGTTTAAACTGTAGAACACTTTGCAGATAAGCAAGATAGAACTGAGAATATCTTTAAGCTTGGCTACGTCATTGCCACATCTGTTGGCTTCTTCCATTATGGCCTGCAAAATAATTAGGAGAATATGCCAGCCAATACATTCCACCCTGTGTCAGTATAAGGAGGTGAGGAAGAGCATTTGACATTATTACTATAAGTGTCTTATGAGAGATTTTCATGTTGGGTAAAAAATGTGACAAAGCAACACATTAGGATGATTGTGAACCCTATCCTCTCATTTTCATCATGTAACAGTGTGGTTTCTGTATCACTATAAACTACCTAAAAAATCTCCACACCCTGTGATTAATCATTAATTCAATAAATATAAAATTACATAGGGCACAAAATAAGTGCAAAGGACAGGTTTTAACTCTGATTTCTCCTATTCCCAAAGACATGGGATAAAGACAAGATTGAAAAACACTGTAATTGTGTACTTATTTACCTCAAACAGATTTGTCAGTGGCTCTGCAAACCTCTCCAACACAAACTTAATCTCAGTCCACAGTTCCTGAGACTTGAATTCATGACGATATCTACAAAAACAATATTTAATAAACGATAACTGAAGAGAAATGGTCTCAAACTCACCAATTAAGAGGTTGGTATTTCCACATGACTGTTTTCTTTATTCACGATTATTCAAATAAAATTGCCAGATCCTTTGAATTCCACCTACCACTATGTCGGGCAGCAATAGCACACAGCATACAAACCTTTTAAATAATGAGTGGGCTGTCTGTAGAACTCCATTGATTATGTGAAAATCTCCACTTCCCAACTTTGCTACAAGTTCCTAGGAGTAAGAAAAATGTACCAAACATTCAAACATGCCCTTTAATAATTTCATGATTTGTAGCCAGTCTCTCTAGCAATTTTGCTCTTTATCTTTAAACCTTCCTTTGAGATACATTGAATTGTATTTCAGTATACTTACTGGTAACAAGTTTGTCCACTTATCAGGAAAGTCTTCTCGACCTATCACACTGACAGCGTCACTAAGCTGAAAAAAAACCCCAATACATCAGAACGTCTCTCATAGTACAGTAAAACATGCAAATGTTTACAAATTAAACAAAATATAATGCAAGAATAAAAGAATTTGTTGTTCCTTGTGCACGATGGAGCTAGTTTGTAAATGTCATATGCCACTGCATAAAACTCTCTTTGGTTAGTAAATGATTTAGTTGAAGGATTTCTATCATTTTTATATGAAATGTACAATGAAGTTGCTCATTATTTAAAACTAATTAAAACAATCTAAATACCTGCTTCTGTAACTTTTCTGGACTTCTAAGCATCAGATCAACAATAGCGCCTTTAACTAAGCAACAAAAATAAATTTGTCAGAAAAAAAACATTGTTTTATTCTCATTGTGAAATTAGATAAATATCCACTTATGTTCAACATTTGATTGTTTATCATTCACAACTTAACATCATGATAAATTGTTTTTTTATTTTTGAAACACTTTCACAAATGATTTATGCAACAGTACCAAGAGGCACATGATTTACCAGGAATGTATAATAAAGACATCTGTGGTTGAGTGTCAATCAATACCCTTGGTACTGATACCCTGAACCCTCGATAACTAATAATAATTAGTTTTATTATTATTATTATTATTATTATGTCCGAGATGACAATGTTAAAAAAAATTGTTCAAATGTTGTTGTTTGTAGTGGTCAATGCACTTTAGCTACATTGCATAACACTTGAGTTAGCTACTAAGTTTGTCAATGAAGTGCTGATCCAGTGTCCACCGAGGTGTTGAAGGAGTGTCGATTGAGTACTGATCAAAATGCTGATGGATGGTCCATAGAAGGTATCGGTCAACACTTGAACTCAGTTGCCTTTGGTACACATGATCTGGTTAATCTAAAGAAAATATTTCTTTAAAGGTACTGATATTGTCTAAGACTTACTTTTTTGTCTATCACTTTCACTGATCTTGTTTGGCTCATCAGGAATCTAACAAAACAACAATAAAATCAACAAAGATTTACATTAAGAATATACGATCACCCGCTGCAAAAACTTAGCTTTCTCAATTTTACAGTGTTCGTACCAGATGGTATGCTTTAGAAAGTAATTTAGAAATGACTAGGTCAAAGATGAAAACTAGTCAGAGTTCATTACACTAATACAAATGAGGTTTTCTTCACTGATATGACATTCTCAAGTCATGAAGGGTTATAAAGAATGAATGATTTACTTTTGATTTTCTACAACTCTCAGCTTCAAGTAATATTGCCTTTCACTACATATAATTATGTTCACCTCTTTTACTTGAAACATTCAACCATCGGTTCATATTTGGCAGGTTGTGGTATATCATGCCAAACATTATTAGCAAACTTTTTCCACAGGTAAATTAAGCAAACTAATGTAAACACAATGGGGTTAAGTGTTTATATCATATTCAGCTATTTTATTTAACTCACAATTCTCCAGTTTCGTTTCACACTGTTCTTGAACGCAATTGCAGCAGCAAATCTAATCAATCCATCTGCAGAAGCATCATCTACTATTTCTAGTAGCAAGACATTGTACTTCTCCTTTCCTTCCACTGATTGAAGAAACTTTTCAGCTGTTGTAATGCAAACAAACATATAGTTAAGTCAAACACTACAGAGTGTGATCATGTGTTTTAAAGGCATCTGTGGTCGAGTGTCGATTGATACCCTCAATCAACCATTGATGGATACTCAATACCTTGTTTGATCTTGGTCAACAATCAGTCACTAGTTGACTAATTTTGAATTCAAAGACACACCATTGATACCTATGAGTTGAATGACACTCAGCCAACTATCAAACAACTGTCAATCGAGTACCAATCAGGTGTTAATTGAGATGTTGATTGAGTGTTGTCAAGATGCTGATCAAGTGTTGATTGAGGGTTGATCAAGGGTATTGATGGACAACTTGCCCACAGATGCCTTAAGTACACATGATCTCAGAGTGTTATGATTTATCTCATAAATAACAACACTGATTCCTTCTCTCTCTCTGTATTGTCACTTTGTAGTCATCAGTATTTCTCACAGACAAGTGCCTTGCGCTCCTTCTCAATGCATGTAGCCTAGCTGTAAGCCCATGCTCCTGCAGCTGATGTTACCTATCAGTTGACAGATCGAGTCTAAATGACCAATCAGCTTTGGGCTCTGTCTGTGGGAACTAGGTTATGATCAATCCTTGTGATCTTCCCCTACTTAAGGTGCTGGTTTATGCCAAGCATGGAATAGGAGTCAGAATTTAGATTCCACACAAGAACGACAAATATCAATCTGAAACAATGCTTCTGATTGATGACTGCACTGTTTTCTTAGACTCTTTACATGCTCGTGACTCTCACAGAGTAAACCAATCCATGTTAGTCTCCATTTGCATACAATGTCTCATTTCTCATCTTCAAATGTGTTGCGAAAATTGTTTGGCCACTTGGTTTAAAACAAATGCTGACTCACGAATTACTGAACAAATTACAAAATTTTTCAATAAAGTTTCCCTTGTTTGCCCTACATGAGCCACAACTTGATGCCAGGATTCAGAACAAGATAATGCATTTTTTCTGAATAGTAGTAGTGATAGTGTTAGTAGTTACCATATGTCTACTATTATTATAACTGGTAGGATAATTCAAAATCTTTATTCCCAGAAACAGAACTCTACAAAAGTACCCTAGAATTTCTAACCCGTCAATTTTTTTTCACTTCAATAATTTATTGTCTGATGATCAAATGCAAAATAAAATCTAACCGAATTTCTGTTGCATTTAATACGCTGAGCAACAAAAACACCTTTTAAACATCAATTCTATTTCGTATTACCACGTGCGTGTCCTAGCTAGCAACAAGCCTTCGCAGATTCCCGCTGTATGCAACAAGCGCATCATCAAGCTTAGCGGGACTAGATCGTGTACATGTACAATCACATGTACAATCATTCTGTTTGTACTCTACTTAAATCTGTAAAGTCGCATCTACTGTAAATGCTCTCCTGTTAAACGTATGACATAAGACTACAGATTTGAGTGTTCGCTTAAGTTCTTGATTTCTTCGATGAAATTTCAAAGTTTCAACGAAACCTACGCTTACCTTCCTTCCGAACGTTAGCTTCAGGTGACAATGTATTTTTCAAGTTCAGTGCCACTGTCTCTGCCATCTTACTTTAGTGAAGCAGCGATACGAAACAACAAATACCGATGTTTCAACTCTAACGAAAACGATTTATAATCAGAAAATTAAAGGAAAAGATCGTTCACAGCTAAGAGTTTTCAAATCTGCTCGAAATGCGCCATTGGATTTGCGCATGTCACATTTCAGCGTCACATGCTTCGTTCCCAGTCTCCTATCGGGACAGTTCTTTTTCACACCATGTATTTTTTCCTAAATCTGTTAAAAAAATTGCAGCAGGTTTTGCTTCTCGTTTCATATTCTAATTAATTCAGATTACCCAGATAATTTGAAAAAAGTAAATCTAATTTAAATTTGAAGCAGGTTTTTCTACCCCTTTGATCTGCAAGAAGACAAGATTGCCCAGATAATTTGAAACAGCAAATCTCATGAATATGGAGGAGAAGTGCTTCAAGAAGTACCGATTTATGGAATTTCTAAGGTTTAAACTATTTATCCCCATTCCCATGGTCATTTCCGTCATTGCCTATTTCTAAGAGGTAGATTCTAGCTAGGGGGGTTTATTTTCAAATTTGTGAGTCTGAAGTCATGTGCCATTTGTTGGTAAATCACTAATATTCGTTTATTGGATTGTCTCATAACAAAAGCCAGCAGTCAAAAAAGGAGATCATTAGCTTGACCTTTATAGCATAGATTTTTCATGATCTTATTTCTCAGTTTTTTGCTTAGTTTTGTTCCATTGAGAAGACATGTCAACCACTAAAGACGTACAGTATTATACCATATTCCCACACACATTGGCGTTTGTCAAAAATAGTAAACTACTGGGTGTTTGGAAATGCAGATAACATGGTCACTCATTTTCTTATTTAGCTTAAATTTAGACTGCGAGTGGTACAAAACAAGTGAGCATGCGAGTATGACATGCAAAGGTATGACACTGCGCCAGTAGCGGCTCATAGCATCACTGCTTGCACATCGTGCCTACAGTCACGCTCCGAGGCTTACTTGTTTTGCGTTCTTACCCAAGGATTTTCAAGGAAACGAGAGACTGCTCTAACCTAGCTAAAATTGGGCTCCTTTTTGCTTCAGGAGACACAGCACATGCCACAAAAGAACACTGCCTAATGTTTTCTTTGTTCTCCACATTCTCTTGTCCTTGTATTCTCTATTGCTGTACATTAATTGCCTTTTACACCAAGTATGAGCCCAGCATTGTTTCTCTGGCTAAATTAGGTTAACTGAAATGACCCACTACCACAGTGACACCCCCTAACAAATGAATAAAAACTTGAAAAAACTGGATTACAAAATACTTTTATTGTCTTAGAAGCAACATTACAGGGAAGAAACTTTCCTATGTAGAAACTGACACAAAATATGAGTCTTTTCAGCTAAATACTTGGTTTCTTCTTGTGCTGGGGCAATAAAGACGATTAAATCTTAAAATTTCTGTACCTGAAGAAGAAAATAAACAATATTATAACTAACAAATACAGTAACTACAATACAGGTCATTTGTTCACTTGACATTGTGTGAACATTACTGTAATTTCATTTGTCTATGTTACAGGTCAAAATTAAATTCAGGTAAAAATTATTTTAACCTAGTTGGATTCTCAATTTCCTTTGTCTTCTAACCCTAATTATTCATAATCAATGAATAAGTAGGGTTAAGAGACAAAGGAACATCTACAATGCTGAAGGCTAGGATCAGGAAATGATGTAGACTGTGTCCCAATAAAAGAAAAAGAGTAGGGAAAAACAGACACTGATGGCAATTTAAGGGGAAAACAAAACACCTTTGTTTACTCTGTCTTGTGAATAGATTATCAATGAGTGTAATAATCATTCAAAGAAATGCAATTTCCATGATTAATCTGACACAAAGAAATTGAATCAATGTTGAGAATGAATGATTGTTTTTTGTGTGTTTAATTTCCCTGAGCCTTGGAGTCATATCAGAATTTTAATATATTGGTCAATTGCCTTGCTATCAGGTTTGAATGCTACACGTATGATAAAATTCTTGTTTATTACACCGCATTGGCATATAATCTAGGCATTCTAGATTATTCTCACAAATGATTTTACCATGAGCACTGATATGCTCACTAGCTTATTTCAATGTTCTTCTCAAACCCATTAACAGTTCATCAAGTTTAAACAAAGAAAATCACCACCCTGACGTTGTTTGGATATCTGACCTTGAGCATTGATTTTTTGATCTTATTTATCTTTTTGTCCTTACTTTTAGTTTTGATTGAGAGGATTTACCAAACACTCAAGACAGTGTTTGACCACATTTCCAAACACCTCGAAGTTTGCCAAAAATATTCTGTTGTATGTCACATTTAGAACTCTCTTCTCAGTGTTTGGGAATATGGTCAAAGACATTTCATGTTTGAGATAACAATTAAAGAGGGGGTAATCAGACTGTTGAATCCCCCAATGGTGACTACATCAAGAACCTATGGAAAACTTACATGTTAACATAAAGTGAGGCAAATTATTCTTCTTTCCTCTTAGGATTATTGACTGCAACAAAGTGATACAGAACAACAAGAAGGAACAGTGACACTCCCAGGATGTTCGCGAAGGCTGCAAGTTGAATATCAGTGATCATGGCTGAAATCAAGCAATGTAACAATAATTATTAATCCAACTGGGAGGGTGGCCTGCTGAATTAAATTGTACTGATCGGGGAAAAGTTATCAGTGGGGAGTGATTTATGAAAATAAAAAACATGTTGCTTCGTTTGTCCTTGCGGAACTTTTCAACTTATTTAAATTTGTAATACATTTTTAAATCAATCCCTTTCAGATCGTATGCGGTGAAATATTGCCACGCTCAAAATAAGAACAAGCTAAGCGCTTAGCAAGCTAAACGTTTACGAGCATAAGAAAGTAAGCCGTCGTAGAACACAGAAACTTCCCTTGAAGTTCAGCATACTACCACTGATGGTTTTATCCAGGCAATAAGCTAAAGGGAAGATTTATAGAGTAAGAAATGTTAAGCTTACAGCATCATATCAGAAGACAAGAGGATCGAATGTTGCAGACGAAAGAGTACACGTGTATAAAGGTTTTCGTACAAGCCTTAACAAAAAACTTAACTTTTGTAGCACAAAACACATATAGAGAAATAAGGTAGAGCAACATACTTCTTCTAAGTGGAATTGCTGGACTAAAAAAGCTTCAAAACTGTTCTTTGTTCTTCAATTCAGACCTTCCAATTTCCAGAGGACACGAAAAAGGTCGAGAACCGCAATGTAGACTGGGACGAGGCCGTGTACCGCAGGGGGTTATGGGATCTAGTTTTCTTTAAACATGGCGACTTCGTTACTGCAGAGAGCTCGCCAAGCTATGATGGCTATACGCACATCGAAACAATTTGACAGATTATCCAAAACGGTAATTTTGTTATTTTGGCGCATATTTCAATCAATGTACAATAAATTATTCTTGAGGCGTTCTCTGGTTAATAAAAATTTTTGTTAAAAATAAGCTTTCGGCTGCCAAACTACAGCCTTTAACGAATGATTCGTTAAAGGCTGTAGTTTGGCAGCCGAAAGCTTATTTTTAACAAAAATTTTTAACCAGAGAACGCCTCAAAAACATTTACATTATGAATCCTGGTTACTTTTCCATTTTTAATAAATTATTCCTAAGGGTGGGGAGGGTGCCAGCATTAAATTCCTTATTAATATTAATAATTCCTTTTTTTCTTAAATTGACACATACTTTTCTCATCTATAATTAAATGTTACTTGTACAGGTTGAGATCCTGTCACTTCAAGAGGGCAAAGGTTCATTTAAAATGAAAGTGGATGAAAGTCATCTGAATGGTTTGGGTACTCTTCATGGTGGTATGACGGCATTTTTGGTGGACTACTTAACTACCATTGCAGTTTTCACTAAACCACCTCATTTACCAGGCGTTAGCATTGATATGAGCATAAGGTAAGTCTGTTAGCCTGTGTTGTAGTGTTTCTGAGAGCTTGCGCAGAACCTGTAAGCTCGATGTATAAGTTCGAATAAGATGGAGCCCACTCCTCCGATCCCTCCAAAACAAGATAAAAGATGGAGAGAACAGGGTGGTTGAAGGAAAAATTTTCTCATTCTTCACCCCTTTCACATTCCTTCTTTTTCTATGTCTTGATGAATCATTCGAGTTCTTGGACATACATCCTACTAAATGCTTCCTCGCAACTGGCATACACTGTTTTAGATTTGAGGTGTAGACAGTTTTTATGCTGCATGGCTGCATGAAAAAGGTAACATATGTCTGCACATGAGCTAAGTAGCCCATCAGGCCAGAGCTTATCCTGGTTTCTGTAGCAGAAGTGACTAGGAATATTTCTACTTCCCGCCCAATGGAATGTTAGTTCATCATAGGGTTAACCACAACTTTAAGTTCACAGGTACCCATTTATTCCCATGTGGAGAGAGGCACTGTGAGAGTCAGATGTTTTGTCCAAGAACTCAACAAAATGACCGCAACCCAGACTCAAACCCAGACTGCTCTACCTGAAGACAAGCGCCCTAACTGCGAGGCCACTACACCTCCTTCAGACAGTGTGAAACAAAAAATAAGCTAAATCAGTTTTTTTTTTCACTTTTATTTACCCACAGCTATTTACGAGCTGCTCCAGTTGGAGAGGAGATAACCATAAATGCAGAAGTTGTTAAGATGGGTCGTAATTTAGTGTTCACTTCTGCCGAACTGCTAAACGAAGATGGCAAACTTGTAGCAAAGGCAAGCCACACAAAGTTTATTGGACAAACCCCACCAGCAGTCACGAAAGACACAAAATAAAATTGCAAAAATCCATCAATGTAAAATTTAAAGATTAAGTTTTGTGAAAACATGAGCAAGATTTGGAATTATTAATGCAACCAATTCACTTAATATTACTAGCTAAGGAGTGTGTCTCTCTGTTGATTTATCTTTGATATTTTAAGCTAGAAACCTTGGAGACCCTGCTGAGTTGCATGCACATTTTTTCAAAATCAGATGATATGGGTTTTCCACATATCTCTGAAATGAAGTAGGTCACCCCAATTATTTCTGAAACAAGTAATCGATTATCTCACTGCAGTAGAAGTTTGAAGAAAATATATCGAGTAGGACATCGTCAAAAAATGTCTTTGAAACTTAAAAGTTTTGTTGTTTACTTTCAATTCTTGACTTTCCTTCTGCTATCGAGACCGTTTGGAAACTCTTTTTTTTATTGTAAATTAACCTGTCTTCACCTGATGCTTGATGGTGACAGATTCTCCTTCCAAAGTAAGGATAAGAAAACATGAGATCAGAAGTCACTCGAAGCTTTTATATAAGCATCTCTACAAGTTCTCAATGTTTTATAAATCTGGCAATAAAAATAGCACCTGATCACGTGTCATGTGCAAATTATTGCACTATCAAGAGAAAGTTGCACGATGTTACAAGCAAAGTTAATAAATTCATTGGATTGGTATCATTCCCTAAATTACAAAGAAATCGCATGACTATGTTGTGTCATGGCACCAACCATTTGAGTACTGGTCAGTCACCCAAACATTATTTTAGGGGTGTTTTTAGAGTTGGTTCACCATAAGTTTATTGGTTCTGCAGCAGAGACAAAAACTAAGACACTTGTGACTTTTCCATTGGAAAATGAATATCTTTATTTTGCAATGCTTATTTCGTTTATTTATTACAAGTATCTTATCAGTAAAGGTTTGCATGAAATTGAAAATGTTGTTCAAGTAGTGCTACTATTATAAAAAATATTTTCCCACCAAATTGAAAAGCTCAACAATACAAAAGTGCAACTTAGTCCTCTCCTTTCAGTCATGTTTATCTAATCCAAAAAACACCACCCCACCCCCCCACCCCCCACCCCCCCAAAAAAATTGAGAAAAAAAGCCAATGTAAAGGTTTTGTTTTTAATTTCAGGAATAGCTATTGCTTATTGGGTCATTTATTGAGTTGCCATGCCTACATTTTGGTAAATTGAGACAATCACACCTTTCAAATGTATACACCCGAAAGTCAGCAAGCTATCATCAGACAGGTCACACAAAAAACAAATGAAATTACCTGATAAACGCATGCAATGTGTTGAAAAATGTTGATCTGTACATTAGACATTCAAAATATAGGAAACATTGTTTTAGTTGTGGCACATTTTCACAGAAAATAGCAAAATAATTAAATTTTTAATAAATTAAATATAATGACCAGTGACTGAACAAGAATATTATATTATGCTAACTTCAAAGAGTAAACAGTTTCATTTTCATGCCCTTATGGTGCTCTCCCTGTTCTAGAAGGTTGTCGAAAGCCTTTAATCATCACTTCCAATTCCTGAAAACAGAACGACAATCAATCAGTTATCAAGAAAACATTTTCCCACATTTCAAGCCCAGGATATAAAATACTAGCCTTGTGTCAGACAAATTTACCAGCTTTTTGAGCTACTAAGCTAAATCCTGGAAGTCCACGTGGAAAGGTTTTAGCCTGACAACAGTCAAGAAATAGCTGACCTGCCTATAAGACACTGACACCTCACAACCCTGTCACAATGACTTTACACTGTAATCTCATAATATATATAGTTCTCTGCTACAACACAAGTCAACCTTGCAACAATCAGGAACTTCCTGATAGAATGCCTACCTCCAGAAGCTGCTTCTTGTCATGACTGTGTCTCTGTTTATGAATACAACACTGAAGAACACTGTGGTATCTCTCTAGCATTTCAATCGATGCCCCCTTGGTTGTGTCAACTAACAAATCCAATAGGGATTCCAGTTTCTCTTTGATATCTTCAGTAAGAGGACTGTTGTCTCTTAAGTTTTCATCCACTACATTGTCAAGCTCTCTGTAATTAGGAGGCAGATGGCTTGAGGATGGCGTTCCTGTAAAAATGTAACAGCAAACTGTATTTAGAACAGGATGGCACACCAAGGATGTTAATACTGGTTTGGTTAATTTAATTGACAAACAATAGGCCCAACACAGAAGAATATTGGCTAGCATTGTCTCAAGATTAACTTTCCTGAAATGTCATTTAGCTGCAGGTAGAACTTTTAACAAACATCTGCAAGTACAAATCACTTGGAAATAATAATTATTGTTCTTAAAAAAAGTGGTTTTAAGATATCAAATATACATAAAGATTTTATAAATTGATGAAGGGAACAGCTCAAGGGTGTGTGACATTTTACAATAACATAAAAAAATGTTTTATTTTTGATATCTTAATTGCAGTTATTAATTATTTTTGAATTTAAAATCTACAATAATGGGTTTTCACAGACACGCTTTGATGAAAACCTATGAACTGTGAAAAAATGTATAAAATTTATTGAAATTAAAATTGCATCTTCATCAGAAAATCATTATCAGAAAAATACTTTTTGAGCTGCTCTCACCAATATGTTCAACATCACATTCCTTCTCCTTGGAGCAACCATCTGTAGTGATCCCATTTGGCAGGCTTGATCCTTTGATAGACAAAACATGATTTTTTAGAGTTCTTTCAGATAACTGTGAAACACGGCGCGACTTGTTTTGAAGAGCTGACTCAGGATCCAAGTCATCATTCTTATTGTCACTTCCAAGATTTTCAGAGTCCAACAACACCACTTCCCCATTTATTGATATGTCCCCATTCTCCATAAACTCAACATTGTCCTCTTCATGTTGATGATCTGTGGCATCATTTTGTTCCTCACAGTTTACATTAAGTACTTCTTCAGTTTCTTCATCAACAGACCCATCTCCTCCAGAATTGCCAGGAATATCTTCCATGTCACTCTCTGCTTGGTCACCATTTTCCACACACTCTTTTTCTCCAGTAACCAAATCAAGTTCAGAATCTAATTTTCTCTTTGCATCAGTTTTTTTTCGGCTAGGTTTCTTTCCCCAATAGATTGGTGCTTTCCTTCGTCGACTTTTTTTCTTCTGTCTGGGGCTATTGTTCTGTGACTGTGACTCTGACACAAAGGTGATGTCTGATACCCCCAATGCTGTTTTGTCTTTTTGTTGAACTCCAGCCTGTAAAGAGGTGACATCAGTTGTTGTGTCTTGTTTCACTGGAGCAACAAATAAGAATGGAGGAGCAGCAGCAGTAGGTTTATCACCTGAGGGAGGAAAAAAGGACTTAACATTAACTTAACGTTATTAGCACCAATAACACTTTAATAACACGTTATCATTACAATCACATAATTTGTCAACTGTAATATTGTGTATTGCAATCGTAAAGGCTATCTCTGTGCAAAAAGTACCTAAGAGCAAAATAGCCTAAATCAACGATGTAAGCCAGGGTTAGAGCCATTCCACTTGATCAGGAGTACAGTGCTCTTAACTGTACATGAATAACATAAAGCCAGCAATGCTTCACATAATCAAAACACTCAAGAGTTGAGAGTTCCCTCTCAAATGATATCTGCCATGTGTGATCTACCGGTATTTTGCCTTTCCCCTTCATCAACTGTTCAACATTGTGAGATTCTTGCTCTGTCAGTGGGTGATTAAAGAAAGGTTCCCCAAAAGGTTGATTATCAGCCCTTTCCAACTCGAGTTCAAAATAGTAATTGCCATTACTGATTGCCAAACATGTATGTTTCTTTAATAAGGTTAGCTTTGAGAATTATAGTTACAATGTATATATAAAATACATCAACAAAAATGTTTGAAGATTTCCTTTGTTCTTGTCATATGTGATATTCTAGTAATTGCTTGGCATGTGTTGAAGTAGAAAATAGATATCAAAGTTTTACACACAGGTTAACAATGTTCCCAACAACTCAAACCAGGTTAACTTTGTGTCCTACAATGGATATGTTGTAGTTAAAACTAAATTCAGGTAAAAATTAAATTCTTTTGTCTCTTAACCCTATTAGGGTTAGAAGACAAAGGAAATTGAGAATTACACTAGGTTAAAATTATTTTTACCTGAATTTAATTTTTAACCACAACAGATACACGAGTAAGTCAAATCTTACCTCGTCTTTTCCTCGCAGCGATGATTTCTTCACAGGTCTGCAAAAAAGTCCATATATGAAGTAAGAACAGTTACATCTCAAAGGGGTGTGTTCTAGAAGCACCCGGGTGCCATAGGGACTAACTGTTACCTTTGGGAAACTGGAAAAAGTTACCAGTGCTCTTTTCTGATATAAGCTCAAGTGCAGGGAACCCAGGATTTCATGGTTAGAAACCTTTGGGCTTCTCATAATTTTCTCTAAACCACAGCCTTGATCTCACCTTCTCAAACTCTGGTTCCAGTTGTGACTTAATTTCAGAGTGTGCTACGTCACTGAGTTCACAAGCCCTGTGTCGGATCAGCTTGTCCATGGGATCCCTGTCAGGGTTGTACTTTAGAGCATTGCTTGTGATTAATTCAATATCTGCCAAGTACTGCTCACATGTACTGTATTGATGGCAGTCAATTTTGTGCGATATTGTTGTTAGATCCATGGGTTCATCAATGATCTCAAGGTAGTCAGGCACCTGAAAACAGATTAATTCACTTTAAGAGAAAATACAATGTATTATCAGGGGTCTCAAACAACATGAACCTTGTTACTATCAAACACCTCTATTATCAACCCATTCAGACTCTGACAAGCGGCCATCTACAACTTTTTACTAATATCAGATTGAATTATCATATCTCAGTACGCAGGATGTTTCACCATTTCAATCTGAAAAAAGTCAAACTTTAAAACTCCTGCTCATATCAATTTTATTTTATGTATACATATACCTCTAGTAAATCCACTGGTTTGGCAAATTCTTTGAATCTGCGATCCTGATAAAGCTTTGCATTCACATCTCTGAGAAAGATGCGCAATTCCCTCATGGTGTTCTCTTCATCCTGCCTAGCCTTTTGTAGTTCTGCTTCTGATAGTTGCCGTGGAGGTGGTGTAGGAGCAAAAGGCAGCACTTCCACTACCTGATCTTTTTCTAATCATGCAAAAAAATGTTTTGCTGTGCATAAGAATGATGTTTAGTGACCATAACAATTATAATCTATAAGAAGTAAAAGCATTCATTGACCACCATCCAAAAAAAATGTTTGAAATCTCAACTACATGTAACAGTTCATATTTAACATAGATTTAGCAAAGCATAAAAGCGGAGCTCCCGAGCCCAGCTGTTCAAAGCATGATTAAGCTAGCCTGGGATAAAAGGCCTCCACACTTGAGCCCACCATATGATCATGTGATACTGGTCATCAGTGGATACCATGTTTTGACAGGTGTCCATAATTATTGACCATAACATGGATGTCCAATATCATAGAAGGATGCTACCAAGGCTGCACATCCCTGCCAATCTATTAGCTGGAGTATGGCATCCATCTTGGGTGACACAGCTGTCATCTCAGTCTTCATGCATTTGCGCCCATTAGCGATACCATTAGCCGTGATGACCATGAGAAGATTGATTCATGAGTTTCCATTATTTAGTTACTTGTTTATTTAGTTAACCATGCGAACTTCCACTGAACCATTGGGTTCGAGTATGACGGGTGCTTTAAAGGGGCTTGGCACAGGGGGCTCACGGCTGGGTTGTGGGTTGAGGCAGGCCATTGGGTGTTAGAGCACTTTGGGGTGCAATAGCCGTTGCAGCACCCTGGCCCCTTGGACACCTGACCTCCACTTGCAATGAGGCTGTTAATATTGATGAAAATATCATGACTAAGTCATGAAGTCGTTTTACTGTCTCCATGTTACAAAATTAATAAATAGTGTTGAGAAGACTGGACAGAGTGGAACTACCAATCAGAATCCGTTACTTTTTAAATTTAATAATTTTTAAATATGAAACAAATGCTGATGTTTTCAGTCATGAAGACAGCTATTCTTACTTGATTTCTTTGGTTTGGGTTGTTGAACAGCTTCCTCAAGGAACAGGTTATAAAAGAAAGCACGTCTCTCTTCTGAGGTAGGATCATCCACTCGGAATACCTGAATAAAAAGTCAGACATGAACCTCAATTAGCCATAATGAGAAGACAATATTAGTGTGACAGCAATAATGTACTGGGCTGTGATGGATCTACACATAACTTAATAATCTGAGGGCCATGTGTGATTTTTGATTATCATAAGCTCTAGTAAGGAAGCTCTCCTTCCCTTCAACAGATCCTCCAATTCTCTACACGAAACTGCCACCAGCAATGCTATGTATGCACAGACTTAAAACTTCTCTACCTGTCCAATTTCCTCTGAAAAGAGTTCCTTCATAATAGCTGGAAGGTAGTGCCATCTCTTATCAGCAGTTGCCAGAAACAACACAGGAGCAAGTGGAGGAAGATCTTGAAGCAATGACAGCAATGTAGCATGCAGGCTGTCACCTGTAGCTTTCCACAATGCATCAAAATGAGGTGAGTACAACACACAAGGGGATGTGCGACGTGCTTCACGAAACAACTGACACAGAAAGACATAAACTCAAACAAAATCATTCCAAAATTAAAGCAACATTAGCAATAAGTAAATAAAATCTGAATTAGTCACAATGAGAAACAAAAGCAATTACTTACTGCTACATGTTGATGAGTCTCTTGTACATAAAGATGTCTACATGTATTTTAAGCTCAAATGGCTCATGGCTCTTATTGCTTAATACAAAAGTTTGTAACATAAATTGTCTCTGAGACAGTATTGCTATTCCTGCTGGATGGGTTGCTGGTATGAATCTACATTCTTGGGTGAAGAGAAGCACTGTAAGAGTTAAGTGTCTTGCCCAAGAACAACATGCAATGACCCTGGCCAAGAGCACAAATCCTATCCACTTGACCCAGAGTCCAGAATACTAACCGTTGAGGTTATGGTGCCTGCCACCCTATGAACATTAAGTATGTCATATAATTAGTAGAAAGCGTGATCATACCTGTGAGCAAGCTTCTTCAGGAGTTTTGGAGGTAACTCCATACAGAGCTGGCAAGTCCAAACAGTACACAGTCATATGTTCCATGGTATGCAGCAAAGCAGGAGCAATATGAGTGGATTGGCCCATGCCTTGCTCACTACATATCAGAAATCGGGGTCGATATGTCGACAGCCCTCTGGCTTGGCCATTTGTACAATTGAAGAAAGAGGAATGCTGAGCTTCTACCACTTCAGGATTGCCAGAAAGCTGCTGTGCACGTCGCATGTATCTTTCACCTCTTGATGATCCAGGAAGGGACTCGAAAATTGGAGGTCCCAGGTCATCATCTGAACTGGCTTCCTCATCACTCAAAACAGCAGCCACCCTACTGCGCTGCTCATGACGGCTGCCACTAGGATTCCCCATCAGGCTGCTGGGACTGCTCTCTGTCACTGGTTCAAAACACAAAAATGAGTCACAGTAGATCATTGTTAGAATAAACTTAATATCTTTACACCCCAGACATACAACGAACAAGAGAAGAGGTAAGGCCACATGGCTTGCTTTTCTAACACAGTAGGAATCTGCTGGTGGTGGCAAAAACCTATTTTTGCAAAACTTATAAATTGTTGTGTTATAGCATAGATTTCACAATGTTCTTGAATAGCTTACATGTAACACCAGCTAAATAGCCGGGAATTGCTTGTTACACCTAATAGTTTTGCTAGGTTGCCCATTGAAAACAAATTATTGACCAGGCCTGGGTTGTTTTAATGCTATCCATCAGATAAATGATAACAATAATTAATACACGTATAGAAGATCTTTACCCAGTGGACCAAAAAACCAAATTAGAAATCACTAGCAAAATCACTATCCAGGCAATAGGGTAAGCATGGTTTGTTTTGTTAACAATTAACAGCTAGATAGCAATTTATACGGTGGATAGTGTTATCCTGCCTCTGAACAACTGGGGCCAGGGCTTTAACACATGCTTTTCATTCCAAAACTCTTGAAGGCAACCACAAGTCCTTGCAAAGTACTAAGAAGCACGATTACAATGTAAGGAATTATTCATCTTGATATTGACAATTTCACAAGCCATCGATACCCACAGTAGCATACAGCAGGTGACCAAGCCATTTTAAATTTGTTTACCTGTTTTAATGTGAGCAGGGGGAAATATCTTCTCCAGAATCTCCACTGCCTGAGTCAAACTTGTCTTCAACAAAGGCCACATAAGAGGCCATAGGGCTCTTGCGGGAGAGACCACTGATCTCTGAGAGGCTGGAATTATTGTCTTCATTGCCTTCTGGAAGTCCTTAGCAGTCACTTCAATGGAGTTGACATCTACTAACAGTTTCTTCGCACTGTTGTAAATTTGTGGATAACGTCTTCTCAATGCAAACAGTGCTGCCTCTGTACACAAGGCCTTGATGTCTGCACCACAGTAGCCAACACAGCGGTCTGCTACCTCACTTATAAAGGATGGTAGCAGTTTTGGTTCCCACTCACGAGTATGAATGGTTAAGATGCTTCTTCTTGCCTGAAGAGGACAAAAATCTGACTTCAATACAAAATAGCAAAAACAAGGTGAAAACGTATTCTTTCTAGAAATGCCTTGACTACATGTCAACATTTGTAGTACTCAGTGTACTGCAAAGAGGTACCCATGCTTGGTCCAAAACTAGAGGTCTACAGTTTTAGGCAATTAGCTCAAGCCCTACTCAATTATTGTGAGTAACTTCATTTTGTATACTAAATAGGGAAAATTTGCCTCAGATAAAAAAAAATCAACAAGTTTGTTTTTCATGAATTGTAACTGTTCAGACACACAGTTTTGAATAGAACTTACATTCCTATCTGGAAGAGCAAATTGAAATTCCCTGTCAAACCGACCAGGGCGCCTTAGTGCTGGGTCAATAGCATCAATTCTATTCGTAGCACCAATAACCACAATTTCTCCACGACTGTCTAAGCCATCCATTAGAGCCAACAAGGTTGATACAATGGAACTGTGAATCTGGTCCTGACGACTGGAACGTACGGGTGCCAGTCCATCTATCTCATCAAAAAATATGATGGCTGGCCTCATACTAAATGCCTGTTAACAAAGCAAACATCATGCTTAGATTGTACACGTGTCACAACAGAATTGATAGTCCTGTTGGTCAATGCAACAAAACTTTGAAGTGGGAATTGAAACCAGTGAATACGGTAGGGTATTACCTGCAGTTTTATCAGCCAATCAGAGTGGAAGAAACATTTGTTTAGATTGTTTCCCAGGTGGATGACAGGCATACCAAAGTAATGCACATATGAATACATTTTCAAAGTGATTGAAGGTTTAACACCAACATGTGCACTGCTGCAGTGTGCATTGTAGTTTCACAACAACTCGAGTTGTGTACAACTGCAATGATCAATTATGTCTTTATATCTTTCTCTGCAGTTCAAATATGTGATGTTTTCTATATCTTAATATATTTTTCACTTTAGAATAACAGTAATTTTATTTATCAAATGAATGTAAAATTAAAGCTTCAATTTAGATTAGAAAATTACTCAATCAAGACAGAGTTAACCCTTACCTGGTCAAACAAAAGCCTGAGTTGTCTTTCAGATTCACCAACCCATTTACTCAGACAATCGGCACCTTTCCTCATAAAAAATGCAACTTTTTTGTCACCTTGACTACATTCATTAGCAAGGGCTCTTGCTACAAGTGTTTTACCAGTACCTGAAATTAAATTGTAATATCGCACAGTCTGAGTGGCAGTCGTCTAAATGATAACTTAAAGGTGAAGTCCATATGCAAGCCAAGTGTCCTATCAGACCGGAGCTTATCATGGTTTCTGTAGCATAAAGCAACTAGGAGCATTTTTATTCCCCCGTGGATGGGATGCTAGTCCATCACAGGGTTACCCCCAGCATTACATTCAATGGTGCCCATGTGCATTAAGCAGAATGTGGGAACTGCAAACAAGAGCCAACTGAATTTAAAACTCTAATCTCAAATCATACATTTTGTACTGTAATAACATTAATTGAAACAAAACAAAAACAGTTATACCTGGAGGTCCATGGAACAGGACTCCTCTTGGTGGAGAAATCTTGAACTTTTCAAACACTTCAGGGTACATCAGTGGAAACAAAACCATTTCTTTCAGGGCTCGTATTTGCTTGTTTAGGCCCCCAACTGCATCAAACATTACCTGACCAGACACAAAGACCTTCAAGATCAAATTTTAAAGTACTTCTACCAAACGTTGTTGGTTTAAAAAATAATTACAAGTTTAACAAGCAGCTTTATACATGAAATGATTTCATTGGGTTTTGATGAAAGCCCAAATCAAACCATTGCAGCTGTCATAAACAAGAGACGCACTAATAGCTGGGCAGACCGAAAGGCTCTGGTTGATGTTTGCCAAAAGACTTCTTTTTAGCTGGAGTGATGAAACACCAATGGTCAGTTACCGTTATCAATTTCCACCACTACTGTGGCCAGGCAGACAAAAGAAAAGTTGACGAAGCAAACAAACAGTTGATACTTAGCCAGCAAAGAGCTATCTTGTTACCTACTTGAAAGATAATCTACACAAACCTTGCTGTCAATGTTCATAGGGTCCACATCAGCTAAACTTGAACCAATCCTGGCTCTTTCCTTAAGAATTCCAGTGGCTGCATCATCCATGGTAAAGTTCATTGGGAGGCAGCGACCTCTGGCTTTCGCCATGCTCTTAGCCTTTCTGTGTTCAAATTTTCTTTCATCTTTCCCATCATCCGAGTCATCTAAAGGGTATGTAACAATAATTACTTTAAAAACTATAAATCGTAGGCCCCATTTCCTGCATCTTCAGTGTTACATGGTTAGCAGGGGACATTAGAGAACCCATACACTTCTCAATAAGAGAAGGGCACTTAGTTCATTGCAGTCTAGCCTTGTCTCACAGGTTGGTCCTTAACATAGCATATATGTTATTGCACCTTTCCCCTTAGATTGAATTGTGCAAGAAAAATTGCTGACTTTGAATAGTCAGAGTAACAGTTGCTGGTTTTCTTGTGTTTTCAATATGAGAAAAAATTACATCTTTAAGCCATCATTTCTTTTTATTACCTGGGCTCAAATCTATTGGCATCATTTTTCACTGCCTGTGCAACAACTGTGAAAAAGTAGGAAATGACATCACTGAGAAATGACATCACTGATCACTGATCACATGGAAAATATGCTGCACAGGTCCCAGGATTCTCCTGAATTTTCCAAGTGGTGCATTTTCAAGTAATACACTAATATTTATACAATAAATGAGTTTATATCATGAACACCTGACCACATCTTTGGTAAACTTGCACTGAAATAAACTTTTGACTTTCGAGAAACAATTTGACATCTCTATAGTTTCCGATTTTAAGTTGTAAGTTAATGAATCTCACCAGAAGAGGAAGTTGAAGAACTCATGTGGTGAGCTTTCTGTTTGTGTCTGCGCATTTTTCTCACAGGAGAGGCATATGGCACCTTCTTCTTTCTTTTTCTACCCTTTTGCCTTACTTCAGCCATATGGAAGCCTCTGTTTCCTGTAAGGAAGATGTATACATTTGAAAATAAATTACTGGTAGTCTGCGTTTTCCATTTATCATACTCGGTAAACCTAACATATTCATAGGATAAAATAAACTAATATGTCTGATGTCTGACCTGATTACGTCCACTACACCAGTCAAATTTGAAAGAATCAGTTAATTTTGCTTTGGCCATATTTTTACAACATTATTTTACACTTTTGCAAGCAACCAATAACACTTGCGATTCTGACAGTTTTGCAACCATGTAGACTATAATGCAACTAATGGGTAATATATATATTATGTACTAGGCATTGGTATTGAGTAATGAAGTGTAAGTAGATTTCGTATGTTGTAAGTAGAGTAAATAGTTTTATTTTTTCCCAAGCGGGCATGGTAACGAATCCTACAATCTGATTGGTTCTTAGCGTTCTGAGCTTGGAAAAAAATAAATAAGTTATTTACCGGCTTAGGGTCGGACCGTATAGTGAAAAACTGTGACCTTGGAATTGAAAATGCTGCATTTTCAAGACCTGGGTCACAGTTTTTTATATACGGACCTACCAGCCGGCAAATGACATATAATTATGTATTAGAATTTTAAGTAATGTACATCGATATGTTGTAAATATTGTAAGTATGTAGCAATCATAATTTCAAAAAAAGAAATAAATAGAAAATAAAGAGGTTCTTTCAAAATCTGACAAAATTTTGTTTTAAACCCAACTGAAACAAGTGGTAAAAAGATATGATGATAGTGTGAAACACTGTACCTTTCCTACTGGACTTCAAAGGTGGTGCAATATATCTGTTTGGTATAGGCCGACTCTTCCTTAGCTGATAACCTTTGTAATCTTTCTCCTCCACCCCCTCTTCCTCTCCATCATCATCATCATCGTCGTCGTCGTCATCATCGTCATCATCTTCATCATCGTCTTCCTCGTCATCATCATCCTCATCCTCATCACTATCATCTGGCTGTGCATCATCTTCGCGCCTATCTTTTCTATTTGATCGTTTCTCTGGTGTTGGAGTCTGGTCATGCTTTCTCTTAACAAGATCATACATACTTGGTGTTTCTGCAATGTTATCCTAGGTGTGAGACAAATACAAGCAACTGCTAATGTTGACTTGAAAAAGATTACATACAGTCATCAACTGCCCTTGATGCACCATGGGATGCGTAAGCCCTACGACCACATACAGAAACATCTGCAAATCAGAGGAAACCAAATAGAATATCCTTTTTTGTCACAGAAAGTTTCCCCATAGATCATTTGCACATGATGTCCTGGAAACAAATTCAAGACTACTACTTGTACATGACTAGGTTTTGGAGATTCTGGAAAATGTCCATACCTCCCCTACTGGAGGGATTTTTTCAAGGACTCCTCTGGAAATACATTTTTAATTTTTTGGTCTTTCTGAAACCTCTTACCTCTAGGAAATAATAATCCTTTCATGGGGACATAAGTGTCACTAGTTACTAGGAAGATTTAGTTTCATGGTTACATGTGCTTGTATAACTAGCCAATGGAAGCATTGCGATTATGCGATTTATGCACAGAATATGAGCATAAAACAAAAGATGTGCAGGGTCAAGGACCTTCCAACATAAATCTTATCCTGTTTGTTTGCTTTTTTGACGTTTTCTGGCATTCCTTATCATTTCCCTCTATTAGCTATGGTTTCAGCAAAGAGCTACAATTTGAAGATAAAGCACTTTGGAATTTGTGAATGCCTTAATGAACATGGTCTAAAATGTTACTGTATTTACTCTACTTTATCGCAGACTGTATCATTTCACCACCAGAAAATTAGGATATTCAAAGTAAGAATGAAATAAATCAACAGACTGAAGCCATATATGAAAATAACTTTAGTCTGTGCACCTAAGGACTCTAACATCCTGACATAACTTATTAGCTTACATTTCGCAGAATTTTGCGCTTCAAGCAAATTATCCTAGAAATATTCAACCACAGTTTCATAAAATCACTATCTGTGACATAAAATGCTACAGTTAGCAACGAAAATGACAAAAACCTATCCCTGAAAGATAAATTCAAATAAAAAAAAATTGGCATTGGGGCTCAAGCGATTGACGCCAATTTCTCACTTTTGGCGCCAATTTTAAACCAAACAACCTAATATTATTCAAATTTCACCTCGTCGCCTTCGGTTTGTGAATCGCTCTCCTCCGCGACCAAATATCGTTTCCTTTCCGCTTTCTTTTTGGGTGATTTTGAACTTTCAAATCCAGTCAAATAACGGTGATCTGTTAACATCTTAACATTTAAGTTTTCGTAAACCTTTCGTCGCTTTCTGTCGCTGCGCCGAACCAAGTCAGCGTCGTCCACAAATCTCCCTTTGTTTTGATTGCTTCCCTTCTTGGCCACGGAGCTCGCAGCTCTGTAGCTGGCTGCTTTACCTGTAAGAAAATTAAACTGAACAGTCTAGTTCTTAAAGTAGATAGAATACTTTAAACCCCATAAAAGAAAAATTAAATAAAGATAGAAAATGGTACCTCCTCGCCGTTGCGAACTCCTGGTTTCGATAGATGGGCCATTGAGCATTCTGACATAAAATAGAAAAGCGTTTAAACTTTCCGTGTCAGGGAAAATGAAATGAAATCAGCGTACCTAAATCTCAATTCTATCAATTGATCAATGTCGAGCGAGAACAACATAAAGTTACCTTTGGTTTTGGCAAGTTGAACGGGTTAGCGGAACATTGGCCTTAAGTCTGGGATATAAGCCAAAGTTAACATTATACTCCTTGCTGTTACGCAGACGGCGCTTCTTTGGGGGAAGAGGTTTTGTCTCGGGTCCACTTTCATCGCTTGATGGAGCCTTGCGAATAAAAAGAACGAATATAGGGAATTAATTTGAGGTTTTCTTCCTTCAAAGGCAACACATGCATGCATGTGAGCTTTCACTGTACAAATTATTACCACTAACTGTGTAACCATTAGCGAGGATGAAATCCAACCGTTTGTACTTACTTTTTCTTCTCTATTCCCAATATTTTTTCCCCTCCCGTTACCAGACCGTAATGTGCGAGCGAGAGGCGTATTTTCCCTTGTTTTTACCATAATGGTCGCTTCACCTTGCCGGCCATTCTCTGCAGTGAGCCATTGTTTGGGAATGAATGTCCCGGATATGGCATGTTCTCGTTTCCGGGAACTCGGGTGTTCCCGCGGGATCAGCACGAAAATGTTGTCTACGGCCACTTGTGAAGACATAAATCACTAGCCGATAATAAACCTCATAAAAGTAAGTTACGTGTAACTGTGATATTTTTTACACGCAAAATTACCTCAAATGAACTACCTGTATAAATCAAAATCCCTCAAGTCCAAAATGAAACAACAAAATGAAAAAAACTACTCCCCTGAACTTCCGTTTCATTTCAGATTACTTTCTCTAATGTGATTCATAAAATGACGGGGTGCTCGTCGGAAATTTTTTAAGAAACAGAACCCCCGAGAGATTATAAGATCCTGTTTTGTGGGTGTGTCTTTATTTTTCACCCCCATGAGGTATAGTACCAATTCTAGAAAAGCATATAAACGAACAATGACATTTTTCAGCTCCATTTCCTGCAAGTACCCGTGGAAGCTCTCGCAGAGAACCTATCGAGGCTCAACACGCTTTGACCAAATGCGACTTTTTTACCCCCTGTCAGGTACAAAGAGTAAACCCGTACTACTATATAGGAGTTTCCTCCAGGAAAGAGCTTTCTCAAAGAAGCTTGATTTACCGTAAAAATCGAAAAAAAAAAACCACGATCCTCAAAGGTAACAGGTTCAAACGTAACTTGATCTGTAATAAAAAGTATCAATACAACGGGTACAACAAACCACCGACCAACATGGTCCGACAATCATTTAAGATCGTAAATACCGAGTTAATATATTGTAGTGATTTGATGTAAAATTAACTGCTATCAGCAAGTTTTAATTAAGCTTCAGCTCATTCTTCAGCCCGAATATATGGTCATGACGCTTTAGCCACACGAAATGAGCGGCACCCAAAAGTTTGTGACCATACAAAAATAGGTTGGTTATAGCCCACTAGTCTCCCTCCCCACCCCTCCTCTTGCCTGAGCAATGTTGCCAAGGCTAGCTAACTACGTTGTGTTATCGGGGTAGGCCCACATTGCCTTGTGCGATCATGCGAAATCCGATCTGTAATTGAGAACCTAATTGAAAAATAACAGCAGCCTGCTGCAGCCAAGCCAGCCCCCTTTTCCTTACGAATTGTCCTCGCCCTGTAAAGAGGTCAAGGCTTCTTTCTTTATGATTAAAGAACAGTTCAAAACACAAAGGAAAGCAGAGTACATGTTCCGTTCATGTTACTCCAATGAAGAATACTTGATAATTTTATTGGCATTCCCAAATGTTACATACTTTATAGACTGATACTCTGAATTCCAATTTGTTAATATACAGATGAATTTACATATAAAATTCAATATATAATATGTAAGAATTTGACAATCCTGAAGAGGAAATTTCACATTATTTTCTTTCAATTCAGATAACTTTCTAACATTAACTCTTTAAGCGCATACGCAAAAACAAACTAGAAAAATCATCGGCCAGATCACAATGGCAAAACGCTTTTCTCGGATAAAACCAGACTTTCATCACGTTATACAAAGCTCATCTCCTACGAAGCCGTTATTTGGGTCGCCTCGAGGCGATTCTCGAGGTGAGTCGTTGGGTGACAGTAACGGCGTGACAAATATTGCGTGACAATTCTAGTAATAACTACGAAAGACACTAATAAGCCAACTAAGAATGAATGATTACAAATTACAAATTATCTGGACTATACGTCACAAAAGCTGTACAGGCATTCTGCTTTATAATATAGTTATTTAAATGCATGTGATCAACCCTCTGTGGCCATGGTAAGACTGCAAGTACGACAATAAGATTTTGCTTCTAAGCTAGACCCTTTAACACCAACCATATTGTTGACCTTTTTACCCCACGAGACGTAGACTGGTTCAATGAACACAGCTCCAATATTTATGATGAAACTGACCTTGTGAGTGATCATTAAAACAAAAACTTATGAATACAACATTGTTATGCTAATACAAATTGCTTTCTAGCTTTTAAGTCTGGATGAATCACTAGTGTGACCATTTGAATGAATGCTATCAAGCAGTACGTTTGTGTGGTATTCTTTGTCTTTTACTATTGAGCAAAATGACATCTGATATATTTTCCCTAATTTTAACTTTCACGACTCTTGGGGGTTAAAAGGCTTACAAACGCATATTAGTTTTCTAAGAAAACAACTGAATCTGTAAATGAACTTCCACTTTGGGTAATTTGCTTGCATAAAGAAGAGCTAGAATTCAAAGAGGTAAAATTTGGACCTCCAACCCTCCCCTCCCATACAATATGTATTTTCAATACATGGCATTGCCAGCTTGTTTCTCAATGACATTTGTGGTTCATTCCTCCCCTGATTCCCTTACATGGAGAATAAGGTTGCATTATGATATAACCAGTCTTGGAAAGTTCATAAATCCTCTAGAGATGTCCCAAATCTAATGCATGGTGAAGGTTTATCAAATCTGTGTGGGTGCCAATCCGCCAGAATGGAAATCCCATCTGAAACAAAAAAAGTATAGGTTAATGTGAAGGCCTCAAATGCTGAGTAGAACTATGCTTTAACACAAAACAGAACTCAGCGATGTTTCTTAAGGGGTGTGTCCACTTCAATGGGGTGCTATTATCAGTCTTTTGGGGCCTACATTTTTCTATGTGTGAGCTTCCATAAAACCATTAAACGGACAAAATTATTCTTTTCAAGCAAGCAAGACCTGCAGTTTAGATCTTCCTCAAGGCAAAAGTGAAGTTACATACGAGCCAAGTGGACCCTCAGTACCACAGCTTAACCCAGTTACTGTAGCATGAAGCGGCTAGAAATATTTCTACTCCACCCTGGATGAGATGCTAGTCAATCGCATGGTTACCCCCAGCACTAAATTTTCCACTACCTGTTTGTACCCCTGGGTGGAGAGAGGCACTGTGAGAGTCAAGTGTGAACACAACACAAGACATTTTTTTACCTGCTTGCTTGCCATTTCTTCATCTCTTCCATCTCCTACAACTACATATGTACATTTCTTTCCAAAGCGATTCGATATTCTCTCAAAACAGGTTTCCTTTCCTACAAGAAACAAACAAAAACAAAGAAAATCATGACAATGGCAGTGTTTTAATTGACAGAGAATTACTACAATTATATTTCTCAAGTTTCTCCTTAGTTATAGTTTTGATTGAAAAGATAAAACAAAAACTTGAGGCCATGTTTGACCAAAGTGCCAGCCACCTCGAAGGTGGTCAAAAATACTCTGGCACACATCTTTTTTCTACTCTCTTCTCTGTGTTTCAAAATGTGGTCAACTGCGATCATTTATGTTTGATGCATTACGTCAAGCTAGCTTTACAAAAATTCACAAAAATTGTGAGCTGTGCTTTGTAATTATGTGACACCAAATACAAAATTAAGTAGACAGAAAAAGGTCATTCTATGTATTCCATTATTCTTTACATCAGTACCACTTACCAACTTTAGTAGCACTATAAATATTTTCCAGTGGAAAAATCCCACCAAGTCCATAAAGCAGACACTTTGCAAGTGCGGGAACAAGCTGTGTGGTTGTCACCATAACATTTAAACAATTTGACCTGTAGATGAAAAAATTGGGATGGTGAGCGAGGTGAAAAATAATCCAAATTTGTTTTAAGTACCATGTATGTTCAGTTGTGAAGAGAAAGGGGAAGTGTGAGCAAGTTTCAAGATGAAATAGAATTCTGTTGCTACCTGGAATGAATGAGTGTTAATGCTTTTAAGGCAAGAGTCAGCCATGAATCTGTGGTTGCTTCCAATTCCATACGCAGTTGTAGCCATGTTTCCCTTTTAGCTGGACCAAGAAGACCTTCAGAGGAATAACAGAGGTAAAATATCAACATTTACTAGTTTATGAAAACTACATAGAAATAATATTGAGTATCTTGTTTGTACATTGCAACCCCAACATGCAATTTGCAGTTCCAGGAAATATCCCTGTCCCCCTCACGAAAGTTTTTTTTCATTTTAAACCCCCATCCCCTTAGAATTTCCATGTTTTCTTTACCATCATTTCAAAAGCCCTTGGAATTTCCAGCTCACACAGTTACAATCAATTCTTTTTATTACTTTTTCATTGTCATCATACAAGACAATACTTTGCTATGTTTTCTAAGATATATCCTTTCACTGATCTGGAAAAAAATCTTTACAATGTTTGATTTCTTCCAGCAATATTAATTTAAAATACTGCTAATGTGTTTGTTGCTGCATCGTTTATGCTCAATTTCCTCAAAAGTTTATAAGACTCTAAATCACATCAAAAACCGAACATATGCTTTTTTGACTGGCTAGCTAAACTGCCAACTGGAGAATGCTGTACTATGGGGCTGACAACTAACAGAGATGAACCATATCTTACCTCCTACATTATTCCTGTAACTGTTGTAGATTTCCTTGATTCGTCTGTATCTGTATGCTAGTTTCCTCATCCAATCTACGCCACCACGGACACCAGTTGCCAGACACAGATTGGTTGATGTAGCAGCAGCGTGAAATCCATCTCCCTCAAAATTGTAGGTACTGCACACAGGCAAAGATGTTCTGGAGTGAATATCATGAATCAAGAGACAGAATAGCTCACTCCCTGCCTGATCTACAAAGCCACAAAGACTTCACAACTATACCTTAAATCTAGTCCATTGTCATCAGCTGCGACATCGTCAATGTGCACTTGATCACAATCCTGAAAACCACATGTGTCATTGAGCTACAGTTTTGTTTATTAGCTCATAAAGATATAAAGACAACGCAAATCACTGCCAAGGGATCTTCCATATTTTGAAGAACTCCAACTACCTCCCAAGAATTGTCTTGTGTTACGTGTTGTTTTTTTAGGGGACGGGGAGATGGTAAATGGAAACAGAACTTACTGAAACTCTCCCAGTGTGACTATTCCAACTGAAGCTAACCAAGATTTTTATTTTTGCAAATTGACCAATGACATTTCTATGTTAAAAACAATAAAAAAGTTCCAAATCTGCTATTTGTGTAGTGTCCAGCTTGCTCAGATTGATAATTGAAGGGAAATCTATTGCAAACATAATTTTTTTCTCAGATCAATTTGTGCAAAATTTTGTTGGGTGCCCTTGGTTGGCATAATCATGACAGTAACCTTACCTCTAAATCATTAAAAAATAAATGTGTATCTGCTAAATTGAAAATCATTTCCTCCATGCGAAGTCCTAATGACACTGAGTTAGGAGCATCCTGACAAATAAAATTGCAAAAAGAGGTCAAGAAGCAGAAGGTACAATAACAACGCACAGCACCGCAGGACAAATTTGACAGCTTCATAAAAACACTGGTTCCAATAGGGCTTAGTACATTTCAAAGTTCAGTTTTTGAAACATTTGAAATCTCTTACCTTACCAAACTTGGAAGCAAAAGTTCCAGTTAAAAGCGAATGAAAAATAATAATCGTTTCATCAAGATCCCATATAAAGATCCGCTAAAAAATGGAAAAAAATTAACATGGTCAGTTAAATAAGGAACGTGGTACAACGAAAAGAGGGGCTTAGAAACAGGAAGACAAAACAAACACATGCAGGAATATAAAATGAATATGGACACATCATCAACATAAAAATAAAATATTATTTTGTCATCACTTTTCATTGGGAAAACCTTTCTAACTTTTCCTTTCCATGAAAGGACCTTCTGGGAAGAAAATTTGTTTCAAATATCATGAGTAACCAGAATGAGATAATACTTTTACCTCAATATTATGGTCAATCTCAGGCGCAGGTCCAGAAGTTGATCTTCTTCCCCTGCCACCACCCCGTCCTCTGCCACCTCTCCCCCCTCGACCACGTCCCCTGTTTGCTCCTTGGACTAACATTCCTGGTGTGGTCCCCCCTGAATCAACAAGGACCTGCACTGCATCCTGCCCAGGCATTCCAACATTTGCAGACACCATAGTGACACTGTTCAGGGGGGTGTCTGTTCCTGTCCCAGGTGAGTGAGGAGGGCTTGGGGAGGATGGTAGGTTCGGTGAATACTGAATGGTGGCATTACCTTGGGATAAAAAAAGTTCACAAGAAATGAGGTCACAAACTGTCTTGGATATAGCTACTGGAGGCTGCATCACAAGAAGTTTTGCTGTTGATGTTACACATGATAATAGCCTGTGTCATAGCCACCCCTCCCTGAAAAAGACTTGGCTTTGTGTTACTGTTGATTACTCGAAGGTCATGCAAAGGTCAATCATTTGCAGTTAAAATATTTACAAATATTTCAAGAGTTGGCCATGGAGACCACAGTCACAATTTGCTACACTTAGTGAGTTACAATTTTGAAACTTAAAAGTCAGGTTAAGGAGGTAACCAGTATTTTATGTCCGTTTCTTTGTGTGTGAAGATTGAAAGGTCATTAAATGTCTCATGTAAACATCACATGATGAGAGCAAGTTTATTTGTTGTCTCTGCATGTCGGGATAGCTGTTGTGAACAGTGACAGGGTTTTTATATGTGGATAATCTATGCACAGTGCACAAATATCAATGGCAACACACAGATGCTCTCTCCAATTTCCTTCTTTCTTTTGAAGAGGGCAGCTTAACATAAGTTATATCAGCTATCATACCACACAATGTGCATGTTTTAGAGCTATATTGTTCTAAATTCTAACGAGTTTCTGACTAGAAACCAGGGAGCCTCATTTTAGACAGAAACATACTCTCCTATTAATAACTCAAGTTGGGGCATGCAGTAACAGTGATAAATATGCCAAAACACTGAGCTTGATTAAGAAAAATTTCAACTTAAACAGAAAAAAAGGTGATTTGTACATGCAAGCTTTTCTAGCTACAGTGAAAAGCATTTCCTGTTCTTTAAGGCCATTTGCATTCATAGTAAAATAGACGCTTCCATGTTTGTTTTTTGTTATTTAAAAATAGAGATGAATATACTTGCATTCTGATCAAACAGGAAAAAACAACAGAAAAAGAGAGCATATGAAAACATCTATTCCAGAGCAAAATAAAACTACTTTCATTGAAGTTTGTCCCTTCCCTTTTCCTGAAGAAAAACAATATTTTCGAAAAATAACTAATGATTTACATAAAATGCCTCTTTCGACATAAAACTGAAAAGAGCTACTTTACACTATTTGTTTTCTCAAGTATGTGTATACACAGACTCCTCAAAGTCTGCTAAAGCTTTTAGTAAACCTAATAAAATACAGAAGCCTGTGGCCAATTAGTATGCCTTGTTTTTAAGTGATCATCTCTCAATGCAAGCCAAACAAAGATGAAATTCATTTCCCTTGGTCTACAAACTTCCTGCCTGCTTAAAACAAAAACAAGCCATCAAACTGAGAGGCAGACATGTCTATGTACATGTGTAGTTCCAGTTAAGTTGTTATGCCATTGTAATTTTAATCAACTCCATCAAATTCACTTAATGTAGCAAACAGCTGTTTGTTCATGCTAATGGCCTTCTTCTGTCATTGTTTAATTAATATTCGACACAGAAAATAAAAGGAATTTTCCATTTTTGAAATCAGCAGTCAAAACATTAGTGCAGATAGCAACTATAGTGATTGTAAGCTCACTTCAATACTGTGACAATTCAAGCCATCATAAAAATTTGTCTGAGCATGCAGATGTACACAACAACAGTGACTCACACTGAAAACAACATATGTGCCACTAATGGTTTCTTTGCCACTACAGGAGACTTGTTAATTCATTAGAATTTTAAGTAAACATTTGTACCATTAAATGGACTTCCATTTAAACAATGCTCTACATCAAAGGAACACATGTCATGAAAACAGGAACAGAAATCCCTCTATTTAAATTATGACACAACTTATTCCCTTTTGCATCAAATTGTGAATTTCTTAGAGTCCATAATGATGACATTCTTCCCACTTCTTGGTCCAGTTCTTAGATTAGTGGAGTTTATTTAACTCACTCAATACAAAATTCTTTTGTGATTAAGAACAGTGGAATTAAACCAAAAAAAAACAAGTTTACTAGAATCTTTATTGTCTTGTTATTAAATTCACAGAAAAGAAGCCTAACTTCTGTGCAAAAATATTGATCAACATCCAAATTGCGCGAGACAGTCTTAAACTACTGAAAACAAACTCCATGTTTTTTTTAATCACTGTTCACAGCAGGGAATGCCTTCAATCACAACAAAGTAACAAATCTAGATCTGGTATCAGAACATTCAAAAGTTATCAATATGGACTTCTGCATGAATATTGGGGCAGTGTGGCATTTCCTTCTAATAATAAGGCGATCAAAAGCATGTTGCTTATGTGCAAAACAACCCATAGTACATGTAGCACACAAGAAGCTGTTAAGAAAACAAATGACAATGTTTGGTTCATACAAAAAATTTAAATTTCAGAACTACACAAGACAATTCCCAAAGGATGACAAAATATGAACACAAACAAGAAAATTCTGCTCCTCACCCAAGCAAGCTGTTCATGAGAAGATTCAACTGACTTTATCTTTAATATCTTTTAGAATAACTTTCAGAAAGTGCTTAATCTTTTAATTTAAATTTTTGAGTGTTTTCTAAGGGCACTTACTGTTGATAAAGAAAACAAGAAGTCTATAAAACCAAATAAATCGAAAATCCAAGAGACTGCAAGCACTTGTTTCTTTGCTGTTTCAACCACACATTTTTGTTTACAGCTAGCAGTTTGTGGGAGGGCAATGCCATAAAACAACAAAAACAAAAAATTGTTCTTTTACACAAGATATCAGTGGACAGCTAACAGAATCTCAGCAAGATAAATGTAGTAGATTCTCCAAAGGAGACCTAAAGAAAATTCATGAAAAATGGCAAGAAATAGATTTTTATAGAGGAATGGGTCTTGACTGAGAATAATAAACATTCAAGTCTTTCAACCACTCATTTGCCATGAGTATAGTAGCTAAACATACACTGGAATCTTAATAAACAAATGAAGAAGTTCTTTGCCCTTTCATTTTACTCCTGTCTATCACAACCCCAGGGGTTTACCCCCAGGTACTGGCACAAGCTTTGGAAACGAAGCAACATACTGTTGATAAATGTTACTTGTGATAGACTTGTCCCCCATCTAAGGGCAGGGATGGGGGTATGCTACAGACATGGGTGTCCAATACCAGCAATGGTGAGCCATGAGCCCCAAGGAATGAGATCAAATTGCTAATTTTATCAGTTATCATACCTGTACTGGCGGGGTGCGGTCTCTCTCCGTTGGTTGTGACGCCTTGGTTAGCCTGTCCAGTAACAAGCTGAGTGAGTTGATAACTGCTAGTTGGACCAGCTACAGCATTAGGGGGCGGCGTATTGTTCATCTGCCCGATGTACTGCGAAGGTGAATAAGCTGGTGGGGGGGTGTTGAGGTAGTTATATGGGTACGTCTGTGGATTACTTGTAGTATATCCATATTGAAATGAACCTTGATCAGACTGTTGAACAGTATAAGCTGTGGTGCTAGATGTCGGTGTTCCTGTTGATGCTACGTAAGCTGTCCCATAGGGCCCTTGATATGGATTACTATACACTGTCTGGCCAGACTGAATAATGGCAGGATATGTGACAGTTCCATAAGGATTGCCGTATGAGCCTGCTGGTTGTCGAAGAGTCGATATATCAGGGATGTTGCCTCCATGGGCTTTTCCTTGGGACACATTTCGAGAATCTGCTGCAGTCTTACCTGATGAATTCACCGTGGGGTACCTCACAGTCTGTACCATTGGGTATCCACCTTGGGATGCTGCCTGGGGATACACATAACCTGCAACCTGTGTTATTCCTGTTCCCTGTATAACACCTCCTGTTGTCTTATACTGCTGCATCCCAGGTTGTGGAGCAGGAACAATATGAGGGTATGGCCGCTGTCCATAATAGCCAGCAGTATTTGCACTATACTGCCCCGAAAGCTGTTGGTACTGTCCAGAGCTGTCTGTTACTCCAGCTGCGATCGCTGCCTGATTTCCAAAGCTGCACCCATCCAAATTTGTCATGGTAGTAGAACCATCAGATGAAGGATAGCTCAGTGTTGCTGTGGATACTGGTGCAACAACATTAGGTCCTCCAACACCAAGATCAGCACTAGTGACAGCAATAGCAGATTCACCGACGGTGCCTACATCCCATGATGAATCATGTTTTTCTGCATCCTGACCTGTGATCACTGTTTTACCATCTCTTGTGGCACCGTTGACCGGGTGATGAACAGGAGACCCACCTTGACTGGACTCATCACTGCTAAGGAATATAAAGGGATATTAAACTTGTGCCTAGGCAGAAGGAGCACAACACCCTTAAATAAACAAGATATTTTAATTTTCAGGCCACAGTATAGATGATAACTTTAGGTAGATATATAACATTCATTAGTATCACCCAACTAGTGGACTAATGCAAATCCTGCATTTTGATTGGCTACGCTACCAGAGGACTATTAGCAATAGTCATCGAGTAGCGAAATTCTTTCTTTCTTTCAACTTGCATTTGCTAACTTTATTATTGTTCTTCCTGTCCGACTAGTTGGGTGATACTAATACAATTAGATCCTTTGCCTTCAAGGGCCACGGGCCAATAGCCCATTCGGCTTCGCCCCATGGGCTATTTACCTATTTGTACCTCTAATGTTGCTCCTCTGAAAGTTAGTTTTATTTTTCATAGTCTTTTTTCCCATTTATTCCGTAGCATGTATTGTGAACACAGCTTTTATAGAGCTTAACTTGACCTAACAATGATTCACTTATCCACTACACATCCCAAATATCAAGCATTATTGGTGGATCGTGGATGCAATTGTTAGGGTCTTGAAATATTTGAATAAATGAATAAATTTTTGACAAACTGGGATCTGAGTGGAGGGAGGCAAGTTAGAGTTAAGTATTTTGCCCGAGAATAAGCACAATACCATGATACCAGTCAGGGCTCAAACCTGCCTCACTCCATCTGGAACACAGAACAGTGGCCATAGAGCCACCCATGCCTCTTACATACACCTTACACTGGCTAGTATCACCAAAACAAAGGAAGAATCACCTTTCTTTCTCGTTATCACTGTTCTCTTGTCTAGCTCTTTTTGCCTGAAGAATAAATTCACCAACATTAGTACAAACAATTTTACTGTAAGCACTTAAAAAATGCTACATTACAATGATGGAGACCAAAAATGACACTCCTTTTTGACTTTGCTGAAGACCCAGTTGTTCATGTTGGCCAAATTCTGCAACAGCCACTAGCTAAAAACAAAAACATCAAACAAGTGCTTCGTCTGACATGGTTTTGTCTTCCTGTTGTTTCATGCCACTGAGAAGTATGCAGTACATTTACAAATGTTGTCATAGAGCATGTTGTCTGACTATGCAGATGTTTCATTTGTTGTAGTTGTTACCTGTCTATGTGATAACTTACAGGTATTGCCTCCAGGACACCACTTGACTCTGACTGTACCTGATCCGTTGCCATCCCCTGTGGGACACAAAACAACAAACGAGAGAGAACATCAGAACCGCCAGATGAGTAAAAATCTTTACCAAAGTAGACAGCCTATTCCCTTTCAGATATATATTCAACTAAGATTCCATACTGATGATGCTTAACTCGAACTACAAATATTTGCCTTATGTTTGTGATCATCATCAAGCTAAAAAATATTTAATTCTGAATACATTTAAATGTCCAAGGAATGTATGAGCTTGATGTATTGAACACTTTTTGTTCAATGCAGATTTTAAAGGTAACTCAAAATTTTAAAAAGAATGAATGGACTCATTAGCACTTTTGCCACCAAGAATTTCTGCAGTTTTGATAACCAGTATCTCCTTTAATATTACACCCAAAACTTTCACCATGAAAGAACTTTATCTGTTTAGAGTCAAATATTTCTATCTAGCATGATGGCTTCGCTTCTTCCAAGTCATATGCTTAAGAGACAAGCTATAAAACAGTGACATTAGCAATGATCGCCCTTTTTTTGTATGGTTGTAGACTTAGGTGCAAGTCAAATTGGTCACAAATCACAGTTTGAGTCCACTACAAGGGTCTTTGCAGAGTTTCAACATCAGTGCAGTATTTGGATTTTAAAATCTCAGTTGAGGCCATAAATACAGACATCCCTTTTCTCAGACTGTGTTATGACACATGTATAAAAGGAGTAGCACCTTTTGATATATTGCAAAATTACATCCTGTTCTAACAGTCACCTGTTTTTGAAACGACAAGTGTGACACATCTTTGAATAATATTCATTTGAAGCATTTAGTGGTCTACCACTAAATCCTTCTGTAAGAATTTAGCATAGATTTCAGACATGTGTGCAGAAAAACACTAAAAGTGCAAACACTACAAGGAGAAACAACATGTTTCTCTAAAAACCTTTTTTTCTTCCTAGAAAACTTGTGTGTCTATGAACAGAAGGGGAAGGGGATGGAATAGAAAAAGGAATGTTTGCAACAGTTTTAATTTCAATTTTTCAGTTTACTTATAGCATACAAGAATGAGATCATCTGTTTTCTGTTGTGATTTTCAGACAATGTGCTAATACACCTGTTTACTGTACAGGGAGAGGTCACAAAAACTGTTAAGAACTACATGTATTCAGTTGTTCTTAATGCAAAACTTACAAACCAAGAAGCTTTTGTTGTAATTTTAAACAAACATTTGACATGTGTATCGTCAAAAAAACATATTTCTTTACCCTCTGGGACAAATGGTTTCTGCAATGCCAGAATAATTTTATCAAAGTACACACATTGAAAGATTGGTCAAAAGAAATTCAAACCAGATGTACAAATTTGGTAACAGTTTGGGTAACAAGAGCAAAAATTCTGAAAATTGCTTAAATGTTTTTGCAATTAAAGAGGATAAGTCTTATGCTTAACTTCACAGATCTTATAAGTTCTTACAAGGTATTTCATGTTTTTCCACAAAGTTCATTATTTTTATTTACATCTGATACACTAGCAGTCTCAACTTTTATACAAGGCTACATGACTACCTTAGCAACAGATTCACAGTGGGTTATCACTTTAAGAATTTTCAAAATGTATTGAATCTTCTTTGTTTAAAAATGTTTTTTTTTTGGTAATTACAACAGACCATCAAATTAGCCCAAAAGATGCTTTCTCAAATTTAAGGTTTAGTTCACTACTTATGTTGATTATCTTTTGCATTAAGAAGTTATTCATACAAAAAGAACTATATGGTCTCTTGTATGAAGGTTTGAGGATCGTAGCAGGCAGTAAACATGCAAAGGTTAATTCACATTCATAGCAAGGGAAAAAAAGCAAAGGCCCTCCAGCTCAACTGGCTCATACATGTTGCTCTTATATCTGGTTTAAGAAAAACGAACATGAAGCAGCTAGCCAAGAGTATTGTAACACCCCCTGGATGGGATGCGAGTCCAGTGCAGGCTGCTTCCCAGTGTTCTGTCAGTCAGTCCCTGCTATTTGCCAGCACCCATTTATACACCTGGCTGAAGAGAAGCACTTGGAGTAAACTGTCAAGAACATATCAGCCGAGGATAATCCATCCTGGACCACTCAATCTGGAGATCAGCACATACTACAGTACCGATCAGAAGAAACCTAACAGGGAACGGGAACGGGAATGGAACGGATACAGAACGGGTATGAGAACGGGAATGGAACGGGTACAGAACGGATATCGAACGGATACAGAACGCATACAGAACGGGAACGGAACGGATACAGAACGGTAACGGTATAAAAAAAGCGTTCTCTAGAACGCAAACATGAAACGATGACCTGTGGGGTAATTTCTGTGAACAAAAGACATGCAGCAAGAAACGAGAGAGGATGTTCTGATATACCGCACTAGCTATCCATATTTTCTTCGAAAATGCAAATGTCTGTT
>OMLO01000005.1_pt1 | contig 77795 bp, 62 predicted proteins | sample 1674811 | NCBI WGS metagenome assembly OMLO01 (sample SAMN06265003, study PRJEB25207) | coral metagenome | isolation source: Coral host | place: Mexico:La Bocana,Puerto Morelos, Mexico | collected 2008-11-13
CCACTACTACTACCACTACTACTACCACTACTACTACCACTACTACTACCACTACTACTACCACTACTACTACCACTTCTACTACTACCACTTCTACTACTACCACTTCTACTACTACCACTACTACTACTACCATTTCTACTACTACCACTTCTACTACTACCGCTTCTACTACTACCACTACTACTACCACTACTACTACCACTACTACTACCACTACTACTACCACTACTACCACTACGACCACTACGACGACTACTACTACTACTACTACTTCTACTTCTACTTCTACTTCTACTTCTACTACTTCTTCTACTACTACAACTACTACTTCTACTTCTACTTCTACTTCTACTTCTACTTCTACTTCTACTACTTCTTTTACTACTACAACTACTACGACTACGACTACGACTACTACTACTACTACTACTGCTACTACTTCTACTTCTACTACTACTACTACTTCTACTTTTACTTCTACTACCACTACTACTGCTACTGCTACTACTACTACTACTACTACTACTACTTTTACTTTTACTACTACTACTACTACTACTACTACTACTACTACTACCACCACCACCACCACCACGACTACTACTACTACTACGACTACTACTACTACTATTATTATTTTTGATACGTTATGTCGACGGAACTTCAGCGTCTCGGTCAGGCGCATTGTTTGGCAGGCGCCAACCCATTTTTTGGGATGACTGTCGCTGTGTTAGCCATCATCTTGTGCTTCGCCGCGCCTTGCTTTCGAAGGAAGTTTGGGGGGGGTAGACTGTTAGACAACGGGACATGATGCAGTTCAATGGACTGCATGACCACCTTAATTACCCTGGTACCGACTCTTGGGTTTAGTGCTGATATATGGCGAGTTGTTGGGAAATCATGTCGAAGCGCATCAATCATTCCTGTTGTCAAGGAAGTGCTTGAAGTGCTTGAAGTACTTGCTTGCTGTGTTTAAAAGGTCGGAATCATGACTGCCACGCATTTGTAACCCGGCATTTCATGGATGCCGTTTGGAGGTGCAAAACTCAGGTCGGACCGGGCTCATGGATTCGAATGACCCAAGACAAGAGCCTCAAGGATGAGCCCCAGGTGTTGCTTGGCCATCCTGAATTCTGGGGTTTTGTTGCTATTTTTTCAGAAAGGATTGTGAGTGAGAAAGGCATGTTGTCAGTTGTGGGTTTCACGTGAATTTCTGTTGTTCAGCTGAATCTTCTGACCCAGCGGAATCACAGACATCACTTTCTTCACGTGTTCTTTTTTCCTGAGGCGTTTCTTGACACGATCCTATCGGAAAGGCTTTGAAACATGGGAGGCTTGTGTGCCAGGGTGGGCAGGGTTGCGGTTTAGGAAAAGCAGGGATCAAAAAAGCATTCTGTTGAAGGGTTTTCCTTTCAAACTCCAACACATTGGGACACTTGAAGCATTCTTGATACACAACTCATCCCAACTCCCTCGTACATTTGGAATAAGAATATTTTTCCGGGTTGTAAGTTGCGACGGATGGTTTGTAGCCAAGCCCTTGCCAGGTGGAAAGGTTGGTAAGAAAAATGCTGTTGAAGATGATAAACGTGACCCTCCCGATTACTCTGAATCCATCTACGCAGTTCCTTGGAACAAAGGTGAACATGACAACAAGACACAACAAGTTCATCATATCGGCTCCGAGAGAGCATTTGTATTAAGAAGCTGATTGAACGAGCTAAGGATGGGATTTTTCGCCATAGTCCTGATGACATCGTTAGTCCTCCATTCAAGTCAGGCACCGTACACCAAGGCGTGTTGAAAACGTTGGTGCAGGGAGGTCAATGATTCCACCTGAAAACAAGAAGCCAGATATCCCGAAAACATCGAAGATGGAGTGTAGAAATCCGCGCTTTATTTTGATTAAGAGTGTGGAGGAAGGGGTACAGCACGGTCGAGAGAGTAAGGGACAAAGATGTATAATCTTCCGTTATAACGCTGTCTTGCAAGGGCTGTGTTAGAAGACTGTCTTAAAAAGGGGCTGTGTTAGAACATTCTTTTAATAGAACTCTTCACCGATGTTTTGGGAAAAACACATGAAAAGCAATGTTGTGGTCAACCATGGCGACTGCCAGGACCAATGGAATCAGATTGAACTTGGTCTCTTGGTCATGGCCTTGCTGGTGGTCATTCTCACAACGATGTGCTTGGCCAACGAAATTCATTGGGCACATTCCGACTCTTGGTCCAGCCTTGCAACCTTTACATGTGCGCATGTTCATCAAGCAATGTTGCTGAACATTTTTCAAATCTCAAGAAAAGTCACTGCTACCAATGTGCTGGGAACCTGCACTGATTTCATTTGGTTTCAAAACTACCTCAACATCACACCACGTGGCCATCCGGCTGAGGATGAAGTCCAGGTCACATTGATTGTGGTGATCACCGTCATCGTGGCAATAGCAGGTCAGACGACATATGATGACATCCACCCAGTTCAGTCTGGTTCAGTCGTGTCGGCTTGGAACTCTTCATAAGAAGCCCTCATGGCCCTATCGGCTTGGACTTGTCCATGTTTTGCGGTATCATGAAACAGTTTGTGGAAAAAAATCTGGAAAGTTGATGAAAATTTAATATGAAATTCCGAAAGCGCCCCGATGGAATGCGGAATGCTTCATCATCTATAAACACATGCAATCACCAGAAATCAAGAGAAAAAAATCCGCATATCCCTGCACATCCCAAGTTACAATTTCCACAAATCGCACTGGAAAACACCATCCTGTTAACTGGACCTCATGGTTTTGTCAGTTTCCCGACGGGGAGTTCAGGTGGTCTTCAGTCCTTCCTGTTGATCCGTGAACTCATCCTCGAACGACGGCCTCAACCTGTCAACACACCGGAGCCCATGGAACCCATCGAGCCGACAGAGGGTGGTGAGGACTTGCAGGAGGGGTGGAGTTTGGGAGAGGCTGAAACGCGAGGTTTCTGAGATTTCCGAATCAAAGGAAAATCTCAAAACTGGAGCTTGACATTGCTCTGCTTGGAAGTGGGAGTTTGGAATATTTTGGGGAAAGACAATTGAATCGCTGAGGATTTCACAACAAAGATATGTGAGTATCTTTTGCTGTTTGTATTTGTATGTATAAATCTGATTTCCACTCAAATTCTACAGTTCAGATTTGTACCCAATGAATGTGTTTCTGAAAACTGGTGACACCAAATCCAAAGGGCTCAAAACAGTTGCCAATTTAGGACACCTAACATTTTGAACTCTGAACTCTGTGAGAGGACGGCGAAGTGAGCAAAGGTTGAGAATCCAAACCTGGCTGCAAAACGGAGTATTGTTCCAACCAATGTGTTGGGAGATTTCCTTCACCTGTACAGAACTGCGCGATTGCCTTCAAAACAAATTGCTTGAGCGCCGGTTGGAGCCCATTTTTGAAATGTTTTGAATTGTTTAAGTGTGAATGTAGTGTCTACTGTGAATTCACAACTTCACAAACTGCTACTGTACAAAAAAAACACGCATAGCAATTGTAGGATGTCTTTTGGTTGTCTCTGTGTTTTCGAGAAAGCACTTTCGCCAAGGCATCCAGACAGAAGCTCCGAGATCCATTTGGAGCTGGCATCAGACTAGCATCAGAGAAGTATTGCAGGAAAAACATTGTGCCATAGTACGAACCCAGTTGAAATGCCTTTCCAGGTGTCTTAGAAATCGCTTTGGTAGATGAAAACACCCATTTTTGCCTTTTCAACACTGAAGATCCAACCATCAGGATGTACTGGTGTACGATTTCCTGAAGCTTTGCTCATTCTGAGAATGTTTCATTGATTGACTTTTGCATACAAGGAGGTATGGGAATTATAACAAACTCTAGGGGCGTCGGAGATGATTTCTACCTTGATTTTCTTGTGGCTTGACGATTTGGCACATCTTTGGTTCTTGGTTTATCTGTTTGACAAAAACGCCTTTCTCCGATCGTTCAACACATGTTTTGTGTTACTTTCGCGACAGATGATATCCGATGGTATCCAGAGATACCAACTCAATCCTTTTCAACATTCAGCATGATCAGCATGGCATTTTCCAACCTGGTGGGCCGTTTTCTCAAAGGTGTGCACCGGGGCGTCTCGTTTTGTGAGAGGTTAAACGTTGTTTCATCAAACATGGCAGCTGCTGAAACTTGCCTGTTTTTGATTTGCAATCGCAAAAATCAAGTTCTGCCGGTAGTTTTTAAACTCAAGCTGTTCATTCTGTGGGAGGTTCGGGCACCACAGATTGCCGCTCCACATCTCAGGAAATTGTAATCCACAGGGATGACATCATCAAAGAAGGTTTCCTTGTGAAGCAGTGTTGCTCTCAGCAATTGACTGGATGCTTTGATGCTTTGCTCTCACCTGGTGGTCACATCATGAAATTTTTCAAAATCTGTTCCACTGGAGCAGTGATCAGTTGAAATCAAAAGCCGGGGTGTAGGATTTGATAGTTGGGGTTTGATGAACTTGTAGATTCTGAGAATCTAACACCATCTTTGTATCCTTTAAAATATACATGGGCCTCCCAATTTGCCAATGGTTCAACCCGAGTCCGTGACGTCAGAGGAAGATGTGGCTGTGGCCTAGGTCGAAGCACATGAAAGAATGGAGAAGGATTTCGGGAACCTGAGTGGAGGGCGTTGGAAAAATTGAAATCTCCTGATTTTTTTTTCAAAAAGACTTGCAACACTAACACATCAATGGAAGGTCAGAGTGAGAAACATTTTGTTTCAAATGCTCTTTCAACAAACAACGAAAAATAATCGAAATTACCAATGGTTTATCTTTTCTTAATTTGGACCAAGCTTTGGTGGCCTTGATGCAGGCGTTGGTTTGTCCTCACTCCGCAGTACTTATGCAGCTTCAAGTCACAGGGTGCTACACCCAGTGCAAAACCGGCACCAAAATCCATAAATTTTGTTTTAGTTGGATGAAAACGATGTAGCAACCATTCGTTTGGACTGGGTTGAAAAAGACAAGAGAAGATACTTGGAATTTGTTTTTTTTGTGGAAAGTCGTTTTTGAAACTTCTTTTTTTGAGCTGTGAAAAGTCGATTTTTTCAGACCTGACTTTGAGGTGAGTACCGAAATCCAACAGAGCACATTAGGCACTGCGGAGAATTTGCCTGTGCTCGTGTGAGTCTTGTGAAGTACATCAGGACTTGTTCATCTCCTTCCCAGCCATTTGAGTCTGAGGGATGTGCTTTGCAATTCTTGAAAAACACACAAACTACATAATTATTGTTTGGCTTCATAGTAGCCCCACTATGTAAACAGTGAATACCACGGTTTGCCTTTACTTTCACCATCCTGAAGGACCACCACATTTTTTAATTTTGGGTATGTTTCTTTGGCAAAATTTCTAGTGCTCTTTTTGGTCTTCCTTTGCTCTTTATCTCGTCCGCTTTCCTTACACTTTCTCTTGTGTTTTTTCTGGTGTCATTTCTTTTTTTGTTTCGTAGTCATTATCGTGCTTTTCCTGGTGTTGCTGCAAGTGTTTTTTTTCCTGTGTTTTTTTTGGTGCTTGTCCCCCATTCATTCCGTTCTGCTGGTTCCGATGCTTCGTTTTTTTCGTACTTTGCTCGCCGCCATTTTATAGCTTCTGTGGTGGTAATTTTTCAATTAATTACAGTGTTTTTCTTCGCGCATTTTCTGCGTGTTTTTTTCAGATGTTTCCTTGCTTTTGCGGGCGGTGGAAAAGGCATGGGGAGAAGGGAAGTGGCACGTGGCCTACCAGATGGGAGGGCTCTTGGCCTACCAGAGGGCAGCACCTGTCTAGCTTCCTCGTTTGGAAACCATTCCGAGTTAAGAGCCGTTTGGTGTAATGAAACAGTTTCTGGTGTAAAAGTCTTCTGGTCTGAAAGCTGGTTGGTGTAAACAGCTATTTTATGGCATGCAAGCCTTCATCTCATAGATATAACCCAAAGGGCACACCGGGCATATATGGGCATATGACATAAACCTTCAAGTACTCGTACTTTTGTGCTTGCATATGTCCCAGGGGCGGTGTCTTTTGCGGGCTTCCGGCTCACCTCGCTTATTGGGGAACATTTTTGTTTAAATTGACGGGGACCAAAGGGATTTTCGTTGTATCTTTCTTCAAGGCTGGCAGAATGTACCACAGTCAAGTCTGCGGACGAGGAGTTACAAGGGATGGAGCTATCCAAATTTATTTTCGAATTCCAACTGTTTTGTAAAATGATCAGTTTCGAGAGCTTTTAGTTGTGGATGTTTTGTGCCCTTGATGTTTATGCACCAATACTTGGAACTGCATTTGGAACTCTGCAAATTAAGGTATCGCTACAAGACGAAGTTTTGTTTCGTGATGCCATCAACAGCTCCTATTGCAGGGTCCAATGGATCCCTTTTAATTCATCCGGTTGAGACGACCAGAACCTTTGCCATGCAAGGACACTGGCAAAGAGAACTCCTTCCGTGTAGATACACCAGGACGTGCCCAATACTCAAATGAAAGTTGATCAGTTGACCGTCATCCAAATTGATGATTTGTTTCCGTGTTGTTTTAATGTGCCTATATCAGAATTTCTATGAAGAATAGATGTATTACTGCAAGTGTATTTCAAGGAAGCATCTTGTTTGCTCCCTTTGGCATGCTTAGTCAGGTCTTCTACCTGATTGCAGACTCATCGCCAGATAAAGTCGCGCACCCAGCTGCCTGGTCAGATTTGACGCCAAAAAGGCCAAACTAGGTCTGGATGAAAGCTGTTCGTATCGCCAAAATGGTTTGGCTTGGTTTCAAAATCATCCAGATTTCAGATGAGCCAAAAAAGAAACAACGACCCTTCATGCAGATCGCAAGCGCAGTAACTTAAGCAGATGCTGCTGGTTGTTTTAAATCGTGCCACATTTGGCCACTCCTTTTGAGGAATCCTGGATCGGTCACATTGGAAGGCAGATGGTGAGACCAGCTGTGCTCCTCTCAGATGTTTTTTTTTCACCACATCGACCTTGGATGGACCCTTTTTTTGTTACCCTTTCTCCCATAATCATGGTTCAGTGGAAAATCACCCTACTTGAAAGGAAACGAATATTGGAGATACACCCATTTTCCACGAAAAACCATGATTCTGGGTTCGGAAGGGTATTGAATAAATCTTGAAGCTCCAGGTACTAGTGGACGACCAGGGTTTTGAGTGAGTGGCTTTTGGCCTCTCCAATCAATCCGAAGAAGCGATTGCGCAGGGAGTTCCAGCTTTTGAGCAGAGCCGAATCGACCAAATTTGTATGTTTCTTGTGATGGACCAACTTTTTAACCGGCAAGGAGTGTGAAGATTGAATGAAACATGAAACGGAAGGTTAGATGAACATGAATATAACTATAACATGAAAGGTTTACATCTTCTTTTTAGGTGTTGAAGACGTCAAATTTCATATCAAAGGCCCTCAGCCTCAGAAGCTCCCCTCATTGAAGTGTCGTGGAAGGCGGCCGCCGAGGCCTTCGGCTTGGCAAAAAAATCGACACCTTTTGCGACTGAAATTCAAAGGCGGATGTACAGTCAACACTTCCTGCAGGCGGAAAAAGAAAGGGCACTACAAATGTGGGAACAGGGAACATGAATCACGTTCCATAAGTTATGGATGGTGCGGTTTTTTTTGAATGATTGACTCTTCAGTCTTAGGTTGAACTGTGAAGTCTGTTGAGTTACACCATTTCGTTTTCTCGAGGAACTGGTTGTAGTTAGTCCCTAAGGCAAGACACTCAGACCACTTGGACCAATCTTGGAAATGATTGCACAGACAACCTCTGGTGCGGAACTTTAGCCACAGGTTCCGACAGATTTTCCATCTTGGTGCTCCAATATTGGAATCTAACAATCGGCTGGTTCAGTGGAATATGGCATACCAAAGCACCCATTTTCCACTGAAAATGCTGGAGTGCTGGTATTACCAACTTTCAATTGAGGTGATTATGAGGTTGATTGATATGGTTGCGGTAGGAAGGGTTATATGTGTACGTAGTTATTTGCCTTGCAGTGTTTCCAACAGCTTCACGTGGGGCCGCGGCATGGCAGATGCTGCAGCTAGAGGAGATATGAGTTCGGTTGCGGTGTTTGGACGTGATGTTGGGTATCCAAACAACACAAGAAAAATGAGGAGAAATCTGTGCGTTCCGGAATTGTTGCTGAATTTAAGCAATAAATCCCACTCATTTCCTGCTTTTTCTTGGCACAAATTGACTGAGATAGAATGATCGGATGATTTTGCAACTGCCCTTGTTTGGAAGGAGGCATGAGAGCCCCTCTTGTGTGGCTCTTTGCCATATTAGTTGTGCCTCAGCGGCATATTAGGTGCGTTGAGTGCATGCATGGTCTTCCAGAAGATGTTGTTGTTCCTTTTTTGGAGGGAAAGATTTCTAAATTTGATAAGCACATGCTGTTGAACTGGGTAACTCAACCACTAACCAGGCATCTTTTCCCAGTTGATTTTTTTCAGAATCTTTTGGAATCAGCTAAAGGTTACTTTGTGGTTTGGGTCCCGGTGCTTTGGATATTCGGGATCCCCTCATGGAAGGGATTGTTAGTACTTTGGGGGTACAAAAGCACCAACCCCAAGATTAGTTTCCTTTCAATTGGGATAATTTTCACTTCCATGATTATGGGGAGAAAGGGTACTTTCTTTTTTTCATCCCTATTTGGGGAAATGATCCAATTTGACTTGCGCACATTTTTCAGATGGGTGGTTCAACCACCAACAAGTAGTTGACGGAAAAATGAGACTCGTGTCAGTTGATGACGAATCGGTTTTTTGAGGCCACTTCCTTCACTACTGTGCAAGCTGATAAGGACTGTTAGTCATCACAGGTTGGATCTGAGAGCCATTTGGGGATGTTTTGTTAATGGTGCTTGTGGTAGTGGTGGTTGTAGGTGCAGGTAAAGAAGATGTTTGTTTAACTCTACTGGTGGAGATGAGGATGGTTTGACTGATGCATAATGTTGAAATTGGGTTGTTTAACTGCCCTGCCTAGTCACCTTTGTGTTTGTTGTTCTGTCATTTCCAACAATTCTCTCCTGGATTGTCCTTTTATTTCCGACCCAACCAAGTTTGCAGCACCTGACCTGGGTACAACGATTTTCAGGACAATATCGTGAAGCTGACCAAGTTCAACTTTGATGACAACGTCAAGCGTGGCGCTTGGTTCGTGAAATTCTATGCACCCTGGTGCACACATTGCCAGAGGCGCGCCGCAAATTCCAGGGTGAGGCTGATACACATTGAGGGCTTTTCTCACCAAAGTTTCTGCTAGTGTAATATCATAACATCTCTATGTTTTTTTTCAACTCAAAATCGACTATGTTCAGGATATTTTGTATGATTCTGTCTCAACACTTGTCGAAAATCCAGTTTCCTAAGAAGTAACGTCAAATCATTGCACTTAGGTGATTTCTTGGGGTGATCCCTGATGTTACAAGGGGTCAAAATGTCCATTGAATTTGTTGATCCATGACCCAGTCATGAACACCCCTTGAGTCGGCAGGTTGGCACCAATCTGGGAGAAACTTGCAGATCAAGCTGCGGACACCTCAGTTTTTTTGTTGTTTGATTTCCAGATTTCCACATTCTCATTGCTACCAGGAACCCCAAACAATCATTTTCAATGGATGTTTAAATGGTGAAACAACCATTTCCCATGTAAAGATTTGCAATCATCCAATTGAAACAACCATTAAAAACTGGTTGTTTCGGGTACCAGGTAAGAGTTGTTTTTTTGTGGATACTTTGTCGGCATTTTCATGTCATGGTGTTTCTTCCAGTTTTGGACAAGATGGGATCACATTGAATCAAGCAATTACCAGTCAGACCCAAGTTCAGACCCTTGAGGTATCACAGGACTGGCCCGTGAAAATTGCGGACGTGCTGCCTGCCTCGTTGGAGATTGCAAGTCGGGAGTTGAGCCTAAGCAAGAAACCGTTTCATAGAAACATCAACCTTTACCAAGCATTGTCTGTCCGTGGCCGTCCGTGGCCAAAGCCACCAACAGATTTCAACAGTTGATTGTGCCAGGTGGACTGTACAGTTAGCAAAACCATTTGTGAGAAGGCCAATATCAAGGCAAGTGATTTTTCATTAGTGACATTGTCCTAAACGTATCTTTGTAGGCAGTGGCTGATGTGCCACTCAATGAGTGACCTTGAAGATGTCGGTTCTCATATTTGCCTTCTTATTTACCGCAGGGTTGTTGTCAGCTATATGGTTGCTTGATGGTTTGGGGCCTGGTGCTTTGGATTCCTGAAATTCTCCCCGTATGAAAGGGATTGAAATTCGAATCCGGACGTTGCCCCCGATGTTCGAGTCCCAAATTGCCGGGCTCCAAAGCACCAACTAACCATTAGTTGATGTTAGAAAAAGGTGTGGTCAGAGTCATAACTTTCATGTTAAGGTGTCCAGCCAGCTTACGCCGTCTTGCCGTAGGCATTCCCGACGCTGGCTCTTATATCCGAGGGCAAGTTAAAGAGCAAATACTCCGGCGAGGCGGCCAATTTTGGTCGGGCTGTGTCCGGTGTATTGGGGTTGCTGGGAAGAAAACAACAGGTGAGCAATGAAAAGTACGGGCCCCTGGTTGTTCCTTCCGGGTCCTTGGTCGCGCGCGTTTTTCTTCCTGTGGTCCCCATAGTAAACAATGTTTCCTCTGCAGATTATACATCGTTTTTCATGGTTTTAGCTACACGCGTGACCAAGGACTCAGAATGACCTGTTTTCTCACTGGGGCCAATGTTTCAAACTACTTCACACATGTTAGAGATGTCCAATCCTGTGGCAAAGATCGTGTTTTTGTCCAAAAAAAACGTCTGTTTCGGTACATACTTCACATGTCCAAACCTGTGATGTAACCCGTGTTCAAAATGCTACGGAATGGACTGCTTTGGTACATACTTGACACATGTCCAAACCTGTGATGTAACCCGTGTTCAAAATGCTACGGAATGGACAGCTTCGGCACATACTTGACACATGTCCTGTGATGTAACCCGTGTTCAAAATGCTACGGAATGGACAGCTTCGGTACATACTTGACACATGTCCAAAGCACGTAATAACGAAATAGCTTTGGGGAGTGCGTCACCCAAAGCGCGCACGACCAAGGACCCGAAACCTGGTTGTTTGGGGGATTTGATGGGGATTATACTACCCAGATCTACCCAGTTATGTGGAGATTGTGATTTACCATATGTGGGCGATTCAAAGTAACCACGAGGATAAATCAATCACTTAAAATGACCATAGGGTATTATCATGTATTATCATTATCTACGACATGTATTGTCCTTATCCCATAGGGAGGCATACTATAAACTCTTGTAGATAAGTATTTTGAACTCTTTCATGGGAGTCCCGGAATTAAATTCCGACAACGAGAACATCGACAAAAGCGAGGTGTGGAAGCCCCGACTTTGATGGTCTTGTCTCATGTTTGAGTGGCTTCCGGGCCAAAATAGAGGGGGATTCTTGTTCTTCACTGTTGTTTCCGGAAAATCCATTCTACTTCTCAGGATGGGGGCTCAGGAATGTGAAAATTTCTGGATGCTCCTGGTTTCTTCATTTTGTCTAGGCAGAAAAGTTTGGATTCTTGGCTCATTCCTGTTGCGGGTTGGCAAAAATGATCCCAGTCCGGGTCCCCCGTTACCCCCGTGGAGGCCCACGACGTTGCATTTAAAATTCCTAGAAATAACATCAAAACGCAAACCCTGCGAAAGGAATCATGTGAATAAGGGTCTTGGCTGTATATCATCACCACATAAGTTCAAACTCAACAAAAAGGGAGGAGACCCAAATGGTCCTCAAAATGACGTAAACCTGCAGCCTTTTTAGACATACTATTGATGGCTCAGAAATCCCAAACAACCACCTGGGATGTATAAAAACTCTGTAAATAATGGGATAAACTACCAACCTCAACTGGTGAACGCCGGATTTCTGAACCATCAACAGTATCGCACGGTTTCTTTTAAACCTTCGTAACAAAGGGGACTTTCTCCAGCAGCCATAAAGCTGACCATCGGGAGAAGCGTCCAGGCAACGGCCAACGCCTTTCAGACTTGGCTTTCGCAGCAAGGTGTCCTGCAGGTGAAGGGAAGTTTTGGTCAGTGAAGCTGGGTTTACAAAAAAAAGGTGAAAGTATTGGATGTGAAAACTATAGCTTAGAATCAACATGAGTTGAGTCAAGATGTTGTTATGATTGAATGATCATGATGGAATCATTCATTCCATTTCAGAAATTTTTGACTTGTTTGAACTGTTTGAATCTTGAGAATCAGTTGAATCCGTTTTGATCATCGTCATCGTCCGCAGTATTTTGGATGTTCATGTGTCATGAGCATACCCTCCATAGTACCCTCCATGATACCCCCACAGCCCCACAGCACATATCCATGCCGCTCCCAACATGCGCTTTCGAGTCAAGTAGAAGCATTTTCTTCTTCCCCATAAGCTAAGATTAAGCCTCTTAATCCACAAAACATTTCAGCAGATTTGATTTGTTCATTGTTTGTTAGCATAATATCAAAGATCTCTAATTGACCCCCAACTGCTATAGTCACACAACTTGCTAGCACGAATCTTTTCCAACATTTCTTCTTCACGGAGTCGCAATGACAATCCCTGGCGATGGCCATGGTTCCTTCTCCGGCGTTGCTGGGCTTGAAATGGTCCAGAGAAGTTGGTGTTCAAGTGGAAGGGGTTGAAGTCACTCAAGTGAAAAACTGACTTCAGCCACTGATCATTCCAAATAGGGTAAACGATTGAGTCAAATGGAAGTAACTGAAGTTCATTGATGTTTGAAGTTAGTGGTTTATCATCCAAGAGCCGCAGCACGAAATTTTGTAGCTTCACCAACCTTCAGCACAAAAATCCTACTCACATGAAGACAGAAGATAGAATATACGATGAAAAGCAATAATCGCAAAGAATGATTTCACAAAAAATCCCATATAGTTGTGAGTATTTTCATGTATTTTTGTGATAGTGTTCCTCATCTTTTCCCCAGATTTTCCCCATGTTTGTTTCGAATTTCTGGTGATCCACCTTCCCTTAGGTTGCAAGCCCTGAAGGTGAGGGTTGGACGAGGGTTGGACCCTGGTTGTTAAGGGTATTTGTTGGAGATGAGATAAGCCCCCAGTTGTATGGGAACTATACTAAACCATGACCGGGAAGATCCAAATAATGCAAATTCCCTCCCACAGTCCATTGTTTGGGTTGGTAATATAAATGACCCCTGTTGGAGATGATGAATTCATTTGATGTTTTGTGTGGGTCTTTGTTGGTTTGAATCACTGAACCATAGCGGATTCGTCTGAAAGACCTTTTGATGTTATGTATCCGAGTGGCAAGTAGTTTGTTTGCTTGCACAGAAACTGTCGTCATTCACCATCATGATTTCTTATCCGTGAGATTTACGAGATCGTCGAATTTGATCATACATTTGGACGAAGGACAAGATGACCCTTTCCCCTTACCACCGACCTCACCCGGTATATATAAGTTTAGTTGTTTTTTTGTGACAATCGGCTCCAATTTGTGCAGTGCCAGATTTTGGGACTGCGAAATTCGGGGTTCATATTTGTCACTTGCAGCCCGCAGTGGTGATGTTGAATTGCACTGCTAAAAGGATGATCTCAAAGAAAAGCAAACATGGCTCTGAAGCGAAACTATTTTCACTCACACGTCACGTAGGTCTCTCGAGCTCAAAGGGCGCCCCTACAGGCACAGAAGATGTCAAAACGTGTCTGACACCACTTTCGCATTCCTAGCCAATCTTCAAGAACAGATGCTATGGTCGACCTCAAGTCAAGGCGGAAACATCAACAAAACACCTCTCGACATAGCATCATGTCCGAAATGGATTTTTCTCCTTCTATCTTTGATAGGGAGATCCGAACAACGCAGACCAAGAATCATCAAACCATTGATCTGGAAAATCAGCAAAATGGAGGTTTTGGTCTTGTTCCTCTTTTGCCTTCTGTACTCTCAAACGTTGTGCCTTCCGAGCACTAATGAATTCGCTGTTGAATTTGATTATCCAGCTTTTTCTCGTATGATACAACTTCATTTCTCTAAAAGCATCGGAGGTTGCTTTTGTCAAAGAATTTGCCAAGTTCAGATCACTTGGAACCCAAGTGCAAAAACAATTCGAACCGTCGGAAGTACCATGCTGCACATGTAAAAGATCAATTGCTGCTTTGGAATCTTCCATAGACATCGCTAAAGATTCATTGCCTACTAGAAGATCATAGCAGCCCCGTGAATCCATAATCAGAAAACTGGTAAAAAGTGCAGTGAGTTTATCGGCTTCTCCTCGAATAAGATCATGCCCGTAAAGGAGCGCAAAGAAAAGACGACAGCGCCAGCCCTTGTCTTCACTCTCAGCTATGCCCTGTGCTTCACTGCAATTGGTGCCGCGTGCAGGTCGACGCAGTTTCCAACTACGCCAGTCAACAATGGTTACAGGACTTTCTTTTCCAGTAAGTATTTGGGGTACTGTAATTCCTGTTACATAACCACCAGTTGATCCACCTGTAGGACGATTGTTATGCCCTGCATCGCCCCAATGTGCAAAAATCAAATCTGTATATTTCATTCTTTTCTCTTTTCCAAAGTTAAAATTGTGAAAAACCAAATTCTCTTTGGATGACTTACGCATGTCTCGAACTAATGAATTTGCTTCTCGGAGATTTTGCAAATTTCCATTTGTCAAAGTGGATGCGGCTATGCCAACACGTGCTGAATACTGTGGTGCACTCTGCAAAGCTCTCCATTGAGCCTTCATGACTAAAGCACGACACTGTGACAATTCTTGTGGTGACATCTTGTCCGTGGCACTTCGAGAACCGTCTTGTGAAATTTCGACGGGTCGCAATGCATCACAAAATTCTTCCTGACTAAGATGAATGGTGAAAGAAGACAACTGACGGAGATGACAACCTGCATAAATGAAATCACCGGATTGCCAAGGTGACCATTGATACATTTTCTTGATTTGACTTCTCACATGTTGCCAATGCTCATTCTTCTCATTGCCCCCTATTAAAAAATCGTCTACTTGAGATCCTATTCGGCCACAAACTATTCCAGTTTTGGGGTCAACAAAAGTCCAAATGCAACGATCCATTGGATGGGGTTTACCGCCTAATTTTTGAAGCTTACCATCTGCATCTTTCCAGAAAATCCTAGGTGCATTCGTTAACCCGTAAATGGCCCCTAACACTCTAAGAAGTTCCCCTGGTCTAACATTATGTGCTCTTGCAAGTTCTGGTACGGCTGTTGTCCAAATTCTGCGGGATTCTTCCAAATTGTCCGCTTGGAGAAAAGCAGATTTGGCATCGGCGGATTCTAAACGATGTTCGTCAAAAGCAAAACACTGCAGCAACAAATTCCTACCAGTTCGTGAAATTGTTGGCGCTGCTGTTCGCAGCTCATGTTGTCCGGTGACCGGATTTCTTTTGACCAAATCTGGATGGCGAAAACCTAAAAGAACTACCCTAGCTTTTGCTTTACGACTACCATCTGCAACCACAGTTGTTGGTTTTCCAGGCTCTGGGGGTTCTGGTGGAATGATAGGCTTCCATGTTAAAACCCATCTCATTGGAATATTTCTCTCTGGATGTTTCATGGCATCTTCAAATTCTTCTTTCGACTGAATTGCTCTCAAAGCCAAGGAACCTAAAACTTCTGAAACTTCTTTTGCTTTGGCTTCATCAAACAAAGGAATATGTTCGGGAGCCAATTGTCGATATGATACTTCAGTATTTTTACTTTCCAAAATTCTCTTTACATATAAAATGGGATTCCCAGAAGTTGCAATCTCATCTGTGACGTCAAACTCAAGTTGAGAAACCCACTGTCTGTCCTTCTCCTCTCGCCGCAAGTCCTGGTCAATGAATGCCAGTAAGAACGCTTGTTCTTCTCGTTCTCGTTCTACCTGCAGTCGAAGTTGTTCGGTTTCTTTGTTATATTTTGCCTCTGCATCCAAAAGGTTGATTTTCTCAAAAACCAGTTGCTGTGTATCTTCATCCAATTGGAAAATTCGATCAACAAAAGAATCTGCTTGTTGAACTCCTGGTGAATCTGTTATAGTTGAAGGATCTTGTTCTTCCAAATTGTAAATGGCTGGCGGTCCTTCCAAAACACGTTTTGGTAACTGCATTACTGGTGGCAACCCTTCACGTCTGCGGTTTTCATTCATGGAAACAAGTTGTGACCAACGGGTACGCAAGGAAGCCACGGTGTCTTGTTGTTGTGGATTTGATGCTCCGTCTGGTGGTTCAAACTTCGGGTCGTCAGGTGTTACATGTTCATCTGTAACATTGACATAGTTGCGAAGTTCTTTCAACAAATCCTTTCGAGGTCTAGATAAAATATCTCCGGACCGTAAAATTTCAATCAGTGTTTCTTGTTGTGTTGCTGGTCGCAACTGTTCCCTTGCACATCTGTACAAAGTTGTACCACATAAAACCCAAATAATGGCTTCACGTTTTCCTTCCAAAACAGGTGGTTCTATTAAAACAATCCTTCCCGGTCCAAAAAAACGAGCTTCTGGGTTATAATCTGTCCCTCGTTTACGAGCTTTCAATGTCATCGTCCTCCAAATGCAAACAAAATCGCCCACTTGGTAATCCACCAATTCCCTTGGTGCCGAGTTCCAAATTCTCGTAACTGCATCTCTAGCAGCTTCTTGTCGGTGAATTTCTCCAGCTCGATTTCGCAGTTGTTGAAATTCCTGAAAATGTTGAGGTCCAAAAACCTTTTCAGCATTGACCTGGAGAGGATCATTTTTACGTTCCAATGCATCCGGATCATAACCATAGGCCCACTGAATTGGAGAAAATCCTGAAGACTTCGTCATATGGTTACTGGCATATGTGGCTAATGATGCTATCAATGATGGTGCAAGTAATGGATGCTCATGTCGAATTCTTCGCATTGTACGTTTCATCAACTTAACCATTGCTTCTGTTTTCCCATGGATCCAATGTCCTTCCCCAGGTGCTGCAATCAAACCAATGCCTGCTGTCTGTAAAAATTTTGGAAAATCCCCATTTACCAAACTGCTTTGTGCATCTACCATCATCCACTCTGGTCTCGGACGGTGTGCTAACCAATAATCGCAAAAAGTTGCTATGATCTTCTCTCCAGAGTCTGTTCCTGTAGCACTCATCTTTCCTATCCAAAGAGGGGCTACACAAACAAAATTCATAGTCAAACAGGTCATGAGTAAAAATCTGGCTTTTGACTGCTGCTCGGGGAATGGAAGTTCCATGACATCAATGCCCACTATCTGCCACGGCCTGGGATGTTCTCCAATAGAACGGTGCAAAATCATCTTGTTGCCTTGTTGTGTTGAGGTGCAATGTGGACACTGAAGTTTTGAAGCTTCATTGATCAACCATTTTGGCAATTTTCTATCTCGAAGTAAACGTGCTAAACTCTGATTTGATGGATGTCCAGCTGCTCTATGCAAACGATGTAAAATAGCACGTCCCTTCTCTCTTTCTGTTGTTGAAATATCTGCTTCATCATCCAAAGTTTCTTGAAAATCTGGTTGTTCTGAAGGTTGTTGTTCCATACCTTCATCTCCTGAATCCTGAATTTCATGATGGGTTCTCTTACGATCAATCGGGAAAAATTGCTCCAAAGTGCCAAGATCTTGTAGAGCTTCTCGAGGTTCAATCTCCTGCACGGAATGCATCAAATTCATTGAGTTCAAGATTTGTGGTTGATCTAATTCATGATGTTCACCTTTCCACACTTGTACGATGCGACGTGCAAACTTGATTGGATAAAAAGCTGTCTTTGCAACTGCATGAGTCCCCAAACCCAAAATTGGTTTGTGCTCATGTTTGCCATCGCATCTAATTGAACAATGTCTGTCAAAATATTGATCTGTTGTAAGGATGATCCATGGCTTATTCAACGGCGTGCCGTCTTCTGCATGAAGTCCCACCATGCAACCATCCACTTGTGTTCTGAAAAGAGATTTGCCTAATGTATTTTGTACCCAACGCTCAAAATCTGCAAGCTCTTGCAATGACCAGCCATCTTTTGCACCCTTCGGCCATTCAAAGTAAATGTCAATGTTGGGATCATATTGAAGAGCTGCCCTGAAAATCTTAAGAACATGCCGAACTTGTTTTCTAGAACGAAGTCTCATCTTCCTCAAATTTTCTATTTGTTGTGGAGTACGTTGGTTGATGTTCTGAATGGAAGTCCAGGGCGTGCACCTCAAAGATGCCCAAAGCTTGCTTGGTCGTTGTGTCGGTATAGCTTCAATTGCTTGTTGAACACATGCTGGCTTTTCCAAATCAAAACCTGCTTCATAGTTCCACCTTCTACTCTGGAAACCATTCTTCTGCATTTCATCTGTCAAAGTGGAATTTGGTGAACAACAAATTTCCCAAAGAATCAAATGTTTCTTCTGAAGCAATTGTAGCTCTTGATCAATGTGAAAAATCTTATCGGTTAAATTCTGGCGCAGTCGGTTCAGTACTTCTTCTGGAGTAGGCTCAAAAGGATCACGCTGAACTTCTCCAGTGTCAACTCCAGATAGGACTGGAATTTGCTGAGGCTCAGATTGCTTCATGTCTCGGATGAAGTTGATTCCTGAGCTTTGGACTTCTTCTTCTCTGAACTGATCACCTCGAACATTGGATCCTCCTCGTCGGAGTGAATCGGGATCTCTGACACTTCCACTGCATTCTTGGGATAGCCTTTGCTCTTGGCAAGGGCCTTTGCTTTGTTCACACTGGACTTCGCTGAATTGATCGCTTCCTGACTGGTGATGAACTTGATGGTCTGTTTGACCAGGCGATTGTTGCAATCCTCCTTGGTGAAGCCCTCCGAACGAAGGTGGTTCAAGGCTCGAGTCACGTTGGCCGGCAAGGCAATGTGAGTGAACTCGGCTGGTGACCCCTTGGTCGGAGTATATTTCAGACGAAGTGCACAGCGGTCGCACTCCAACCATTGGCCCCATTTGTTGCCTCCGGCTTTGGGAATGTGTTTGCCCATGCATGGCCAACAATCGGTTGAACTGCGAGGGTCTTGAACATGTTCCCCCATAGTCCTGGTGGTATCTAACTCGGGACTTGTCTTCTTTTTGGTCTTCCCAGTGGACGTGTCGACTGCCTGAATCTTTTTCAACTCCTTCTGAACTGCAGCTTTGACGAGCTCTTCGATCTGCTCGCTCATGGCCACAAGAGGGATTCGAAGGTGATGAAACGAAATTGGTCTCACTTTGAGTGCTGGATAGTGGCTCATTGGCTAAAAATCTAAACTGATCTTCTGACAAGTGTAGGTGCTCGGACGTGGAAGAAAACTGAAAAGAATCATCATCCTGCAAAATCTGATTCGCATAGATGGAATGTTCATTATCATTGGGCTCATGAAGAATGTCAAGCATCAACAAACCATGTTGCGACCCCTTGGTCGTCAAACTGTTCTGTCCTGACCTTGCATGTGAAGCATCGACATTTGATGCTGTGGTGAAAACTCTCCTGGAAAAATTCGAGGCATCTGATGATTGAATGGGCGGACTCACGGATGAAATCTGCTGCTGTGAAAACGGGAGATCTTTCAAGAAATTCAGAAGGATCTGTTTCTTTTTGGTGATACGAAGTTTCTTATTCTCATTCAAAAGAACTGCATGACCATTCGTAACATTCAAGATCAAACCTAGGTCTTGCATTTCACGCATTCCTACTAACACCGGAACACCTGGAGAAGGCAATGCATAAATCCTCATGAGAAAATGCTTACCAAAATGAAGCTTAGCTAGAAACAATGCTTGGCCCCATCTCCCACTGCCGTAGCGAAAGTATGGCCGATCGGATGTGACAACGGTAACGTTCAAGTCTGGACGGACTTGGGCTATGGTGCCAATCAATTGATTGACAGCCTCTTGACCGCCGGCTGAGACAGTCGCACCGGAATCTAAAATGGCCTCTTCACTTCTCAAATCGGGACCGCTGGAAGTCGCACGATCTACGGGAAAAAACGGAAACCTCTCACTAGCTTCATCTTCTGGCAAGACATCCATCATGGACATGAAATGAAAACCATCATTCTCCATATACATGCCCGACTGGTTCTGCATGAAGGGTGGTCGTCTAGGAGGAAACCTGTTCATCCTTTGAGGATATTGGAATCGTCCTTGTCCTTTTCCACGACCACGTTGCATGTAGTTCACTTTGCCCTTGCCTCCTTTCATGAAGGTACTGGTGCCTTTCTGACCGAAATGAGGAGGTGATCCTTTGCCGAAATGAGATCCACCACTTGAAGACTTCCAGCCACGATCTTTCTTAGCTTCTGCTACTGCACGTCGAGCTTGCTCCAAGTTCCTCTGCGCATCTGCCATCATGGCAGCCAGTTCTTTCTCCTCCTCCTCAAGTTGAGATAGAGCATGAACAGCCTGCTCCTCGGACTGAGTTGCATCTCCTTGAGAGGGATCGCCTTCTGAAGGTTCTACTGGTTCCTGCTGAAATTCTTCTCCATAGAATCCATCTTCTCCATATGGTTCATTCCAATCACCATAGTATTCCTGTTCTTCACTCCAAGGTTCTCCATAGTGAAGATCTTCGGAATACTGGTACTCATCCATGAAATGATGACTGAATTTTCCTTTGGAAGAACCTTTGGATAAACTTCCGATTCCACGACTCCGATCTTCATGAAGAGCAAGAAGAGCTGATCTGATATTCTGGTATCCTAGCTTGTTCTGAGTAGAAGCTTTCACAAGGCTCTTGTCCAACTCAGTAGCACTCGTGGATTCCAGCACTAGCCAACCACGAATGATGTCCAGAGCTGCTAGAGGAATCAAGCCCTTCTGCATCAATCTCTCTATGAGATCAAAGCCACGACGTTCCACCTTAGGAGGTGGAGCACCAATTGGAATCGTAGAGGCAGGCGTGGTCATGCCTGGTGGTTGTTCTCCTTCGGATTCTCCATCAAAGGGGTTCTCGGGATCCGTGTGGCTAAAGGTGCCTCTTGAAGCTCCATCTGAACCACCTGGAACAAAAATGCTCTGATCATCTTTCATTCCACAAAACCTCTTCAATTCATCCAAAGAAGTGTCATATTGATCAAAATCAATCTGTTTCTCTTTCAAAAGACGTTGAAGAGATCTCCACATTTCGTCGTACAGAGTCTCCTCTCGGATAAGGAACTGGGGAATTGTCTCCTGAGGTTTTCTCTGAAGCCTTCGGTAGTAAGCAGTCAGTTTCCGGCCGGCATCCGGAACAGGTTGCCTATTCATCGGTGAGGCCTCAAGGAAGGAAATCAAACGCTGCACTGCATCCTCAGACACAAACTCTGAAGGATCTAACTTGTAGACCAAAGTCTTGAGAGCTGGGTATTCGCTCTCAAGGATCTTCCTCACTAATCTTGCAGCAGCATAAGGCCTCTCGGAGGCTTTCATACCAGCAAGGTGCCATTTGACTTCTATCACGTAGTGGTGAAAGCTCTCAGGGCGTCCATCCCATGATGGTACGCGGTTCCCAGATTGACCCTTATCATGGTCTTTACTGCCCATATATGATGCCATTGATTGGCTCTGCTTTCAAAGGCGAGTCAATCGCAAAAATGAATCAGGAGAGAAAATGGAGAAAGCAAAAGCCAAGGGGTGTGTTGATGCCCTAGGAAAAATTGTAGGCCCTGACCGTGCAGAGCTCCGCTGCCAATGTCACTTGCAGCCCGCAGTGGTGATGTTGAATTGCACTGCTAAAAGGATGATCTCAAAGAAAAGCAAACATGGCTCTGAAGCGAAACTATTTTCACTCACACGTCACGTAGGTCTCTCGAGCTCAAAGGGCGCCCCTACAGGCACAGAAGATGTCAAAACGTGTCTGACACCACTTTCGCATTCCTAGCCAATCTTCAAGAACAGATGCTATGGTCGACCTCAAGTCAAGGCGGAAACAATATTCATATTTTGGATCTATCCCCCGAATAGTCGCGAATAAAGCTTTTGGTTGGGATCCCTGGTTGCCCAAAAATCTTGGTGGTGACTATTGCTGGGAAGGAGGATAACCCAAGTATTGGTCCGCCATTTTGGGGTCTCATTTTGAGTCGCAATGCTTCCAGATATAAGAGTTGATCCTTGATTCAGAAATCCACCCTGTGTTGGAGAACGGTGGAAGTGTTTGCTATGTTTTTTTTGTAGAACCTGAAACTAGCCCTAAGGAGGTTCTGGCATTCCAAACCATCATGTTCAAGTTCCATGAAAACAAGTGGTGTATCACTGTATCACCAATGAAATTTCACATAGATCCCAAGATAGACATCTGTTTGTTCAATGCAATGATCTTTTCCAAGGACCGAACATTTTTGACGCCACTCGTGCGAATTTTCAGGGTGTAACTCCTAAAACTTTGGATGATCGTTTTACTATCGTTTTTATGATTTTACTAGGATTATTTCACATATGTCGAAAAGATCACAAGACAAAACATCCAAGGGGGTTGTCAACGGCACCGTTATATACCCCCCGGCTACCCCGGGTGAAAAAACGGGGTTGAAACAAGGCACCAAACGTGGTGCTTCTGCAGAGACCATGGACTCCGGAAAGGTCTCAATGTCCCGACAGGATGCAGCAACTTGGGCTGATTAAACATCTTGGGATGCGAGTTGCCCCTTTGTAGATCCTGTTTTTTCGTGGCAAATGAAGGGTTTTGGTTGAGATTGGAGAGCCTGAAAATGTAATAATGATATAATGTCTATTTATTGATCATTGGATCTTTTCATGTGGATTTTTTTTCATGGATGTCGTCTATTTTTCCCTGTGGTTCATCCTGTCAAGCTTGGATTTGTTGAGTTCTTCTTTTCTCCATTTTTCTTCCAACTGAGTATTTGGTGGTTCAGGTCTGTGGCTGAATATCTCGCTCTTGAGAATCCCTTTCTTAAAATTAGTTTTCTGAGGATATCACCAACTACTGGCTTCCCTCCGTGGGAGTATGTCAAAAACATCTACAGTATATAATGTATACATACAAGAACAAAAACTTTCTCCTGAAGTGTCAGCCCAAAAAAATTGCAGTGACAACAACAAAAACCTCACCACCCAAAAAAAAAACACCGCTGGCACCAACCGACGCCACCCACGCCAAGGTCGGCCATTCCAGCACCAATCAATCCCAGAAGCGCACCTCGCAGCAGTCGGGTGCATCTGGAGGAGCTGCTGTCCGACGTTCGGGCGGCCTTGGCCGACTCTTGGGGCTACAGCGTCTCAACCAGAGATTGACGTTAGCAAGGTGGGGAGGGATGGTTCCATGGAGTTGATGTGGAGTGAGGAGATGTTGTTTTTGTTTTTGTTTTTTCTTTAAAAAAAAAGGCAGTTTACAAGCAAAAAAACAATCCTGACTGTATGGGAAGGGATGGAGAATGGGGACAATTGGAGGTAATGGTAGGTGGGGTTTTTGAGCCCTCTCTGTTGTGTTTGGGTTGGAATTTCAAGGTTGTTGAGCCACCTGATCTTAACCCTGGTATGGTCAAAGTGCGAATGTGACATACTGAGTTAGTCGAGATGCTATGATCCAAACGTCTGTCTTAAATCCTCGACTTTGAGGATTTGGCTGAACTGTTTTGAAGTGGGATAACATGCAGAAGATACACGACAACCATTCCAAAAGATGGCTTCTTTTGCATGGAAACTGTCTCGTGTACTGATCCATTCTTACAAATTTCATACGAGTTTGTGATGAACAGCTTGAAAGATTAGTTTTATCTTGGCAGACTTCCACAGACTCTGGCTACACAAGTTCGAGGTCAGTGTTTGCATCCTTTACTTTGTCACGCGACTCGCAAAAAGCGTATCTTGGACCAAGAGCTGTTCCTTTCGGAAAGAGAAGGAAGAGTTGAAGGGATTCATTTCTACGACAGGTGCTGATAAACCACTACACTTTCATGAACCTAAATGTTTGAAAAGTGTCGCAGGCACCATTCAAATCTCAATTTGTTCTGCGCTCAAAAAGAAACCAACATGGGTCACCCAAGGATTAATTGATGATTTCCCACTGACCAATGCTAACCTACAATGAGAAATAATCCTCAAAATTCAATCCTGCTGCTGAGAATCTGCTAAAAAATGGCTGCCTTTCCAACTCTAAAACCGCAATTTCTCCAGCTAAGGTGGTCGCCTGGTGATTTGGAACGTTCATTATATGAAGGCCAGCATCATGACCAAGATCCCAGCGACATTTTGAATATCCAGGACCGGAGAAGGGACCAAAGAAGATGCTTTTCGTGAGGAGTTAGGAGGTGGATTATCCTTTTCTTATTCATGATATATGATGTATGAATATGTAATTTGGATTCTTTTGCCACTGTTGGTGAGCTTCTCTCAGCATTTCTTGCACACCTCACACTTCGTCATAGATGACAGGGTTGGAGTATTACAGAGGCCAATCAACAGCAACAAAAATGCTCTTTTTATGGCGCTTCGTGGCATCTCTTGCAGGAACTCTTCCATGGAGGTGAGATGGATGAAAAAGGCCCAGAGTCAGAGTCCTATTTCTCCTTCATATGGCGTTTCCATTTGTCTCCAGCAGCGAGGAGGGGAACATGTGGGATTTTGGATCAATTTCATTTCACCTTTTGAGCTCATCAGTTTGTAGATGGACATGTGTACGTGGTCCTTGTAACAGTGTGCTTGAACGAATGTTGTTGTTTGATTGCTGGGAAGATGAGTTTCTTGGATAGATAGGTTTGGATAGGTGTCAACGACATCAGCTCGCATGTTTTTGCAGCCACACAAATACGATACTCACGGACCTACTAACTTGTGGCAAGCTGATTCGTTCATTCGTTCAGGCAAAATTTGCAACTATGGGTACCCCTTGGAAGTTTCAAACTCTCCCATCTTTGGAGTCCAAGAATAAAATCCACCTTGGATGATTCCCATGTTATTGCTGCCAAGTTCCAGTATTTTGTTTGTATCCCTAGGGGTTTTTGGTGCCCCAAAAAACCAAAATCATCACCAGTTCCAGTTCCACTCATCTCTTCGGAAGGATGGTGGAACTTATTCGACTCTTCACTGTGGTGGGTGTCTGTGCAGTGATTTGGGTGGAGCAGAGTTTGGAGGTTTTTTTCAAGGACATATGGAACGTTTGGAATGGAATTCGCAGAAATTCACCCCCGACAAAAACATGACATCACATCAGCTGAGCCCATGGGAGATACAACTCTTCAAATGGAATTTGTAGATCCTGTAAACGAACAGTATCACAAATCTGGAAGTGGATGATTTCAAAGGAAAGGGTTAAATATACCCATTCAAAGAGGATTCACACGCTATCCACTTAGATCTCCACACTTGAGGGCGTTTTCTTCAAACGTTTCGGGATCTCTCATGGAATGTGTGACCGTGGGGGCCTGTGCCTAAGGTACGTGCATCGTGGCACCATTGAGTTTCATTTTGTCTGGTGATTGGACATCTCCTGAGCTGGTTCCCGGCGGAAGAGCTCTGTTGGCGTTTGATTGTGCCTTGGTGAAAATGGTGACCGAGCATGAACGCGGCTGATGGAAAAGGGAGATTTTTCACCGAGTTTTTGGGATGGACTTTTAAGAAATCGACCTCCATCGAAGTCTCCAGAGAAACCGGGAAACCGTCAGGAGGTAGCAGGTTCTTTTGCTACCGAAAAGCCTTAGAATGATGTATACCGTTTACCCAACAAAATATGGGCAACATCTACGACTTTTAGCCAACATCCTTGATCAACATCGCAACATCATCATTCTCACAGCATTTCTCGGGGTTTCAACCCCCCTATCGTAAGGCAGTGAAGCAACTGTGCCGTTGGGGATTTTGGGGATCAAGCTGTTTGGGGATCTCTGAGGTACGATGGATGTGGTCTATGCGATTTGTCTAGTCTTGAGATTGAGGATCTCCTTCCTTCATCCTATCACCAAGAAGGCTGGCAAGCAAAATGCTGGAAGATGATGTGAAGAGTAGGGATATGAAGCAGAAATGATGAAAGGATATGTGATATGAGGATGATGTAGTATTTCTATGTTGGTTTTTGTTTGCTAGAGTTTAGAGCTCCCAACATCTCCGACAAAACGGAAATCCTGGCGGTAGGGTTTAGGGTTGGTTGTTTTTGGGTGAAAGGAAGCTACAGTTTTTTCAACTCAAGTCATATTCACGATCTTTCGCTGTTATTCTGTTCCTCTGGGATGTACCCTGTCCCTTTTGAGTGTTTCTTGACACTTACTGGCCCGGAAACTAACATATCACCTGAAAAATGCTGGTTGGAAGACTCTTTTCCTTTTTTAAATGGTCCCTTTTCAGTGACGTTTCGTTCATTTTCGGTTGTGTGGGTTTCACCAGGATCCTGTCGCGTCCAAAAAAAACTCCTTTTCACTGCGGGACGTTTCGCAACGAAAAGCGCAGGAAGTCTTTGATGCCGAGATGATTCGAAGGTATTTCTTTCAAAGTCTCATTTGGTGGCTGCAAGTTGTCAGTTCTTTCTCTTATCTTTGGCTAGGACTGGGGCGAAGCTGGAGAACTTTTTTTACACTTTTTGCAAGCTAATTTTTGGAACCCAAAAGTCAATGTTAAGTAGGGTGAGTTTCCTTTTCCCAGGAGGACATTTGAAGGTGCCATGTTACTTTCCGGTGGGGATGGTAGGGTTTGGACTATGTTAGGTTTTCTCGACCACTTGAGTGGTGTTTACATGCAAATGTTCATTGCAGTTGTCGAATTGATGAGCTCAACGTACCTTCAATTCCATGAACACTGCAGGACTTGGCGCAACTCTGTTGCTCAACAACCTCAAGATCATTCGAGTAGGTGCCGGAAACATGCATGCAAAACTTCCCATGGGGAATCTGCTGATTGAACAGCGGTTTGTTCTTTGGGCCATGGGTATCCTAGAGAGTTGTCAAGCGAAACCTCTTTAGATCTGCGACATAAGTCGCCAATTGCTCGAGGCCCACTCCTCCGAGCACCTGATGCTCTTTGGAGGCCACAACCTGACGGAGAAGGTGATTTCACTGGCTGATGCAAGGATTTTGACCGGTTTTTTTTTCGACCTCCTCAAAAAAATCCTTGAAAAAAAAAACAAACACGGAGTAGAAGAAATGTGATCATGTGGCAGGTCGAAAAGGCAGAAAACATAGCCTTAAATAAACACGTCAAGAGAATGGCCAAATGAAAAGACTGTTTCTTTTTTGCGAGAATATGGAGCAATGCCCTGCGTTCTCCCACACCAAACCCAAGGGGTATGAGGTATGGCTCAAAATCATGGACTCCCATTTTTTTCAAAACATACATCATCCTAACATTCTACAACTATGAAATGCAACAGGTATTTGGGAATACATCCCATTTAGTACCCAACACGTCCAGTAGTTGCGTTTAAGCTTTCCCTCAAAACTGCATGACATTTTGACGCCTATCGCCCAGGTGGGAAGATAACATCATTGTGCGATTAGGACGGCCTGTAGTTTTGCTAGTTCTTGGAGCTCATTGGACAGCATGTCTTCTCTTCACTGTGGGTGGCTTTAGATCCTTGGATTGAAATGTCCGAAAAAAGAACGGGTGAGATGCTGCAACCCAAAATGACATTTCAGTTGACTGAAATAAACAAATCATCAAAAGAAATGGAAGAAATGCCATTTTGGACATCAGAAGCTTTACCTTTAACTGGATTTTGTTTGTGATATCAGGCAACCAGTCCATGAAGCGCTGAACAAAGACGGAAATGTGCGGTGCCAAATAGCTGGTGAATAGTATGTAGATCAGTGTAAAAGTCAAGAAGCTGTTTTTCTTTAAAGTTCTTGTTATTTCTCGAAGTCAAGCCAAGCGATTTTGCGATTTTGTTGATTCTTTGCGTGGAAACGAACCGCCAAGCCGAAATGATCTCAGGACAGGAATTGATCAACAGAGAGGAAGAGTTTGAGACGAATTTTGATATGGGCTATGGTATTTCAGGTGGACAAAAAAGCAGTTATCCTTTGAAAAGATGCCGGCCACAGGAATCTAGTTCTCCAATCATGGCCATGTTGGATTTGTGGTGGACAAACTTGCACTGGAGGGTGACAGCATTATTTTGATGTGAGACATGAACTCCACTGTGCAGGTAAAGTATCAGGAGGTGTATCTCTGTACTTCATGGCCTTTGTAGAAGCCTTGTGTCTCAACAGCACGTGAGATGTGACACCCAAAAACCAACATTGCTTCTAGAAAAACAATGCCATCCCGAAAAAAAGGTCATCTTCCAAGCTATAAATACTACATATACGACCGTTCTATGATACTCCAGGTGTAACTACTGTTGTTCCGTCGTCTCACAAGTTCCATGGTAAATCTGGAATTCCCTGTGTCGAAAGGTATATGTTGACTGGCTCCTTGGACAATCCTTTGGGCGATGGAGGTCCTCGAAACAAGGACCCACAACCGTGGGGATGGTGAGACTGGTGATTTTTGATAGAGACTATATCAGTAGAATTGTCGACCCACTAGTCACTAGTATATGATGTTAATTTATCTTTCTATATCCATATTTTGTCAACTAGAATGGAGGAATAGATCCCACTATTGTTTCATCGAGCAATACTGCATTCATTCAAAGGCTCCTTCAATTCAGAAACACAGTAAAACAACAGGATTGTGGGCAGTAGTTAACGACTTGACTGCATTTCTACCATGGCTTGGCCAAACGAAAACTTCACTTACTTACTTTGTGATATTGAAACATGGAAATCCGTCGCAAGTCCGTCAATTTCATTTGTCTATCCACCCCAAAGTGGGAATGTTGATACAATCAGTGTGGTATTCCCGCCAACCTGGGAATTCCACTAGTTGCAGTTTCAACCATGTTTCTATTGTTATCCCTTTTTGAGAAAGGTATACAACCGCTACTACTTCGACTTGCGCTGAAAATATCTCTAAGATGGGTTAAGTAAAAGACATTTGCCAAAGGGACCCTTTTTTGGATGCGAAAAGAAAAACACTAAATTTGGATCTTTTTGCCTTTAGGACTTTGGATCATTGCTTATGGTATCGATCTTCGGGCCCTTGGGATGTACCATGGCATTGTTTCAAAAAAATGGGTTGAGATGGGATGGTAAGTCTGGTTGAGTGAATTTTGGGGGGATTTCTGAGGCATAGCAAGACTGTGGGACTACCATTTCAACCAATTCTGATTGTACTGAATTTTGATTCTTTGTGACATTCTTGGATCAAAGCCTGGATTTTTGTTTGATCAGTGGTTGTCTTCAATTTGGGGATTTCTTTTACAACCAGGTGTTGGTAGGGTGCAAAAATCGGCAACAACCCATTCAGGATGATCATGGATGAGATGCTGCTTCCAGTTGTAAAACACATGGTTCATGTGCTGATTTCCTTTCGAATGGATATGTCCTAATATGTTGAGCAATGTTTACGTCGGAACACTTGTCAACCTCGTTGGCTTCAAACAATATTAACCCCAAACATGTATGCTTGAAATACCAAGTATGACCGAATCTGTAGTCCTTTTGATACCATGATCTGCTTTGAGCTTTTTGTAGCCATACTGTTGATGGTTCAGAAATCCAAAAACCACCTGGATGTTGCATCCACAGAATTATTCCATATTAATATATGCATATATCACTCCTTAATCAGAGCATGAAGAAGATTATCACAGCCATGCGTTTTGATCTCACTTTGTCATTTGTTTTTTCCATTTGAGGTGTCGTTGTGGCCTTGTTTATTTCTGCCATCATGCGTGAGCAGCAACGGGCTTTTGCCCTAGAGAGCAAGCATGAGGAGAACAAGGCTGACTGGATTTTGCACATACCCCTTTGACCTCCCCGGTATGGATCTCTATGGTTGCTTACACATTCGGCATGTTTGATGTTAAATGTAGACAAATAGTCCATATTTAAAGGGAATCAGCCGCATTGGAATCGAACCCAAAACTTCTTCGTCCCAGCCATCAATGAACAGTAGCTTCAAAATTCAACGAATCCAATATATCCTATCTCCAAACTCAGATTTTCAAACCAGTTTAGTGTGGTTTTTCCTACTAAGGTAAACTCGCATCTATAGTTCACCCAGACTTTTTGGGATGTCAATTATTAATTCAAATTTGTCGACATGAAAATTTATCCATCAAAGTTCATCCCACAGAGAAGTGGCACCCGGTGTTTGATTCGTTGTGTTAGCAGGCCTTCATGGAACGTGCTTTGCAGATCTTGCAGATCCCACCAGAGTTGCAACAACGAGTGTGCCTTGAAAAAAAAAAAGGGGTATTTTCCAATAAATCTATGGGTGTCATGTAGGAACATATCGATGCAGATGCATGTCAATCCAGCAGTCCGAAAAACCTGCAGTCTGGGATGTTGAGCTGAGTCAGAAAGACTTAAATGGAGGCGGAAAGATTCACATCTACAAATCATCACCAATGTGATTTTGTATGGTTTCAATTTGGACGTTTTTTGGGTCGTTCATGTTTTTTTGGGAGGGCTTCAGCTTCGCCTAAGCGGTTCCCCCTCTCCAAAAAGGACTATCAATTTTGGAAATTTGCCTATGCTCAACAACCAACCGGATAACCCAATTCAATCATTGGTTGATGGCTGGTGGTGAGGCTCAGCATGCATCTCTTCCAGAAGTTCGAACATGACGTGGAGGTGCGATGGAGGAGATGAAGAGGACAACATACAAATTCCAATCCAAAAGATTGTTTGAAGAGAGTTCCATCTCAAAGAATCCTTCCAATCTTTTTATGCCAGCTTTTTATGTCACTTCATGATTCAATGTTGAAGTGAGTTTTTTTTGGTTCTTCGGTTTCCATATGGCAAATACCCCGTTGACACCTCGACGGGAAGGCCTTCAACTCGTTGTTCGAAAAGAAGAACTTGAGCAAAGCACTGGAGAACACTCTCCTGGTGTATCTCTACCGGGAAACAGTGGTTTGCTCTCCACATTTCAGGACATCTGCTGCTTTTATCATTGGAACTGCTCTTTGGATGAGTTGGAAAAATGGTGTGGAAATTGCCGAAATGACGGTTCTTCATTGTGAGTTTTGTATTTGTGTTGCGACAGGAACAAAGATCCAAACTACATCATTGCTGTTGTCAACGTGCTTGAGGACAGAAAAATTTGCCTTTCGGGAGCCTCAACTAGGAACTGTTCGAAGTTTTTAACATTCAAAAATATCACGTTCAGGTGTTTGAAGTGCACTTTTTTGTGTTTTTTTTGAGGGAAGATAATCTCAAGGTCCAATTTGTTGCGCGTCGCTGTCCAGTCCGTGTCATCCATGAATTGATTCCGACCTCATAGGACCAGGTGTTTTTGCCCGGCGATTACGTGGCACGAAAGGGAGAAGTGGCAACATCGTTCCTTGGCTCGTGATGAGACTGGATGGATGGGTGTCATGGGTCCAATGTCAGAGACTTCAATATCATGGTGAGGATACAGGATACCCGTGAGAATCATGAATCATGACAACTACCATGACCATGTTTGAAGTATTTGGATGCTTCAAAATTTCCATGGAAGATGTTTTGGTGTCTTGAACATTTTGGGAAGTTTATGAATAAAAAATCAAAACAAAGAGCATTGGCTCTCGAATGTGTAGTCGTGTGCAACCAAAAGCATTTGTGGGCTTCAAAGCAACTGTATCTTCACATCCAACTGGCAATGGGAAAATAGTTTCAAGGACCACATGACTTTGAGATTGAACTGAAACAAATTTGCTTGTTGTAATTTGAGGGTTCAAAACCATTTCGATAGCTAAAAAATCTCCGTTTTTTTCAGCCAGCTGTGTACCTCAGTCCGTATCTGAGAGCCCCTTCGCTGCCCCAAGGATGTACTTTGTAAGTCGCGGGTGGCTGACCATCCTGGTTCCGGATCATGAGGACCTGACGACAAAAACATCCAAAACATCTTTTTCAACCAATTGAGTCACTGCTGGAGACTGTTTAGTTGATGGTTGAGCCTATTTCTTCCGATAGATCTTGGTCATGATACAGTAACCGGTAACCTGGATGTAATCGGGTTTCCCGGTACAAGCAGCCACCAACCCGAACCACCAACTACCCTGACTGAGTTTTGGAGGTCTCAAGAAAGACGTTTGTTCAACGCGTCCAGGATGAAAATAACGTGGAAAAAGCGAAACCCATTCCGCAACGACTTGGAGTTGGTGATCAATTTGGTGCCTTTGATGTGAATATTTTGTTCATGACTTTCCATCATAACCCCTTGATTCAAAAACCAATGCTTTGGGCAAAACGAACTGAACTGATTTTTGAGTTGTCAAAGATAGACACTCCAGAGCTGTTTGATACAGCATATTGCCTCCCTTAAGTTTTTTCTTCGGTTATTTTTGGACCAATATGATGACTTTGGAGACCTCCCTTGGTTTTTTATTTTTGTTGCTGCACTCTGTGTTGAGGTGAAATTGCACTGGTGAAAGACACCGTTCGAACTGCATGGGTGCGTCTTTGTCTCAGAGAACTTGGAGTCTACACATTTTGGACCAATTTGCAACTGCAGATCACACCCAAAACGGTGGGTTGATGTTTGTGCCTCCACTTCAATGTTTCAAAATACCATGACATCTTCCAGCCCCAAGAGGTGATTCGAAAACATGGTGTCTGGGACACGTCCCGAAAAGTGCATCTTCCAGAGTTACGCCATAGGTGCTGATACCTATGTCATTGTCTCTGCTTTGCCATCCAGTTCCATTAGGCACAATGGCAACAGCAACGTGTGGTTTTTTTGGTTCCCGTGTCCTAACCACGAAACCACCAGGTTGTGGAAAGCGAAAGTAAAATGGCATCACAGATGACAGAATCATTCTTTGAAACCAAAGAAAAAGATAACATGGAGCCATCGAGTTTCTGAAGGCTTTGAGTCATGAGTCATGAGTGAACGTCCGGCAGTCAACAAAGTTTGTTTGGGGTTCTAATCTTCATTTACGCGGATTTAAACATATCAGTTTTCATGAAATAATTTACTTTCGAATCTATCAATCTTGGTCTTGTTGATCTTCAGCCAAAACATGTTAAAAGAGTTCAGAAATTACGAACAACCCATACACCCCCAAGGTTTGACGAATGGAACCCGAAAATGATGGTGTCCGAAAAGGTAATTCCTCTTCCAGGTGCCCATTTTCAGGTGAACCAGCCGTAAAAAAATTCAGGGCGTGTAACGCAAACGAAAGGTTGCCGCTGTTCATGGGAGCAGTGATCAAAATCACCGTTACGGTTATATAGACAGGATTTACGACCCAGTTATCTTAGGGATTATAATAAACCATTCAAAGGATCCTGCAATTAACCAACCAGGATTCAACGGAATGTCATTCCAGAATTTTGTTGAACGTTGGCTGATGTCTATTGTCAAATGTTTGTCAAACGCGAAAAATCCGTGTGTTGTCAGGCATGTCTGGGATTTCTACCCGGAGGAACGTTCCGAGCTTTTACGAACGGTGGAGAGACATGCCGATGCTTGGCAGCTTGGGATCCTTATAGGCCACCACAAGGGTTGAAATCTCCACGACTTGTAGGGTTGATTTCCCTCCCAAAACAACATGAACGGCGAGGTGATCCAAGTATATTCAAGTCTTGGAATGTCGAACATATTGATGCTGAGGGTATTGGCCTGAAGTTGTTCAATTTAGATTCTCACATTGACGTGAGATAGACCTAGGAAGTAAATTTCCCCAAAGACAAGTTTTTTAAGGGCATTTTATTTGAAGAGGTCTTGTTTTTCTTTACCTTCCTCCTGACCAGCTTGGCTTGGGGATGGGGCGCCGACCGGCGACGATTTCGATCGATTTCAAGGAAAGAGATCGAAAGCGACGTGTGAAGCAACGTTGGGAGAAAGGTTTGGGTGGTGCCACTGTCACGCCTTGGAAGGTTCGGGGAACGTTCCATGGCAAAAGTTGGATGGTGTTTACCGTTTGGGGAAAACCAGGAAGATCAAATGATGGGCTAAGTTTTTTTTGGGAGATGGCGCTATGGATGGCACAATCTCAACATCTAAAACAATAATCTATTAATCCATTATTATATAAACATCTAAATGGATGATGATCTTAAGCTCAAGATTTGAAATGACATAACTAATCATTACTACATGTTGTGGTGCCTTTTGAAGTTTCTTGTGGTATGTCAAATTGTGGAGCCATAGCCAAGGGCGAGCTGCGTAGCTGATCAGTTTTTGATGTCTTGGTAGCGACATGGCCTCATGTCATGGAGTCATCATTCACCCGGATTTGTTTCTGGTGACAAGTGACAGGTGGTAGGTAAGATGTAAACTCATGACAATACATCAAACGTAACTGCTACAAGGCAATGGCAATATATACGTTACCTGAAATATAGGTGGTATACGCTGCTACTTGAGTGACTACTTCTTTTGGTAAAATCCATTCAGTTTTCACAAAAGGATTCCTGATGCCATTCAGTTTTCTTCTTTGCATCAAATTTTCTGGAATCGTTAGTGATCCTTCTACAAACGACCTCAACACGACAAGACGATTTTTTGTTTAGGATTCTTCCCAACATCATATTCACTCAGATGTTTTGGACTTTTGATGACATGGCTATGGTTCATAGATATTTACTCCAAAATGCCATTTAAAAAGTTGATGCATGGAAGACAAACATGACCCAAAGTGGTGCTCCAATTTTGAGCTTTGAGGCCCGTCAATGAGTCGTCGCAAACGCAGGCAACGTAGTTTCTGTTTCGATGAGATCCAAGGGCCATTAGAACCACTGTCGAAAAAAGTGAATCATATCGAATCATAGAGATCCAAAATCCTACCAGTATGATGTCATGATTTCATATGGATTTCCAGATTTTTTGGGCAGAATTGACCCAGAGAAGTGGATTTTGAGAAGGATACCCTACCTCCAATCAGCCCCTTCCCAACATGGGAGCCCCCACTTTTCTAACAGACGCGGATGATCTCGAGTCTCATGAGAGACAAAAGGCAAAAAGTTAGAATGATGAGACATACCCATGAGCGAACAAAGAGAGCGGAGGACGTGTACTCAAGAGTATCAGCAAGGTTTTTATTCCCCTAAGGCCAGTCTTGGAGAATTGACTACTTCAGAGTATGGAAAGAAATCAATTTCGATCTGCTCTGCACCAAGTATCGTCGCATCTGAAGCTTTCGAACATTTTGTATGTCAGGGGTCTCTGCAGAGTGGAAAGACTGTGCGATTTGATGCCAGTGACAGTGTGTCTTGGCAAACCATCAAAACTTGTAAAGCAACAGTAAACAAGGCACGTACACCCTTCTTCCATAATCATGGTTCAGGGGAAATCATCCTAAATGAAAGGAAACGAATATTGGAGATACACCCATTTTCACGAAAAACCATGATTCTGGGAGGAAGGGTAGAAAATCTTCGTTGTGAATAAAACCCCTTCGTCTGCCAAAATGCGAGGAATCGCCACGAAGCTTCGCTGCTAGTACCAGCAAAAGCGTAGACTTGAGCGAGTCCAGTCGAGAGATGGTTGAAAGTGGTCGAAGATTACAGGCCCAAATCGAGTTCGGGGATGTCCAACCAAGGGTTGTGCTTTGTGGTTCGTGGTTCGTGGTTTGTTGTTGATTGTTGGTTGTATTGTCAAAACCCAAGTGGGCGTGATCTAAATTCCCGCAAGATGTCTGGATTTGGTTGGAACCATTTACTGTAACTTGACCTTTGGACCCTTGTAACATGTAAGTTGGTATGCTGATATGATTCAATATACATGTCACGTTTCCTCTGACTGCTAGTTGTACCTCAAGTCGCCTTTTTTGCAACTTGAACTCAATCAATGATAGTGAATCTTGCTTGACTTGCGACCTCTCCATCAATTTTCCCCTAAATTTCACCCTTCTAAAATGTCTATTGTGTTCCAAAAAACTTCCCCCCTTTCGTTGTTGGTTGTTTGGGGGGATGTTTTCTCCGTCCGTTTCAAGGCCATCGAAAGTCGGATGGACGAATTGCTTCGACGGCAGAGTTCCTTAGAACGAAGCATCTCCGAGTCGCTGAAACGCCGCGAGGAGGAGAATGCTGCACTGGCAGCCATGCAGCGAGGTAGTTGCCCCAAGTCACGGACGGGGTGGGGGAAAGATGTCAAATTTGTGACTGAAAATACTTGAGATTTTTCAATCCTAAAATGTCATGGCTAGCGGCTAGCACATATTGTGGATTGGATTTCATGAGTTCTTTCTTTTTGCAAGGTGTGGTTTCATTTTCCATTTGCCAAGCACTTTGAACAGTTTTTTGACTCCGAAATCAAAATTGTTTACCAATGATGACAGCCAGCTCCGTACCTGAACAAACTACATCCACAAGAAAATCATCCATTAGGTCACTAGGTCTTGCTCACTGCTCAATCTCATGATTCCTTGGTTGAAGGTTGGCGAGAAGACATGGCTAGAGTATCTTTGTTGGGCCCAGAGGACTTGAGAGATTTGAGAGCTGGATTAGACGTGTTAAACGGGGGATGAAATGGATGAAATCCTGGCCATTTTGTTTGTGGATGGTAGACTGGTAGACTAAGCACAAAAAGATGCGAATTCCTATCAACTAAGTTCCTGTCCTGGCACCTTTTATTCTAGGGTGCTATTGGCACCTTTTATTCATCACCAAAGTGTGTTTCTTGCCAGGGCCTGTCTCCATTCATGGAAAAACAACAAGCCAAACCTTTGAAAGATCGAATTTGTGCGGCCGTCTTGTCGTGCAAGAAAATTAGTTTGGTGACTTGCGTCTACTTTGGTGTGCAATATCAGAAAGTCATGGAGAGAACGTGTCTGAAAACGATGACAAATCCATAATCTTTGTTCAACAAGTCATTTCTGCAGATACCTGCAGTTCCAATAGATATTTTCTGCTGCTGTGGTTAGTTCTGGCAGATAGGCTGGTGTTGATGATGCCGGTACCCTCTACACACGTAGTGCAACATGCTGGAACATGAGATCCGGGAATCGGATGAAAATCCTCAAAATGCTCCATTGCTTCGGGTGGCTTGGTTCCTGCGCACGGTACCTGTGGCTTTGTTGTTTGTTGTTTGCTTCCCCCATATCCGTCGAGACCTGGCAAGGAGTGGAACGAACGGAGCCTGAGACCACCACAGGAGAAAGTTGAGTCAGTTGAAAGCCCTGGAATGACATTCCATGAAATACATTGAAATACGGAATCCTTATATTGGCAATTATTGGTTAGGGATCCGAGGGATCCCTATTATAATAGGATTATGACATTTCAAGTGAGCAATTATTGGTTCATAGGGATCCTTATATTGGCCTATTATAATTTCCTATATAACTGGGTCCCCTATATACAGCAAATCAGCACGGTTTTGGTCACTGCTCAAGTGGATTTCTACCACCAGCTGTGTCACGATATCTAAGCAAAACAGTTACTGAAGAAATATTCCTTCAAATCAGGTGCTTTTTTCATTTTTACACTTGCATTGATATTATATCATCCAATCCCTTTTCGAAAGCTCTAAGCCTCTAAGCAGCTTGTCATGGAATTGTCATCTGGAAATTCAGCGTTTCTCTTTTGCCATTTGGGAAATACCTCAATATCTACATCCATGTATACTGGATTTCCAACATTCTCCATATGTTGGATTCCTCCAAAAACAAAGGAGGTGATTACTTTCGCACCCAAAAAAACCTCCCAAACTTCCTCCGGAGAAACTACCGCTCCACTGTCGTTTCGCACCTTCAACAGGAGCGGAAAGTGAAGCGGAAACATCGGTCCAAAGTACCCAAGCCTTGTGTAGATCTAACAGCCTTGGCCAAGATTGAGGCTCGGAAGCCGATGGAAAAAATGGAAAAAACTGCGGACTTGTGACTTGAGATTCATGTCATCATTGAAAAATATTTCATGATTTTTGTAGGAGGGTTTATTAGATACCCTCCAGGGAACTAACATATCCCCCAAAAATGGCATTTTGAAGATGATTTTCCGATTTTCCTTTTCCCAATGTGGGATATGTTAATTCCCTGGAGGGTACTTGTTCATGATTCACACTGATGTCCCATCCCAATTTGCATCCGTAAGCTTTGAGAAGGATATGGGGCCAGATGTCATCTATAGGTGAATTAGACTGCTGTCAAGTGATGGAAAACCACTTCCAAGGTACTTTAGTAGGAGATCCACCCCAAAGTTTCCTGACGTGTGAGGAACTTGAAGGTTGTTGAAATAGACTTGAAATAAGACATTTAACCCACCTTAATCATTCCTTTTAAACAAAACCACGTTCGTTTCTTTTTTAAATGCTGCTTAAATTTGAATATTGCTGCACATTGATATTGTGTGCATCTCTTGTCCTGATTGTATCTTATTTTTCATTACATTTGAGTCATAGGACCAGTTGCAATGATACATACTTATGATACATGATGCGTATATATCCGTATATATGATTGTATAGTATACATGACTACCTGACATACAGATATACATGAACAACCTTTACTCACAACAATATTTTCAATATTGTATTCGATTTGGTTCCTACCTATTCACTGAGGTGTGTCCCGATCCTGCCCTGGAAGGTGCGGTTCCGTGAAGCGATCACCCGGTGTACAAGACTGAATGTGATGTATCAGTGGATAATTGATGATGATGATGATGATGACGATGATGATGAGGATGATGATGATGATGATGATGATGATGATGATGATGATGATGATGATGATGATTAATATGATTGAACCAATTATCATCATTTTTCTTCTTATTGTTATTACTTTTACTATTTTTCAATGTTGTTATGTTTATTTTATTATCTATTATTGTTCTTATTATCATTGAGGATGAATGATGAATGATGAATGATGCTTGCTGATTGCTGATTGATGATTGGTGATGATGATTGATGATTGATGATTGCTGATTGCTGATTGGTGATTGATCATTCCATGTCCTTGTTTCACCCTCCGTGCATTCCTATTGATGCATCTTCTGCTCCAAAGGGGGCTGCACACCTCTAACCACGAACACAGGCGCAGTGCCAGTCTACAAGGCCACGTTGCAGGCTTGAAAAAATGCATGGTCAAGTTGCAAGTAGAGCAGGATGAGGAGTTTTTTTAGTGCACAGATAACACTCCAAATTGATGGTGTTGTAGGATTTGGGTAATTGTTTTATTGAAATCCTGACCTCCAAAGATATGACCAGACGATTTGATCAGCGTGGTGTTGCATGGAAAATACGACTTGACCAGAGACTGAAGGGGCCAAGTGAAAAGTCCCCTTTTTCTTTCTCCCATGGCTGGATGTTGGAGGGAAGTGAAGAATGAGTGGTTTGAGAGCGCATAGCCGCAATATTTGCATGGATGATAGTGACGTTAATTGTACCCAGTCACCCTACAAGGAAGAGGTATGATTAAAGGGATCCAACCACAATTTTTACAACATTTCATGGTAGCAGTAGGGAATTTATTCCGGAGCTTGGGAAGAAATATGATCAAATTCGTTTAGAAAATGGTGGCTTAACTTACAAACTTTGGGAATTTATAACTTGAACAATTGCAAAATCACAGACTTCAGGGTGTATTGCGAAAATCTGCTCCCCTCAGTTAAAAGCCTTCCAGGCACCTATGCCAGAAGCTGAGGAGAACGAGTCAGTGTTGCTTGGTGGAAAATCCGCATTGAGTCCAATAGAAGGGTCAACCCTCCCTGAAACTAACAGTTTGCCCCTGCAAAATGGTGGTTGGGAGACGACCTTTTCCTTTTGGGGCCCTCGGCCTATTTTCAGGTGCAAACTGTTAGTCTCAGCAAGAGTATCCCTGAAGACTTCTTCGGTGACCTTGAAAGCGGGTCAAGAGACTTACAAGATGATTCGCTCTTAATTTTTTGTGTTACATGCCATGATCAATTCCAGCTGGGGGATGGCAAACTCATCATGAAAATGCCATGTAACAAATGTTTTTTTCCATTTCCCCGCATGTTTCAGGACTTGGATCACAACACGTTTGTCTTTTTGTTCCAAGGATTCTGCAGTTGAACTTTCCAGACGGAGAACATGGAGCTACAAATGGCTCGCTTGGAGCAGGTGATGCTCAGCGGTTGTGAATTTTTTGAGAAAAAAAATCTCGATTCCTCTGAGTCGAGGTTGTATAAATAAATAATGTACAACTTGGTTTTTGCTCAGCGACCCCAAGCGACCATCGAATCCAACTTGTTTGATAGAATCCACAAACCTTATCACATCAAACATGAACAGAAACTGAATTTGTCGCTCAGCGTCGCTGTCCTTTTAATGTAAAGCTGCTTGTAGTGTATCCAGATGGTTCTGGAAGCATTGCATGGGTACTGACGAAATCAGGACCTGTATGGGCCATTTCCAAGGACTTGAGATGAATCAAAACTTTGAAGCACAAGAAAAGCTTCGATTTTAGTTGCTTGAATTTTTCATGTGTGACGTCAAATCAGCTAATGGTAAATTCCCTTGTGAAAGGGATTGTTACTCAAAAGTACCCTAATTGAATCCCCAACCACCTATCCAAACCATCAATTTACCATCAGTTGATCAAAAAGCGACCCCAAAAAACCGTTGATGGTGTCCAATCTGTTTGTCGTTCATGACTTTGTTTTGGTCGGTTTGATAAAGAGACATTTGACATGACAATTGATCAACTCAAGAAAAATCAAACTCTATGATTTTTACGGATAAGAGATCTATTTCCAAACCCAGCATCTCAAAGACTCAAACAAGATTTCTCCGAATCATGATTGAAAACAAAGTCATGTTTTTTGAATGGAAAAAAAGGATTCCTTGTAAAAGGCCCGTATGTAGCAGTTGGGTATTTTTTTCCGACTTGCAACTGGGGGGGCGATTTTTGCGCTTCATCTTGAAGAGATGAAGTTTTGGCACCTTGTGAGTTGCCCTTTTGGGAATGGAGCAGAGGATCGATATTCGAAAATTTCATCAGAAGTCAGAAAGTTTGATCCCAACAAAAAGGAATCATCTATTAGGTGGTTTCAATATGTTTCAATGTATTTTTTATAAACACACTGTTGCGGGTTGAAACGGTTTGCTTAGATTTACTCCTTTTGGCAATGAAATCAAACTATGAACTTCAGAACATATACAGGCACGGCAGTTGGACAGACTGCCCCTACCTAACGAGCTATGTGACGCAAACACTTCAAGGGCTTGCCCATCATGTTCCAAAAACGACTCATTCGGGACGTTTTAGATTGATCCTGGATCATCCGTTTGTTTCGAACTTCAGTGGTTCGATCCCGGAAAATGTGAAAGGAAACACCAGTCTCGCTTGGGCGCTGCTTGGGGTTGGGAAGGTCAGACAAAAACGAGATCAAATCCCGCTAGCAAAGTAAGCAAAGACTCACCTTTTAATACGAGCTAGGTGCTATGGTGATTCTTTGTTCACCATATTTTGGAAGTTTCACATAGTTTCACCGTCTTTTTGATACTTTTTTTTTTCGAATTTGGGTCCAATTTTTCACAGAAATTGGAACGAGTTCCCCATGACTTCCAAAAAAAAAAGTGGAGCATGTTCAGGATGGCTCGCCAGCACCAGCACAGGCAAGCACCAGAAAGCAGGACAGCTATCTTTTGACGGCTCAACAGTGAAAACTATAAGAGATGAGATTATGAAATTTCCTATTTCTAGACACATGTTATGTGATTTTCTAAGCGGATTTCTTTGGCATGTGGGATGACCATTCCCCATACAGCAACTTTTGAACTGCTTTGTTCAAGGTGCTGCCTAGTTGTCAAGTTATTGCAAACACCCACTATGTCACACGTGTCAATCTTTGGAGCAAGATAGTAAAAATGGGGAAACGGGAGGAAAAGCTTGGGTGCTTTCACTCCCATTTAGGATGAAACTTCAACGAACTTACTGCTGGTTTTAGCCAGCAAACCACGAGGCATCAAAAAATAACATCACCGGCAAGAAAAAAAACTGCTATGGCTGAGCTTTTGCTAACCTGACGTGTGACGAAACCTTGTAAAAATGTGATCAAGTATTCCAAGTTGATGTATATAGTGTATATATTATATGTATATAATAGTATATATGTTATGTATTTACATACATACATAATGAATATGTATATGTTTTATATATAAATGATGCATTTATGATGTGTATATATACGTGTATATATATATATACATGATTTTGTCAATCATTTACATACAGCATATGATGTCTCCATATCTCTAACTTTTGCCCACAAAATGGTATACAAAGGATACCTTAAACAACATGTTCCGAACCTCGTGGAACATTTCCTCCCAACCAGGAAGCACCAGATCGACCGGAGCAGAAATTGACCTCGGAGGAGTTCCAACGGTGTAGGTTTTGCAAATTGGAAACTGAAGCCTTTCAAAGAGTTGATACCTTGCCAATTCATCATTCAGCTTCTCATGGCCCACCCACCCCAATGCCACACGCTCCCTGGAAATAAGGCTAAATACGACCTATGATGGTTATGAACCCTTTAACATGGCCTTATTTCCTGAGAGGGTGGCATTCAGGGGTACCCTTAGATTCCCAAATTCAGCTTCCATGTTTTTTTTAGTAAAGAGTGTTTGTTTGAAGTTTGGTGGCATTAAGAAATAGCAAAGTTGATGTTTTTTAAAGGGGTGAGTTTTCCGTTTTGATTGTTTGGGAATTTGGAGGGCCTCATGGAAACGTAGTGCCTGCCAAGCAATGATGTAAGATATTGGAAAGCTAGAACCCCAAAAACTAAGGGATGAAACCTGAAAACGGACTCCTTGGAGAACATGGCAGTTGTGAAATTCATTGGCTCATTCCATGTTGAACTTTTGGGATGAAGAGCTTCTATGGATAGTTATACAGTTTTACTGCGAGACTCTTCTAATAGTGGGTTCAAACTGATGGAGATAATTGGGAATCTGAACTCCGCAACCTTAACACAGAAGGGGCACACCGCTTCAAGCGGCTTCCACACGGATGAGTGATGGTAAGCCAGTGGAACGCCAAGCCAAGCAGAGCGTTCATATTGAGTGATGTTCAGCAAGGAACAACGTTGCCAAGATACACTATTCCAGATAGCGTGCTATCAAAAAGTGTGAAACTAAACTCGTAGACTTGACTCTACCACAAGACTTCCACTTATCGATCAAATCTTGTCAGATCCTCACACAGAATTTGCACGCCGTGAGTCCTCTCAAGAGATTGTTCTGGTAGGTGGCATGTTAAACTCCCTGAAAGGCCTGCAATTGGATTGATGCTTTTTTGATCCCAAAAATTGCATCCAGGAGAGTAGACCATCTGCCACAGCAACGCATAGTACTGTTCGACACTGAGAGGGGGTGATTTCGGTATCATGATTGTTGATATTGACTGCATTGCACTGGATGCAAAAAAACAATATATGACATGGTATACTTGACGTAGCAGACTTCAACTGTGAATTCAAGAGGATACTCAATGGTTGTTTCAGAGAAGCAGAGAAGGAACTTATATTTGCCAGCCATGTTTGTCGAACTAGATTGCACAAAAAAGGTGTTGGTTTTTTTTTGCGGGTGTTTTTTGTGCAGAACTGGTTGTTGCTATGGTCATTCTCTTCAGACTTGCAAAATATGCGCTTGACAAACACTATTTTTGAAGCCAAAACAACAACTACTACTTGAACATCACTCCGTTGTTTGAAAAGGTTTCATGTAATCACCATAGGCCTTCACGTGATTTTTTTTAATATTTATTTCACATTATTACACTCCCTGACAGAGCTCCTGAAAAAGTGGTGGTTGTGAGGCGATCCTTTCCTTATTCGTTTCAGGGTAAGCATCTTTCCGACTGCGGGTAAGGCCTTGAAAGCAGTGGTCCATAATTTCCTGGTGCGACTCCTCAGAGAGATTGGATTCGGGGCGCGTTGACGGGGGAATTAAGGCCGTCAGTGATGATTCTAAGATTCTAAGTGGTGGTATAAAGATATCCTACTTGCGATCTGAGAAAACCACAGTGGTGAACAACTGTTTGATTGATCAAACAATCAAATATTAAAACATCTATGAAACCACTACTTATTTCTACTTATTTATGATGTACAGCAAAACGAGAAAATGTGTGTTTGATCACAGATCAGAAGCCACAACATTTTGGAGATTTGAAAGTTTTGACTCCGATGATTGCTGTTACCTGGATAACTATGCTACAGTTGGTTCTAGTGGACGATTTCCAGTTTGGAGGCTAGCGGAGAATTGTGTTGACTCGAATGAAACAACCCCTCTTTCTAGTTCTTTTTGGGATTGGAATTTTAAGTTGATACATCAACATCCTGTTTTTTTCCATTTATGTGATTTTCGCACTGCGTCATGTTCATCCACAATTGATAGACAATACAGCATCGACCACCGTCGCCGCCGCGCCAGTCGCGATTTCCTACAGAGTCCATTATCACCAATATGTATGTCTACTTCGTCATCGTGATGACCTTCGTCGTGATAGTCTCAGTCATCAGACGTGCTGTGACCAGATCGAAGGGGTGGGAAAGTTTTTATCCGACGTTGATGTGCCGTTGATTTTTGTGCTGGTTGATGATGTTAGATGATGTGAATCGAAAGGAAGAGTGATTGGATCCTGAACAGTGAGCAAGACTGCCGCGGTTTCCAACATATCCCACCTATCGAATAGGAAAATCATTTCCAAACCTTCCTGGTACGGGCTATATTAGTTGCCGCAAGGGTACTGGATGAATGAGCTTCTGATTCAGGTGACGTTTTACTTGAATGCTTTCCAGATGCTGGAGGAGGTTCCTGGAATGGGTTGTCTATGATGCTCTGTATGATTCCAAACAATTGCATTCCAATCCTACTCCAATGTGTTGATGCCAAGTCGAGTTTGGAAAAAGTGTGTTTGCACAGACACCACAAGGATTGCAATTGTTGTGTCAGGAGCACGAGAAGGAAAGCTGAAACGGCGGCCTCTGGTTGTTGGCAATGCTGTAGACAATAAAATCATCTGTTCAGCTCCAAGGAGCCACAAAAGTTCAGCAAAATCTCACCCAGACCCAAAAAAGACAGGTTTCTTTTGTTCAGATGATTTAGTTTCGTCAGTTTGGGTTGTTTCAGATTTTTGTTTATTCGTTGTTTATTTCAATCGCAGGTGGAAAAAGGTGCTTACACAGCACTCGTCTCACAATTAGGTTCAGATGGCGGGGCACGGGTGCTCGTTGAGAGCAAAGTGCAAGGTCCGCGTCAGATATTCTCCGGGAGTCTTGCACAATCCTCTTGGAATATGTTTTCTACACAACGACAACAGCAACAGCTGCTAGAGCTTCCACTCCCATGGGCTGGCGCGTGCCGGTCACACCGGCGCTGGTCGGGCTGTTTGTACATATATCCCGATCAGTTACCAAGGTCACCTGGCGCATGGCGCAGGGTGGATCGACGAGAAAAAACAAAGCCGCTGCGGCTTTGCCAGTTGGGAAGATGACGACCAGGGAGATTGCTGGCATGAGAACACAACACTTGGTGTCTAAAGTCAACAATTGGATACAAAGATTTATGGTAGTCTCATGTTGCTGATTTCTTTGCTGTACCAATCAAAGAAGCCGTGGTTTCATGTCAGAGCTGTTCAGGTTTCGTTTCCTACCTTTCCCGCTGCCAGCTTTCACTGTAGCAGAAGGCAAGATAGGAAGACTCCTTTGAGGCTTGGACAAGTCGCGTGTTTGTGGTTTGTTTGTGGCGCATGCTATCCTAGAAAGCCCTGATTGTAAAGGGGAAAAAACACAAAGCACACTAAAAATCATGAGATTTGACCTCAAATTCTAAGGTCCGCTTCTTGATTTGAAAAAAAAACATACTCTCCTGAAACTAACCTAGCACCAACACGCAATATGAATTCAATATGAATTCATCTTCGAAACCCTTCTTGCATGGTGGTGAATCTCATGGCAGAAAGATCAAGTGATCTTAGTGGAATCAAAATTTGTTGGGTCCTTCATCAGCTTCCCTTGGGATGATTCCAGGGATGATATTCGCAGCCGGTTTGCTGGGCATAATTATTTACTTGATACTCATCTAAACTCCATGGTAACCTGGGAATTTTCACACTGCGAATATGTTTGTTTTTTCGAGATTCGCAAAAAATCCATGATTTTCGGGACATCACTTGCAATCCACCATAATATGAAATCCCAGCCAACCGTTGCATATTTCAAAACCACAATGAATCAGCTCCCAAATACCCAAGGGTTGTGTGGATTTGCCAGGTGCTCAGCTGATTCGAGATGGCGTAACCAAGCTGAATTTTCGGACAGCCATGAATGGTTTGAATGGTGAGAACTTTCAGTGATTTTTTTGGTGGGTTCCATCTAGCAAGCTGGGTAACAATTCCTGGAATATTCATGAAACATCTCCAAAATGTCCAATGTTTGAGATCATTTTGTGATTGTGGATGGTCCAGTTCCATATGATATTCTAAGTATAAGTAATCCTAAAATGTTCTGGATGTTTGCATGCTTTTGCCAACTTCAAAAAAAACGAGGTCCATGCAAAGTTGAAACTCTCCCACAGACCTTCACAGTAGTTTTTCCTTGCGCAAAATTTTCGCGTTTTTTGGGGTTGGCACCGATTTCACTCACTGGCCATGGGTCAATGGCAACTTAGGGGCTCGGACGACTTCGCGGTGGTACGCAGCATCATCGAGGATGCATTGATATGACAATGAAGATCCAGCTTTTTATACACCAGTTGGTGTTTGGTCGTGTTACCATGATTTTTGGGTTTTTGGTAGTTATTTCCATACATACCAGGGCTTTATGCAAGATGTTCGTCAACCTTGGATAAATAGTATCCTTCTAGACAATGAAGTGACGACAGCGTGGATGTTGTGATTTTGGGAGGTGTTGGTTGTTAAAGATATTATGTATTTTGTGGTTTCATTGATTTAAAAATTTAGAGGTATCATATACATGTATGATATTATATTTGTAGTTATATTGTTATTTAGAAAGATAGATAGATAGGTAGATACTTAGATCTACATATGACACTCTCTCCATATGATATATTCATTTAGAAAGATAGATAGATAGGTAGATACTTAGATTTACATATGATACTCTCTCCATATGATACTCACTCCTCCCTCCTCTGAAGGTAGGTTCTTTTCTAGAAGAAGGAAGCTTCCCCCGCTGGTCGGCATGGGTGGTCTTTTCCCACCCCAGGCCGTAAATCTATGTAAATTCGAGTGAAGGAACTGGCAAAAAAACACCAACGGAGTGATTTAATATCGTGAAAGCTTCTTTTTTCAGGCTATTCCAGGTTGAGCCATGATATGTCACTTGACTAGATCAATCATTTGGGGAAGCTTCCAAATCGAATTCACTCTGGACGGAATCTTTCATGTGTGAGTTCGTCATGATGATTAAGATTTTCAACCTCGCTGCTCAAGCTTTCTTAGCAATTAAAGAACCCAAGTAGTTTTTGAAGTTTGCCTTATTGACTGTATATCAATGTGGAGATTTTCATTGTAAGATTGAGCTGGAAATCAATGTGGAAGGACAACCACTCCGGAGTGAGGATGCCTCAAAAGACAAAAAGGCAAGCAGGAGATACAACTAGACCCCCCGGATCTTTGACTCATCTCCTCCAAGCTCCTGTGAGTGCTGGTGAGTGCCATGGTGACCGCAGCTGTGGAACATTTCCTTGTGAAGTTTCTACAGCCATATGCCTCGACCTCAGCAACCAGAGGTGTTTTTTTCAGCGACCTACAAAAAATCCCGAAATGGTCACCATTTTTTTGTTGGAACAGAAAGTTAGTCCAGTTTCCTGGATTTGAGGGTTGTTTTGAAGTTGACCCAAACGTACTGTAGATGGAGCATATACAACAAATCTAGAGTTTTATAGATCTCCTTGAATCTACTAGTTTGTGTTGTCCATCCCAACAAACGTCATTTTCAAGCTTGAGTCCGTGCGGAGAACGAAGTCTTTCCACCGTTGGCTTCCGTGTTTTGTTCTTTGAAAATCGATTTTTAGGTCGATGGCATTGACGCCAACGATTTACATCTCTCATTGTGGAGTGGTAAGTTGGAATTGAAAGATGTGAAGGTGCAGTCAGCGGGTGTCAGGCAGTTCGCGGACCGCTTCAATTGAAACAAGTCAGCTCAACAATCATTCACTGGATCTTCGGGGTGAGTGTTAAATGAGTTTCATAAGGAATCAGCTGATTACTTTATTTAATTCATTGCCTTGTGCTCCTTCGAAAATTGTGGCGAGTTTGTGACTGAAAGTCATGATTCAGAACTCTGTTGATCACAGGTCCAACGAAGTACGTTTTACCAAAAAACAAAACATACAAAGCTACATGGACTGTCCGTTGGAAATTCACAAAGCTTTGTTTGTTTTTGTGTTTTGTACCAATCCGATCATTGAGAATTTTCTGAAAAAAAAACAACAGAGTTGTCCGTCATCCAACCACAATCATCCACATTGGCAGGTGAAAGAAGATGTCCTGGGACTCTTAGGCATTGAAGGTGGGCTCTTCGGGTTGGTTGGTCGTTGGTTGGTTTTTTTCTTCGTTGTTTTGTTGGGATTTTTTCACCCGGGGCGAATCGATGGATTCAATGATGATCAATGTGTGTTTTGTCTTGAAACACTGGTTTTTCTGAGGGACTTTTGGTAGTTCCAAAATGTAAACACTTTTGTTTGAAAAAGACAAACTGAAGATGGATTTCAAAGATTGTTTTTTGGGGGACACCCCTCATTCCATCAGATTGTTTCAATCGTTCCTCCCTTCTTCATCCGGATGTTGGAATTCGTCATGTTAAGCCCTGCCAATGATGAATGTTTCGAATATACGATGACCTGCAGGACGTCAAGTTTCCCAATTCCTAGAGTGGAGTTTCTAGATGGACGGTTTTCATGAAATATCAGCCTGCGGCTGCAAGGATTTTGATCGGATTCTGTAGGGTAGTTGCATCGTCAAGGTAATGTTGCGAAAAGGCTACCTCTAAACACGGGGTGTTTTTTGTTTGCCGCCTCTCATCTGGACATCTGCATGTTGTGCCGACATGATTCATGGCGAGGTGTTCGGGTGCCAAAGGGTTTGGTGAAGAGAATTTGCATCACCTTGCCTAGCAAGACCCGATTGCTCTCAGGACTTGGGGGCCCGGTGCATGGCCTGGATGATCGGATTGAGTGTAGAAGTGGTTCATCACATTTAATCACATTCCATCAATCATTCAAATCATCATGGTTTAAGAAAATCTTCCTTAAGTTGGGCTATTCCATGTGTAGACAGCTCGGAACAAACCCCAACCATTGCCACATATGTGCCCCATCATCCAAGTGGTGGATGCTGAAGAGCTTGCACCAGTCTGTCAGGTGAGCATTGACCTGTGTGAACCCTGGTGATTTTGCTTATATATAGGTGAAAAGTACATGCTGAGAAACTAACCTGGCCATGGGAGTTGTTTTTTCCAGAAAATCCCCAACGTTTTTTTGGGGGGGAAATTTCCAGGAAAGATCAGTGTCCAAGTGGATGGAGTTCAACTTCATGGAGTACATCTCAGCGAAAGTTCCGATGACTCAGCTTTGAGGCGGCGGGCAACATGGCAATCTGTTGTTAGGAAGGAAATGGCTGGAAAGCTGTGGGAATTTAGGATCCATGGCTAGTAATTGTATGATTATAATCCACTTCCAAATTCGAAGGATGTATAATGATATTTAGTGATATGCATATATAATCATCATATTCATATTTACATACCCACATATGGATTATCTGAGGGTCATAACTTCTAACCTGGCGATCCCATCACTATTGTCGACCATTGATCCTAACCAAACACCCAGTGGTCGCACAGGAACGTCCGAAGTACGAAGCTTCAAGCCATTGAACTGCGGATGAATCAACTGCGAGAAGCTTGGCTTGGAGGATGTGTTTGCTTGAGTTTGTATGATAGAACCAGCGAGAAACCATCCCAAATGGTGTTTTTTTTGATAGGGAAATATATGTTGATTCACAAAATCCTGATGAACTTGATAGGTAGTATGCTTCTTCCCTGTTTATTTGTAGGGTTGTTTAGAAAATCCTAGGTGCTGTTGTATTTGTCCATCAACTGTACTGCTTCATTCCGGGCATTTCCAGTTTGGTGACAGATGATATATAATTTGCCCAGATGTGTGGAACCAAAGCATTGACAATCACACAGGAATCCAACCAAGTCTTCCAATAGCTGCATGAATAAGTGGAACATGAGATGTCTTCAAGACTTTCTGGGCTTCCTTTTACAGTGTCATGTTCCACTGAACCAGAAAATAGGAGGGATTGTATGATTTGGCAATTCGGCATAGCTGGAAAGTCCCAGTTGTTGATCTGTTTTGCAGCTGACCCTGCTGGCAGTTTGTTTGATGGGGTGGACGTGGCAAAAGGTCAGTATTGAGATTCTTTGTTGAGAATGAGGGATGCATGCGCCAAATTCCATGCTAGAATTGCAGTACCACCAGAAACAAGGGACCAGTAAATCTTCAAAGCTTTCAATTTTAAGCAGTGACCAATGACCACTTTGATACATTCTTGGCTTCCTCGCCCAGAAAACGAAAAATTGGAACGCACCAAGATACGGGCTGCTTTGGAATTTGTGGGGAATTTGTTTCCTTGGTCGCTCCATTTTTAACAATCTCAGGATATGCACAAACGGCAACAACAGGCGCAGGACGGCCGAAAGCCTTTGTATGCGGCACTCCTCACAATTTGGAACCATTGAAATTTAGTGGGGTTTCCAACATATGATTTGATGAATGCTTATTTTTGCGATTTGGGAGTGTCCTCTTTTTGAACCATTCCATTCCCTCTCACAACAAACTCAGACAAACACGGTAGTGAAATTCTGTGGGAGGAAGCCTATGACCAAGTGGAGCCTGGTTTTGGGATGAGGCCAAAAAAAAACAGAGATGTGAATGAAAATACTAGATCTAGGACTTTGTACATAACACAGGAATTTGGTATTGTTATGACTATCTCCCTGAGACTTCAAGGTGACGATGGCATGATCTTTTTTTCAATTTCTGATGGGCAAAATGGAGCCAGGTGAATCTTTTTGCCAAACGGTACTCAGAATGTACAGCTTGCGCGTCACGGAACTGGCGGAACTCTGTAAATCCTGTTGAGCTACGAAGAAACCTGTGTACATCTCACTGGATCTGAAAGTAAAAAGTTTGGTTGCAAGCAGTTCTGATTTGTCACTGGAATCTTCGACAATATGTCGAAATCCCGCTAGGTTTGCTCGGCGAATGATCACCAACCTCAGCATCTGCGGCAGCACATGATCTCCCCGTTTGGGTGTGTCAGACTATCATAGGCTGGCTGGAAATTCCCCCTCTTCCAACATGAAATATGTCAAAATATGCCTTTACAAACTGTAGATGATCATGGCTATATTGATTACCCGAGTGTAATTGATTCTGCTGGCTAGTTGTATTTGCTTCCATTCAAACTCACAAAGCAATCATAGGTGCTGATTGCATGATCAGTTACAACTCGCAAAACATGGAAGATCATCAAAGAATTGAAGGTCTCTCCCACCCTTACACGAATAATGCATTCATTTTCTGACAGAAACCATCCTCTTGGAAAACTCCATTTGCAACAGACGCCTAAGCACCGAAGCCTGTGCCGTTGAAACAAGGTCTCGAACTGTCTGATGTGAAGTTGGCCTTTGACAATCAGGATCCCAATAAAAAAGCACCTGGCCGTCTTTCCATTTTTTCTTTGGAGGTTATGATCCGATTTAGGTTTGGACTGTCAGACTGATGTTTGAAGTGGATCTTTGTGTGCGTGTCATGTTGCTTGAATTCTCAATCAAACTCGCAAATCAAAGCATCAACAGATGGTTGACTTTGCATGCTGCTTACATTCTCATTTCAATGTATTAAATGGCGACTTCATGCAGTCATTTGTACCTCATCCCTTGCTTCGTTGAACAATGATATTCGGCCACAACAGCGATACCAGGATCCCAAGGCTTCCTTTGCTGCGGACATGAAATTGTTGGAAGTGTTGTCAACTGATAGCTCCTTCAGGACCCTCCCGTTGTTATATATTGGATGGTTTTGAAGTTTGTTTTGGTGCAAACATTTGGTTAGCTTCAGTTGTACTGGGCTGGTTGCTTTGATTGATGGAGCTAGTGGTATTTGCAGAGTTTCCTTTTTATGTTGAGAAGCTGAGGGACCAAGATCGGGTATCCAACCACAGTGGCACAACATACTACGTCTTTCACGACACTGCTAACGCTCTTTCCCTCTGACAGGGTGCTGTGACTTTTTGTTGGTGGGTGGTGGGGGCGGTTGGGGCACATTTCTCTACATCACAGATGATTCAATAGTCTTAGATATCTCGATGTTGAAGGTGACCCTGGCGGTGCCTAATAAGAAAACCACACACCTCTTAGATGTGAAGTTCCAAGCTGAAGCAGGAAGTTCTCAAAAGACGAAGTCTTGGAAGATCAAGGATCATCGTTGTGCCTCAGCAGAATTTGTTCACGGGGTTGATGGACAGGCACCAACAAACCAATTGGAACGATTTGAATACCATTGAAGACTGATTTTTTTTGGCATGACATATTAAATATTATATAATATATCATATCAAATTTATGATATCAAATCGTATCATGTCATGTCATGTCATGTCATGTCATGTCAGTCATTCGATAGTTATGATATAGTATCGTATCGTATCGTATCTAGCCGTATCTAATCGTATCGTATCATATCATATCATATCATATCATATCAATGGATTATCGCAGTGAGCCAGACTAATATACAAAAAGATGTTGAACTCATTACAGTAACTAATTGGCTTGATGAATTGTCCGTCACTTATATCTCAGCTTTTATTTTTGTCCCCAAAAAAGCCTTCTTCTGACACTCTTTTGAATCGCTTCAACGAAGGGATCTTCCTGAAAAATCGCTGCCAGGTTTAAAGTGTTGAGCTTTGATGGTTTGAGTTTGAGCTACGGACAGACCAACCAGGACTGCATGGCCGTGGGAATTTGCAGAGATGGATTTTTGTTTTGAACCTCAAGCATTTTTGATGGAAGAAACACCCCACTTGAGGGGAAAAATGTAGTTTTGCTTCAGCAACCATCACCTAATCAAAGCAAAAACATTTGAAATGTTGGACACAAGGAGGTGGGCGGTGGGTGTCACTCTCTTTTCCAGGAGTTATCCAAAGTGGTAAGTCCAGTGCGAGCTGAGTTGAAGGCCTGTCAAATTCCCCAGTGTCCATGATGGTCCGGGGGGACAGGGTTTCAGGACCTATACCATTGAATGAGGCTTCCGAGAAGCACTGTTTGGTGTGTTCCAGGTGGGACATGTACCAGACAATGGCCTCTTACGATTGGAGGCACGTATACCCGGGAGGTTGACACCACAGTGAAGCCACCAAAGATCCAAAAAAGTTGCCTGATTTCAATGTTTTTCCTGTACCTCAAAAGTGTTGAAACATGTCAAAAAGCCGTTTACTTACCTCTACTCTCCTTGGTTATCATATGCTATGGTTGCCATAGCTACTATGCTTATTTTCTATAGTTACTATACCTACTATAATGACCTGGCACGATAGCCAAGTAGATGTTTTAGCATTTTCAAGTGGATATTAACGTCCCCTCCACCACTTGGCCGACATTGACGCCCAGGTGGATCTTGCAACGGACAAATCCACTGAGATCGAAGTGAAGCGCTCACAAGTCATAGGCTCCTCAGCACGGAAGGGGCATGCCATTCAACCCTGGGTTCACTAAGTGGGCAAATACTCTATTCAAATAAAGGGAACTCGTTTTTAACCTTCATGATCCACTGCGAACCAGTTTTTAGTCATCACCCAAGTGATTCACTACAAAACTGTTGGTGAAGTCTAGTTTGACCCAAGGGGTGCATCCAAGTCCCAAGATACATGTTCAAACGATATGAAATGATAACATGTGTTCATTAAAAGTATGGATCTAACTTTGAGCGATTGCATGGTGGGACACCCGGGGCTTTAGGTTGGTTGAGAAAAATCAGCCACTTAAAAAAAATCGCATCATGTGTTGTGTTCTTGTTTCATTGACTTTGAGATTGAATGAAAAAACGTTCCCAAAAGACTTTAGCGCTTCAGTCGCAACTCTTACGAAAGCCAGGTATGTTAGCATTGAAAACTGCCTTGAGCCACAAATGGCAGCGGCTGCGTGAGATGCTCGTGGATCCAATGGTGCCAAAGCTCAGTTTTCAGGGGAGAAAGCCCCCCAGGTCCGAGAGCCACAAATCTGAATGACTTCAACCAAGGGTTATGGCCGCCAAATCACAATTTTTCGGGTCCAATTCCTCAGAAACTTAAAATGTTCCAAATATGATCAGAGCATTCACAATAAACAGCTCGGACTATCTCTATATGATTAAAGACAGTTTCTGATTCCATGAAAGAGAACTCAAGAATCACATTGTGACAAATCCAAGGTGTAAAAAGTATTTTGCGATCACATCACAACAGTTTTGGCAAAAATTGCATGATTTCAAATGGGATCTAATGGACGTGTTTCAAAACATCATTGGGTTCCATAGTTTCTCTCAGGTGGAAGCAAAATTGATGGCAGATTTGGACAACTCCAAGGCGTAGTTTGTGACGTTGGATGTTGAATGTTTGTTTCATCAACGTGTTATTGATTTGGTCGAACAGAAGAAATTTATATTACAAACTAAAGTAGCAGAGAAGATCATTCAAATGATGTTTTTTTTACGGAAATACATAACTTCCATTCAGGGGATTTGATTCCTTTTAACGGAGCAGATCCAACTTGTTGGGTGGAAGTAATGATGTTCCTCTTAGCGAACGAAAGACCGAGGTGTTTGGTTGTTGTTGTTGTTGTTGTTGTTGTTGTTGTTGTTGTTGTTGTTGTTGTTGGAGTTGGAGTTGGATCTCTTAAACTTGCTGAGTGGATTTCTTGGATGTTTTTCTTTTGTTCGATTGGGCCATGGTGAAAATTCAAGGTTCCTCATGGTTCTTTTCTTTTTTTTGCACTTGTTGAAGACATGCGTCAGGAGAGATACTTCACGCTTTTTCGGCAGAAGTGCCTCTCCAACGTGGACAAGGGGGAGGTGCAGCATTGAAAGCAGCATTTTTTTGCTGCTGTAGTTCTTCTGATAATGGTCGTGACATTTAATTTGTCTTGATATGCGAACTCACCGTGAATGTATAAACTGATATAATATCAAAAGATCCTACCTCGTCTGAGTTGAGATGAAAAACTTGATCTTTCAAAGATGGGAAATTTTCTTTGATCCAACCAGGATCTCATGATGGCGTTTTCGCAGGTGAAGGTTTTGGCTGCCTTAGAACAAACAGGGCTCCCCTTGACACCACTGGAGACCAAAGAAAGCAAGGACGGATGTGCCGAACTTACATGACAATGGGAAAGCAACAGTTTATCATTTGGAAGATCAACCTCCTGTTTAAAATGGTGATTTTCCAGCTAGCCATGTTTGTTTACTGGAGGGTACATTGAATGTTCCCTTTGATGCATCCCGCTTTCTTGGGATATGCTGATGAAGTTGTTCGTATAAAGATTCTATGTTTTTCTAGATGAAGTTGTAAGGAGAAGAATGATGATGACAAGTTTTTTGCGCAATTAGATATCAAGTTTGTTTTTGAGAAAACAATATTTTGGTTACTGCATCTGTGTGGATCTTATGGACCTCCATTCCGTGATCCCCAAGTCGTGTCTCGTTTCTGTGGTGTTTGTGGTCGAAGGAGATGGAGACTTTGGAAGATGTTTTGCCATTTCAGTTGTTGGCCTCAGCGCCTTGGGCTTTGAAAGGATGTTTTGTTTCCAAAAATCATATGTCAGTGGTTACAGGTTAATTGATGCTTACAGTAGCCGTTTATGTGGGTGAGCCGCTTATCCTAACAAAGGCCATGTAAGAAAGGGGATAGGAACTGATGGAACCTGGATCCCGACAGAGTGGCAGTGTTCATCTTACCCACCGGTAGAAGGGAACGCTGCCATCATACCCGACCTTAAGGCACGCTACCGGACAGAAGACTACATCACCGAGCTCTTGAAAAAGGCTACACCACAACAGGCCCCTGGGAAGCGAGCAGATGTCCCCGTCTCCAAATATCACAAATGTCGGTAAGATTTATCTAATGATTAATAATGGCATAAAACTCAAAGGTGTTTGTTGGTATACTTGGGTGCCAAGATGGAAATGCTTCGATTTGTTTCGAGATGTCGATGAAACTGACCAGGCCAAGAGTGGTTGGTTCAGTCGTACGTTTTGGCGCAAAGACACTTGGCACATGGCCATCACGTTGCCAAGTTTGGTTCGTATCCAGGCATTCATGTGGGCATCTTGCAATACCCAAGATTCAAGATGTGTTACCGAAACAAAAAAAGAAACGCACCCTCTTGAATGTTTTGCTACCTGCTTGTTGGAACATGTCATGACAACAAGAACTTCTTCGAGTCTGCAAAATTGACTTAGGAACCAGAGGAATCGCCCTTGGACAAGCTCAGCACAGAAGAGTTGTTGAAGGAACTGCAGGATGATCGGACCGCTGACGTTGAGGCTGGATGGGGAACAACGTGTGAATGGCCAATTCTCCGTTTGATTTCAGAGCCATTGATTGGGAGTAGTTTCTGTACGCAAACACTCTTCCCGTGCTGTTTCATGCCTTTTCCAGATTGATGAAAACTTGAATTAATTTGTAGTTGAGATCTTTGCCTTTTATTCAGGTCTCGCAAATGTATTGTATACTTTTTAGGGGTGATTCCCTTACAAGGATGCCAGTGACCACCACGACCACCTGTTGAGCCTTGATTTCTGAGCCAGCTGCTCCATATGTCCAGGTGGTCGAAACGCCTCAGAAGTTGAAGGTTTTGCTACGTGGTGGACAAGTCATGGGCTGAGATTCGCAATGCGGAGTTGTGAGTTTCCTTGATTTCTTTTTTCAGCAATTTCTTGGAAAATCTACTGACCTTCACTGTTCATCCGTGTGTGCTTCAGTGCTCTCAATGTTCAGACTTGTGACACTGATCCCATGGGGACAGGTGCTGTTGGATGTGGAGGATGACACACGAACATTTGGACCACCCTTGCAGCTGCTGAATATGGATCTGAAGACCACGTCAGTAGCTGTGAAAGTGGGATGACTCAAGCACTGCTGTTGTTGTTGTTGTTGTTGTTGTTGTTGTTGTTCCGGACTTTGCGGATGGTTAAGGTTGGGAAATCGAAGACATTGGGCCATTGGGGTGGAATGTTTTATCTAAAGTCTCTAACCACACATGTGGAACACTGTAAAAAGCTACCACGAGTTTTCCAATATCTTTGTGTTTCTTCTTTCACGTCAACTCTTCCAACAGCTCTTGGCTGGTTCAATGGAGAATCGGCTGGGAAGCTGAAGCCTTCAGATGTAGATCTTCAGGAGATAAAATGTTTTCGAAATGAGAAAAAAAGATCAACGTGTTTTCAAGATGTTTCAAAACACAAGTTTCACCAACCAAAACAACTAGAATTATGAAAACAACATTCAAAACTATTTAAAGACAACACCAAAGTGGGTGCAACGTTTGGAGTTTCCTGTAGACCACATTGGGTCATCCCAGGTGGAATCGGCCACAGACCATCGTGGTCAGAGCTCCGCTGATGTTCGACTGGATTTGGGTTTGGGCTCAGTATCTCGACAACTGACAGATGGTTGGAATACCCAACGCTGGTTGGCCACTTATAAGTAGGGGTAATGGTTAAAGGAAGGGGTAGCAAATGTTGAAAAGGAAAAATCTAGTAACCCAGTACTGATTCCAAGTAAAATCGAGGAATTGTTCTGAGGGATTTTGAAAAGGATGGTTAGATATTGCCCATGGCCCGAACATGTCAGGAAAATCATTTGCGAAAACTCCATGTTGCAGGGTTGTGGTTTGGTTTTTGGGGGAATCATCATGCGGATTAGTAATTACCCAATCAAACTCAACCATTTCCATCGACTTTTCATCCCCAAATCCCCTCAGCTTCAAAAAAGAGCTGACAGCAGCTCCATGTTAGGTACCAACAAAGGTTAGTGAATACATGTAAGTTGCACTTGCACCACTTTCCAGGTGGAAAAAGGCTTGATTTAAATTACTTGGAGGGCATAGATGATGATAATTTTATCAGTTTAGAATTCCATTGGCCATGTTGTTAGCTTTCTATTGTAGATATGTGTTTGCTTCAAACCGGGATGGAAACAGCTAGCAGTGGCCTTCATGGTTGCCAACCTGTTATTGGGTTTCAAAAAAAAGAAACACAATGGTAAATGGCAGCATTTGACCGTAAAATCTTAAATGTTCAACAGTTTGAGGGACATATTTCAATAAAATCCGGTCAAAATTGCAAGCAACAGGTTATGATTATGAACCATCCCAAGAGGTTGTTTTTTTTAATAGAAATACGAATTACTTTGGTGGTTTCAGAGTTTCCTAGTTGGTGAAAAGTTCTAGCAAATATGTTAGGTTTAATGACTTTTGATGACTCAGGCATTGTTTACTTGATGATGAACCTTTTGGTTTTGCAGATCGCTGTTAATGGATGGGACAATTTCAAACATCCCTGGTGGCAGCCATTGGTAAGCCATAAACATTGGTCATTGGTTTACAAGTCACCTCAACTTGCATCGATGGAGAGCCTTTTGCTTCAGGTAAAAGGTGGGCATAGTAGCATATCAGACATTACCTGTACCTGGTATATAGTATGGTATATAACTGCTAATTGAATTAGGGTGCATGTTATCACCACGTATCCGAACCAGAAAAGTACATTTAGATAAATCATATGGATACCACGGTCTCAACGAAGAAAACACACCTCTTCAGTGACATTAAGGTGGACGTTTCACATCATGGCAAGCCTTTCCTTCGACCAAAGGAGGACCTGTTCGGGGGGTCGATGTGGATTTTTGCCTGCTCAAAATCATGACAACTCCCCATTCTAATGGATAATTTTCCAATATTACACATAGTGATAAGATTTGTGGTCCCCAAAGTGGAAAACTATTTGTTTGATCATAGACATCTCAGACAGGATGAATGAAATTTCATTATTTGGTGACCAAAAAACAACTCCTCTTCTGGGGTGTAGTGACGGACATCTAACTGTACCTCGTGGCTCAGCAAATTCAATTCCCTCGGTGAAACTATCACATTGGGAATGAAAACAACGTAGATGTCACAGTGATTGGCATCACATTTGGAATCCGTTTTTTTCTGAAACAGTTGATAGGTACCTGACCCGAGATCCAGTGTACCATGCAAAGATATGTACATACCGATGACAAGCCCTCTAAGTATGTACACATTATGTACACACAGATCTCCAAAAATGTACCCGGGCCCCTATATATTACATGTATCCATCTCTATTTGGAGATGTATCCCCTGCAAAAAAACATGTGAACACACAACAAATAGTTCAAAGAGGTGGCATTTGCACCATTTCAGGCCAGCGAGATTCAACAATGTTTGTCGCTTTGCTTGGAGAATCGAGTTGAACCAACGCAGAATCTCATGCAATTGACTCTTGGAAGGGATGAATTTGGGAGTTTGTTTATAACTTTTGGGGGGTTTTGAAACCATCACTTAGTGGTTTGGGGCCCGGTGGTTTGGATTCCTGGGATCCCCTTATGAAAGGGATTGTTTGTTTAGGGGCCCAAACCATCCACCCAAACCACCAAAAAGAACATTAGTTGAAACCGGTGATGGAAAACACGACAACAAACAGAAAAACTGTGATGGTGGGTTGTAACTTCAGCAAGTTTGAGGTTGGTGAAAGAGATTTTATTCCCAAAATGAAGGGAACGGAAGGATTGGGATGAAATGTCCTACCGAAATGGTGGAAAACGACTGTTGTGCACCAGTTGAATATGGTGAATATCACCAATGAAGTCATCACATTCAACATCATGTTGAAATATGGGGAATCTTCAACGTTTATCTTGTTTTTTGGTGGGTGTATCTTTGGGTAAAATGGCAACGAAAATTTGGGTACCAGACCTAGGACCGCTATTCAATAGTCATTCTTCGCTATTGTAGCATATTGAAACCAACCATTTATTCTACGACATACTGGGAAACATAAGATGAAAAAACTTCAAAACCTGGATCTTGTTTTTTAAAAGAAAACAGTACGCAGTTTTCTACCTTTCCACTTTTGTTACCCATAGTTCCTGCCGTGGCCCTTGAGGAGTTTGATCTTTGCTCCCTTGGAAATCTTCATGATTCGCGGATTGGTCGCTAGCATCTTGGGATTTTGGCCCGGAGCACCAGAAGCACCTCGATTTTTTTGAAATAGAAGTTGGGGCCGATGCATGGTTGGGACTGTTGCACATCAGATATCTGATGTATATATGTACGTATATGTATATATATATCTATAAACATATATTATATACTCGTGCATTCGGTCAAAACACTACTGCCAGTGATGTTTGGCTCTCTTCAGGTGGAGAAGGCTGCTGGTATCGCAGAAAAGTTGAAGATCATGCCGAAAGTGGTGGAGGACTGTGAAAGCTTGAAACATGAAATAGGGAAATAGGTAAGTCATGTGTTTTTTTTTCGTTTGTACGTCAATCAGTGAAGAAAGAACTTGGCAAATTGCTCACACTCTTTGAAAATATAATTTGTTCGTTGGAGGTCGTATTGAAATGCAATGTACGTTTTTTTTCCCAGGAATGCAATCCAGGAATACCAGCTTCAAATTTTGAATTTATCCTAATGGTCACTGTATGGAAGCCATAGTCATAGATGGAAACTCCTGATTTGTTAGACATCAAGTGCTCCTGGCTCTCCCCCCTTCCTCTTTGCAAGTACTTTGCCAGGTACAATTCGAAGAAAAAGAAAAAAAAAACATTGAGGATTTGACATGAATTTACACCATCACCAAGAAAACTACATGTTTTTTCTTTTAGATTTACATGATATGAATACACTGTTGTAGTATGTATTCACACATCAAATTGAAAACAGAAACAGATGTCGTTGCACCCAAAGACCTGGACATGTGTCGCTCCCAGGAGCTAGATCCTAGCCGTCCCAGTCGGGCAGAACGTCTGAGGCGTTTGGGAATGGGGTGAGGGGCAAGCATGCACCAGTTGATACGGACAAACTACCATTATTTATATACATGGTTTTATACATCTCAGGTGGTGCAGGATTTCTTCCATCAACAGTAGGGAACAAAACAGTTCTTTTTGGAAGATACCATTTTGGGTTCTATGGATGAGAATGAACAAAACCTTTCCAGGACCGCTTCATATTTCCAAGCATTAGCCATGAATTCACTCATGTGTTTATACCTTTTCAACCATCCCAAACCGGCTTCAATGAGGATCTTAGAGCATATCAAGCGTTTCCGGTCGCCGAATGGAACCAAGGTCGGTGTTGGAAGGTAATGCGGCGAAGGCGAAAGAATTGGCTGAAGAAGTTTACAATCGGATCCCTGATAAGATTGGCCTCATGGCGGAAGGAAATGTCTTTGGATGTCTTTTGTGGTGATGTAGATCGATGACTTACAGTTTTTGACAAATGCTTGATGAGTGAATGATATGGAGGTGGGGAAGGTTGAGAGGAAGAATGATGATGATGATGATGATGATGATGATGATGATGTAAGACGATGGATGGTGATTATGATGATGTTGATGATGATGATGATGATGATGATGTAAGACGATGGATGGTGATTATGATGATGATGATGATGATGATGTTGATGATGATGATGATGATGTAAGACGATGGATGGTGATTATGATGATGATGATGATGATGTTGATGATGATGATGATGATGATGATGATGTAAGACGATGGATGGTGATTATGATGATGATGATGATGATGTTGATGATGGTGATGATGATGATGATGTAAGACGATGGACGGTGATGGATGAAGATGATGTATGCATGATGAATCTCAACCTTTTGAGAGGTGTTGCATGTTCTGTCGGTACACGAGGTTTGGAAATCATTTTGGCTTCACCTACGGTACATGTTCCTGTGGCATCCATGGAAAAGGCAGAAGGGGATATGCGAAAATGGGTGATAAATGAACTTCGTGGAAGTTTTGTAAGTTTGGGGTGTTGTAAGTTTACAAAGGTTTGAAGGTTTGCCCATTGTATCGGCAGCTCTTGAGATTGGAAAGCCAACCTAGCAAACCTCGGATTTTCGCTCGCCAATGAAGGCCATCATTACTCTGGGTGAACTGTCACTGAAGAGCCCTGAGCCGTGTTTATTCAACAGATACCTGGCTTGTTGGCGGACAGCCATAAGCTGGAGGTGAAAAGGTTGGATATACAACAACACGGCTTGGGCCATTGGGCCATGTACTTGGGTGGTTGACTAGCGTGAGTTGATTTTACAAGCAGATGCGGCATTTGAAAAGGCCTGATACTATATGAATCATGTGCAACTGTTCAACTGCAGCGGCAGTTTGATGATTGATTTACAGTAAATTTTGTTGTAAACACATCATCTCTCAAACGGCTGACGCTTACAATCATTGACTCGCAAATTTCTTAATTTCGAAACATTGCAAGATGACCAAGTTTTTCTGGTCCCAAACTTTCTACTCCCTACTTTTGATCCAACTCTTGCGAAATGGGAGAAAATCCAGAAATGGTTCTGCACCAAGAACTCCGTTTCAACATCGATCTCAACCACACCTTGATTTGTACAGTCAACTCCAACAACGAACACTTTGATCCTTGGCTCGATTTAGAAATTCACGGTGAAACCCGTGCCGATTTGGGAGGGAAACAGGTCGACTCATGAAGTTGTTTTGGTTTTTCAACTTGCTGCATAACTGTTGTGACAACATTACAACTAGGCTGATTTGCTAGGATGACTTCAGTGTTGTTCTTTCAGATTGAACCGTCAGATTCTTGCCCCTATGATTTTGTGTTTGAGAAACTGAGCGGAGTTAAACCATCCAAATGTTTGAAATATACCAATTCATACAGAATATTCAAGAAGTTTGGGAGTCATGAAACAAAACTCTACTACAGTAGTGAGGCTTTTCAGCTATTATTATCGCATATTATCGCGTTGTTTGAAGATGTCACCAAGGGTTTTTTTGGTGCCCACAACAAAGGAGATGGTCGAACCATTGCCCATCCATATCGCTGTGAAGTGCCTGGGATTCAACAAGTTCAACTGTTCATTTCAGCGAAACCATTGGAGAAATCGGAGATTTGTTAGGGGAAGAACTTGAAACAGGGGAAACAAACCTATCCTTGTTGGTTGTGTTTTGCATTGAGGTACATGGAGGAAAAGGATCGCTTAGCAGTTGACGTGGCCGTGCAGGTTAGATTGCCTGGGAAGCTTGAGTTTTAGGTCAGAGTTGTGTTGGAAACTTGTGTGTGTTTTAGTGGCAAGAGTAGCCCTGCAATGAAAAGAAAAGTAGCAAGTGGAGGTGCTTCAGTGCATTTCAGTGCTACGCAAGGAATCACAAATGGGGCTGGTTTTCCCAAAGATACCATCAGCATTTGCAACTTTGCAAGTCCCAAAGGTCAGATGCGAAAGAAACACAAACAAATCGTCCAAATGTCTCACTGGATTTAAAAAAAAAACACGGGAAGGGATTTCGAGTCATACTTTCTTTTGCCCAAAAAAACACATCGATTTTGCCTTTTCCTGATTGTTAAAACAACATATCCCTTCTTGGCCTCACAGGTGGGACAACTAAGTCTATCTGCTTCTCCTGAATCAGTGAATCTCTTGATGGGATTACCTGAAGCCGTGGTAGCCATGTTGAACCTTGGTCTCCAACGTCAAACGAGGGACGATAAGTGCTTGATAATGACGGTTTCAATCCCAGCCATCACCACTGAAAGGATGTTTGAAACACGTAAAGCATTGTCAGGAATGGGATGAAGTCGGAATAAACTATCTACATACATATCAACTGATTGGCCGGGTTGCACTAGCATGAACGGTGCCAAAGTGTCAATACTTGAAGTTGGAAATGTGCAACATCCATTTTCAAAATATCCATTTCAAAAAGCATCTCCGTCTCCTTTCCATCATATCCGCTTCCCGTGGTCTTGACACTAAGGACAATGCCAGTGGAAGCGGAAGTCAAGGCAGGCATGATGCGATGTTTGATCAAACCATGACGTGACAGAAAAGGTTACTGATTTACCACACCAAAAATAGTGCTTGATGGATGGTGGTTGTTTTGCTTGGCGAAGTTTTTTGGTGTGCCGAGATTCATGTTTGACTTGTCTTTGTTGGCAACTCATAGAACCAAACCGCCAAGTCGCCAAGTTCAGCTTGTTCATAGTGGAGTAGAAAGGTCTTCTTCAACAATATCGTTAAGCAAAAACTGTTCATTCAGGTTGGGAGATGGGAATCAAATTGGTCAGCTTTAAAAAACACATGCTTCATAAATGACTTCCTCAACTCATCACGACAAAGACACGACGAACCGATGTGTATTCCTATGGATTTTGTTCTCGCAGGAGCCATCACCAGAGCCGGCGGAAAAACCCATCACGATACCAACCAAAGGCGGCGGCGGAATTTTGGCTGACGGATGCAAAAATAGATGACATCTATTTCCCAAACTCTCCAGGTATGGACCGAAGAAGTACCATCTCCGATGTTTTGGGTGACGACTTTGCAGCATTGCACAGGTTCCGGGGGCGGGGGGTGGGGGTGAACCGATGTTTTGAGAGGTACCAACCCAATGTGTAATTGGAAAATGCAAGGAATGATGAATTCTCTAGGCCAGAAAGCAGTGAATTTTTAGGGCCCCGAATTTGGGATGTGTATATATAATACATAATCAATCATAATCATGTATCAATCATCAATGCATATCGAAGTGATGTTTGGACTTCGTCATTTGGAATGATTCGAGCTTGGACCGAGGGCAGAGGAGTTGCAGAAGAAACCCATGCGAACGACAGAGCCTTGGTGAAACGGTGCATTTGTGAAGAAACCCATCTTTGGAAAAATGGATATATATATATATGTGTATATATATATATATCATCTTGGGATTTGTGGATTCTATTTTTGATCGACTTTGCAGGATTTTTGTTGATTTTTGGATAATGGTGCTGCTTAAAGATCAAAGGACGTTATTTTTATTTGGCCATCATTTGTTGATGCTCAAACTGGGTCGTGTTGAACGATTTCCATCTTTTCAACTAGGGAGAAGTCCAACTTGACTGCATAGCGATGTGTCTCAAATCAAAAGGTGTCTCAGATCCCCTCCGGAATGGAAGTAGCATGACCCTTTCAAAATCCATATTCTAGGACATTTTTGGATCCTTGATTTTGCAAAGATCCCCAACTATTTCAACTTGAACATACTTGAAGTAAATTTCTGCGAGGTCCCTACATTTCAACAGAGTTCAACTGGATTTCCCAGCAGGTTTGTGTCAGCTTTGATGATGCCACCTTTGCCTTATCGGATTCCATCATGCCCTTGTTGAGGCGCACCAAAAAATCGATTCAAGTCGACGGTTCGTTGTGTTGGAAAAACGCCGGCGAACGAAAGAAGAAACGACATGACGCTTTAAGAAGGGGGGCATTCAACATGATTTCAACTTGATTTATTTGTTGTTGTTATGTTTAAGATCAAAGCCACATGGGGATATGTTGGTCACAGTTGTTTTTTTCACTGTCTCTATTTTTGTTTGTCAAAAGTGAAGCAACCTGCCTTAGACATCATCAAAGTGGCGAAACAAATGCCAAAAAACAAAACAGAGCATTTGACAGGTTGAAATTAGAAGCCATGCCTCCTGGACTTCGCTTAGAGGCAGGACTTCATGGGATCCGAATTCGAATCTTTCAATTCAACATGAAAGTGAGCTTTGGAAGTGGAAAAAAATAGAGAAACGGATATTGAAGATGGGAACCTTCAAGGTTAAGGTGTGATTTGTTTGGTTTGGGCCAACATGAAGTATTTTGTTTGTTTTATTATTAGCCTCTAGATTTTTTTGGGGGGACGTTGATTTTCGGTGGATGATTTTTCGTGTTTTCAGGTAGAGCCGAGTCAGATGGATCTGAAATTGGAAGAAGCAAGTTTGAGCATCGAAGTCTTGAATCCCAGGCAGGGGGAGCATGGCGCAGCCACCACCACCTAGGGATTTTTATTGCGGGTCTTTGAAAACCCCATTTGGTTGGATATTTATAGTAGGCCTGTGAGTGGGGAAGCCTTTATTGTGGCATAGTTCCGATATTGTTGCTTCCGCATGTCTTGGAGATATCAATGTAACAGGTGGTTGGGTTGAAGATAAGGTGCAACTGGAAAAAACAGCAAATCCTTCTCCAAGTGACTGGCTGCCATCCATCTCCCGATGTTATCCGAAAGGCATGGCGATTGGGAGCCCTTCTTGGAACGTTTCGATTTTGGCTTGTCGTTGAATTTGGCCAAGTCTACTAACCTTACAGTGCAACCATGTGGCACTGGTCGTGTGTTTTGTTGGGTGTCTATTTTTTCAGGGGGGGGGGCGGCATTTTTGTTCAGGTTAAGGTTGATGATTGGCAGAACGAAGTTGACTAGGTAGCAGGGAACTGAGTTGAAGCCAGCTTTCTTTGAGTTGTTTTAGGTTGGACAAGGTGGTGACATTTTGAAGTGTTTCACTTCTAAACTGTTGATGTCTTTCACCTTTTTGGGGGAGAGGGTTGTTGTATCTATTTCTAGGCGAAATGTACCCCATTTAACTAGCACATGTTTTTTTCAACAAGGGCGATGACTTGCCACCACATGGTGACTCAATCTTTTACTGTGACTCTCATTTGCCACAACGTTCCAGTTGAGCAACAGCAAAAACAGGCACAAAAATATGGCTGAGGTATGCGTTGGGACCATTGCTGGTGAATGTGGTTCCAACACCTCTCCATCAGATTTTGGAGTTGCTCCCATTGCTACTGGCAAGTTTGAGGAAACCAGTCCGATCCGAGAAAAAAAATGTCGAAGGGTGTTCCAAGGTGACAGATGTAAACGCTGCTAAACAGGTCCTGCAAAATTTGAGGTAGTGAAATCTACATCAAAATCAGTCCTTGCAGTTTTTTTTGTGTCATACTTCTGTCAACCAATGGTAAGTTGATGGTTTGGGTTGTTCAATCGGGTTACCCCTATATGCAACAATCCCTTTCATAAGGGGATCCTAGGAATCACAAACCACCGGGACCCAAACCACCAATGTGCTATTAGTTGATTCTATAAGCATCGTTGCTGTTTTTTTATGGAAGAACTTCCATGAAACTTTGCGTCAGGCCACGCAAGGACAGCTTGACCCAGCACCATTGGCTGAGTTTTGGGGGTGTTCGGTTGATGATTGGATGAAAACCTCAAATTTCGGATGTTTAAACACCTGGAAATGGTTGAGGATAAACTACCAAGCTTAAGTGATTTTTCTGCCATCAAAAGTTTCACTGCCAGTTTTTAGAGGCGTTGAATTAAATGCATGATGTTGAAAAAAGACAACAGATTGATTTCAAAAAACTCTGGCACATGTCACGTGTTGGTTGAAAGATGACCTCTCCAAAATTGCCCAGGTGACATTTGCATTGATTTGTCTTTCGCGAAAAAGGAGTCTCTATATAAACTTTGTGGTTGTTTGGCGGTGTAATTTGTGGGCGTAGTTTCTTGTTGAACGGTCCTTAACGTGGATCCCAACTGAATCGCCAAGGTCCACGGCAGGCGGATCCAAGCTGCGTGTGATGAGTTTGTGGGACAAAGAATTGGAAGTGCAGTGCATCTCTGGCAGTGGCATCTTGGTCATTTTTGAGTCATTTTTTGGCTTTTTTCGGCAAGGAAATGGTGTGAATTTGTGGCAAGTTTTTGAACAAAGAGATGCAAAAAGTAGATCTTTAAGATCGGATCATTTAGGTACCTGGGCCAAAAATTGGAGTGCTTTTGTTGTCCTTCCACGTGGCATCTTCCGTTGTTTTTTCGTTGGGATCGCTCAGGACCGAAGAGTAGCACAACGATTTCCATTCCACCTACGGGTTCCAAGTGGATAGCCATCGACGACAAGGTCTCGACCTTATCCTTGTTGCTTGGGCTTGCAGGTAGTCAACTAGATGTAGATTTAATAGCATTCAATAGAGTTGGGGGAATAGACCTTTTTCAATGTTGGATTTGTTGTTGTTTTTTTTTTTGTTTTTGAAAGCCGGAAAAGCCAACATGCGATCCCGTGATTTTACCCTTTGGATGAGGAAATATTTCTGCGTTGCTGCAGTGGGATCAAAGACCATGTCGGATCCACTCTGGTTCGAGCAGAACGCTGCTGTGATGATTCCAGGATGTGAAGGTGCAACGAGGGTGAAACGGGGGATGGAGTTTATGATTAGTGGGACACTTCCACTCCGTTGCAACCAGGAGATGATGGTGATGATGATGATGATGAGGAGGAGGAAGAGGAGGAGGAGGATAAGGATGATGACCATCAAAGATCAATTTTGAATGCAAGTGTTGCCAAATTTTCAGTGATTTGCCCTGAAGTTCCAGCACTATTTAAGTTGATCATTGGAATGACTTGCTGACAAAAGATGGATAATGGAAGGAGCGATTCCAAGTTTGTTGAATGATGGATTTCCCCACTACTCCATGGTGAACAAACTGTTATTGATAATGATCGAAATTATCCGCTAAAAACTAAGGTGATTGATGGTTTTTATGACAGAATTCAGAACATGAAAGATTCTGAAGGTGATGTTTTTCGTTTTTGATTTCCTTCTGTTTGGCAAAAAGATAGGGCAGCCAGTTCTTTCCAATCCCATTTAACTTAAAAATTGATTGGACGTATCACAATACACCAAAATCACGTTCCAGGTGATGTGGTGGCACAGTTGCTAACACCTGAGCCCAATCACCGTTTGTTGCTGCTGGCACCTGCGCTGCGTCTCCACAACTGTACCGAAACTGGGGTTTGATATATTCATTTGGGAAAACGAGTTTTGAGAGACCACACTACTTGTGGCCAGGTGATTCACCACAAAAACTCATCATCACAGTTTATCGTGGTTTTTGTCAAACATGAGATGTTTGCAAGACACATGTGGTTTCCTTTGCAAGCAAAGCTGGCTCAATTTCTACCACTTGTACATGAGTGAATTTCTGTATTTCTTCTACTTCCACTGAGTTCATTGAAGGTGGATTTAGTGGATTTAGCGAATATGAAATCGAATTTATGTGGTTCTTGTCGCATTTGTTGCATGGATCTGAAAGTGATCAAATCCATCGTCCAACAAGGACATGGCCCTCTCAGTACGTTTCCATGACAACAAGAAAGAGGTGGAAGTGAAGGGATTTGAGTCAACCATGGCCTCAAGGAACCTGACCACCAAAGTGCTGATTCCTTCTTTATCAACAGTAAACCACAATGAAAGAGAATTTCAGGTGAAATTGTGAAACTTGGTCGATTTCACAAAAAGATATGATGAGAGTCTTGTTGCTACTCTTCCTAAACCTTCCATTTTTTCCAAAGCAGCTCAAATTCTTTGTTTGAGAATAGTTATGCTTCTATTCCTGCATGGGCGTGTTCTGTTCTATTGTTCTCTTCCAGCTACGCCACACGAAAACGTGATAGATACTCTTCCAAGAACCCGCCAAATCGATCAAGAACATATCTTGCAAAGTTCAGCAAAGTCGGATACTGATAGGTGGTACAACAACTACCAGCTGCTGTTTGTGATGCAGCATTGCTGGGAGTGAAAGGGTCCCCATCTCAGACCTTGGTGCAACCTTAATGAAAATCATTCCAAAGAAGGACGGTGTTGGATAAAACGAATTCAGATTCATGAAACGTCATGTTTTGCTCAAAAACATCCAAAAACATGTATTATAATTGGCTTTGGCTTGATTAATTGTGATCTAGGGATTGTGAGGTACTACATGTGCACCCGGTTTCATTACAGCTCCATGTTGGTAGCATTTTTGAAAGTTTAACCCCCGTGAAGCAATTCCGTAATTCCATATCAAAGCCAAGAGGCTCCAAAGGATAACGAAGCAACTGATTTCAACTCCTTTCAATCAGAGGAGACTTGAAAGGTAACAATCGTGTTGTAAGCCTTCATATTTGGGGTATATAAACTAGTTCCAATTTGCTAACCTCTTATGTATCCTTACTAACTATAGGTTTTTTAAACCTCCATCTAATAGAATTCTATCTGGAATTGGAAGAAAACTAGTGAAACCCGAGTTAACAACATTGTTTCACATGCCCATGTCGATGTATCTTTCTATGAGAGTTCCAGCCTTAGCAGGCTGGACGAGTTGCCAGCAGTGGAGGGTACCCTTGAAGCTACGAAAAAGACCGAGTACCTTTGCATCTGGCATTATTTTTGGGTCGGTTGGGATTTAACAGGATTTGTACATTGACATATTATATGTTTAGCCCTTTGAAAGTATGGAACGCATCATTTGAGATGATGAAAAATTCATATATGTTTTTCCCGGTGAATCCGGTGAAGCTTACTATTCTTGTTGGGATGTTGCTCTTGTAACGAGTTGGTCGATGTTTTGTGATTGGCGCGACGTTCCAGCTTAGATCCAAGCAGGGTCAATTTCTTCATGCCGGTAGAGAACGTTAGAATCATGTACATTGACAGATGCCTTTTGCATGAGTTCAAAGAAGCCAAGATGTGTCTGAAATGACTCCGTCACTTCCCGTAATCTGTCCATTAATTCTAAGATTTCCATCAAGTTTCAGACATCCCCTGGCGTTTGGCCAGATGTGGATGGAAAGTTCCAGCCCGCTGAGGTTGATTCTGCCACCCAACAGTATTTGTGCCGTGCCTGCAGGAGCTGGAGCTAATAATGCCACCATCAGCAGCTTGGCCTGTGAAGTTTCTCAAGAGGCCCTCATGTCTACCAACCACAAAAATAGTTGGTCGATTTTTGTTATTATCCATTACATTCCTCTACTCTGTTTTGTAAGGATTGTTATAGCCCACTAATTCCGAATTCCTTATCAAGCACTTGAAGATCCCTTTTTGGCTTTTTTCTCATCTCTTTTTCATCACCTGAGACTCTCCGATCCCCAGCTCCAACCATGTCATTAAGGCAGAAACATTTACCCTCCTGGAAATTGAAAATGATGGACTTTGCAGAAACGTATCTCCTTTCAAATATGGCTATTTGGGGTATCCAACTTAAATTTCACGGGGGTTCGCTCCTGGGAACTCATATGGCACCGTTTAAGACGTCAAACAATGCCATATCTCCTAAAAAACTCGAGATGTTTCCATCAAATATCATCCAACGTTTTTCATGAACAACAAGGGTGCCTTTGTCCCACCACTTTCGTCCGAGGTCTTCGTCCCAGTAACTGTGATACCTTCAGCGAGGCGACTACTGTGGGACGTCAGGTGGTGGAAGGCCTCTCGTGTCCAGGCGAGTGGGCGTTCAACCGGGTTGGGAAATCAAAAAGGTAAGGGTTGTTTTTGGATCACACTTTTGGAACACACCGAACAACCTTTAGCAACAGGCTATAAGCCGGGATTCCTTTCAGAGTTGGCTAGGGAGATACAGCAAGTTTGCACCTGAAAATGGATGGTTGGAAGACGATTGTTTCCTAGTTTCCTTTTGGGATGGCTCAACCTGGCAGGTGCGAACTGTGAATTTCAGGGAGGGTAATTAAATGAGTTCCATTTTGATTGGTTGAATTGAGTTACTAGTACCTTTTGATTCCCAAAACCCTTTTGTGTTGATTTGGGAATCAAAAAGTAACTAGTTGGGTTGGGTCACTCCCGCAAACTAACAGAACAATAGAAAATCCACCACGAAAGTAGATGGATTTCCTATTGGAAAAGGTTGATTTCCAGCTAGCCATGTTAGTTTACTAGAGGGTAACTCTTGCTGACACAAGTGAAATGATTGGACCTTTGAAAATTGATGGATCTCACACTGACTTGGTCGTCAACCTTGCTGTACTTTTAAGGCACCTTTATTCTGACACGTTGCTTAATGATTGTCAGGTGATAACTCTGCATGAGTTGATCATCCTATAGACAGGTTCAAGGGGCTGAAACAAAAGCCCATTGTAAAAAAGGATTGTCAATAACCAGAATAGGGATCAACATTTACCAAGCAGTATAAACAAAGTTGTAGGGAACACGCCCTGCTATTTCAGGCGTTTCCAAGGCGTTGAAATATGGTAGTTCACTCGAACATGATGAGGGACAACGAAGTCTTCCGTGATTCTCCCCTTCCAAAAAGCTGGCCCGTTTTTTGTGAAATGCATCAAGATGTCAGAAGTTCAAGGTGATAACCCCAACTTCTTTTTTCAGAGGTGCACTTTCTCTTGAGTATTGGAAAATCCAACTCTCGCCTTTACTAGCATCAAGCATGTCCAAAACCCCATATTTTGGGCTTTGGATTTCAAAACCTCCAAGGGTTTTTTTCGACATCGACCAGCCAAACATCAGCTACCAACGCAGGTGCTGGAGGTCGCTCTCTGCATTTCTTGGTGATGGACGAAGCAAGAGGTGGGAAGAACGACGAAGCAAGATCAGAAAGATGATGAGCTGGTGAAGGCTATAGGTCATACACGCATATTATGTCTATAATAGTGTATTGTATACATGAGAAATTAACCATTTGAACCATCTACATGTCTCTCCTACATCATGACTGATTTCCACATTGTATCAAAATGGACTTTTGGTACCGCTATTGCGCAGTCACAAAGACACCCAAAAAGAGCCGAACTGCAGGGAACAGCACCGAGAAGGTCAAGACCCTGTCCATCCGACCCACGTTGTCGCTGATGCCACTCGAGTTGCAACGTGAGTGGAGTGTTCTGCAAGATTCCAGTTTTGTTGATGGAAACAACCCTTCTTCCGATGGTTAAGTGGAAAAAGGACCCGATGGACCCCCATTGTGGGAGGAAATTTTGCACAATTTCAAGATGTGTTCCATGCTAGCTGGAGTTTCCGTTTTTTGCTCTGCTTGGCACAGGATCTCATTGAAGATTGTGCCCATTCCACCTTAGATCATTGTCCGTTCTTTTGGCTATCGAGGCGATTATTTTTAGCGCAGTTGTTTTTCCAAAGGTGCCAAAGCAAAAGTAAAGCAAAACAAGGATCTTATTGATGACAGGTCACTTTCCAGTTGTGAAAATGTTCATTGCCATCCCCTTCAGAAATTGCATCTTCCGAAACATGGAGAGAAGTTCGAAATCCCTGGTTGCCAAGGAACGCGTTACCTTTCGGATCTTTAGGTGCGAAGACACTGTTTGCTTGTCATTCCAAGTGTCCCTCTCCTCTTTTTTGGCACCCCAACTTTCAGGCTGGTATGGGTTTCTCTCCCATACCAAAAAATGGCCCATTGTTTTTTTGTTGAAATGTATGTGCTCAAAAAATACTGGAGATATGAACATATTTTGCACATTCACATTCTCTTTGTTGAAACGTTTCCTCCCCACATTGACAACCGACTTTGTGGAATTCCTGGCAAGGCTTAAACTTGCAAGGGCATCGCGTCTCGGTACCCGCCTTGGAACGTCTCTTCTTCTACGGCCTCAGCATTTCAGAGCTTCGTTTGGGAAGCCCAGCTGGATGGCAAGGGAATATGAACATGATTTTATAAAAGTTAGATGGGATGTTTATAAACCAAGTCACTAGTTTTTAGATTCAGTACTCTTATATCAGAATCTTTTTAGAAGCTATCTGAAGTACTGACAGGAATTGGATTAAGATGATGTTAGCAGCTTGTCGATAGATAGCGATTGTAATTGCCGCAGTCAGCTTTCTTTTTGTTGGCGTCGATCTCGAAAGATATCGCTCGATGCCAATTGACGCCATTTTCTAAGGCAACGGGTTGAAGTTCAGCGCACAGCTCTTGAAGGGGCCAGAGAGTAAGGAGGCAGCAACAAAGTGAGGTTATTGGGATCACAATCGGTTCCTAGGTGCATCATTTAGAGCGTTTCTTGAAATGGGGGGATTGGACTTGGAAATGTGTTTGAAGTATATATATAGGCTATAGGTGTATATGATAGTATAAGTGTGGGACCATGAATCTTGACTCAAGTACTACCAATGTCGCCTTGGTTATTCGGTGATGTTGCCGCGAAGAAAAATCTCGAACGGCCAGGAAGTCTTGGCTGGTGAGGATGTAGTGAACGACACTGGGAATATCCAAGGTGATGAGGCCCTCGTGGCACCAAAATCGTCGATGGACGGTTGGCGGAAGACTCTGATAGAGTAAAGAATCCAGTGAAGTAGTTTTTGTTGGTAAGATATCACAACTTTTTTGAAGGTTTCAAGAGCCAAGTGCAGTTGATCGATGAAAAATTTGGCAAACCAAGTTGATGCAGATTTTATCTTAAAGGCCCCCTTCATTGCAGTTGGGATGGAGAAACATCTCATGTTTGATAGGTGTTTTTTTGTTTAAGTTCTGATCTTCAATGAATGGGATAACATCCAAACCGTTCAACTGTTCTGTTCCGTGTTTTACATGAGATTATGTTGGCATTTCCGGGTGAACTTGGGGAGCGATACGAGATAGTTCTCCATGACACGGCCAACTAACACGATTGACCGTAGCTGTTGGATGAAATTGTTGGGATCAAAATTGATATTGTGAGGAGATTTCTTTAATTTACTGTACCTTCTGAAGTTTCAGGCTTTAAAAAGAAAGGCTGAAAAGCCAATTATATAAGGGCTACCAAATGAGAACAAGCCTTGCAACTAATTCATCATTCGTTTAAAAAGGTTGAAGAACAGGAAGATGAACACTGCTGATCTCCACTGTAGCCACTTGGAGAACCGGCTAGTAGTTTACATGAAGAAATCATCATCACCACTCTCCACATCGAATTTGGATTTTGTGTGCCACCGGCACAATGCAAAGCCATGTCAGAATATTTTGGATAGTCATCTTGCAACCCCATGAGTTTCATCGTTTTACATCGGTGCTTTGTGAGTTTCAGGGATGGTTTTTGGGGATGCTATGATCCACAGGTCACGTTTTCATCGTTCCAGGCGCGTGTTCTGGAACTTCGAGCTACACCTCATGGTGCAGCCGCAGCATTGTCCTTGGAATGCTTGGGATATGGAGAACTTCGTGACTTGGAAAACTTTGTGTTATGGGAATCGTAAGGCTCCTCCATTTCAATGCCATCCTCCCGCAAAAATAGGTACTTCCTTATTAAGCACATGATTAGGGTCCCATATCATGTCGTGGAGGATGGTGGTATTAGGTGGTATTGGATGGAGTGCAATTCTGATGATTTCAGGATAAACATGAACCGAAACCTTTCCCCCAAAAAGAAATCTACCTTTAGAGGCGAGTTCAAGGTGTGTCAATTTGTCAACCCGCCCGACATATCCCCAAATGCGTGAGCAATTGAAGGTACCACACTCTGACCCCAAGCCATGCTTAAAAGGTACCTCTAAAATTTGAAATGTTTCATTAAAACAACTTTGTGTCTTACACAGTCAGTTGACGAATTTTCATTTTTGGCGCCAACCAGCAGGGGTGTGTTAATAAACAGTTTATTCAGATCATGTTTTTTTCCTCCCAGCTCCAAACTCCCAGCTGCCAATTTTCCTTAGGTTTCAGCTGCCCACACTGGTTATTGGATCGAAGTGGTTTGAAGGAATCCCGGCTGCAGCAGCAATGGTGAACTTGTTTTTGTCAACCTGAATAAGCTACTTGTAGGAGAGATACCCACTAGTTGACATGTTTGTTGTTGTTATTTTTTAAACTTGTTTTTTCGTGTTTTGTGTTCAACGTTTCTATTCCCAGAGTATTAAATCTATTTGCCCAACATGGCAATCTTTACATTGCAATGAATGCATTGGTTATTTGCATTGGGCAACAGCAAGGGAGCTCACTCACAAGCCTTCAACAAAAGGAGCCCCAAATGGCCCAACTGTCATCTTCTGCAACCATCAACTTCGAATGGGCTGGGAGCCGCGATAGTTCCCAACGTACGAGCTGGCTCAATGTCGTGTGTGAAGTTTTTTTAAGACCACAGATTTGGGGATCATCTAATTGTTAACCAATCTAGCCATGTAATCAAAGCATGCAACCATCCAAAAGTCAATGATTTTTGGTGATGCTACGTAGCGCGACCTGTGAAGAAAGTAGAAAATGACTGGGGGTCACAAGTCAGCCTGAAGTGTGGGATTTTGGGGGACGTTTTGATCAGTAGGAAATCCTGGTTTGTGGGATGGGTTGTGGTGGAAGTGTGTAGGTAAATATACATACATATATATATATATACAGATGTTGAATCCGCATCATCCAATATGCAGCCAAGATAGCTATTCATTCACATTATTTAGTCGATGTGTTGAGTATGGGTTTACATTAAGAGATCACCACATCTTCGCACTAAAACAGATGTTCCATTTGTCAGATCCGCCAGTGATACTGTTGATGGTTCAGAAATCCTGCACCAGCTGGGATGTATAAAAAACCCTGAAAATGATGGGATAAACTACCAACCTCAACTGGTGAGTGAACGCCAGATTTCTGGTTGCCATCAACAGAATCATTGGATATTAGGTACCCTTCCTCCTGTAATCAGTTAATAGGTAGTTTATCCCACTATTTACAGGTTTTTTTTTTACATCCAACCAGTGGTTGTTGTTTGGGATTTCTGGTTGCCGTCAATCCCGGGTGAAGCCAAGGATTTGGTGGTGCAGGGCCCCGCTGGAGGCGAATTGCCACGACAAGGTGGTATCACATTGCTTCCTGGCAAAACAATATATCACCCTCCCTGAAAATAAACAGTTTGCACCTGAAAATGGATGATTGGAAGATGAATTTCTTTTCCCATGGCCTATTTTCAGAGGCTATCTTAGTTTCAGGGACTGTATCAGTTTATATATAGTTGGACCAGAATTCTGAGAAGATTTCCACTGGTGATCATACACACAAACATCTTTTGTATGATTAACTACCGAATTTTGATGAATTTTGTAAGTTTGTCCTATAGTGATGAATGGCTGGAAATCACCCTAACTACTGCCATTCGGGTAGGCCGTTGGTAACATTTTGTTGTTTGAAAGTCGTTATCAACGGCCAAACAATATTTCCTCCAGCCGGCGAGTGACTTGGAAGTTGAAGATATATGGGAATATTTTGTGAATATGAATCTGAAGGAATCCCCAATCATAAGGTTGCGGGCAATTTGGATCTACCACCAAATTTCATGAAAACAAATTGCTGCCGCAAAAAAAACACCAAGTCAAGTCTAAGTCTAAGACTTCAGAGATTGTCTGACGATAATTTGCTGAGAAAAATTCCACTGAGTTTTGTTATTCAGGCTCCATGCTGATTGCTTTGAGACTCCATGTATCCTGATGATGCAAGGCGAGGATTCTGAAAATCATCTTTTCAGAGTTCATAGTATTCACATCTTGACATGCAGAAAATTGGATTTTCAAGGTTTTTCTTTCATGATCAGGTAGCAAGGTTTGGAATTCAGGATTGGAGAAGGAACCTTAAGGTACCTTTTTGCAAGGATTTTTGATTCTCAATATTGCCATCTACAACTCGGTTTCTGAAGCTGAAAAGTGTTATGTTTGTGGCAAGATCATTTCAGGTTTGGAATGTATGAAAACTCATTCAATCACTTCATGGCTTGTTAGAGACCGCCGAAGAGAAATGACCTGCTTCATTTTTAGGAAACCTGATTTTTTGTAGAGGATGCAACCAAGGTTTGGCTCGAGCGTAGTTTCCCTTGCGGTCCGCTCGTTGTCATCCCTTAGTGGATTATTTCCACGGGCATTTTGGTGATCCTTGGAGCCATTTTTGCCTTTCGGTGTCCCAGCACCGTAAAACTCCTGGGTGACGCTCGCTGCTTTTAGATAAGCCGACCGTCAGTGCTTT
>OMLO01000006.1_pt1 | contig 68473 bp, 24 predicted proteins | sample 1674811 | NCBI WGS metagenome assembly OMLO01 (sample SAMN06265003, study PRJEB25207) | coral metagenome | isolation source: Coral host | place: Mexico:La Bocana,Puerto Morelos, Mexico | collected 2008-11-13
CCACAGGTTTTGCATTTAATTCAGGACGCGTCGACACAGAGCAACAATAATGTTTATGAAAACTAGGATCGGCTGAAAAGACTTCATGCTAAGTTAAAAAACAAAGAATGTTTTGCTAACCACAGAAAAGAGGAAATAACGTGATCTTAGTCAATGGTGAAGGGGGGTTTGATAAACTAAAACAATTCATAACATGTGATAATGAACTTGTCTGAAGTCAATTGAGTCACGATAGCCTGGGTATAGAATGAATTGAAACGAAATCTATTTCAGACTGTAAACAAGAAATAGAAACTGTCTTCGTCAAAGTTAAATCTTAAAATGAATAGTTAAGCTGAATATAATGTAGTCGAGTATCAGTCTGAATTGAAACTACAAAATCAGGGTATCAAAAATATCTTACAAAATGTCACACTTACTTGTAATTTATATTTGTAAGGCCTCTTTGTTTCCGGATTTACTTGGTAATTCCGAGTTGAAATTAGGACTTGTTTTGAAAATTTAGTTCTGGTTTCCTTCAACTCTATCAACACATAAGTACTTCTTTAATCGTTGCGTGCATACCCGACTCTTCATAAGCTCTTCAAGGAATAAGGAAAGATCATAACAACATGTGTCTAGTGCCTGGGTAAATGTCACCAGGTAGCCAAGAACACCAAAGGAAACGAAATATCATTGGCGTGGAGGAGTACAGGAAGAGTCTCTCGCTGCCAAGGAGCATAAAGAGATTAAAACGAAAAAATGTTCTTCTGTAATAAAGCAAACCCAAAGTATGCATTCGAGACAAGTAAACAACGCTAACAGCAGCCAAATATAGTGACCTCGTCCGTATTGCCGCTCAGTCCCTCCGTAAACTTCAACTCCAGATATGTGGTTGTTATCCACAAAAGTCTGATCATTTGCCAGGGAGAACTATATCGCTGAACGTCCTGACCCTAACGCCCGTTGACATTTTTTCAACACTGAAAAATGTTTGGATTAGTTGATTGCATAACGAATATTGCTGGTCGAATTGCCTTCACCCACACGAACAGAGATTGTTCTTGGTAGATTTATGATTCTGAAGAGAGGTTTTGAAACTATATAGAGGTATTAGAAATCTGTAGGAGAAATACTAGCTGTATTCGTTACCCTTTGAAGCCCGCATTGCGTATGTTCTTTATAAGCCTTTTATGTAACAACCGCTACAGACTAAACATCTTCTTGCTACTAACAGCGACAGCTGAACGCACAATTCTTATGCACTTGAACATCATGGTAAATTGTCAGACGAATTTATGAGAGGTTGATATTTAGGCATTGTACAGATTTTATCAAATACGTCTACAAGTATACAATAAAAGAGAATTCCTCTGGATTTGAACGATCGAACTCTTACATGATGTTATTGTTTAAAGAGTTAAATGGATGAAGGAATAGCTTCATTTTCATACGCCATCAAGCCAGATTTCTGTTCCGGGATGCTAACTTATGACTGACTTTTGCGCTTCAAAATCACTTTGTCCGATCTTTAGCAACCTTCATTTCATATTTTTCACACTGTAGAAGGTCACTTACAGACTCAAAAATTACAAGCACATTTAGCAAACAACGAACCAAAACAGGCCATACTCTTCGATAATTATTTTCGTGCAATCCAACCAGCCACTGGACACGGAGAGTAACTGAGAAAATGCTTGCAGAAGACAGAACCACGAGAATTCTCTACGTTAATTAACTCGAATCATTTCACTCTAGGTTTTTTGCAAATAGTGTCTACAAGTTGTTGTCCAAATACTTTTCCCTGTAACTATCCTGCACCTACACACTACTACCTGAAATGAAAATTATTTCTGCTGTTAAAATTGTTCTGAAACCTTGTTCTGCATGGACAACATCCTTGCAACATCTTGCTCCCATGCGGAGAGAAACGTTCACCATATTGATACCACATGGACGTCTGAACATTTGAAAAGTAAACATTCAATTTTATCACACGTTTATCAGAGCTTTCACAGAATTAGAATGGCATCAGAAGTGCATTGCCTGTGCCATAACGACTTGTAAAGAAAAACATGAGGGATTTTGTTTGTACGCATAAGATCTCTGAAGTAACCACAAGACTCTAATTAAAGACGGATGTCGCTCCGTAACTGGAATGAAGTGTTTTGACAAGGTAATCATTAGAACATAAAGTTTATTCTTGTGTTTAAGCGAATAGCTATTAGAATCACTGTTAAAATGGCTCATTAGCGATCCACACATCAACTAAATGCTAAAGGAAACACATTCTGTATGATGATTGAACAAAGGTCTAGAAACCTCGACAGTGTGGCGTGAAAACCTCTCCAGCGAATCTTAAAGGACGCTTATTTTATCAACAGAGCAGGCCTAATTGCATTCAACGTCAAACATTATTGCAGCCTTCTTCGACGAATTAGACTAGTGTGTAGACAAAACTAAAACTAGTACTGCGTAACTCCTTCTGGTCAAATTCTGTCATCTAGTACCGTTCATTGCAATTTTTTACCCATCACGGCAAACGGGATGATGATTTATTAAGCCTCTAACGATGTGTAATTATATAGCAAACAAGAACTGTTTAAACAATGCTTTTATGTGAATATCCGTACATGTAAATCTTTGTTTCTATTAGCAAATTAAATTGCTTTTCTTTGGTTACCGAAAGGTTAAAAAGCCTTCAAAATAATCATGCTACAACGTGCCCCATGGAATGTCGCTGCGCTATTCGCAAGGTTGCGGATTACCTCGCAAATCGCAAGTCAACCCATCAGACTTCTACAAGTTTTGCAAGGCCGGTAAATAAGTACACGTGAATGAGGAATCAAAAAGATCTCATAACGCATCTTTCATGAAATTTGCGCCTCATTTAGGAGAGCTGATTTCCGATCCCATGACCTTCACGCTTCGAGAACTGGGAATCCTAAAATTGCAAAGCTTACTTCTCTTACTAATCTTCAGTTATTTTAGCAGTTTCAGTGAGTCTAGAAAGATGGAACGTAAAATATCTACCAATTTACCGTCCAAGCCGTCATAAAGTTGCCGGCAGCAACAGTAGAAGTCTGTAACTGAAGCAACGGGAACCTCGTCATGCCCTCAATTTACATGAACTATAAAGCTCGTTATAGTTTTTACGTCTCTAGCAACGCAACTTACCGCATGGTGGAGGTGCCATTTGGCTGAAGAAATCAATGTTTGGAGCAGGATGGCTCAATCCATGGCTGCCTACTGAATAAGGAGGCATATGCCCTCCGACATGACCAAAATAGCCCGCCATTTTGTCGCAGTCAACAGTCCGCTGAGGAGAGAGAAACAGACAGCGCTTGTGGTTATAAAATTACTCCCATTCAGTCTCTGGTCTATAACACGGTTGCCACCAACAGAGAGACGAGCTGTCAATTTTCAGCATACAAAGGAATGCATTCAATTATGTTTTCCCTGTTTCTATTCAAAGTATATATAGCCTTGAATTACTGTGAGTCAAATAGACAACACGCCCAGGCGATACCAGGCTCTGATAGCATCAAAATAAATTTAGCTCTGGTTCCGTTCTTGTAAGTGCTCACTCAGGTATGAACGAATCGATTAATGTGATTTTTTTGTGTTCGCTGGGACAATACTTTTCTTTGTAAAGATGTGTTTTGTTCGCAAGGTATTGTTTAGGCTATGTGTGTGGTAAAGGTGTATTTCTATCTGTTGTAAATCGGCGTCGACGTTTATGAGCAATGATTTAACATACATGTTTCTTATCATGTTGGGCAGGTGACAGTGATTTATGTACTAAAAGCAAATATCTGGTTTTCTGTATCTCCGCATTCTGGGGTGTTTAAGTGGCGCCAAAGTCACATGGTGATAAAAGATACGCTTTAAACTCAAGGTGTCAACGCAATTTTTTCCGTTTCAAAGTTGTTTTGTTTCTTAAATTTAACCTCCAATTGCCTGATACAAATGATTATAGGACTTCTACGGTGACAGACGAGGAATAATGGTCAGCAAGGCGCCGAGACAACCAGTGTAATGTAGATCACCAGAGTCGTGTTTTACATCAACTAATTGGGGGGGCGGGTTTCATTTCATCTAGAGCAATAAGCGAATTATGACTGTCATCAAGCCTAGCGGTCATGCCTAGTTTGTGGTTTAAAATATTCCACATTTGTACCACATTTTCTCTGAAAAAGCTTTTTGTGTTTCTTTAAAGAAACGTACGAGCTTCAGATACAGATATAATGTGTATTTTTTCTGCGACTTATCATGTGCTTCGAGACTTTCCGAGTAAGTGCTGCGTAATGGACGTGTTGGAGTTTTCTTTGCGGTCAGAGAAAATCTGACGAGAATGCTTTCATTCTCTTTGTTTTGAAAGAAATGACACAATCATTACCCGTTGTGTTGTAACTGTCACATCTCAGGGCAATAGTGTCGTAGGCTTAAATAAGTTAAGAATCGTAGCTGACTTATTTGAGTCAGACATAGCTACAAGACAATACAGTTCTGGCCTATTTGCGATATTTCAGCCAGAATGTTTTGGAGCTACCAAAAAAGAGTTGAGATTGTTGCATTAACTGTCAGTGATGTATTTTCCCAAAATTAATCTCGATTCGCGGTTTTTCACATACGTGGTTGTTTTTGCATTTACTTTAGAGGATTAGTACGCTACTCCAATTACTATTATATATCTTCCAAATGTCTACATGTGTATTCATACCAAAATCTTCTATCCAAAGGATAATGTTAATGAACTCCATTGAAATAAAACGTTATCTCAATACGTCAATTTCCGCTAGGTAGGGATTTTCGATTTTGTAAGTTTTCCGAAAGGTTTCCATTGTTCGGATCAATTGTAAACGTTTTTTCCATCCCTTTAGTTTACTTCTTCAATGATATCACGACTTCGTTATCTAATTCCGGTGCTGTCTAGATGGTTTCTGAGGGAATAAGACGAATCTACCCGGCTTCGAGCGAGAATTCACCAGGGAACCTTAGTAGCCCTATCCCTTCGCTTTGATCTAACAATCGGATGCACAGAGTAGAAGTTATTGCAAAAAATTCATTATTGGAAAGTCTCGTTGCTTACCTGATGATCGATTTAGCTGTAAAACTGATTAAATAAGAAATCTGAAACAGATTTGCTGCGATAAGAATGTTTCACTCTCAGAGTACGCTGTAGATGGGCTCTGGTTGTAACCGTTCCAAAGCATTCTAACACAACGCGATATATCACGTCTCTTGCCGGCTGGCCCTTTTAAAGTCGTGTCTTTAATTCAAAAGCACGCAAACTGCTTCCTGATACGCAATTACCTTACTGGTATTTTCTTGTTTAATTTTTCACTTGTAATATTGCACCTTTACCAAAACCCATCTAAAGAAAAGAAATAATAAAAGGCAAGACTTGCTTTCCTGCACGTCACAAGTATCAAAGGCTGTCGACTCGCATTTGAAAAGACCCAATAACAAAATTGCCAAATCAGCAATTGTTGGGGGGAAAGACTCAGTAAAAAGGCACGTTTCTCGTCCATTTCATGATGGAATGGAATAAGGGCGTTAACTAAAACACTTTGAACATCCAAAAACACAGTACACTATTGTGAACCAATATAAGTGCACATCACTACGTTTACGACATCATATGATGCAAGTTAAATATCAACAAGGTGCCAGCTATACTGCGACATGACTATGAAGTCGAAAACAAACTTGTTTTTCCTCGCAATTCTAAGTAAAGTACGGCATAAATTCTGACCATAAAATCGCTTTCTGTGATAAATTAGTCATATTAACTGTTTGCACCCATTTGTCTTCATTGGAACATTGAGCTTTCACATCAATTCAATGGCCTATCATTATTTTGATCAAAAATACATATGCCCTATTCACTGTGTATTCATATTTGTACCCCAAATGGAACCTTTTCAGAATAAAAACCGATACGTAATTCATCCACACTTTGCTAGATATTCACACGGCTTACATTCAAGAGATTTCTAGATCACAATTCTGGTTGGAAGTGAGAAGAACTGGCAAGGTAGACGAGTTACAGCAAATAAGGCAAAGAAGGTAATTACCTAATGCTAAAATCATGGATTCGTTGCTTTTTTAATCCAAAAAATAATCCGGTCCTCATCAAGTAAAAAAAAAATGATATTTATATAGCTTGAATAGGGTAGTGGTGCCTCGAAACGCTTAAAGGAGCTTCTTCACCGATTCATTACGTTTCAGTGAAAACTGCCTGCAGGATATCTTGTCCAATTCCAACGGTGCATAATATATGCTGAATACTCAATTTCTGTTCAAATACGAGAAGAACCATTCCAAGGGGAAAAAAATATGAGAAGAAATAAGCTAAGCTACTCACTGACTCTCTCAGGATGTCTTTTACCTTTAAAAGTATGTGAATGCTTTGTTTCAAAAGCAGATCTTTATAAAGATAAGGCGTGTATGTTCACTTGCGTGGTGTGCTTAACAAAGCATGCTTGTAAAGGTCACCAGAACCGTCGTATCTGGTTGAAAAGACAAAATTAGCTCTCTTTTGTGTCTGCGGTTTATAGGCTATCGATCTTAGTTAAAAAAGGGAAATGTGGGCAGGACTTTTTTGCACTCTCCACACAATCATAAATAACTCAGTCCTGCAATGTGTTTTAACTTCATAGCATGCTAGGAGAGAAGGAAAGCAATTTTATTTGTCAAGTCATGACGTTCAGTTACAACCTTAAAAAAAGATAATACAGTGTTTTATTAAGTTTGCAAAAACATAAAAAGCCGCACAAAGCTTTGTTTAAATATTTTTCCATTTATCACCTGCCGAATAACACATTTAGAGCTCCACTAAATAGTTTTCAATCAAGAAATTCAGCGAGAACTCGGTTCAAGCCAAGCAGTCCTTGGGGTCTCCATAGCATAGCCAAATGGATTGTGCCGTTTTAACGCTGATTCTTGGATTCGACTTAATTATGTTGACCATAATAATTTTATGTCTTTTTAACCATGGAATGAAAGACAACTGGTAAGCTCATTGATTCTCGATGTCCTAAGAGCTGGGCGTCACCGAAAACACATTCTCTCTTCTGCATACAGCCGTTTAATTCTTCGTCAAGGAAATCTTACAAGCTAATTCAATTTAATCCTTTTTATGTGGTTTCCTGAAGCTACATTAACGAAATGAAGTTATTGCTTCATATGGAATACGAAGTCACGAAGACTGGATATCTTGCTCCCCGAACATCCACCTTCACGAAGAAGGTGATACGACACCAAAGTTCTTAAACTGGTGCCCTCGATGCATGAGAGAGTTTTGCCTACCTATGACTTGCTCGGTAACTCCATGTTCACGAGAATTAAAGCAGTCTCGTTAGTCTAGTAAATCTACGGAGATCTATCTCCGGTTTAATTTGATTTAAAAATCAGCCAACTTTGAGCTTGTTTGCCAAAATTACATTCGAACGGGTGGGATTATAAAAACTCATGCAAATAAAGCTCCTGCTGTATTCCTTATCTTCTTGTTTCCTTAAATTCGAAAAGAGAGGACACACAAATTCATATCATTCTAAAGCTTAAACTGACCAAGGGAAACGATGCTCATCTTTGAACTTATAGCATTACCACTTATTTACGAAGTTGGAATGTTAACAGTCAATTTTCGTAAATTCGCTGTTTCGCAGCATGACGATGTGACTGCATGTGGAAGTATCATCCGATGCCAATGACTTACCTCCGAAGCCAAGTATCGGCTGAACTCAGAATATTAATTCTCGGCTTCATCTATCTCATAATCTTAACACGAATTATTTATTTTACAGAATTCTCATTCGCCTTTGTAGAACGGAGAAGCTCGCCGTTTACACCTGAAACAGTATTTAGAAGCACTTCCTTTCCACCATGTTGAAAGCCAGACGCTTTATCGAACTCGATTAGTGATCAGTTCAGTTCTTAAAAGCAGGACGCATGACATCGCTAATGTCTTAAAGATCAACAAGCACTGAAGCAGCCGAAAAAGAGTTAAGATTTTCCAAAATGTCTTTGAAATAGCATATAGAGGTCTGCCGTCATTTTAAGCTGCAAGGTTCAGCTTTTTTGTCACGACAGAACTGTAGTCCAAATTTTGGACCCGCATGATGTAGTTCTCACTGTAGTCTGTTTACCTGACTTCCCACATTCGGTAGAAAGCTACAATTGATCACGTCTGGTATTATTATCAGCTAACAATAATTTGAGAAGGAAGTAATAACCAAAACCCTCACAAAGTTATATTTGGTGCACATTTTCCAAAGGAGTTGTCTTAGGTCATTTGGGCATACCTTCACAGTCCCTTCTACCGAAGGACTGCAACAGTTCGAACCCAAATTCGGTACAACCCACTCTTTGGGCCCAAATCATCTTTCAAGAGACGAAACATTCAAAACAACCTCACATACCTGTTCTAATGGAAAAATAATGCAAGCCAGTAAGTTCCGTGTCAGGCTAAAATTCGTCTGAAGTGCTCTTGTGTTTTCAGTTGATAGAGTGCAGCCGAATAACAAGTAGATATGTTGTCAGTGGTGTCAAAGACAATTTACATTCTGATTGTTTCTACCTTAAACCTCCGATAGAAAACTAGTTTGCAAAAGGAATAACAGCTTCAGATGGTGCTTACAGGATAGAAAGTGATTGCGTTTTTTCACGCAGACAATGTTGAGATTTTCTAGTGGCTGAGTCTGAAACGACAACTTGAACGGAGACATTTGCCATCTGTAGTTCTGGAAGGGTGCCTCACTTAGTTCTCTAACTTAACCTTTCTGCTTAGCAAATTACACAAATTTGTCTTCGGGTTCTAGTGATTTTAATAAATCTTTATACGAAAATAGAAGCAACTCATAAGATAGCATAGGGAGTAGAGTTGATTTTTCTACTACAAAACTCACAAGGTACTTGTTCTCTGAAATGCCAACAAAGAAAATATTCGCACCTACATGACAGAAATACCACAAAAAAATCAATCTGAAGGGGCAACGGAAAGAGTGGTTTGGACTCCTGCCCGTGTGTTGTTTCAAGGAAAACACGCATGGCCTGAATTGGGTTGTCCTGGTGTACCACAGATGAACAAAACAACAATTCTCCCCAAGAGCGTTCCATCGCTATCAACACGGCGTCACCAAAACAACGTCGTGCTTTGGAACCGGACGTTCGACCATTGATTTTCATCAGCTGTGTTCAATTCTGTGGCTTGAACGTTTTCTGTGCGCGTTTAGTGACGAAAAGGACGGAGGTTGCTATGAAAGTGCGTCATGTTTTGAAAATGTGGCTCGGAGGAGACAGCAGCATGGAAGTTTCCGGCTTCCTGTCCTCCTGGAAGTCGATTCAAAAGAATACAGTGATCCAGTAGCCGAGTCGACGGGAGAGGAAAGAAAAAAACATATCCCCACATTCTTCCTTGGGTTCCTTATCACGAAATCGTTTGAGCAATGCTTTGAAGACTCGCCCAACCTCATCAGCCAAGCAGAGACCTTAGTGATCGAAAGCCTAGGTTGATGGAACGACTCTGAGGAACTCGCCGGGGAACGAATTTGTGTTGTTGTAGTATGTGGGCGATATAACCACGGGTTTTTTCTCGGGTGAAGCATAACTCTAAACCCGTTGTAGATCCTATTATCGGTTTGAAAGCATTAAAGTGTTGGATTTTGTTCTCAAAAGTGCTGCTTTGAATACAATCCAGTGAAGCTTATCAAAATATCGATTCAGTAGAGCGGCGATTGATTTGACAAGTTAACAGCAGCACGACTCGCCAGTCAACCTAGAGCGTTATTTTTCTGGAGAATACGAAAATGATTTGGCGCTGTTGGATAGTTAGTTTGGAGTTGTGGACCCGATTATCGCACACTGTTCCTGTACAAACACGAGCCGTGCTAAATTTGAAGCCTTCTAAATACTGGGTTTAGCCCTGACATTTACTATCAATTAATTGAATAGCAGTTAAGTCTCGGTAAATAAGCAATTATCCGCACGGACTCGGTGCTGCCGATTTGACACATCCTCGCATGTTGCAAACTCAACATCACACTTCGAACTGTAAATTTGTCTTAGTTTTGCCCTAAGCCTAATATCAATGTATATGCGCTCTTGAGCAATAATTAAAAAGCTCCTTAGAAGCAATATTAGAAGCAATATATACTCTCTCAACACCGTTTAAACGACGAACCAGTGCTTCAAGCCAAGCTAAACAACACTCTTAATAGCATTGCGTTAGAGTCGTCCGTAGCATAAATTTATCATAATTATTCATTGTTTTTGGTTAAGACACGCGATTCATTTTCTCGCCAAAACTTTTAAATCCTATCTACCTGAAAGAACGTTAAAAAACCTATTCAAGCGTGTTGAACCATACCTTATCGTCCTACGAGTGACTAAGTTGAGTTAAATTTCTTCGCGAGGAACCCGCACCAGCAAAGCCTTCGAGAACGGAATTCTCTCACAGCCACCTATTACTCCGAGATGCCACCGCGAGCTGAAAAAATTCAATAATAGAAAACGCAGTCAAATTCAAAGCGAGTCCGTGGCGTTTGAAATGCCACTCGTGGTCAGTTTACAAGCGGTCAGCAAATCCTGTTTGATGACTTAGCCGGTTGCGTGCAGTAAAGTGTCAATTGACTGACAACTAAGAGAGGCCAGAAACACGCTTTTACCTTATATGTAAAATAGGCACAGTAGGGTCATTTTGCTTGGCGCGCGAGAAATAGAGTATTGCCTTTCGGCTCACGCCTCCAAGATACTGAGAGCTTTGTGGATCGTCATTAGAGGGAACAAAGGAAAACTTCAAATGCAATTGTTCAAGGTGCGAGGCCCAACTCTCAACAGCTGCCCTGCGCGCTCGCTCGCTTAATTGAGTTAATTTCGATTCCGCGTAGTTCATTTTGAATATATGGGGCAGTGGAAAATATTCATTGCTCGCCTTTTGTTCCTAAATGTCGGCTCGGCCTCATTTCGGCCGTCTGTGAAGCGACAAGAAAAGAACAAATTAGATCACTGATTAGTTTATTGCATAATTTGCATCAGAAAGCATTTCGCTTCTTCTGGCTCGCTCTAATATCTCTCGTATCCTTTTCCGGTTAATGCGGCCTTTTTTCAGTGACGTATTATGACTGTTCTTTGCGAGTCCGCGGTATGTCATCGAGTTAAAAATTTTGAACTCTTTATCACCAAACTTACAGTGTTTTCCCGTTTGTTTTCATGGTGAAAAACCCGTGATAATCTCATGTGCAGTTGTTGCGTTACTCCTGTGTCACAGCCAAAGTGAAATAAGGCGACACGGTTAATTCACTTGGTCTAATGTAAATTTTCCTTATACACACGGTTTCCAACAAAGCGAACCGCCAAGATTGCTGCGAGGATATTAACAATTATTACTGAAACAATATCCCTTCAATCTAAATACTGTACGCGGTTGTTGAGTACTTAGAGGCAAAATTAAGCGATCGCTTTTATTTTTTCATGCCACTAATTAAATTAAAACTTTAATAAAATTGTTTCTATTGACACCAAGAAGATATAATTGCGGATTTGATTACCTCAATAAAAGCGAAATTATGGCGGCAAATGAGTTTTCCGTAACAATAAAAAGCTTGCCGAAGGTATCTGAATGCTTTGCCATCTGTAAAAGTACCTCGATTATGAGTTTTGCTCGGAAATTGAGGCTTCTTTTACTTTCTCTATGAAAAATTAACTTCTTAGTTGAATTGCCTTTTTTCATTTAACAGAAAGATCAAACTGAATTATTTTTAATCCCTTTGAACGAGGCTTGAGGCCTAAAGAAACCTGCTCTTTGCTGGTATAATGGTTTAACTAAACATTTTCAAAGGAAAACAGACATTTCCCGGCCGGAGGAATGACTCATTGGGCGTCACTTTAAACAATTCAAGTTTCGCCGTGTTGATTTGCGGCTCTTTCAAACGCATCACTCAATGTTGCCCTTGTTTAAACCGATCACTGTTTTCACACGGGAGATAAAAACGGATCACTTAATTACTTTAACTCATTTTTAAACTTCTTTACGCGAGTGACTTCCCAAAATTTCACGCGCCGCAAAGCTACATTTTTTCCACGTTGGGCCCTTAATTTTATTTCCCCTCGATCATTGCTCTAAAATATCCTTCAAATATCGTAGTGACATTCAAGGCCATACCTGCGTGAAAGGATAGAGAGCTCTCCTTTTTGTAGGCACCCACAAACATTGTTTTTATATCTATGAAAAAAATCATAGCGTTTACTGTGTTAAATTATTTCGAATTCTTACGTACTTTGTAGCTGAATATCCGATTCCTTTCAAATTTACAATCAATATATTGTACGCGTTATTTTGACGGTATGAGGAAAATTTTTCGTCGCTGTCAGTTTTCGAAAGACACTACAGCATATTGCTTTAGAAATTTGTTTACTTGATGTATTTCCTTGACCGTTATAAAAGAAAATAAAATTAAATATCACACTATCATCTTCAACTGAGGCAACGTTTTACTGTCAGGTAATTTCTCATCAAATATCTAGTGTCTTCCACAGTGACTTCGTTGTTTTTGAAAAAGTATCTCCTCTTAAAAGCAAAAGCAAAATAATTCATAATCCGCCAAGCAATCCGCTTTTCTGTTTCTCTAAAAAGCGTTGCCATTTAGCGGTTCGAATTTATGGCGCATTGGCGCATTAGTTTTCTTAAAAAGGTCAAATGTGTGTCCCGTTTCAAAAACAACCTAACGGTGTAGTTTGTCGGAATGCTCAACTCAAAGTTTGCTCAACTGCCGTTTGAATGTTTACCTAAAGGCAACAAACCAACACGAATCCACTTCTGTAATCCTGCCGAGCGAGCATTGATAACTAAGCGCTTTACTGCGTCTTAGACACTCCGTAAAATAAACAGCCTTACTTGACTGCACCTTACTTAAATTCTAGTCCTAGCTTCACTGAAAGTAGGTTTTGTCTTCTTTCACGTGGATAAGAAGACACGATATTAAATTCGCTTGTTCGAAGGTTGCCGGATCTTAAAGAACATGCTGAAGAATGCCATGGCCGCTGTGATTCGCTGGTGTGTGGAATCGAAGCTTTTGTTTTCACAGGTGTATTCTATTTGATGCTTACAGGCTCGATAATAAGATTATACGCCCTCGAGCCGACAATTATAAAGCACAGTTTAGGCAGGAACACGCGAAGGATAAACTTTGTATATTCCTGCCTTGAATGGCCAGACCAATACGTATACCGTCTCGTAAGGTCAGCCAGATTGACAGAAATTTAATTAAAAAGTTTCACCCCTCCATAACAGAAACAAGTCGGCCGAAAATACCAATTCAAGCCAGTTCCTTTTGTATAATTGTAATTATTCTCCAAATACGAAACTAGAAGGTAGTAAAAGAGAAAATATTTAATAATTAAGGTCCGACCATGCAAACACTGCGTTTTGCAGGACATTTTTTAGCTTACGGTATAATTAGTGAGTTATGCTGCAAAAATCGGTTGCAGCTTTGAACACAACGACTACAGCGAGTAAACAACATGGTGTTCAAGTCTTCTGGGCCGATATGGTATTTATATTTTCAACTGGTCCGTCTACAGGTCAATATAATGATAAGTCAAAGTTGCAGTGATTGGAAGTTCATTGAAGCAAACAAGCCGAGATCTTGCAGATACGTTTACTGCATGGCATGAACCCTTGAATTATAAGCCAGTGTTTGAGAAACTGTAGCTGAAGCTCGGACAAAACACATAGCCAAAGGAGTAATTACTTATTTCTCTGAATATCTCTTTTATGAGTGATCTAACTGAGAAGGAATATAGAAAAACTGCATAAATTCTCTCCGCCGTAACTTATTCAAAGCAATTTAATTTATTTTTCGATGTTATGGCGGTTTTATCTCGCAATTCAAAGCCCCCGTTTGCCGCGTTACTAACCCTGGTCTGCTTGATGAAAAATTCATTATCTTGAGCTTGCGGCAAGCTTTTCCAAATTGGCCAAAGCATCTGAAGAATCGGCCTAATTTTCATTTCAAAGAACATTTCAAAGTTCCGACAGGGTTCAGTGGGCCACTCATTCTCCGACTAATTGTCGGTGAGCTTTGAGACTCGCCAACCTTGGTTTATTTTCGCAAGCCTCGTCCTATTTTAAACTGAACTTTTATTAAACAGTTATGTTGGACGAACACTCTCTAAAGTCAGTGTATTTTCTTGCTTTTATTCACTTGAAAAAGTAGCTTGGGACGGTCCGTTAATCTGCACACGAAATATAAAAAATAACGTTAAACAAACAAAACAAACAGTTTATGCGCCTTTTCTGAGAATATGTCTTGATGCAATCGAAACGCGAAGAACTTTTCGAGGTTAAACAAGTAGCCTCTCGTCTTTGGCTTTATAATGCAAATTTACAGTCAGCATTTGGAAAAGAATTCTAGTTAAGAAACATCAGGTTTTTAGTAGAAAGGCGATCTTGAAGTAAACAGGGCATTATTCAATTGTGTTTAAATTTAATTAATAAATTCGAGAAGCTGAATACTCTCCTTTTTGCGTTTTTTATGTTAAAACAACGATGCATTTTGTTTCAGAAGATATGCAATAGTGATTCTTAGTTCATTCAAATGTCTTGCCTTCGCGGACTAAATTGTATGTGAAGTAAACATTTTGGACGAGATCAATCACTTTCGTGGCTACTTTAAAGACCATTGAGTCGGAGAAATATTTGCTTTAGAGTATTCCTTCGCTTTTTTATGATAAATACTTATATGAAACACCAAACGTTACCGTTTTTATCATATTCCTCCGGATAAATATATATCTTTTTTTATTTATCTCTGGATGATTCCTTACTTCGCGGGTCAGTTTGATTCAATAATGAAGGCCGTCATAAAACCAAGAGTGAGAGAGAGAGAATAAAACTTCCCTCAACGACTTTACAAAAAAATCATCTTTAAGAACAATATCAAATTTTTACGTTGTTATTCAGCTAAAACAAAATCATTGTATTTGGCACGTACTCGATTCACAAAGACTGATAAAGTTTTACTCATTTGTTTTCCTTCTTTTCATCTATAAACTCACTTTACACTGACAAATTACCCGAAACAAAAGATTACTATAGAATGATGAGTTATTCCTGTCGTAACTTTTGACAAAAGCAGCATGGCCCGAAACCATTAGACGCCCCAACTCTGTTAATAATCGTACGACTTTATGGCCGAACAGATTGTCTTAGAGTGAGCTGCGTGCGGCCTCCAGGGCTAATTTATGACAAGTATTTCACAGCTTTCCGATAAGGAAGTGCTAAAAAACTCGTTGCATACATTTACAAAACGAGCAGTTGATTTAGTTGTTGATTGATAAATTGAAGTCAAAATACTTAATTATCAGAAGAAGTTTAAAACTCGCTCAGTTGAATTCAAAAGCCAAAGACATTCAAGAAGAAAGGTACTCAATTTTGTATTCAAAGTTCAGTTAACAAAGCCTTATTTGTTTTATAACATATATCTATAACCAACCTTGGGATAGGACGCGTCTCATGATATAATTTATGGCATTATATAAAGCCCACAGGCAATGCGAAATACGAGAACACCAGGCTTAGACATATTTCTCTAAAATCAAGAGCAAGTCAGGCACCAAGTCGATTAAATTCGCTTAGTTAGATCATAGCCCTATAAATCTAAAGAAGTCTTGAGAACCCTCACGAAAGGACGCTTGAGTAAAAAAAAATAATGATCCGCAGCTAAGACGAGGGTCTAAATGCTGATTAATTTTGTTCATTTATCTTTAGTTCGTTTCCTCGGATAGCAGGTAATAACTGATGCTAGGTGAAACCGTTGAATAACTCCGGTTATAATATTTAGCGAAAGTTATAAATCACTTAACCATTGAAACAATACGGATTTTTTCTTCCTGTCTACAGTCGATAACACGTGTCTCCATTGAAAAGCGATTGAATTTTGACATTGGGTTTTTTTCAGTCGTCGAGCGGATAACCGTGTCTTTCTTTAGAGAATGTCAACTTCTTAACAGAGTGGATACCGATTGCATTCAATCTAAAGGTGTTCTGATGATTATTTACTTACAATCATGATATACCATGTTGTGTAAGAATAAAACACTGGAAAAATTTCTGAAACGTTTTCGCCAGTAGCTGGGGAAAGAAACCTGAGAAGTCAGGTGCGGCAATGGAGTACTGTAAACCTTTACAATCTTTGCCAGTCACGTAAATATAAATCTTTCTGCACCAGCTCTAATCCCATCACCAGTCGACGAACATAGACCCTAAAGAAAGCTCTTGTAATTTAAATGTACAAATTGCGAAACAGCTAATACATTGAACAAGTATGTTCGTATTCAAAGTTGATTTTCTCGCCTGCACGTGTTGCTTAGAGGTCCTGTTCTTCGCTCGGAAACGACCACTTGTCGTACGTTGGGCACGTTTTTCTCTTTCATTTTTCTAATGAGCACTCTGTGTAGATTTCTAAAATAGATTTTTGCATGTCCCGCGTGTGCTTCAAATGTGTTGGAAGTGTGTGGTCGAGATTTTCCACAATTAAAACATGTGCATGGAGCATGCAAGGCTCACCGAACGAGAGAGCACTTTCTCCTCACTCAATGGCCCTCCAATCCGCCTATCTTGTGGAAAAATCTCAAGTGAGTACCTTTGAGACTTTCAAATCTTTTACCATTTCAGCTTAACCCACGTGTCAGTTATAGCAACAAAGAGATTCTCGACCTCCTAATACTATTTTGTTTGCCTGCATGCAATCAAGCTCTTGGATTCAAGAGTGTTACGTACAATACCACACGGACCACACTCTCTGGTGATAAAATGTTGGGATTCTTGAACCGCACGCAAACACACTCTCCAGAAATAGATAATTTACTCACAAAACGACCTGATTACTTTAAAACACCTTTCTTTTACTCGGTCGAATTTCTTTATTGTCTTGCATGTATTTTTAGCACTTTCCTTTCCAAGAAATGAGTAAATGCTTATTTTTATTCATGTTAATAATGCGGCATTTTTCGAACTCAGCCGTAAGCCCAAAATTATCAAATCTGTTTCCTCTTGACCGCCGATAACAAGAATGGCTTACTACAAAAAACGCTAAGCCAGGAAATGGCACTAGAAGTGGGTAAAACAGTTTTTCTATCGTGCTGTCACGGTCGCAGAAAGTAATACTTGTAAGGGTTTATTCGTAAACGGTGACTGTACGTATACAGCAATTTTTCTTTTCCATGTTGTATGTACAGGGATTGCCGGAGAGTTTAACCTTTCCTTTCCCAGAGTCAAAATGACACAGATCAGAATGTGGGGTACGTTTTGAGTCCGGGATTATATTTATAAGTGTGACCATTCAGATGAAAGCTGTAGAGCAGTGCAGTTTGTTTTCAGTTTTCAACAAGTGGAAAGTTTATACAATTTTGCCAATTTCCATCTCCTGTTGTACTCTTAGGAGTTCAATGAGACTAAACATCGAGAAAATTAAAAAAATAATGACCACGTTTCGTTCTTTTAACAAACCTTATGATCAGGCATGTATTTGAGCTTTTTCAACAGGGCTGCTTCAAAATGTTCTTTGCCTTTGCTGTAGAAAGACGAGAGAAGAATCAGTAAAGATTTGACTTAAATAGTCTCACTGTAACCGGCTAATCTAGTTTCTTATGTCCTTTAAGGCTCTAAAAAGCTTCTTGCAAACACGCAATGATGGTACTCGTAGTGCGAGAATTATGTCGAAAGCTGGTTTGCTGCGTCTGTAAGCTCGACTAATCCGCATATACTTAAGGGTGGAATACGCATTGTGCGCAGGTGATGGGACGCGTTTGACATGACGTCTGTTTCAAAACAGATGAAGTTCTGAAACTTGCGGCCCTTCAAAGTTTAGGAGCATTTCACAAACTCAAGAATTAGAAAATTTAAGCTTTTCAGGGCTGGACCCATTCATCTCAAGTGAAGTTTTAAAACGGCCCCACCCATTCGTGTGTTTTTGAAAGCGACCTGTCTGTCATCTGACGCTCTACGTACATCAGCTTTTTTAGCGTTGAATTGAGGCGATATTGCCAGTGCAAACCAGAGCATTAGACGCCATTATGTGTCTCGGCTACATACTCTTGTTCTATTTAGCTCTGCTGGTTTGTGTCTCTCGCAGTTTTGAGCCTTGTCAGATTGTAGAACAATGATACGAGGCGTTTAAATGCCAAACGTGTAATTCTACTCTCAAAAATGCCTTAATCTTTCACCCCCTAAGCCGGAACTTTGTGGAAAATAACTCTCCCTGAATATGCGTTTGTGTCACGGCTTTTATCGCCAAACCAGGGTCTTTTCAACCTCTCTGGATTGGAAAAAATCCAAAAAAGCAGGCTAAGTCCCCTTTTGTATATTGTTGTTAAATTGAGCTTAAATCTGTCTGACGAGATGGGCAGTTTCCAGAATTGCCCTTGCGTGTCCCACGTAAAAATATGCCTAGTGACAGAGTGCTGGTGTGGTAGTCTTATTGACCTTTAAGTCCATAAGGGCTGGAGTATAAATCACGTATATATCACGAGCACAAGGTCAGTAGAAAGTCGAGGCACTTTTACATGGCTGACAACTCCTGTTAATAGTGGCTGTTGTGCACATTCCGGTTGCATTCAACGCTGGTTTGTTAAAAATTACCTGTGTTTGTGTCAGTTAATAACGGTCAACAGAGAACTGCACAGAGTTAAAACATAAAGGTAAGTTTACAATTTTAGAAGTCACGATAGAGCCTTGTGTATATTTTGATTAATGAAGTTATTTTCGAGCACGCTATTTAGGTTTTTTGCAAGAAAAAATTTGAGGGAATTTTATTTTTATCGTGTTCATAAGGGATGTAAAGTAAGCGTGTAAGAACTAATAAAGATCTTACTAATTTTTTTTTCGTCTTCCGAAAAGCGGTCGCTGCTTTACTCTTCAAAATACCACTGCAATTATCACGGGCGAAGGTTTAAGACGTTTATCCGTTTATGAAAATTTACCGCGATGACAGAACATCGCCAAAATTAGCGATGGTTAATTGATATGTAGTAGTTTCCATTTCTGTCAATGGTCGATCTTGGTTAGATTGCAATTTATACGGCTCGGCCTGCTTTCCGGTGAGAGGCGCTTTCATTCACTGACTTGTAGGAAGGGATTTCCGAAAAGATTCTTCTTGTGTACAGCTTTAATATATATACAAACCAATAGCCAACCGTTACACGACAAAAGAAACTATGATCACTCCACACAAAGGCAGGGAAAATGGAAAAACTGTTTTTTGCTTTTATCAAAACGATCGTGTTTATAAAAACAAAATTTATTGGATTCGCAAACGATATGAATTGTCCTGACTTTGTTTTAGTTATATAGTCTGTAGGTCGATAATTGGGGTGCACATCTTGTGTTGAGCGTCCATAGCTGTTGCCTTTACAGCAAATATTGTGTTAACTAGTTCTTATGTTGCTTTCGTAAAGAACCAAGCGAGCAAACTAAGCGAGGAACTAATAAAACTGGGATTTGATTTAATTTCCGGCGAGACCCTTAGTGGTACAATTCGCGGGGACAGCAATGTTTAATCCCTCCGATTTCACTTCAGATTTTATGAGCCTCCTGTCAATTTTTATTGCAAGAAATTTCAAAACAGTGTCATTACAAAAGAGTTGGGCGCCAAAGATTAATATACGCAACACAACGAAATGTGTTGATCTTCTTTGAAGAAAAGGCCCGTCGAAGAGAAAAACTACGCGAAAGATCGACTAATGTTTTCAACTGTCAACAGAAGGAAAATATTGAAAATGATCTACCTCGAAGGAAACAAAAGAAAAGCTGAAGTAAAATATTGAAAATTATCTACCTGAGAGAAAAATTTTCAATTATCAAATTTGTAAAAAAATTTCAGAGATCACAAGTCAATTGCGAGAGCAGGAGCCAATGTTTAACCATAATGGAGAAGCAAATATAAATATTGAAATTTATTATTGATAGTAGAGTCATGACCTGTGGTAGAACAAACGTTTTAGTTAATGTTTCCTTTCAACCAGTGAAATCGATCTTGTTAATTACAACTAATTACTTCTCTTCCACCGAAAGTCGGGATCTTGAAAGGCCGAATGACGAACTTCAACTGATCTAAGCTTTTGTTTTAGGTGATCAATACAATTTAGAATTGCTCTCAAGAGCAGCAGAATGGTCGATTTTGTTGAATATTAGCGCAATTGAAACGAATGCTATTGTATCAGTGTAAGTTATGGTGGCTCTTAGATCGCTATTTCTTTCTAGAAGTTTTGGTTTTTTTTAAAGCGCACCCAACGCAGTTTCCTTTTGAATGCAAATAGACCTGAATGAGATAATTGCCAAAACATTCTCTTTTTACTTTATTACTTTGCTAAAGTGCTGCAAATTAGAATTGATGAGATCGTTCACAAAATGTTGTTGAAATAAACACTATGGACAATTTGGATTTATTGAACGTGATTTTAATAACAGTTGCCTTTTGAAGAGGTTTAGAATATTGCCGCAAAAAATTCTCGGCAGCATCTGGTAATGTACCCCGCCTCTCGTGATTAAAATAACAAAACTCTATCTTGTCATGCCCTTCCAAGTTTAATATACAACGATAAAAACAATTATAAGAGGCGAAGAAAATGGAAGCTACAAGACAATCACTTTAAAACTTATTGGGGGAAGACAGTTAAGGGGATTGTTCTGTATTTTGACTCAACACACCTTTGAGAGGTAAAAGTAAAATCACAACGTTAGGCGTAACTCAGGTAATCTCTTGCAGGGATTCTCTTACGATGTTAATGTTGTATTAACCTTTTTCTGCGGGGAGCCTCGCTCATGATGGTAACACAGTCATCGTTGCTCATAACCATTTTGTTTTCATTCCAGCACTGACCGAAAGGACTTCTACACAGTTTTCAGTTCGAGCTAAGAAATCACGCTCTTTTTTGTTTCGTGAGCACCTCTCAGCCAGTACAAGAAGCACAATCACTGGTGCGAATCGCAGTTGGTAAGTAACAACTGATCTACATCTGCCCCGCCATGTTTTATTCTACCGTCGTAGAATAATCTTGCATGAGTTCTCAATTTAATCCTTGCCTCATCTGTACCGCACTGAACATTTCTAAATATTTTTTCATTACTGTAATAAAGAGTGTTAAAAATTAAGCTACTAAAGCCATTGAAAGCCAACGGAACAGCAACATTGCAAAACGAAAGAACACTAGCCAGTTCTTGATCGGAGCACTTCGATTTCTTTACGCCAAATGACAAGCAGCTCCTGTTAGGCTTTATTAAATCTGTGCCTGGGATTACACAGCTCTGTTTATGGTTTAGATACGTGTTACTCAAAAAGCAGAATATAATTTTAACCTTTAATTCAAGGCGACTATATTGTAGTCGTTGTTAATGACCCGACCATTGATGCCCGGAAAGGCGAACCGGGAAATCACTTCCTTACGAAGAACGCGCTAAGTACTTCTCGACCGAGATTTAACACTGAGCGTATTTTCTAGCTAAGTCGAATTTTACCTGCCTGTTTATCAGCTTGTGGGAGGGACGAGTTCTTCTGTTAGAGGAGCACGGAATCCAGAACAAATCACGGAGGCTTATAACCGTTTCGTATGCATCAAGACAGCAGCATGCTGTGTTAAACACCGCCCCAGGATTGCGAAGAAAAAGCCTAACAATAAACACTTTGTTTCTGATGATTTTAGCTACGGTAGCTTGATAGGAAAATTGCATTGGTCACCAATAAGGCGACTTTGCCTTTATAAGCTGTCGTATTTGAAACAGCTATTCCTTTAGGCCCTTTAATAATAGGATACAACAAAATAATCCTTCGAGGTGAAAGAAAGATCACCAAACGCTTTCAAAAACCAATTACTCCGATAATAAGGATCCACGAAATCCCACAAAGCGCTTGTATCGATATATCTGCCTTCACGTTGAAGTCATTATAGTCCTTCTCAAACGGTTCTCCCTGTATTTAAACTTAGAAATATCTCCCACATGTTAACCGCAGAGTCTGTGAACTCATACAAGTAGCGAGGTACTACGAAGGGTATTTTCCCACACAGATGGTCAACTGTTTCGCGGTTAATAGACAGACAACCTTTTAAGATTAGCATTAAAAGAGACAGTGTGACCTACAACAGACATTTGCTATGTGGCTTACTTGTCTTGATCTTTGCTATGACACGGGAAATTACAAAAAAGAAACAAGTTTCACACGAGTTGAACGACCTTTCTTGAACAATATTAACGGTGAACTTTTGTATTTTTACAATTCTCTGTTAGATTGAGTACCGTTTCGTGTTCAGTGAAGTTTGTGTTTACTCGCACTTCATATCGAATTTGGGATCAACTTGTTGTAAAAGACAATTAAAAAGTGCTTTTATCTCTGAAAGAACTCGGCGCAATCAACATTTCGAAGTACTGATCTGTACGTTGTGAGGAGATAATAGCGTAAAAATAGTCTTAGGCCATTTGAACAACGCAAAGGGTGTCGAACTTCGCTTATCAGGTGACATATACCTCAGTCATTGAGACCAAAGGAAATACAACTTTGAGTGCTGTTTATATAAGACTGTTTATAGATCACGTACGTAAATTAGATGCTTACTAACGGCGCAACTGTTTTCTTTTTCTTGTAGCTGTTCACTGATTGAACACAAAAATGCATAAACAGACAAACATTTGAACTAAGGCGAGTAGGGGATTCGACTCAAAACAATGAAATAATTTTCTGCTGACGCACAGCAGGAGGGTTTCTGAATAGATGTTTGATTTCCAAGCGGGAGTCCTTAGAGCACCCCTCGCCAAGTGGTTTCTAGCGGAAGCCAATGAAATAAGAAATTGTTTTCTTTTTGTCGGTGTTTGCGTTGAGCTTCTCCATGATCGTGTCCCCCTGCTCTCTCTTAGCCAGTTCCACGTTGTGCGCCTGAAGTTGATCGAAAAACCACAGCAAATCGTAATCCGGAAACTTGGCGACCAAAGTAAATATTCGTGCATGAATTCGTCTCTCGCAAGGGTGAAAAACGAGATACAAGTGTTCAATGCGAGAAACATTTCCGTATTCGAGGGAAAATCAAATTGAATTTTAGGATTTTAAAATTCTTTGAAGTAGTGCCAATAAAATGTTACTGGGTATTTGGTTTTCCCGTAATACTCATTTTGTAAAGAAACTTCAGAGTACAATCTCGAAATCTCTCTTAACGGAACCTTTTTTTTTGTTTTTTTTGAAGCTTGACTGAATCACGTTCTTGTGATTGAGTATAATAACACTTTATTATGTAGCATCTCAGGCTTTCATCTGAGAAAAGCCACAATAGACGGCTCGATTTAGATCATGCTTTACTGCGATTTTTTCAATTAAACGCGTTCTTTTTAGGTGAAACTGAAGGTAACGTTTTCTGATTAAGTCAGTGATGTACCTTACTTGGTCTTTTAGCGTTACGTTTGTTGTGAAATGAGACAAGCAAATTAAGGTTTAACATCTCTGGCCACAACTTCGGTAAACCTTTTGCCCCATCAGCCATGACTGGATTTATTTCTTTCACGATCTTTCAGAAAAACGTTTCAATATCTTGATTAAAAACAACTGATCCAGATAATAAACTCTAAAGACACGTTTGGCATGGAACCCTTTCGTAATTGGTTAACAAAGGAAGTGGGGGTTGAGAAGGGGTGTTCAAAAAAGAATTGCTTTATTGTCTGATCTGTAGATACAATTGATGCGAATGAATAAAACCTTGCAACCCACCCACTCAAGAAAAGTAGAGAAGCTTTCCTCAAACCCACCAATGTAAGCACAGTCTGGGAAACTATATACAGATGAAATTTTCTTGTTTTGAAATTTTAGGACCACTAATTAAAAGGACTTTGCCTTTGCAACAAGTCGTTCAATTCAGAAAGAAAAGAAAAAACTAAATTTGTATTTCACTTAAAACAAAACTTGGTTGCTGGAGAGAGTTTTGCTGTTAAACGATTCGTTCTCTTTTGTTTACTAAGGGTGGCGCGTTGCAGACTGCCCGCTTTTTCCAATAGCCTGAGCTTATAAGCAAGACCCGCAAACCTAACAGTCTTAAAATTAAATCGCTAATTAGTTCACCTTTGGTTCTAATTGAAAATCTTTTCAATTCGGGATAGATACGTCTCCATCATTCTTGAGCTGCATTATAAAAGCTGACTTTTTAGTGGCCGCTGTGTGGTGGTACAAATACACGCATCGAATAAAAGGATCACTGCTTTCTTCGTGTCTTTAAGAATTAGGCTTTTCGCTAGGCCGCCCCGTTCTTGTGTCATTTCACGCAATAACGTTCGTCAAACAACGTGATTAAAGCTTTCTGTAAACTGAAGTTGTCAGTGGATTAGTGCGTGCGAATCCATGGAACATCCGTCCTATTCTTTGAAAAATTAAATTAAAGGAGGTTATTCTTTCAACTTAACGGCCATAAGGAGTCTCTAGCAATGTCTCGAATCAGGAAGCCCTTGGCTTTATTGCATGACGAGCAAGTTGTGACAAAGGATATCAAAGAGAGAAGCCATGTCCTTTTCTGTGTATGAGACACAAAACGGATGCCTGCCCATCCCGAGTTCTTGCTTTTCCAAATGTGTTCTCAATTCTTTCTTCAAGGAAACACAAGCTGTTGAATTAGTGAGTACTTGTTTTTCAGTGCCCTTCTGTTTTCTCATTAACTACAACTCACTCGTCATGAAACAAGGCTATCAATCGTGATCTTTCAATATCGACGGCTCTGCGGTTTCCTTTCGTAAATTAACGACAGCAGTAAGTACGAGGTCTGTTTTATTATCTTCTCGGATCAGAACGCGACAACATATCCGCATTGCTTACTCTTTTTCAACTCACTCTTACAACGAGTTTTGGTGATTAATTAATCCTGTAAACTGATTCTTCACACGTGTTTTAAGCGAGATTTTGAATTATAACCTTTCAATTTCAATTATTACTTTCATCCAGCGACTTCTTCAATACGAAACGCTCGCATGCACGCCCCTATGAATTGATTCCTCGTCCTGATCGTCTGGTGTGTATTTTCTATTTATTCTGAGCAGAAAAAATAGTGAAATTAAGTTCATCCTCGGCCAAAAGAAATGTCTTCAAAGAAACTTGAAAACCGAGGTAATTGTACGTAAGATTCCTGGCTTTTACTGTAATATCGTGGTCTAGATCAGACAGGTTTTTGTTCTTGGGATGAGATCGATATGACGTTTCACCTGGGCCGGCTTAATCGCTATATCAGATCATTGAATTAAGAAAATACTTTGAAGTCCATGACCCCTCTATGTCTCTTTGCCTTTTTTCTTAAGGAAAAACCAACAACAAGTCCAAGTCTCTAAATCTTTTGACCTTCTGTCGGACAAGATCATCGATATTCATGGTTCTTTTAATTTGGTAACAGCTTCAGGATTGGTTGACTTGCAGTCGCGTGGGTAACTTAACAAAGCTGTGAAAAAAATATCTCTATTTCACATTCTACTTGAATAAGTTCCAGACTGACAAAAAACATCATCTGCCGTGTTACTTTTTGTCATCTAAACGAGCCTTTGAACGTATCAGTAACTTTCAACCACTGTGATGTTCTGAAGTTCTGAAATATTTCTTTAGTCAGATGTGTGAAAAGTTCGTTAACAATAAAACCTACAGGTCTCTACGTAAATTGGCATAAACAGAATTCTTCCACTGATGACACTGATGATGTGTTTTGCAATTAATAGCGTCAGCAGCGTGTTAACTGAACTACATGCAGAAGGGGGTAAAGATAGCGCAATAGTGCAATACCATGCACTTCTAAAACCTGGATACTCAGAACGATTTCAAAGGTTAATAAGTTGTGTGCGACTGAGTTTTAAGTCTTCCTCGGTGATTCGCTGCGACAATTCTAAACAGTCATTATACTTTTGTTCTTATTTATTTCTTTGGAGCAAAAAATCATATTTATTAATTACCTCAAAGGCTCCTATTGGTCCTCGTAATCAATAACAAAAACTAGACCGTGTCATTTTAATTACGTCTCCTTACAGATTTTGTTCTTTTCTTCTGAAGTGCCATAGATTTGCCAAATCCTCTTCAGCGAATGTCACTAATTTCGCAACAAAATCCATTATCACGGAATGGACTTCCGCAACGAAAACTAACGGCATATTTTCAAAGTTAAACTTGAAATTGTTCCTCTGTTTTGATGAGATTCCATCACGAGAGCTATCGGACCTTTTATTCTATTTTAATACTGCTAATGGAGGGGAAATGTTGTAGGAAAGATAAGTGTTTGAATGTTTCCGTTTAAGAATATTCACGAAGAAGCTTCACGAGCGAAAACGTGTATGGTTTCAATTCTCGTGGCATCGTGACAGTGTTAATCCACTGTGAATTTTTTCATTTTGGAGCAATGCGGCTTCCTTTTTGGCTACCATTGCATATTGCTTGACCTCCCACATTGCCTTAAATTAGAAAAAGAGCAATGAATATTCTAGTTTTGATATACGGCAAATAAACACGCAGCCCCCGTTCACTGGCGTGGAACGGCGAGCTGCAAACTCGCCAAGATTTGGTCACCTAATCGCTCGCATAGTTTCCTTTGACCTGGATCCTAATAATCTGGCAAGTTGGGTGTAGCTTTCAGAGGCTTGTTTTTATTATGTTGAATTTCAGGAAGGTCCTTTAACAAGCGGATTTTCTGTCCCGTCTTTTGTATTAATAGTTTGACAGGTATGATCTGTAGGGGGGGCCTTAAGGGGCCAAGCCGGTAAAGAAGGTCGCGCGACTAAGCCGCGAGCTCATCATTTCGTGTTTTCATTTGCTTCCATAGCACGCGGCCTATAACTCACCCTCCAGTTTACACCAGGAATCCAAAATGGCGGGCTTTCTGAACCATTATCCACCATACCCGGTCAATGGACTTAATATGCCTCCAAGAACCGCCGACATGTTTTCCCCAATGGTTGCTACACCTTATGGTAAGAGTCAAGATTTCAATTTTATTTTTAGACATGAAAGAACACATGCATTATGGCTCATCAGAGTCGCCATTGTGCTAACACATTATGGTAATGACAATTCAAATGAGTTCGCGGTGACCAGAAGAATAGTCTTTTCTGAAGAAGGAAGTTTTCTCCTATGTTTGAGCTGTGTTAAATACTTCGAGAGGTCTTTAAAACCACCATTCGTTAGCTCGATTTTTGTCTATTTAATGTGTTTTCTAGTTAAGCGAGACCTCCCAGATGTATGGATTGAGAATCCGTGAAAGGCATTTCGATGAGCGCAAGCTTCAGCAAAGCCTATTTAGAGCCCTCACCGCGGACAAAGTGCTAAATAAATCATTCTTTTTTCCCAGATATTTGCAATCACACTAGATTCGTTACCATCTGTTTCGTATTTGTCTCAACGGATTTTTGCTTATTGTATATAAATGTAATCATCAAGTTTGATTCTTGTTAAGATGGTCACAAATCGTCCAAACCTAACACAACGCGGAACGTGCCTGATTTTCATCTAGGATTTGTGGTCGCGAAAACTATGTAAGTTAGGCCGATTTTAAAATGACTACGTGGTTTTAGACAAACGTCCATTAAAGAATAGAGAAACATTCTTCCTGTTGAAATACATGGGTTCCTTTGCGGCTGGAAAAACCTCTGCTGTAAAAGCTGATATAAATGATAACATTATCGCCAGTGAAGGTATACAATCGGCCGCTTCAGTTGTTAGTAGCCGTAGCTTTGATATGACGGCATTTGCAGTTTACAGTTATCTTTGCAATGACAACGGAAATATCGTCAGTGTTCCTCTTAGTGAGATCAGTGAAACAATCAAAAACATGATAAATAAACCGCAATTAAAATAGTCCAAGGTTGTTCAGTTTATCATTGCAAATGATGAATAGATGCGTTACAATCCCTGAAGAAAGACATCAACTCAAATATTGATTCTTTTAATTTTACCAAGTTGCATTCCTCTGAAAATATCACACCTGGTCTCTTTACAGATCAAAGCCGAGCATACCATTGTTTGAAATTCATAAAGCACCAAAGTAAATATTTTTATACAATGTTTAACAAATCGAGACTTCCTTGAATGTTGTATTAAAGTTACGAGAAAAGACATTTTACAGAAAGGAAATTTAGAGAGTTGTTCAAAATTCTTACAACCTAAAATTAATTGGTTTGATGAAGATTATACTACTTGCAGTAGGACAGTGAAATTTCGATGTTCTAAGGCTGAAACATTGCTGTGTGAGGTATCTATCCAGTGTAGAAGTAGTTTCGGAGAATCTCCTCCTGATTCTATGCAACTATATTTCCAGGCTATCCAAGAAAGCAAAGACGGGAGAGGACAACTTTTACCAAAGCGCAACTAGAAATATTGGAAGAACTGTTCTCCAAGACAAAGTATCCTGACATTTTTATGAGAGAAGAAGTTGCCATGAAGATAAATCTACCAGAATCCCGGGTTCAGGTAAAAAGGATCTCATTTTTGGGTTAATGAATAATTTTATTCTTAAGACACGCAGCGTTGCCGTGAAGAAGAAGAAACGACGGCAAATGATGTGGACTCCAAAATAGCCAACGGTGTCAAGTATGGCCCTAATCGGGGGCATGCGACAAGGCATAGAATATACCCATCGGAATGCTTGAAGCTTGCGTACTGCCAAATTGTAAAACCCTCTCTTTTACACGATTTTGACGGTAAAAAGGGAATTGAGAAGTTTAGGTAACTTAGTGTTTCGAAAAATGTCGAAGATACCGGGGTGGGGTCGGGAATGTTGCTTCTTCTAAAAGCCAAACTTGAGAACACAACTATCCTCACAGAGATCAAAGAGTTTGTTTTCTTTTCATTTCATTTCTTTCCCGGTCGACTCACTCAGGAGTAATTACAACTTCCTAAATACGAAGTTGAAGACTTTGCAAGCTATCTTTCTCTATCTTCTTAAATGCCTCAAATTGATAGAGTTACCACAGGCTAAGCCTCATCAAATTCTTTTCTCGCAAATTTGTCCCTTACTTTGGTTCTTTAAAAAAAGTTTTGCCTCAGATATAAACCTGATTAAGTAGCAAAAAAACATTTCCTATTACATCGGAGAGACTCTGTAGCACAGTTTCACCTTGTTTGTTGGTTTACAATGAAGCTGTGTCAATTATTGTCTAAAATCCTGCTGGAACTACTCTGAACTCAGTAAGGACAGAGATAGTCGGTTGTATTTCTGGCCTACAGCCTCACAGAGATCAAAGAGTTTGTTTTCTTTTCATTTCATTTCTTTCCCGGTCGACTCACTCAGGAGTAATTACAACTTCCTAAATACGAAGTTGAAGACTTTGCAAGCTATCTTTCTCTATCTTCTTAAATGCCTCAAATTGATAGAGTTACCACAGGCTAAGCCTCATCAAATTCTTTTCTCGCAAATTTGTCCCTTACTTTGGTTCTTTAAAAAAAGTTTTGCCTCAGATATAAACCTGATTAAGTAGCAAAAAAACATTTCCTATTACATCGGAGAGACTCTGTAGCACAGTTTCACCTTGTTTGTTGGTTTACAATGAAGCTGTGTCAATTATTGTCTAAAATCCTGATGGAACTACTCTGAACTCAGTAAGGACAGAGATAGTCGGTTGTATTTCTGGCCTACAGCAAACACATTTTGCAAGCGTGCTTTAAACCAAACTTGACAACATTCAAAGGAAGACAAGACGATTTCTTTTGTAACTGCATATTGACTGCGCAATAAAACCGTTTTCCCATTTTTTTCGGCACGTTTACACTATTTGCCAATTTTGGGCTCACTTCTTTAACGTTCCCCGGTTCCTTTTGTTAGCGTGTTAAAATACTTGTCAAACACTATCAAATATGAAGAAAGGCCAGCAGTCCAAATTAATAAGAAAACTATGTAGAAGCCTTGATAATGAAAAACGGTCGACATTATTCTTACTCGAGACTTGAAAATCGCAGTCGTATTCAGTCGTTGTTCTATTGAGTTCGTGTTTTAGGCAATAATATTTTAAGCTTATTATTTGAGTATCCATTTTTTGATAAATGATGAATTTTACCATAAAATGATCAGGTTAAGGTATAATTAAACAAAGTACACCCAAACTGAAAAAAGTGCCATTGAGTATTTCTACGTCTTTCCTATAGGTCGTTTTGTTGTTCAGAAGTTCAACTAATTGAAAATCAACTGGGATGCAAAATAGTTGAACATAATTTTAATTTTTCAGCGTAAATTGCCGATTTCAAATTTAAAAAAAAATGGTATGTAGTTCGCCCCAGCCTAGCCCCAAATCAGGTGCAATTCAGTTAATTAAATTAAAATATTTCAACTTCCGAGCATTTAGCCTTTTAAAGGTGCCTGGGTTGTGTACGTACACACAATTGTAGTGTCAAACATTTCACGCCCTCAGACAGCCCATCTGCTCTCACGTAATGTCTTTAAGGTTAATTTTTCTTTCATTCAAACCTTTTAGGCTATTAAAGAACCTATATTTAGCGATACTATCAAGCACATTCGATTTTACTCAAAGAAGAATGTCTCTTTATGTTTTATTTGCGTGTGTTTTATGATCGCGTGTGCAGGCTTGTCTCGACTGCAAGCTTGACCTCCGTTTTGCGTGCGTTGTTATATTACGTGTCTACCTCTATATTGTATTTATTTCAAAATGAAACTTTCCAGAAAAAACTACTTAAGGCCTTTCCCAAAAGTCACGCTCACTTAAACTGTCGAAAAGTTGTACGAAATGGTGATAAAAAGCTTCAATATAACCTTCCTAACTTGTTAAATGATTTTTTTTGAGTAGTTAGACCAACTTTTCCTGGTAAAGCTTATAATCAAGCTTTCGTTAGTTTTTTCCCGTCTTATCTGTTCAAACCGCTATTACTACTCAATATAAACCGCCACTAAATACAAAATAAACAAACCACTAGACAACAATTGAATTCCACTTGTTTCCCAGGCGCCATTTCCAATTAAATGGAATAATTTTTGTTTATTTTGATCATACAACAGGTGTGGTTCAAAAACAGACGCGCCAAGGTACGACAACAAAGCAAAGGGGAACCCAAACCAAAACCCAAGCCAAAGGCACCCGCCGCCAACAAGGACACCAGCCAAGCAGGTCCCTCTCCCTGCAGATACGCAAGCTGTAGTGGCAATATCTGGAGCCCAGCCCACGATTCAGTTCGGCCTATGCCCACATATCCATCACATGCCGTTATCAACAACAGTATGGCTATGTCTAGTGCAAATCCTTCATTTATGCCACCACCACCTCCCCCTCCGTATTACTGCTCAAGTCCAAACGGTGGATCTTATATGCCTTTAGAGCATGCGCACATGCATCCGATGGCACCAAGATAAAATGTTTGTTGTCATAGAGATTCTAAAATCAGGCAAAAAGCTCTTTAAAAAATGTAAGAAAACAATGTTAATATATGCGGGGTTTTTCTCAAAACCAATTAGTTTAGTAAATAGCTTATGCTGCAATACAGTTCTTTGACAGTAATCCTTATATAGACTACGAGCCAGCTGAAGAAACTTGTTTCGTGTCTAATGCGATAGAAGTATCGCTCCTCCGAAACGCATTTTAGGGATCAACCTTCTAGACTTATTCTTAGAATCCTCTAAAACGTGACTTTCACGAAACAAAACCTGTTTTTCTTTGGCATTAGCGGGCAAAACCTTTTAGGGTTTTAGCAGTATCTTTCTGTGAGGTAGGGTCGAATTTGGAATAATGCACCAGTTCGTTCGGAACCACAAAAATGCGGGCCGTGACTCCTTCGACACGAAAGTCGGGGGAATCAAATGGGTTGTGGGCTGTGGGTGAATAGAAAACAAAAATGTGTATTGACTGCGCTATCTTGTTTGATTATGAACGAGTGGGAGTTAGCGTGGATGGCTGCTATTCTTAGTTGTTTAGTTTGCAAGTGTTGGTGTTCTCTTACATGCGTTTCTGAATAGACCCGACCATTCGACGCTGGTAATTTCCGGATTTACCATGAAGCTATTAAGTGTTATTGTGTCCTTTAAACACTCAGGAGCAAAATTGGTATGGTTTTTTAGCTCTCAATTTCCAGGCTTGGACTACCTAATTCTCACAAAATATCATTCATATTTCTTACAGCAATTTGTTCCTAACAGTGAAGTTTTGTACTATTTTCCACCTCAGTGTCGGCATGAAAGAGTATTCGAATTGTACGAAGAACTAACAGGAGGGATGACACTTTAGCTGCTACAAGCGCTAAGGTACAAACTCGACAATTCAATGAAGCTTAGTCTACGTAGGAGAGTAAAATACTTAAAGCTTCAACGAAAAGTATTTCTCGTTATCTTTCATGTGAACGGATGCACTTTAGGATTTCATCCACAAGGTAGAATCTCTTATGAGTTCCATGACTATAACTCTTAGCGCGCAAAGGTTAGATGGCCCGGGCTATCAGAAAGAGAAGAACGTTTTATCTGTACATAGTTATCTATTCAACTGCAGCTTGCATTGTGTTTGAAACGTTTTGCTTTAACCTGCTACCCACTGAGGTAACATAGCTTTCATTTGTTTTTCATGCAACAACATGCATATATTTACTTGAATGCCACCTGACATTCTACAACGACCACAAATTGAGTTGACTAAAATAATTTTCCACAAAGAATGGAAGCGTTTCATATCATTTTTTCTTATTTGTTTTTGCCATTAGTTTTTACTGACTTACCATTCGATAGGTTAAACGAAGCCCGTACCAATTATAGCATATGTACCTCCACATCATACGACATACTGCCACAGTGAACTCTAACTGTTGTTTGATTCAACTGAGTTTTCATGTATAATGCAAATAAGAAGGAGAACGGCTAAGACATTTAGTGTTCTACATGAGGTGTATAAGCAGGTCGACGGGCCAACCATTTGATGAAATGATCATATGTTTAAATGTAATTATGTATTTTTGTTAATGAATCTAAATGGACATACCCTTTAAGTTCTGATCCTAAAATGTATGTTATCTTTGCTGGTCTTCCTGCAGTTCATATGATCACTATTTTTGATTTGATTTGATCTGCTAAGATGACCAATGATACACAGGGCTAAATGGATTCATGAACTGAGAAACGTTTTCTTTATATCATCTTGAAATTCGTTTAATATATGAAATGATTGCATAAGTTAAGCTTCACTGTAAAACAAGTTAAACAGCTACAAATGTAATTCTAGCCACAAAATAATACATGGAATAAAATACGAAAATTTGATTTCTCGTTTGTATGAGCTCCTCAGGTAAATGCGGCGCACGGTCGACTTGTAATCCCAGGGAATTGGCGAAAATTTCTAGCTAGGATTCGAAGCCTACAATGTACATTCTTTAAGTTACAGTTGTAATACGAGGATGCTGAGTTCAAAGCTCTTTTTAGTTGATATTCTCAACCTGACCATTACTAGTTTGCCATTCGCTTTTTATAGCTTTCTTCGTTATTTGTAATGATTTCTTGATATGTCAGTGCATCATTCATACGTATCCACATGTTCTAGGTATTGACATTTCTTTTCGCCTTGTCGTTGCACGAGTTGAATTATAGGAGCTTTGCACGAGGTCAACCAATCCACTCACAAAACGACGGTTGGGTAAAAATATTTGTTGGGATTAAAATATTTGATACATGTATTCTTAAGCAAATGCCTGTATCAAGATTTCTATCCCTTTGTTTCTTGATAATTATCGAAAAATGTTTTATGATCTCTGAGTGATTCATTACAACCCATATCCAAACAATGTCAGACTCTTGTTTTTGTTCGAAAGAACAGCAACGATTGGAGCTTCCACTGGGTTTATCAGCTGCTAAGCCATTGATAACTTTTAGAAATGGATCAGAAATATAATGAGATGATGCAACATACAGTCTATTTATTATTATATAGTTAAACACTATCTGGTATAATCCACATCCAAAAAGAACGGTGTTTTTTGTTACTAACACAGATATGTTCCTATATTCAGCAGTCACTGCGAGTTCTCCTTAACCTTCCGAAAACATCATTAGGGAAAATCTGTTCAGACATCCAAGTCAGATTTCATTTTCTCACTGCCTTACCGTACCTATTTTATTTAAGATGCCGATGATTTACACAAGGAGTAAATAGAAAATGATCACCCTGAAGAGACGAGAACGGGGGAAGGTGGAGGGGGGGAGGAGAAGTTAGCGTCAAATGCTACTTTATACATACATTTGATCATTATTTTTTATCCCCCATTTTTTTAAGGCTCATGCAGTCTCGCATCGTAGTAGTGTTCTCCATTTCTTGAATTGTTGTTCCATAACTCCCACTCATTTCAAATAATTTATTATTGGAAAGACTTTTAAGAGATGAAAATTTGGACAAATCAGTCAAAGTTTAAGATCTGATGAAGACCTGACATCAATTTGACTAAAATGCTAAGTTTATTGTCAATGAAACTTGATTTAACGCTGTCTTATGTATTAACACAGTGGAGGCTTTCCCAAAGTGATAAGAGACGAAATTTTCTCACTCACTAGCCTTAAGTGGTTTAGATTATATAAGCTACTTTTAGTTTGTCTGAGACTGTATGAGAATTGGTGTAATGAATATATAGCCGAAAAAATTAAGCTGTTGTTTTTCAAAGCGAAGAAGATCAGTTTAGAACTCTGAGATCATTAAGAAAAGAGGCCTTCCTTTTGGTCACGTCTGTGCGTATCTCTAGTAATTTGAATATGTGGGGTATTGTTTTTAAGGGCGAGTGGCGAGTATTATAAAGAAAGTCACAAATATATTATATTCGATAAGTCTGTCAAGTTTGTTTCTGAGGGAGAGATTTTTAATTACAGACAGATAAGTTGCAATTATTACTATGCCCGCTGTGATTCGTGTTTTTCTCACAGCTATAGATAGAGATGTGCTCAAAAGTGTGCGGCGAGTAAATAAAACACCCTATTGACTCACACTGAGAAGAAGTTTCTCACTAAGTAAGGGTACGTTGAAACGACGAATGGCCATGAAATCTTAGACAGATTGTCTTTCCCCTTCTAGGACTTAACCTCAATGTAAAAATATTTGGTTACAATGGCTCTCAGTCTTTCTCGGATAGTTGTTCGCAAGAAGTCAATGGAAGAGACAGCCGTAGATTGTTTTTGTAGATCATCGAAAAACCAGTATCAGCAATGGACTAACAGGCAAACTCTTAAAGAAATAGTTGTCAAACAGCTGAAAACTATCGGTGTAGTTGTAAAACTCGGCCTGGTAGAGAACATGAACAGGAATTTGTTTTTTCTTTTGGAATAAGTATATATCTCAATTTCTCAATTAAGGAATGTAAATCTGAATTGGTAAAACACAAACAACACATTGCCGTTTTTTACTCTTCCTGCACTGAAGTAAGATGCTATACTTGTCCTAGCTATATTCCCTATCATCATCATTATTATTAGCATAGTCGTCGTCATTATCGTCATCTTCAACATCACCATCATATCATCATCATCTACGTGATCATCGTCGTCGGCATCATCACTCTTCTTCTCACCGGTACACGCTACCAACTCACCAACTGTGACATTAATTCTCGTCACAGATTGTTAGACTTTTGTTTTGAAGTTTATTTTATTAATCTTTGAGAGCTTTTTGATACAGAAAAATAGCATACCCAATTTGAAGAATTTCTTCGCTTTCGTGACTTGTCGGGACGTCCGCCAGGCAACATATTAATACTGAAAATATAAAGAAAAATAAAATAAAAAGGAATATTATTCAACGAACATAAGATAAGCTGCCGCATTGTTATTGTAGACAGCTCAGGGAGAGATTAACCAAAACCTGACAAAGAGCCGTTTTTCTTTAATCAGGTCATCTAAACATTTATAAAATCGTTTTGTTTAAAGTCCTAAAGAAGGAAACGTTTTCCCACGTTTCTTACAATGTTCGGTATTTACAGACTCGCGTCTTCTTATCGTGGTAACTATATGCTGAAAAGATGCAGGTGTTGTTTGGAAAGCTAGAAGGCCTCAGGTAACTGGCCGATGAGTAAGAGATGAGATAGGATAAAGCTCTCTGGCCTTAATTTTATTTACTTTTTCTGATTAACAGCTACCGAACTGAGGAGCGGCTAAACTTGCAGTCTAGCTGATTGTTGACAGATTTGTAAACTCTCGAAAAAATTTTAGGAGAAAACAGAATCTGTCTACATTTTTGCCCCAAAACAGGGGTCACAGCTGAAAAGAATATGCCGCCTCTAGAGTGACGAATTAAAGTACACAAAGACTTGCCGACCGGACTAGTCATAATAAAACGCAATTTCCACATTCATCACACTTTTCAGAAACGAGCACGTGCTAAACCTTGTGGGACGGCTTAAACAATACTTTAGTATCCTCTGAGAGTGGAAGCATCAGAACTACTAAACATCATTGTTTGCATTTTAGTCAGACTACGCCCGATTATTTCAAAAATAAGCTAATTACATAAAAAGCATTCGAAATTTTAAAATTACACGAAGTTTGTAGGATAGAAAGTTATCAAATCCGCACAGAATTTCAACGTCTATAATTTTGCAATTTACTGTAAAAGTGGAATTCGCCCAGAATTGCAGAGTTTCTGAATATCAAACCTATCTCTATCAATTTTCAGTTTGTGTTTGTTAGCTGGCTGAATTAAATTTATGCGGCTTATGGGGAAATCACATCAATTAAGTTGAATGCTTATAACTTAATCCTAAAGACTGTATAAGTAATATCTTGTTTGTAGTTGTTTTCATTTGAGGTACCTCTTAGCAAACTATCCGGATTATACAGAGACTGGCCTAAGAGAGAACAGAGTTCTCTACATGTCGCTAGTTTGATCTGATAAACATGCAGACAGAAAAAAAGGTCGTTATAATTATATTATTAGAGAGATAATCTACCCTTTACTTTCTTATCAGCATTCTTTTAAATCCAAATAGATAAATAAGCTTAGCTTATTTACCTCTGAGTCAGAAAAGCGTCGATTATTCGAAAATGACCTTTTGGGCTTAATCAACACGTTTCAGTCACAAGTGACGCTTATTTTGGAGTCAAGTATTGTACGAAATATTGATTATGGGCTTAACTAGCGAACATGTAGTGGCTGTATGATTATAACTGATGTCGTTTTTTCGGAAGCCGAAAGACGAAGCAAGATCGTCAGTACCTCCTTTCATTGTGATCTGCGGTACTTTATTCTATGGCCACACTCCTAAAGTTTATAGGACTAAAGAAAATTCAGAAACTGAGAGATCAGAGAGATGCTGACTTAGAGTACATGTATTGTTCCTGAGGTTACCATATACCTTAAGAGGTGTGTCGCTCTCAAGCGATGTAGCGCGTCCAGTATCTGTCAATACCTAACCCTCTACACCAATTTTTATTTGAAAACAAATTATTAACTAAACATTTCGGATTGGCCAAAAATCGTTACTATATTTTGGCACATTGATGGAAGAATTATGGGACTTAGGAACACATCTGAATGCAGGATGATATCTGCTGGTTCGAGTCAGCTCTTAATGTGTGAAAGTTGCTGTTGTTGTTTTCTCATGAAACGTCCGGAAGCACTAATTCATTTTTTATCTCATCTCGTTCTTTTCGACCTTTTTTTGGAACCATCGTTGCAAATCCTGTTCCAGTACAATTTTTAGCCGATAACCAATGATTTCAGTTTCCTTGTGTCTTTGCCAGTCCACCTACTTAAAAAACTTGGGAATGTGCTTTTTTTACCATCTATAAATATATTTATTCCCTGCCTTCTACACCTCCAATCCAAAGCTTCCGTATGCTTGTCATTCCATTCGGCACTGGCCACATCGTTTATATTGATGTTTACTTAACGTGGGTCGTCACACCTCTTCTTTGTCTTGCCAGTTCCTCGTCCGCTTACTGTCTAAGTTCCTTGAAAAGTCGTAAAAGAATCTGTCCATATCAATAAGTAATCTATTGTAAAAATATCAGTTTCTTTCCTTCCACCTCTGTCTCAATCTTGTTAAGTTCCTATTTTCCCAGGAAAAGGCTCCGCTATGTCGTCTGGTCCCGACTTTTGAGAATCTTGAGTGCAAGCTTCTGAATGGGACAATGACAATATTTTAATCAATTAAGAATAATTTGAATCAAGAGAAAATGCGGTCTCTTGTTTGAATCTGAAGAATTTCCAGACCGATTTCCTTGATGAGGTTAATTGCTCTAGGATTTCCACTTAGTTTCGAGGTGTGGATTTGAGCCGGACCAATTTCCTTTTGTTGTGTGTGATCTTCAGTCAGCAAGATACTATGACACAGAAATCGAAAATTGGGAGATAAATGGACACTTATTAAACAAGGGAAAATAAGCCAAGGTTAAATTTTAATCCCAGATTAGCAAAAATTGGATTTTGAAGAACCCGGAGGTCTGTATAAAAGGGTGTTGGAGAATTTCCAATAGTCGCCGTCCTCCCCTCTGATTTATGAGATTTATGTTGCAAAATGTAAATTGATAAACACATTAGGGTTTTCGTCGACAAGCTCAGTTTCTGCCTCTCACACGTGTCAAAAACGTAGATGTGGCAAGAGTTCAGCATTACTGTGAATGATTTTTAAAGAGCGCTAGTGCCAGAAAGATACTAGTTTATTATTCAAGTGAAGGCTGAAACTTGGAAAATCAAGTTTTTCTTGCCAAATAAACTCCTAACATCGAAGAAAGTTGGAGTTGACAAAAATCCGTTGTGTTAGGAAATCAAATTACTGAAATTTTTCTTACTTGCTCTGAAGAGTGAGCCTTAAATTTTGGGCGGAAAACGCATTCAGTCTCTACCTTTCAAAAAATTAGTTACGATTTTAATTTAAAAAAAAAAATGGTCCTAAAATGAAACCGTCCGAAAGTTTTAAGCGTCCAAATATTTTCAGTACAGTATAAAACTCTGAAGTACCGACCTTTGTGGAGCGAACTCTCGTTGAGACAATACTTGACATACGCACAGTGGCTTGGTTATTTTCCCGTCGGCGTATTCGTGAAACCCTCCGAGTTTTGATTTTGGATTGTTTCAGTCTAATTCGTGTTTTGTAGTGCAAATTTGCTTTAGCTACGCTTCAACAGAGCGTCCAAAATTGTTGCCTGAAATAAATGAAAAAGAGTCCCGTCCGTCCGAAATAAAACGGCCGAAATTTTAACGTCCGAAATGTACCTTTCTTTTTTTTAATGTTAGCTCAAAGAGGCCAGTGGTACAGCAAGACAACATGATGATTGTTTTTATTCTCATCACTGGACTACTTTAAAATGTATTAATATTATTAGAAGAATTCAGATGTTAATCAGTCTTATTGAAAAAATTATTTTAAGCGTACAGTTGAGTTCAAAACACACGTTTCAAGAAAGCCAGGTTTTAGCAACTTTTTAAACTCTGTGGGAAAATTAACACTGACTGCACGCATCGATAAAGCCTATTTTTGAAAAGAAAGTTGATCCGCTTCCAGACTACTCTCAATTTTCTGTTCTTCTTAAGTTTCCATTATTCGACCTACATGTCTGAAAATCTGATTTTCAAAACTTCGTTACCCCAATTTGTCACTTAGACAGCTCTTAGTTCCTAGTTCATATATTTCATTCCTAAAACAGTCAGTTGATCGATTCCTCTTCCCTCCGATCGATAAGAAAAGGCGTTTAGGGCTGCCGTGAGTCTATAAAAAGAAAATTATCAGTCCAGATAATTACACTTGACTGAGTAAATCCTACCTATTATAAATTCCTAGTTTTGTGATCATCAACTGTTGTCAGAATGTTACGTAGGCCGGGTAGAGATTCATTCCCTCCCTAGCCAATTCTAGGCTTGTCATAAAAAAAATCATTTTCCCAAACGAAAACTGTGAATGAACAAGAAAATTCACGAACAATTAATCATTTTTGATTTATTTAAGGTATTCAGCGGAAACGAAATTTAGACAGTCCTTTTTATTGTCTGCTAATGGCGAAATTGTTCGAGTCATGCAAAAGCAAGGTTGACAAAGAAAGCAACTACAAACATTTACAGAACCTGGAAGTGTGTAAATACTATAGTTTTCAGAAACACATCCAGATTTTGATACTCTCAGGGAGCAAAATTCTAGAAAATGGGCAGTTTGAGTAAGAAAATACAAAGAAAGGTCTAGACTCTGGCGCCATTTGTATTTGCTAGTGTCCATTACGGCACAAAGACAACACCTTACGTTAATAAGCCAATACATCAAACACCCCAGGGGTCATACGGGTCTTCTCCGAGCCACGCCAGCTAAATTTGGTGCCATTATATTTTGACACAGAGCAGAAATTCTATAGATCCTGTTCTATCTCAAGACGCCCCGTATGTGTAGCACAACTTTTAGAGCTCGAAAGTACTAGACAACCCCGGAAAAGATTTGTCAGCAGCGACACTGGATTAGAACGGAGATATCATAGACCCAAGAAAGAACGTTTGGTCCTTATCAATTAATTTTAGGAAATTACAGCATCGTGATACCCAAAACACAGTTTCAGCGAAGGAGTCTAGCGAAAACTTGGGAACTGTAGGTAAGTCTAGCTGCAGAACAATGGGTTGATATTGTAAATATGCTTTAGTTTATTACATTTTGAGTCCTATATCTCCCTGTCTTTGAAAACACAATTCGTTTATTTTAACGTCGTCCGGACGGTCTTTCAGCAAAAGGTGGCGTAAGTATTTTGTTCAGTGCACTGTAGGTCACTAAACTGTGGGAAAGCACCGAACTATGAATGCAGTCAAAACATACGTCGCATTGTGAACCAAATATGCATAAAGGAAAATTATCGTCTCGCGGCTTTCTCCACTTTTCTTCCCCCCTGTTACATCGCAGTTAATATCTACCCGGGAATTCTACCACATATTACAATGGAAAGCACATGGAGCTAAAATCGATGAGAAGTCTTTAATCAGTACGGCGATAATAACACAACACAAAATTTGTATGTCCAGTTTCCTTTTCTTTTTCTTTCGATTTCTTAAGTGTCTTTAGATCCTAGCTAAATACTCGTATGAGCTTTTACAAACGAACAATATACTGCGAGTTATGAACGGGTTGGATGCATAGAGTAGCAGAGCCTACAATGGAGCGTTTTTTGGCGAGTGATTGCTGTGCTCCTTGAGAGTAGCTTGGTGTTGAATCTCTAGTTAATTCTGTTATAGTGTGCTAGTAACAACGCGGAGAGTGTATGTGATCTTTAATTCTTCGATTATATCCATGATTCAGGGGATGGTCACTACGGCGTTTGTTAGCGGAAACACGTCCGCATTTAGTAAGAGAAATCTTAATTTTATCACGTTGTCCTGCTAATTGTCAAAGCAAAATCCAATTTGATAATGTCAAATACTGAACGAACATAATATTCATCTTTCAATACTCTGCTCTGAAAAACATTCTCCGATAGTCGCCCGCGCTCTAACTGAAAGCATGTGGATGACTTCACTTGCAAAACACTTGTGATAGGCCCCATTCTCTCATAGGAAAAAGGCTTGTGATCTAAATTCAAATGTACAGATACAATGCTTTGTTATCCTTCCCGGAGAAGTGTCGGGAAATTATAGATCGCTTGCTATCAGTCGTTTGACGATATGTTAGCTAGCGACTAAGATAAAGTCTGTGTATCAATCTGCGTAGCAGACAGTTGGTTGAGTTCAGTCTTTCATGTCGCAAGTCAAAAAGAACTTTTGAACTCGAATTCGATGTTCAAGACCTTGGCAAAGTCCAATGCATACAGCAGTTTTATTTGAAAGTGTAAATTGAGGGGGCGTTGCTGTAAACACTATTAGGCAAACCCACAGAGTTAAACCAATTTGACAATTTCCTGTTCTTGAAGAAAAAGATAGTGTTTTACGTGCTTATAAAGGCAACCAACATCTTTCGCAAGAGTTTCCCACTCGCCTTCAAATCCTAGCTCTTTTTCTGTCAAAATGCCAATGCCGAGACAACAATGGTGACACAGAAACACCTTTCAACGAAAATATAATTGCAATTACTTAAACGCTGATGGGGAATGTCGTTTTATACGTTGATAATGAGATAATACTAATCCGTGATAAACAGCATTTCGTGAGTGTGAAAAAGGGCTGTAATTTTTGAAAATTTAGTCAAATAAACGTGCATATTTCCTCCTGTGGCTTTAAATTAATAATAGAGATGATGTGTTGCTGTCTCCGGTACAAAAGCAGGTTGCTGTCTATTTCATTCATCAAGAAGCGGATGTTACACAATCAAAGACGCATCGCGCGTGACATTTCCCGCCAAGTTCACATCTGTGGGGGACGTGCATTATTGACACGCGGATAAGAAACATGACCACGAAACACGCAATGTCAACTAGAACGCTTCGATTCGTTTTTCTATGGGAAATGGAATATGTTTATATGGGGAAAATGTTTGTCAAGGACGCGTCCAAATGGCTTTTAAACAAACTGCTAAAATTTTCCTCCAAAATTGGTTTTTGCGCGTTTTTTTTTCTTTCAAAGTAAACCCTATTTAATGTTGTCAAACCTATGACTCATCAGCTTCATTGACTGGTTTCAATAGCGTGACTGATAATGAACATGTGTAGTGCTAAAAAAAATGTATAAGAACTACAAGAAAATGGGTTCCCGTATTTGCTTTAATCGACTCTTTGTAAACTGAGTCAGTGAACATGTTATCATCAATTGAAGAAGTTCCTTGGATATTTCTATCCTTTGTGAAATTCAGCTCAAACGGGAGAGTTCATTTTCATTTCAACTTAAGACTTCAACTAAGAGTTCTCTCACATTCCGTTGAGCACGAATTAAATGTGTTGTCGATATTCTTCCATCCTTTTTGATGAAATGACAACATGATGCGATTTTTGCTTATTTCCGTGACTGATAACGACTGGAACTGACATTTTGAAAGGGTTACTGCAGAAATTATCATTGAAAGTACAAAAGCAAATGGCATTTTATCTCCGTGTTCGCATACACACATTGAAGTTAACCGCAACAAAGGACAGAAAACGTACCACTTGTTGCTGAGTAAACAAAGCATATTAAAGTCCATATGGGACTAGATTGCGTGAAAGCATAATCTTTTTAATTGATAAAATACCCTTCTTCTGGTGCGATTTCTAAGCAACAAGTGTTTTGGTCCGAAGTTCAGTTTCTGCGTCAAAACGCTGCACAATGTATGCACCACATGTCGTATTTTTCGAGCAAAACTTGGCTCAAAAAGCAAGGTAAAACAATTGTTCATTTCAATGAAAGAGTGCGAGAGGTGTGTAACATTTAATATCATGGTAAGTTCTTGTCGTGTACAAAAAGAACAGGAATTTGGACCGGTGAATCAAAGTTCAACGAATTAAATTGTTTTTCTTTACATTGCTGCCATTTTACGGATATTCGCATAATCCTCAACCAAAATAAAATAAGGTGACTGTCCCTTAATTTTCTTGTTTCCAACCAATATATACAACTACTGGCTAACGCAAATTGGAGCTGAGAATGTTTACAAGTGTAAGGTCACAAGTATGAAGATTTATGGTAAAGTACACTCATTTTAACTCTTTCTTGCCATTCATGAATACTTTGGCTTTTTTCCTTAAGGAGATTCTTTAAGGACCTATGTATAGTTTTCTCCTCTAAGGCAAGTTTGGTTTTCAAAACCAAATGATTTCCCAGATGGCTAACTTAAACGACCGTGTACACACGAAAAAATAAATTTTGCATGCATCTCCTAATGTGACCCTGCAGCGCACTTAGACTTACCCTGGCCTTAATAGACTCAAGCCTTTAGTTATGTACTTTAACTTTTGTGGATGAAATTCTTGAATGTAACCATTCAAGTGATAAAAGCTAGTAAGCACTTTTAAGGGGTACTGCCACTTCATCATCAATGCGCTATAAGCTGGTTCTAGCCTGTACTTTTGTTGAGAAAACCCTGGCTGGCTAGAGAGTGGCCGCAACTAAAAGATGTTTAACAGAAATGTTCTTTCATGTAGAATTACGAGATGTTTGATTTTTGGAGACTAATTCCTAGTGTATATGTATTCCAAGAAAGCTTTTTACATTGCCTTCGTGTGGAAATGCTTATTATGCTGTATAAAGTGGTTTGAACTTTTTACATCTGTGAATGCAAACTTTGTATATGCATAGTCATGACACTAAAGCTATTGAGCAGAATTTTCATGAGTATAGTCCTGCTTGATTTGTTTGTAAACAAATTTATCAAATTGATCGTCTATGCGTTTACTAATTACTGACCGCTGTCAGGCTGTTTGCTCAAAACTTGACATGAGCTGCTCCTTGCTTAACCAGATTGTGCACGTCCGTAAATAGTTAGACATGACTCGTGAGTGGTTTCAGTCTTATTAGTAACTGAGGACTTTGATCGATCACAATTAGGCAAACTACACACCCTAAAATACGAAAAGAAATAGTAAAATTTCAGGCCAGCACAAATGTTTATAAGATAGCCTTATTTCTCAATGAACTAAAAATATGTTCAGGTGTGGCGTTTGATTCCAATTTTGGATTTTGGATCTACTCTTTTATTTCGTGTATCTCGCCTTGGAAAAAGCACCAGAACTTCTCAGATACTCTTCAGAAGATGAGATCTGTAGGACAGCAAAGACATTATATAACTCCAATATTTTCACCATCAACATGATAACTATGTTAAGACTTTCTTCCTCCTTTCATACCACTTGAAATGTCTCCAAGTCAGCCTTACTGCACGGAAGCAAAATATGCTAACTATTCTAAAATCTCCAAAGTGTGTTATTGTTCTGTGGGAAAGTAAACTTTGCTTTGAAGACTCGTAAATCGCCGCATCGCGACGAAACAGGAAAGATAGACGACAAAGGTAAAGTAAATTTAGAATAAAGCATCTTCTTTTTGGGCTATATCGTCTAGAGTCTGGATATTTCTTACGAAGATATTGCTTATTGAAGAAACAACGTTAGTTGTTCCATCTCCGATCTGCAAAGTTTGTGGATACGTCTTTTCGTCTTAACGTCTTATCGTCTATATAGGCCTTACTGTCGTATCTTAAAAATATTTGTTTTATATAGTAGCTGTGAATGTAAAGGAACCCTGAAGAGATTAATTCGATTTTAATTTACCTTAGTTAAGTTTCGATTTAACGTAATAATATTTTACACATTCTAGAGATCTGGATCTAGCCGCACTGTTATATATGTTTTATATTGTGTATTTGTTAGTTTACATTGTGTTTTCGAATTATGCCATGAGTCCATCTTGGAACAATTTGAAGTGAAATCAGCATTTGTTTACACCAAATCAAGTCAAGGAGCTGCCGTGAGGGTTAACTAGGTCTATAAGCAGATTGACAGCAACTTAGCCAATCGGAGCTTTCGCATTGTTTACAGTAGGGTGTGCTTAGAACGACGAGATGTATGCTCTAGAATTTTTTTATCAATCCATATTTTCACGAACGTATATAAATCGTTTAAAAAAATAGATCGAGCAAAACTGATCATTAGCGATTGATTTATAACATATTGAGCTTCTTAGCAAGAAGATCGAAACTGTGATTTGAACTACATAATGATATTACTTTTTCCAGCAGAGCGTTAGGTCAATTTTCTTTTAAATTCTGTTGCTCGAAAACTGATTGTAGACGATGTTTAGAAGCTCAAAGATGGATACCATGTTTCAAGCCCCTAAATACTTAAAAGGGGAAATGTTGCGGGCGAGGAACAAGTGCCCGTGGTTGCTTGAAAAAAGGTTTGAATGGATAGGTCTCTACAAACCAATGAAGCTTTCCTTTCCTTGTTGAGATATCGTCTTATTCCTTGAGCGGGTGTCAGTCAATACCACACAGCAATCAGTGTGCTGTACAATGGTTATTAAATTAAGGTAAAGATATTTCTTCAGTTATTCTGTAGAAAACAGATTTTTTCATAAGGTTTCCTGGGAATTTGTTTTGTTTTTGTGACTATCAGACATCTACTAGAAATGATGGACTAACAGGCAACAACTGCTCAAGAAAGAAATGGTCCTCAGTGAGTGTTTCTTTAAGGTAACGATAGCAGTGTTCAAAACTCACAGCTAGATTTTATTTTGGGGTGACCGTAAAGGTTGAACTGAAAGTCATGGGACAAGACGTACGCTGGCAACAGGTTTGCTGGTAAAATTAAAACCATTTACACCCCCAGCGCTTAACCTTGGCAATCAATGTCCTTCGCTCCTCATTTGGTTTCGTTTTAATCCATTTGTCGCTTCTTTCCGTTAACAGTGATGACCCCCTGATTATGTTTAAAACTCGTCGTCTATTTAAGTCAGAACGTGTCGCCGTCTAACAGTAAACTGCTAGTGTGTGACCATTCAAGTGAAATTAAATAAATCTGTTGAGCAGTATTTTCGTGCAGAATTCATGAGCCAACGCCCGAATAATTCAAAGAAGTATAGCGACCATATAAATAAGGATTTCGATAAATTAGGTTATAATCATGGATATCAAAATAATAAAGGTTGCCTGGCAATCTTTTACACATAAGCTCACATAATTTGCTTTATGTTTTCAACCACAGGTCATGAAAGACACCCCTATACCGCGTGATTTTTGTTCAAAAATGTGATAAACGCGTGGCAAACGTTTTTGACTAGGAACTATCAAAGGAAAACAAGTTACAAAAATGAAAGTCATTTTAAAGGCGAAAACAACTTATTAAATTAATTCCAGCAACCTCGACAGGAATTTATGATGATATCGTCAGTTGTAGAGTTGGGCTATAAGCTTCCTGAGTTTTCTGACGTAGTCCAGTGAGTGCTAAATATAGCCTTGATTCAACTCCAAATGCTGAGCACGCGGATCACCTGTCAGCGCGAATACAAAGAAAAAAACGGCCGTAGCTATTGGTTACGCAGATATAAAACTACCAAGGTAAAGTCTTGTTTTAAAGCTTCAGGCAGAGGCCGGCACCAGAAGGCAAACAATTGCATTAGGTAGGTCATGCTAAGGCTAAATTTGAACACTGATCCTTACATAAATTTTAATTAAGATGTTGAGAGCAGCCCAATTCCGGTGTTTTAGTATTTCGTTCTGAATAGTATTCAAGGTGAGTGTGCGGTGATGTTATTTAATAAGGATTAAGTGGAAGTTTGGAAGAAAGAGAAATGCTAGAGGAACACGCACCGCAAGGGAGAGTTAAGAAAACTTCTCCCAACTTTCATAAGCGTTTATGTTTCCGAGACCTGATGGAAATAGAGAAGAATTGCATTCTTTCGTTGAATTCTCAAAAACACCGCGAGAAAAAGAGAGGAAATTAAAACTGCGTTTCTATCGATTATAAATTCTTAAATTGCCTTTGCCATTACTAGCTCGTAACCTTTTAAAACGTGTTCTATCTTATCGAGTAGTAACCTCACTTATTTTAACAAAACTTACAGCACAGACACCGCTCTTCAAGAAAATGAACCAACCAATTTGTTACGATTTTCTCCAAGATGAAAAAACTAATTTAGGAGGAGCATATGAAATGCGGAATTCGCCATCATTGCACATACCGCTGAACGTGACGTGCATGGCAGAAGAAGATATCTCGTGACGTATAAATAGACGTCAAATTAATTCTCTTACGCCTCTACTCTGGCACCTCTCCAGCCTTGAAGACTCGAGAACTTCGTTGTTTTATTTACGGCGTTTCTATTTGTTTTGACACTCGGCTTAAGGGAGTGTTTACCCCGCCTTACTGAAGCACTTTCCAATAGATAAATTCACTCTACCAATTGCGTGGAATTTCTTGATCGATATTTACAAACTAATTTGTTCAGAACTCTTTCACCATTTCAAAGTTTTACTCACGCTGTGTTCAGAGTATAAAGTTTATTCCTCCGAGAACCCGACCTGATATTCATTAGGTTGTTCTAGTTTATCTTGCGGCCTCATCCTTTCATTAAACAAAACGGGTGAAACAGATATCATAAAAATATCAAAGTGTCACTGCCTTCCAGACATTCCTTACACAAACATAATTAGGATAAAAGTGAGGAAACCTGACAAAACGCCCGAGGTAAAACGTGTACTTTTACAATTTCTTAAGCATTTTAAAAAGTATCTACGTGATCATGATCACTGTTATCTTGCCGGCATTGCGCGATAAATCAAGCCGATAATGGGCCATAAATAACTCGGGTAAAAATATGCTCTTCGCCCACTGGATCTAAATTTGGGAATCTCAACAACACGTTCGGATTGTAAAATCAAACTCCCGGAGAAAATGAAGGTTACACTTTCGCTGACCGCGATTTAAATTTAGTGAACGTCCGCAATCAATGTCTATTTGCCATGTCTCAACCCGGTGTCTCAACTTTTTTCCGAGCATCTATTGTTTTCTCTCAATTATCTGATGACCGGCAACCGACAAAAACCCTAAAATGACCATCGCGCAGATTACATCAATTGCTTGGCATTTTACCAAAAGACGACTCCAGAAAGTACGTGATCATGAATTACAACCTTTGTAATAATTTTTCATTCATAATTATCATATATAAAGAACTTGCTGCATCTGTTGTGATTGGGGATTGAAAACTGTTTTACTATAACTCCAGATAAACGAAAGGTAAGATATTGGCGTTTGTGTAATAAAAGAATGAGGAAACTGTTTTTCCTTGTTTCCACTGCGAGGTAGGAAAGAAATTGTGACCTTGCGCGAGGCAGCTGTAGAAACACAACCAAACAGCTGTTGATCTCACGGTTTTCCAGTCAAAACACCAACAAGGGTAAAATAAGTCTATTCATTTTTAAAGCAAACAAATAATTTGTGATTTATTTACAGAGGGAAGCTAGCTCTTTCCGTTGTTAATTTTCTTATGCGTCTTCTCGTGGACTTTGGTCGCTTTCTTACGTCAAAGGCGCTTGCTGCGCATAGCAGCAGTCTCACAACTTTGAGTCACGCGAAATATCAGGAGGCGCGCAAGAGAAAAGGCAGAAACTTGACCGTGTTCAGTTTTGCGTGATCTCGATGAAATTATCTCTCTTCAGCAGACCGATTAAGCGTATTTATCTCTTCTTAGCGAAAGATAACGCCGTTATTAGTGTTCAAATGGGACGGGAAATGGAATGTCAGCTTTCAGAGCTGTCACTGATCACGGTGACAGTTCTAAAGCTGCGCGTCGCAGAACCTGTGTGCAGGTCACATGCGAATCTGATGTCTGGGTCAAATATTTCACGCTAACAGTCTGTATCCCATGCTCACTTACTAGACTCTGCCGGACAAGAGAAGCAAGAAGAAATGAATGGTATTTTTGGACGCCTGCCGCCTTGTGCTATGAATACGTACAGCTACGGCCATCCACCCGGGATGGATTTCTACGATCCTGCTGAAGCCTCGATGTATGGTAAGAAGTAATGAATGGTTTGCGTGCCTAGAAGTCATTAGTTCTGCCTGAATCCCGATAATCTTTCCTATATAGCTAAGTGGTTTTAGGGCTAGTCTTTCTTAACGTTTTCCTGTGAAAGGATTGTTTGGTCTTTGTTTAAAATATAAGCCACGGGACAAAACCTCTAACAACAGTCCTTCGTCCGGTATTCCATTTCGGATTTATCACTGAATAATTCCAATATTTTATACTCAAATGCATGGCTCAATTAACGTTTTGTAATTCTCATTTATTTGAGATATTTCCATTATCTGCAATGAAATGCAAAATCATCTATACACTGAAAATGAAAAATTGTAAAATTTATAGGAAACCTTCTGTGTTTCGTTTTGGTTATTTGTCAACTACAGGGTTGTTTTTCTCATTAGTGTCATTGAAAATTGCTTTAAAATATAATTTTTTGATTCGTTTCCTGTCCATGACTCTAATCTGACAGCGCCCAGTTAAACCAGGAGATAATCCGTAGCATTGCCAAGCAAATCTGTTCCGATTTGGGAAGAAGTACAGTACCCTGGGCTTACTACGGACAGGAGTTCAACTTAGCTTGTTATAAGCTTGTCCTTGGCCTTCGTAGTTTCACTTAGATAGTATAGCTGTTATACTTCTTTAAATCTCTGCTGACAAAAAATAGTCTCTCACAGCTAAATCTACATTTCTATAAAAGCCGCCGTGTACTCACCCTGACTCACTAGTTTCGAAGAGGTCTTGCATCTCACTGAGTTAGCATGGTATGATGATTTTTTTCTTACGAATTATAATCCTTACAACTGGGTGAGTCTGACACAGAAAGCGCGGATTATCCTTCTTATTGGACAGTTTCCTTAAGAGGTGGTTTACTAGTTTCTTAATTGATATAAAGATTAATAGCGAAAAACCGATATATAGAGCCGCATAACTAAACACGGCGTTCAATTTGTTATTTGCTCGGTGTAAGAGGACGAATTTCGGTAAGAAATTTTGAGACTAAGCTCCACTAGAATGGGCTCACATGCAATGGAGTTTGCTTGGCCCGGCTATTTACCATGCCTGGGCTGTGCTCAGTGTTTAACGTCAAGATTTTTGGAAGGTAAACATTTTTCCACCGTTTTATCCGTTAGTTTGCTTCCGAAATGTTTAACAAACGCCATCGTTGTTTACTAGAAAAGAGAGCAGTATTCACAGAGGGCCACTCTTACATCATGTCAGCCCTTTCATTCGGTTATCAGAACCAGCCAAAGGGTAAATAATTTCCTCTACTGAATCGCCAAAATGGGAATATCCCGATTTGTAGCAATCCACGTCAAACAATTCACCAAGAAACTGACTGGCTTGATAACTATTGCTGAGGATTTTAAATTTAGTTGGGATACCGATGAAAAGGTCGACCCGCTGCCTTTCTGGAGTTCATCTCCTTCCAAACAAAGGAATTTCGGTGCAGAACTTTGTCTGACTTTAACTGATGCTTATCACTGACTTAGCGATCAAATGGAACTGAACTACAAAGAGCAGGAACATGCTCAAAATCATGAGCTGAAAGTTCAATGAGATGCTTACTCTGCGTTACCTTAGAGGACTTCAACTGACTAGAAATTTGCCGAAGATAGAGATTCGTGTAAACAAATTCGTATCCTTGTGTGTTTTCATTAATAAATGTCTTATTTCAGTTCAGACTAACATTTCTTCACTAATATAGTAATGGTCGTCTTAATTTTTGATGTCAACGAATTCAAATCCTTGTGGTTTCGTTAATAAATGTCGTATTTCGATTCAGGATGGCATTTTTTCACTGTTGTAATTAAACCATTCTTTTGCTTTGTTGAGAACAAATTTAATTAGACACGCGTTTCGTTAGTAAATGTAGTTTTTCAATTCAGGCTACCTTGATTTATTAATAGTTGATTCTTTATTTTTCAAGGTCCTCCAAGAAAACAGCGCCGAGAGCGAACAACCTACACCAAAGCTCAGCTTGAAATTTTGGACGAGCTCTTCACTAAAACAAAATATCCTGACATCTTCATGAGAGAGGAAGTTGCCATGAAAATCAATCTTCCAGAGAGCCGAGTTCAGGTGAGAACAATTGTTTCTTTGAAATCTAAAGGAAGATAATTCTCAGTTGGCGCAGAGGCCCGGGCAAATCTTCTAAATGCAGACAATATGAACTGTGCTTATCACAGTTTCATCACCTGAGAACCTCATTTGGTTAATTTTTGTGTAGTTCTTGGACTTTTCGTTTGTACGCGGATGACAGAGGATTGAATACTGCATTCAGTGAGCGAACTAACAACATTTTTTTGGCAGGTTGATTGGTCAGTCGAAAGTATCTGTGTTTCCTAGAGCGCACTTAGAGGAAGTGATGAACTTACAACATAATTCCCCGCTGATGTATTTTGTAATCGAACGGGGATCGTCGCCGCCCAGCAATTGAAATTATCTTTCAAAATATTTCGAGCTATTCTCGGGGCATTCTTGTCATTGCATGGTCCACGGAAACAATTATCGTTTAATGAAGATGAAAGATATGTCCAAAATCGTCTTGATTTTGTTGCGTTTAAAAGGGGGCGTAACTGAAGCGATAGCGGATTATAGATACTTAATTACCCACAAATTACGCTGTTATCAGTGTTATTGTGTATTTAACTCCTTTGTTTACAAAGAACTGTTATCTTATAACAGAACGCCCGCGACGGCGACAGATATGGCGAACTTTGAACACGTGTTGAAAATGTGCACGAAATCTCTTCCAGCGCTTAACATCGGCGCGAGTTTTCAACGTGACATGGAACGAAGCAAATTAGTTCAGAATGATTCAATTATGTTCTTAATCTACTACTTGGCTTGAAAATGTGGAATGAAACGGGCTGGAACCGCAATAACCGCTAGCGTGAGCTGTCGCATTTTTTAAAATGTCTGTTTTTGAATTTCGTGCCCTTTTAAGTGTAGGGTAACAGTAATCACAATTACTACTCACGCGATGTCTTACCATCAAAACGCTTTTATTAAATATATTCCTTTCTATTTGTCATCTTATTTAATGCTTTTTCCTTCGGAAACCAATTCGCTCTAGAACTTCTAACGAAACAAAACTCTTAACTTAAGAGTTTTGAAATTGAGAAAAAGCTAAAGCGAATTTCTAAATCAAAGCCACTGAGGCCCTACTCGTTATAAAGCATGCATTGAGTTGTCAGACTCCAAGTTGAATTGTTTACATTTTTATTTAAATTGTCCTGCTTAGTTTTACAGTACATTAATTTGTGTTTTGAAACTCGACTTTCGTTCAGTCTGTTTTGAGACATATTTACTGCTTACCTTTGTAGTTTATCAGTTCTTCTTTGCATTTTTATCTTTACCTAAGATTTAAATTGTTTTTTCCTTTAATCGCCTAGGTGTGGTTTAAAAACAGAAGAGCGAAGTTTCGACAGCAAAACAAGCAACAGCAAGGGACTCAAAGCAAACCTAAGCCAGCAGTAGTCAAGAGAAAATCGCCCGCTCCAGCCGTACAACAAGCACAAGAGCCGACAGCTAAGTCTCCTGTCCAAGTCCCTCCCCAGCAATTCAGCAACTTTAGCTTCAATGGAACTTCTTGGCCGCCCAATAAACACAACATTCAAGAAATGGCAAACTTCCACAGACAAGCCAATTACCAGAAATTTATCAACAACGGTATAAATGGATTTTCGACAAATAACTTTAACACAACGGCTTCACAGCCTCACTTTCACCCCGGCCATGAACAGTATTTTTCCTACATGGCAAACAGTGGCCAGGTGGCAAACGATTTGTCGAGGAACAGACTTGTCGACTCGTCCGCCATGATGTGATACGTGTAATGAAGTTACCATTACACCTATAACTATAGAAAGCTATTATAGAGCTGAGGATAGGTCAAAGAAGTATTAACTGTATATACGAGATTCTTACAAAAAAGGATAATTTCTCTTTTCATGTATCGTAATGTTCTAGAAAAAAACAGATTCCACTTTTGCCCCCCAAAAATTTTCAAAAACAACCACACAGTGCTTCATAAGTATATAACAACAAAGGTAAGTGTTTTTGAAGTTAGCTTGTTTTTTTTGTCAAAAACCGTAACCTTCATCAATTATCGAACAGCTTTCTAGTAATCACAAAAAACTCATGTTTGCACTACAATACGCGCTAGTATTTCATGTAGTGAAAGGCAGTTTGAGATGACTGATTCCAGTATTTCATCATATAAAATCACTCGTCATGAATTAAACTGACTCTAGCAGGGATTGACAACATCATGAAGGGTCTATGACTCCTGTATCAGATTGGCATTTTATCTAGTAGCTGTACTGAAGACAATTTAAGAAATTAGCTCGTCCAGTGAATATACCTTCTACCTTATCACGATCAACGTCACGTACTGTAAATAGCTGGATTCATAACTGCTAAACGAATGTAAAGAGGCAAACTAGCGCTAGACTCCATGTATTACTGAGGATAGGTATTTGATATCATTTTAAGCTTCAAAAGCAAATAAAGGATTATGTTTTTATTACCGCGCACACACACTTTACTCAATGACCACGGTGTCAGTCGGGGAAGTAAAGCTGATTTAAGGTAGACATGTAGGCTCTACTTGAAAAAAAAAAACCGACAACGTAATCCATTACTTTCACGATCAAGAGTAACCGATAGACTACTTTCCTGCATGAATCACAGATTTCAATTTTTAGACAAGTTCTCGACAATGTCCAGGAATTCATGATTTGATCATGAGAAGCTAGCCGGAGGGAATTGAAAAAGGTCAATTAAGACTGACGATTCTTGATGGTAAAAAGTTTAAATTCCAAAAATGTTCTTATCTACCGTTAGTATTCCCAGAATGAACACCAAGTATGGTAAAGTGAGAACGTTTAATAAGAAAAAAAAAGTACCATTTTAAGGAGTGGTTGCCTTGGTTAAGTACAGAAAGCAGATCATATCAATAATATTAATAATAATAATAATAATAATAATAATAATAATAATAATGAAAGATTTCTCCAGGATAACCCTTCAGTACAAAGTACTGTTATCAGCGGGGTCCTTCTACTATAAACTAATAAAAACGAATTATAATAAAGAAATGCACTAAGATAAAAATAGTAAATAAATATTACATAACTAAAAGTAAATTATCAGTAAATAACGTAACCGGCATGCAGATAATTTAACTAGTCTCGACTTCACCAGCCCCTAATGAAGGCGTTGTCTGATCCTCTGCATTGCGTACCCGTCCCTTGTCACGCTAGGCAGAAGGAGGGGCGAGTTAGTAATGTTTAGCACGAGAAGCGTCCCCATTTATATTTTTCCACGATAAATTACTAATCGCATGATACCGTATGAGTAAGTTTAAGTATTGCTCTTAGACGTGCCACTATGTTTTATAATATCTGTTTGCTATAGACCCGCCGAGTTTCCATGCTATTGTAGTAAATGAAAGAAAGAAAGAATAAAAGAAAAAATAGAAAAGTGAATTGGAAGCGAGATAATGCTGCAAGAAAAATAAAGAAACGATGCAAAGTCAAGGGTCGAGCCATAGGTAGGCTGTTTAGTTACAACGTTCATGTGATATCGCTAGGCCCCAGGAAATTTCATTTGCAACTACTTGTTCTATGCTGTAGCTCTGTTTTTGATTGTCAAACATGAAAAGCTCACACCTACCCCAACCATTCCTTCAGCAAGCGTAATACATTAATTAATTAGCATCATACACAGACTTTTGGACAAATGGCACCTGAATCAAAATAACTGTGCATCCCTAGCCTCGTACTTATGTTTCCAGACAAAGAATTTTCACATGAATGTGAGTTTTACTGCTGTTATTTCAAATATCGACGTCATTTATACAAAGGGTGTATTTATCTTAAGGCCGGATTCTTACAATATTGTAGTTTCATTTAGTCCCTGCTGGGTGTGTTGCTTAAGGTAACGAGCGTTTTCTCTCACGTAACCAGCAGCCATGCAAATGTATTTGAACAAAGGAAAATGTTTACGTAAGAAAATAGTTCAACTCCCACAGGATTGCTTTGCTACCCCAGCATGGCCCCCGTTACATTTGGTACACCAGTATGGCTGGCGTGACGTCATGTGAAAACATTCTCTTTATGTCACAAATGTAAAATGTGTATCTCTGATACAAGTGGAATATGCATATTGAATTTTTATTTCTTTGTTGCTTTCCAAAATCGGACTTTGAATAAGCCATTTTCGAGTTACCTTGTGTCTCTGTTCCAAAAACGATGCCTTGGTGCAAAACCTTTCAAATGAAGTTGAGTTCATTTGCATGAAATTGAACCTGCAGGCGGGACACATTTATAAATGAATAGTTTCGCACGAAGACTCGTCTTGAGGCAAAATACAACCCGAAAATGGTCTGTTGATAAACTGCATATTCAATAAGGCGCAGGAAATAGGTTATTCATTTTAAATTAAAATTATGAATGAACAAACGTAACAAAGATTGGTAACTCTTGAGCAGTCTTGACTGGGGACACTAAATAATTACGCACAAGTTGAGTTTAGAGGTAAGTGAACAGAAGAAGTCGCAATGAACTCGGAGATTTTAAAATATGCCAAGACATTTTCGTACTTAAGTTTTTATTAGTTTAGCCAAACGACTCGCCGTCCGATATATCCGTTGTCTGGAATGAAAATATGAAGAGCCGACAAAACAGCTCTTGAACAAAGCTGAACACACTGAGTAGACCAAAAAGTCGCCAGAGTCAGGTTTCGGCGACTGGGTTATTAGAAATATTTAAGCCTGTTTGCCGGCAGGCTGAAATTGTAAAGATTTCACTCACGGTGACGGAAATGTTACAAATTTTGCAATACGTAGGAGGAAATAATTATGTAAATAAAGCAATATAGCAAGCTGCAATATCAAAATTATTGCACTGTAAAGCTTGCAATAATTGTTGTGTAGGGTGTGGATTGACTTCGATGTGAAAAATACATCACAAAATTTCTGTAATCTGTAATCACTACAGTATGCGACTACAAAATTATTGATACATTGTGCTCAAGAAGTGTACAGGCTGCAATATTATTGGTTCAGAGGGAAAACATTACTGGCATCGCGGCCGAGGAACTAGGAATGATATTATCTGTTAAATAGTGAATTAACAACAACAACAACAAACATCGTATTATGTTTTTTTTTCAACAAATATTTACAAATTACAAGCATGATCACAAAAGGGCGAATGTTGCTGAGTGACAATAATGAATTTTAAGACTTGTCGAAGGTCCTTGGTAATAAAGCGTCAAACTGAGCCGAAAGAAAACAGAACTGAGGGAAAGCAATAAAAGTATGGTTATTATGTGGCCGTACTTGCCAGGCACAGTTGTGTGACCTTTTTTGACGTCCTAAACCTTGCAATACTGTGCCCGCTCAGAAAGTTTTGGCGGGAAACACTTCCATTGTAATATGTCATGTGAATAGCCAATAATCAGAGGTCGCGCTGTTGATTTAAGAAAACCAGCTTTATAACAAATCACATTTTTTTTTTTCACTGTTGCAATGTGGGAGCTTAAATGATGAAAAACAATATTACAATGTGCACACACTGTATATCATTCATCGTTTTGAAGATAATGCAATATTAATACTGCATTTAAAAACTCACGGTTGTAGTGTACACGGCTATATTATAATGACAACTACTACAGTCAGTTTAGGGACTTTAATATCATTTTTGACGCGGTAGGCTTTTAGATAATAAGAAATCTTAATCGGCCACTCCCCTAGCCTATAGTTGGGGTTTTCAGGACCAACGGAAACAGTGAAACAACTATTCTAAATGAACATAACATGGTTAAGAATCTCAGCTACTGGGAGGCAGACTTGTGCTTATAGATCAATCTCGATATATTAAAATTCAGCCTAAAACAATAGACCTCAGTACGAGGCTCTGTAGAATAACCGTTTGTGGGGTTTATTCCAGGCCAGAGCCTCGTGCTGAGGTCTATTACGTTAGGCTGAATTTTAATATATCAAAATTAGTCTATTTACAAGCGTGGCCGAGGAACTGAACTTGAGACTACCAAGAAGAGCACCGGTTTAGTCGTCAGAACGGGACTTGAACCCCTGACCTAGGGATTTCAAGTCGGGTGCTATAACTATTCGGGCACTCTCTGCCTCCTTTCACTGTTGGCTTGCGAACAAGAATTCTTACCACAGACTAGATTACTGTTGAGAATTTCTCTATTGCCACAAAATAACTGCCCCCATAATACCATAATATTACACGCTTGTTTCCGCTAAAACAAAAACTCTAATTAAATAAAAAGGTAAATTCTGTGACGCAAATTACATAGCCCTGTTGAACGACCGATTCACGCTCAGTTCCACGTCAGCCATGAACAGTGCACTCATGTTACTGAGTGTATATTTCTGCCAGACTCATTTCAAAGGAGATTAGTCGTGGGTAATTTTCTCCTGCAAACTCCATTTTGCATCAGTGCGTCCTTTTTGGATAGATGGAAAACTCTGCACGGAAAAAAAGCTATCTGTGGTGAGTGACAGCGGTTTTCCAGTTATTTGTAAAAAAAAAAACAGAGAGAACTAAAAAATGCAAAATCACTACCACTTGTATGTCCTTCTGCAAACTTACTGTGCTACTAACTTCAATTCCATTGGGTACAAGAGAATTGCAAGTGACTGTGCTAAAGAGTTAAGCTTTCGTGTCATCCGCGGCTCTCTGATTTGCCCTCGTTTTGTTTGTTTTTTTGTTATATTTTGCTTTCTGAGAAAAAGATATACAATGCTGACCACATACAAGGACGTGACATAACAAAAGATTTCAAAGCAGATGTCAGACATAGTTTTCATAATGTGACTTAATTTTTCCGGCCCCATGTGTATACATCCGTGGGGCAGAAGTGTTCTCACTGTGTTGACAGACATCGTTCCTTCGAACATGCAATTACAAAGCCTAATAAAAATGTAACTTGAACTATTTTTTTAGAGTTTAATTATTCCGTTTGAAAACTATCAGGCGTTTAATTAAAGTTATTTCGAACTGTTGGTAAGAAGTCAAAAACTTGGATTATTTCCACTTTTTTTATTTCAGGACTTAATTAGTCACTTTTTAACACTCGGTTTTCTTACAAAGACACGTCAAAAAATAAACACTATTATGGTTTTTGTGGTTAACATTAGAAACATGATTATCTGAACAAAATCACGGAGCACAAAAATATACAGGAAATAAAAGTCCTCTCCTGCAAAGTTTTATGAAATATTGAAAACATAATAAAAGGCAGAAGATTATTGTTTATCTTTACATTTCAAACTTAAAGTTTCCCAGTGGTCCACATGCTGGGTAAATTGCTAAAAAGGGATTATAGAACTTAAACTGAATTATAGAAGGCTACGTTAATTTTGATTTCTAGTTGTATTTAATCTCATCGTGTAAGCAGCAATGAGATTTGTGTTATCGTTTTGTTTGTTATTATCAACTGCGAAAAAACAGCAAGATATTTGCGGTATTTAGTTCTTTTTTTCTTTTCCGGATTGAGGACTGGTGTAATTGCGGTTAAATAATTTAATTAACGGCTTGATATTTTTCCTTCCTGGGCTGATACCGTAATTTTTGCCATCAATGTTTTTTTTGCCCAATAAAGGCATTTGATACACTCCTCCGGCAGATATCTTTGAATTCGAGCATATAAGAGATCCAGTGTTTTTGTTTCACGGAGATAATTGTTCGATCAAACAGCAACACTCTCAGCCAGCAATTCGTCGTTGTGCAAATACACATCAAATCTAAAGTTTCTTGCTTGCTTGAAAATAACCTTTACCCGTAACCCCTAGCTTCCTCTTGCGTGATAACGACCTAGAGACAGAAAATCTGCTCCCTAGCATGAAGAGCAGGGGTTGACCACTGGTGCGCCAGCCATAAGATTGGAAGACCTTGTCTCGTTCAATCCTGGTTCCTGTGGATCCTATTTGTTTTTCCTCCCCCGCAAAACGCAGCACATTCAAAGCATTGAGTATGTTCTCAGACAATTCGCTTAGTTAACACTTTTTAGCTCTGGACAGAGAAACTGTTTTTAGAAATTAAAACAAATCTGTTGGAGTGTCACAGTGCAAACAGCTCATCAACACCTCCTTGTCTTTTAGGTTCATAGAGTTAGTGTTCGCAGAAAAATATTTTTCTGGAATCATCTGATAATTTGCTCTTTCTACGCTACTGGCACGTCTTTCGTCATTATTTTCAATATTTCAACGTAAACACAAGAGACAAAAACTAAATAAAATCACTTTCTTCACTATGAAACTGTCAGAACTGCTAAAAAATACGGACGTGACTATAAATATGACGTAAGGACTTCCATTTGTTAACAACTCATTAGGACGTTCCTGAGGGTCGTCTTAATTAGTGTTGTTTGCTTGTGGCTTTTCAAAGTTCCACAAAGTTTTGTGATTGTTCTAGAATTTCCAACAAAAGAATTCATGTTCGATTTAAAAGGGTGGCAAACCGCACGAGAAGAAACTCGTGATACTTGTGGAGAAGAAGATACATTCCAAGGTGATTTTCAAACACTGGCGGACAAGAACTGAAAGCTGGAGGGAGGTTATCTTTTATGGTACGTAAAATATAACTATTTTGACTTTAATCTGAGTTTTGCTGTTTCTGTAAAAAGAAAATAAGCAAAATGTTTAAGTTGCATTGGTCTTTACCTTTGTGCTGGGATGAATACTAGATCAATTAAAATCAAGCAAAGTAGTTGTCATCGATTTTAATGTTCGATTGAGTATGTTTATTATAAGTTAAACTGACCTTTGATATAGAATTGCACAAAGCCAAAAACTTGCTACCTTTCAACCTATTAATTATGATTTAAAACTTGAGTTGTTATTGTGCTATTTATTGTATTATTGCACAAGCATTGCTTTAATAGTGACGGCAGCGTAACCCAAGGCGAGGTTGCAGGAGATTTTCGTTGCATAGTTGAGATAGTTGAGAGCTGGCATAATTCATTGCATTGAAATATCAATTATGGACCATGGCCGTGACATGTTGATTAGGAGAGCAATGTTACAGAATATTCCGGAAAAGTTTGATGAAACTCAGAGGAGGATTCTTGTACGAAATGTGGCTTTTTCAGTTGGTAATCACTGAAATCAGCTATCAAATTTTCGCATTTTAAAATCATTCTAGAGTAAAACATCTTTACTTTCCATCCCTGCAAGCCTTGCTCGTTTCCACTCTCTTTCCAGCGGCCCTCTCATTTCTCATACGTAAGAACGTGTAACTGTCAATCAAGAGGTTTACAGAAAGCATAGTGATGCTGCTTTTTTGCGTGATAATCATTCATCAGGAGAAACCCATGTATCAAGGTGATTAGCCGCAACTTCAACGATAATGACATGACCTTTTAAGATGGCCGAGACAAAAATGGAATGTTGGGTTTGTTATCGATAGCGCTTTCGTGATTTCTCGCAAGACAAACCTCGCCACAAGATCGTGCACGTGTGAAGGGCTTCCCTTCCAGGTCAAAGTTTACGATAACACTTTTCTTGGTTTGCACGCTAGGTTCTGAGAGACAAAAGAAACGAGGAATGATGGACACTCGCCTACCATCTTGTGCAATGAGTAACTTAAGCTTCGAGGCTCCCAACACAGAGTTTTTGTATCCGGACATGGTCCCGATGTACGGTAAGGCTTTCGATTCAGCTTAATTGGCAGGGGTGGTCCACTTACCATGCATGTCTGGATGTCGTTTGTAACCATTTAATATCTTTGATATTTCTCAACCGGGATAATCTTTCCTCGGTAATGCCTAAAGCGCTAAGTGGGTTTGGGATTAGCCAATTTTTCTCAGTTCCTGCCAGGAGGCATGTCTATTAATATTTAGACTGTGACTGACTAATAAATGTAGCTGCAAACATGTCTGGAAACATAATAGCAACACGTTATTCGGTTTCCCAATATTCATTTGTCTATTTTAATGTACAATGCATTAAAAGGCCATAATTTCTCTCAGTTAATCTGAGTTCCCGTCTTTGCACTGCTTGGGGGACCTAAAATATCTATGTTTGACTGAAGGGTTGACATTATTTAGTCTAATTGACTTCCTTTCCTTCCCCCCGGTCCGGGCAGTTTATACGAGGTGATAAAGCACGGTGCCAAAACCTGTTATGATTCTGTTGCTACCGTTGGCCTGATGTAGTATTAATTTTTCTGGTGAGTGAAGTTCTTGCTTAGACGTAAGCACAGATGTTACCATTCAGAAGTTTATAAAAGCTTCTAATCCCCGCCTGGCGGGTAGATACGACTTTTTTAAAATTTGTTATCATCTTGAACTTGCAAAATATGTCACGGAATATCGTTATTTAAAGACTGGCTTAATTCGTGTCGGCTTAGCATTATCCTACCAGCTAAGCCACAAATAGTGGTATAATCCCTCATCAAAGGCTGGGGCAAGGTCTATGAAACTGTTCAAATTCACATCGTGGTATCAACCGCTCATTAACGTATTGCCTGGGAAGGAAGAAGGAACCTATTGGTACACATTCCTGATAGTCATGGAGTTCTGTTGGCCAGGATATTCTCCTCCTTGTGTAGGCTGTTCCCATTGTTTAATGTCAAGGTTTCTTGAAGGTAAATTACAGCTTTCAAACTTAAGATTCTACATGAGTTTTTATTCTTTTTAACCACACATTCACATTATTCCTTGGGGGGGGCAAAATTGTTTAAACCTCATTGATCGAAAACGCAGGTCCTTTCATCCAAACTTATTAAAGAAGAAAGAAAGAAAGAAAGGTAACTGCCAGTTCAGCATCGTATTGTTCACCACAAGCGTGAGTTGTCTTCGATTGATCCAGACGAAAGATCTAAACAGATATGAATTTCCGCCCTCGAGAAATAAAGATCATGACACGGAAAAATTACTAAAGCGGAAACCACAGTTCTTGCCCATTCTTTTTGTTATTTTATCAGTGAAAAGAACTGAATTTAATAAAAAGGAAACTTCTGCCAGGTCGACTAGAGCTCAGCCAATTTACGTTTTAATTTGTTCATGATTCTTAAGAATAAAAATGACAATACGTGATGGTAGATTTTAGAATGTACTGTCTATAAATTTGTCCCAAATATGAAAAACAAGATCTGCTCGACTGATAGCAACTGGTTGAGTTTTTTTTCTAAAAATTTTAAAATGCTATCTTTTTCATTGATATCTAGTTATGCTATAACTTTTCCTTCAAAGGGCCTCCAAGAAAGCAGCGTCGAGAACGAACCACATTTACTAAATCTCAGCTTGAAATACTGGACGAGCTCTTCGCCAAAACAAAATATCCAGACATCTTCATGAGGGAAGAAGTGGCCATGAAAATAAACCTTCCTGAAAGCAGAGTACAGGTAAATATCACTTAATATCTACCTAATGTACGTTACGTAATCATAGTTAATAACAGCTGATAGCTCTTGATTTTTCGCAAGGGATTTCGCCAGGCGGCAAGACTGGTGAACAGTACAGCTGAGATAAAATGTGGAAAGCGGACTGTGTGTGAGTCTGTGTGAAAAAAAAAAACGTTTCCAACCAACACTAGGCAGAAGTTTGAATCACTTTTCTCCCAAGCTGAAAAATTTAGTTTTCCCTACTGGATTACACTGTTATTTTATGATCGTACTGAGATACATCAAGACAACAAGGTTTATTTGAAGATTGATGTCATATACAGTCAGCTCATGTCTGCTTTTATTGACGAAAAAAATCGAGATAAAAAAATGGGTGTGAAATGGCAGAACCTACTTTCTTGTTTCTTCCACTTCATCAAGATTCTTAAAAAAAAAACTGTCTGGATAACATATTCCTTAAATCGTGAAGTCTGTTACCCAGATTTTTATTTTTGAAGGGTCTTGTACAAATTTGTTGTAGAAGAACAAAATGAAGGCCATTCCCATTTTCCACCGACCAATGGAGTCAGTTTTTGGGTAAAGGACAAAAAGAAATGTTATTTATTCATTGTCCGGGTTTTCCCAAGTTTCGAGAGAATACGCATCACGTACATCTTCAAGTAACTCTGACATCTAAATCTGCCCCGGAAAAGCAACATCGATTCCGAACACCTTCTAAAACTCTTTATTTTTTAAGAGTTCAAAAAGCCAAAAAGCTTCTAGTGGCTTCGATGCAATATGCCGGCAGTCTCCATACCTCTTTTATCCGCCTTTATTTTATTTTATATATTATCCGACCGATCGACTCATCTTTACCAAGAGTGGGAGCGAAATATGTTTCAAAATTGGCATAATTCATAAACTATTATAATTCATGTCCTTAAACGGTAGTTTATCCCTTACTAGGAGTTATTTTTGGCTTGGCTTAATGTCTGTTATCGACCATTTACAGTAAGTTTTAAAATAGCCGCTGGTTATTTTGGAAAAAATTTGAAAATCGACTGGCATGGCCGAGTATCTCTTTACGGAGGACGGCCGTACGGCGGTCACATTTTGACAACATCCAGCGTAGATATTGAAAAGTTAAAAGTATAAGACAGGGTAAACATGGAAAGGTTAAAATTAATGACTGCTCTATTAGACTGAATGCGTAATAAACCATAGCAAAATCTACCGAACTTAAATAGTACGCACAAATACGCCTTTCCTCGTCCCCTCCCCCTACCGAGGGGATCCCCTGTAACATGTCTCACAGCTAGGACCCATTCTCGCGTGAGAAGTTGACACATCCGACCGCAAATCTCCGTGACCTGTGTGTACCTTGTTGAACAAAAACAAACCAGATTAGTGCGATTGGCAATGTTTAAGCGTCCAATTAATTACTCGTAAATTTACCAAAGCTTAACCCCTGGCAAGTCAATTATTATTTCCGTTCTGAGCAACAATGTAATCTCATCAATGAAACGTCAGTGTCAATTTCATCATCCCTTTTGAGTAATGCTCACGATTTGCACGAAACTTGTTTTCCTTGAAAAAAAAATTCAAAATTCATTCGTTGTGAATCGCATCACGATAGCTAGTACACTAGCCATGATAATTAATTTGGACAATTTGGCATCTGCAATGCAAGGGATTAAGAAATAATGTTACGTATGGTAATTTGGTTAGCGTGATCATTTATGTTTGTCAGTTTGCCATTTGATAAGTGAATGACGTTTGTGACGAGAAATGTACGCACGCAATGTATATTCTGGCATTAACGTTAAATCTAGTATCTGCGTTTTTTCTTTCTTCTTTGTCCGAGTCTGTGTTTTATTTAATATTTGAAAAAAAGGTCTCGTCAAACAAAATTTACTAAATGGTCTGAAAACAGAAGAAGAGTAGAACGTTTTATCTGGTGAAAAATCGAGATACAAGACATATAAGAGGGATCATTATTTATTGCGCTCACACTCACCCAGATTAATGCCTCGTCTCACAGGTTTGGTTCAAAAACAAACGAGCAAAGTGCCGGCAGCTAGACAAACAGACAGGATCGCAAAGCAAGACATACCCGGCGAAGAGAAAAAGCTCCTCGCCGCCCATACAACATCCGGTGAAGCCAGCAAAGAGAAACATGCAGATATGTACGACAAAGCCAGTCAGCAAGTTCAATTATAACACGACGGCTTCGTGGCCACAGCAAAACACAAATATCCTGGAACAGAATATGCAAGCACTGGTAGATATCCAGAGAAACACAGGATATCAACCCTCAAGTGCAGCTAATAGCACCATGATCCACACGCAAGATTTCCCTTATGCCAAAAATATACCAATAAATAACTGGATGTCAATCAATCATAGCGTACAACCAAGTTATTTCACACCCTCCTTGATACGATAAGCGGTAAATAACCTAAATACCACGGTGTAATAAGAGATATTTAAATAAAAATATATGTGTTTATATAAACAGTACGACTTTAAATTTCGATTAGTTCTTTTTTACTTAACATAAATTTAGTGGCCGAGAACCACACGAAAAAACATAGTATCTACAGGTAGAAGGCATTGTTTTTTTTTCTGATCCAGTCTTATGCTATTGTGTATGTTGACGTTAGTGTTTTTGTTTTTTAATTAAAATTAGACTCCAAACCAGCCTCTGCTTCACACCCAGCCACTGTCATTGTGTTGTTCTCTTCTCAGCATTAAGGTTGTGTTAATTAGTGCTTGTGACTTATATTGTCTAATTATCAGGAGAGTAGCTTGTATTTGTATGAGCTTGATAATATACCTTCCTGTAAAAACTGCAAGGAGAAGGGAAATCAACAGCGCAAAATTTCGCCTTGCGACAGTATTACAGTCACAAGGTACTGCGATACAGGAAACATACCCAAGATTAATTTTTAAAACTATAACACGCCATGAGAATACAGTGTACTTTTTACACGCGCAAACAATTTAACAAAAAGAAAACTATTACTTGTGAGAACTAACAAGAAATAAAATTACAGTTAAACCAAAACGAGAGGTAATGTGGAGAGTTCTTCATAGCAGATCATTGCAGGGAGTAGCAGCAGCATGTCTCGGCGACTAGGTTGTACTGGCAGATAGTGTCAAGTCGTTGTTTAGAATCAACTCCTCTCTTGTATTGCTTCAGAAACTGACGGAAACGTTTGACTAGCCGGCCAGGGAGTCAATAAACTGATCATTATAGAAAATATTGTTTTTAATTTTACGCTAAGTAAATTTATCCTTTCCCGATAGGCGAAAATGTAATGTCTCTGCGATCTCCTTTTAAATTCAATTCCCGCACCAAAACAGGATTTTTTTCCAATCTTAGCCTCTAAAGTAGAATACTTATGGTTGCCCGGCGCTTTTGGCATGCCATTCTTCGTTTTTCACTCTTCAGTTTCCTGGGCATTTTCTGTCCTTGTTCTCTAAAATTGCCTCCTTACCTTTCTTCTTTTGAAACGGAAACATTTTGATTGTTAAACCTTGATGAAAGATAAACGAATAAGCAGGACATCATTTGCTCATCCGGTACTTGATCTTCTCACGTGAATACAGTGCAAAGACGTCAAAACGTCTACAAAAGACGTACATTGTACTACGGGGTGAATGTGGGTCACTCTATCTTTAGCTTGTTGTCGACTTCTCTTTTGTTTAGCCTCAGGCATCACAGCTTGCTTCAAAATCATGGGAAGAAGAAAAAATATCATGATTTTATTTGAAACACATGTTGTATCGTTTCTTGAAAGCAGCGTTAAAAAATAGGTGATGAACTTACTACATTTTGCCTCAGGGCGGCGCAAAGTACGGGGATATTGAATGATGGAGTTTAAAAAGTACCACAGGAGAAGTGGAAAGCTTTCCTAATCCACACTATCTCTCGTGAATATTTTATGACCTTTTAAATGTAAAGCCAGTGCTACGAGGGAGTTTTTATAGCTGAAATTTCCGCAAGTTCCTGTTCTGATGAATGCCGACATCTGTATTAGACATGAAATACCGTGGGATTAATTATAATAACAAATTTGGCGAAATATGAGTGTGCTTATTCAAACAAGTCATAATGATAATGAAAAATTATAGTGAATATCAGCAATGATTAACTCGTACAAATTGTTTCAAAGTCCAAGCGTAAACATTTGTTACGTGAGAGATTGCAGGTTCTCGTTCGTTGCAATTTCCGTGTGAGACGCGAATGCGGATAGAAACTTAACCAATGAAGCACGTACATATCGTAAGCTTTATACTTTAAATTCGTTTGTGTTCAAACTTTGCCATAAGCTGTTCGTTAAGGTTACAGTAATTAGAAGTAAACAATTTCTGTATTGTCTTAAATAATTTTGAAATGTTTAACGATTGTTTTGAATAATAGAGGTTCGTATGTTTTTCTTCCGTTGCCTAGAGACAAGGGCAGGGACAGGAAAAAACATGAACTTAAAGTGTCTCTCTTTTGTAAATTCCTCTTTCAGCGTCCCTTATCAATAAAGAAGAGCATTGTATAAAGTTAAAAGCATTACCTTTATCTCGTAACTAGATAATAGCTAGCGGTAAAAATGTTGTTCAGATATTGCGCACTTCCTTGATTTTGCAGACATGTCCAAGACAGCTATTGAATAAAATCTATGCAGTTAATTAATGACACAGACAACCAACAAATAAAGCGACAATCTCTTGGCTAGGAGATCGAAAATAATCAGATTCTGTGATTACATTGCCTATCCTGGCAAGCAGTGGGCCAGACTGTTTGTAGCCAAGAAACGAAGTGAATCCTTGTTCTAAGATCAAACCAATTAACATCGATCATATATGTCACCTCATTTGAGGCTTGATCAAAAAGCGCACGAACAAGCCGAATAGATTAATGTAACATGAGACAAGCAAGCAAAGCACGTGTTTTAAACATTGAAACATTTTTTTCGTTTTTTTTTTTTTTGCTGAAAACGAAAGTTAAAACAGTAGACAGTTTCGCTTGTCTCAGCGAGTGCAAGATACCAAAACGGAGGGGGATTATTAAGTTTAGCTTCAGAGAGAAGGAATTGCGCTCAATCTAAAGACAATTCCCAGTTAAAAAAACGACAAAGAGATTAGCGTTGTACAGTTTCTTGGCATACGTAACATTTTTTCTAGGAATAAAAAAAAACGCTGCCAGTCGACAACACAAGGTTACCCTAATGTCAAATATAGTCAAGGGCAAACTTGGCCTGGGGCAAAACGGCACAATTTTTAAACGCGCTCTAGTTTTTGTAATACTCTAGACCCATGTTCGCGATCGTGAAAGCACTTTAAACAGCTCTGTAAGTTTTAACACTCCTCAAACTTGCAAACCGCTTAGTCATCTACTCGTATGGACATATGTCTAACGGTTTCCTGAAAAGTCTCCGGTCTGGGCAGAGGTGGGAGGCCTGTGGCATTTCAAAGTTCCTCTTCCTGTTCTTGAGTTACATGAGGTCATGCCCATGCGTGTTCGTTGAAAGGAATATTTGTAAAGCCAAATTAGGAATCTCGTATTTATATCGAGAGACGGTTAGATCAGAAAACTGCTAGACGAGGAAATACCGAGGCGGCTAAGTCATTGTTCAATATTGGTAAGAAACTTGGTTCGTGAAAGGATAAACAGTGTACTTCAGGATTAAACACGTAGGTGAGGCAATTGTTTATACATGAGAAAGTGAGATGCAATATTAGTTTCAATTGTAGACAAAATATTTGTTCCGAAAGCTCTCATTTTCCGTCACAAGGTCGC
>OMLO01000008.1_pt1 | contig 66129 bp, 34 predicted proteins | sample 1674811 | NCBI WGS metagenome assembly OMLO01 (sample SAMN06265003, study PRJEB25207) | coral metagenome | isolation source: Coral host | place: Mexico:La Bocana,Puerto Morelos, Mexico | collected 2008-11-13
TTTTGCTGATCAGATCCACCAGGATCCGGTTCCTTTGCTTTGTCCGTTGGCCCTTCCTCAAGTTTAAAGTCTTCATTAACTTAACACGCAGGTCCGCACAGCGTGTATGTGTCTTATTGTATTGCGGGATTAAAGCCTGATTTTAAGAAAGGAATTTATTTTTGCAACAAAGCCAAAATATTTTCATCTTTTCTGCTAATACTGATGCATGTATTTCATCATGCAAAATAGTCGTTGCCTCAAAGAGGCCTTTGATCTTTATTTTACGTCACTGGTGAGTGCTGCAGGTTCTTACACCGAGAATGAGCCAAAAAAGGACTCGTTAATTTTTTTTTCCTTTCCCCGTTCTGCGGGAAAAAAGCGCCTGATCAGGATCGCAGGTTATATTTCACTGTACTCTTGCACTTGTAGGCCTCTTTTGGAGGTACAGAAATTGAAAAAAACTGTTGTTGTGATTACTTATTGGTACTTGGTGTATGGGGGTGGGGTATCTAGGCGCTCATTGACAGCTGGCGGAAATGCGTCTATCATAAGATTAACATAAGTTTTGCTCGGTTTTTTGTCACCTACGTGACTGGCGGTGCACCCTGGCAGACGTCAAACTTCAGGATAACATAATACTTCAAGAGGACTTAAATTTGCTGTTAAATTCTTAAGCAAAGAAGAGAGGAACTCGCTTGACACAGACGGCAACTCAACTTATTCTAGTTATACAGGATCAAATAATCAAAGTACGTGGACGGAAAATATTTTCTTTTGCCACCACACAAACGTCGCCCGTGAGCAGAGCCCGTGAGATTACTCGCCGAGCGCATCTGGAAACGATCCAAGCTTTCAGTTGATTACTATTGTTTGGATTGAGGAGCTGATTACTATTGTTTAGAGTGACCAGCAACAATAACTGAAAGGTACGCACGATATGGAAAACACTCTCATATTCCCTGGGAGTCCATGTCTCAACTCGACGGCACCAACGCTCCTTCCATTCATAACAGGCGGAGTTTCAGCCTTCCTTTGTCTTATTACCGTGCCGGGAAACCTTATCGTGGTTATGGCCGTTTTCATCGATCCAAACAAAGATCTACGTTCTCCTTTCATGTACTTAGTGGCTAATCTTGCTGTGGCAGATTTGTTAGTGGGCCTTGTAACGGAACCCGTCTCGGCTGTTTATCACATCAAGAACGCTTTAGGAATAATCGACTATGAGATACTCGCTACTGCTGTTCATATGCCGTTCTTTATCTCGTGTACGGCTTCCGTTCTAAGTCTGGCCGCCCTGACGGTTGATCGTTATATCGCCATAACTTCACCAATTCGATACAGAACCACATTGAGTCCCATGCGGGCTATTATCGCGTGTATCGTCGTTTGGGCACTTTCGCTAAGCTTTCCTTTCGCTTATCTTTACCTTGGTTTCTTTCAGTTCGCGTTCTTATTTGCCAACACCGCTGTCGTGTTGACTTTTTTAATTTTGCTGTTTGCCTACGTACGGATTTACAAGATATTTCGTCGTCAAGTTAAAGAATGGGACAGGTTACATGATGGCAAGGAGGACAGTCCTGTCAAGAAACTCAAAGTGCGTTGGGAGCAGAAGATTACTAAAACCCTACTTATAATGTTGATGCTGTTTATTTTGTGTTATCTGCCGGCGTGTGCCCTGATATATGTCATAAACTTATGTAATACATGTAACTGTCACCTCGTGTTATGGTCACGCGACGTTCAGTTTCTGCTCATTTTAGCGAATAGTTCCATGAATCCGTTCGTTTATTCGTGGCGTTTAAACAACTGTAGAAGAGCTTTTCTTTGGATTGTAACGTGTGGGAGGAAGGGAAAAGTTGTCAGGGACTGTTCTTTTCAAATGCGATCAATCAGACGAGCTTCCACTCCAAATCCATAGCTCTCTTAACCAGATGTTTTAAGTGACCGGGATAGAAGACTTTTACTGTAAAGCAAACGAATGGTGGTGACGCTACAGCGAAGTTGATAAAATTAACTTAAAGGGGCTTGATCACGACGCGCACATGCGCATTCTGGATCGAAAATTATCTCGAAAGGTTTCTCATACTTTCCAGTAGTTATATTTTAATGATCAATACTACTAAACCACTCTTTATCACATTGGTCATCTTTATGGCCTCTTCCGTGATCTGTTACGTGCTTAATTTTTGTTCCAATTGTTCCTTAAGTTCAAATTTGAGCTTTTGTTGCCCCTATTTGTTTGTTACCGATAAAGATACAACTATTTGCAAAGTTTCTTAATATTCTGTTGGGGAGTTTCAGAGCCATGATTTATTTTCAAGACAATTTAAGGTGGCTTTGAACCCCTCCTTAGAAAACCATTATAATTTTTATTATCATATGACAATGAGTGGACCGGTAGTATTGACCTATTACTGTATTATTAAGGTCTATTAGCTAGAAACTGTTGTCAGCTAACTTAAGCAAGCATTGGGATTATCCTTCTTAAACGTTCTTTATTTATTTAGCTGAGTTATTGCAGTCTTTATATTAGCACTTACTCTAACACCTTAAATTAACTCAGGGTTATTGTAATTTTTAACATGATTTTGGACTCGGGAGATTGCGCAAACACTCCCCGTGTTATTGACATTAAAAAAATTTCATACACTTTCCATGCATTGTCCAAAGCATTCGCACTTAAAATGTCGTAATAAAGCTTCACGGAGACAGTGGGTACCCGCTATAACTAATATATAGAAAGCTCTGATGCAATTTTTATCCTCAAAGTTGGCTAAAAATTTTTGGCGAAAGTAGTTTTTTTGTGGTTGGTCTTCACATAGAGTTACATAAGCCGTTTGCGGACAATATCCATCTAGCCTGCGAACACAGACGGAGCCGGAAATCTGCCTGTGTTCGCAGCCATCGCTCATACATTCAATGAATATATAACGAAACTGAAAGACAAAAATAGTTTCTTGTTACAATATACTAGAACAATGTGAAGTGTAACGCGAGCGCACAAAGAATTTAGAATTTTAGACTTCAGTGTCATTCCGCTGAACTGAAACAAAAACCGGAAATCCATCTGTGTTGGCAGGCAAATAGAGCATAAGAAGCCCCAACAATGCCACTAAACATTGATGAAACTCTCACTTGGGTGAGAGAATTGCGCGGTCGTTGCCGGTAATTAAAAGACTAATAACAACAAAATAATCCCTTTTTCTCGGTTTATTGACATATATTTACGTATTTCATCGTGGAGCAATTTTGAGCAATAGGGGTTTACCTCAGTGTAAGAACCTGTGAAGTTTTTCTTTGTTTTGTAGCTATTGTTAGGGTAGGAAAGGAAAGCTACAGCTATCTCAAGCAAAGTCGGGCAAAGATAAATGTGATAAATATGACAACTATGATACGAAGTAATCACACCGTTATTTAATCCAAAATCAACCATTGCTTAGCGAAATATTCAAAGATCCCCTATCGTACCATACAAAAGGGGCAGATTATTGAGACTCGTTCGAGCAAAACATTCAAAGCGGCTATTCAACGTGCATAAGAGTTGTGTGGGCCTGTCACCCATTGTTGTCACTACGCGTTAATTTCAATCTTTTATTTACCTATTCGTTACTGTTCCGAGTTAGAGCTCCTAAAAACATTGTACGATTTAGCCATGAAAATGCAATTATGCATCGCGTTTTTTCATAGTTAATCGAGGGGACGATTAACTATGGTTTTTTAAAGAACATCGACTGATTGTAAACAACGTTAATTCTCCATAATGCTAGGTGCATTGATTTGCTTTACTTGCACTTATGTCCCGATATCAAAAAACACTATTCAATGAGAATATAACGGAATTAAAGATTACTTGTTAACTTCCATATTATAGACGCCTCGTTTTCCACACTCCGCATTGATGTAACCAAAACAGGAATGGGGAATGGGAGATGGAAATGGGAAATGTTCTAGCATGGCTAGCGGCATTGCTCGTGGGCGCGTACAGGTCCGCGCAACATGGCGGCCATAACCGAAACGAGGGTAAATTAGTTCTGTGGCTCGGCGCCATCAAGTTGATAAGTTTTTTTCCAAGAACGAACGTGAAAAAGAAGAGTGGAGATCAAGAAGTAACTGGGACAGAAGTATTCAGGAAGATCGCGAAAGAAAGCGGGTGAGGCTTAAAGAAATGTGGAGAAAATGGTACTGAACAATGACAAAGACAAAGACAAAGAACCTTTATTGAATGAATTGAATGCCATGAAGTAGAGCGAGTCAAGCAGAAAGGAGATGAAACAGCGAGTGATGCGGTGAAGCAGAGAGACAGGAACTAGAGAAAGAAGGAGAAATACCCGAAAAATTGACTCAGAGGACTATAGAACTTCCCAATTTAATTCCTGTGACGAAATTAATGTACAACCTTAACCGTGCAAGGACAGTCACATAATCCATCAGGTGATTCACAAGAGAAATCAAACCTGGCAAAACAGTTAACACAGCAGAAAAAGTGGTTGATTCGTTGGGCTATCGAAAAGATTAGTTCAGTCTTCAGAACTTTTGCTACCAGGAAGATTTACACTGGCTGAAGTGAATTGCTAACTTGCAGTAAGTGACTTTTGTTGTGGCGTTTACTATGAAAATCATCAATTGCAAGTTCCCTCGGCGAGATACATGCAAGCCTATCTGCATCATTCATTTCAAAATCTTTCTCAATTACTCGAAAGCCGGCCTTTGCCCACTTTGGCAAACACGAAAAAAAGCCATTTGACATAATCCGTTGTCTATACAAAATGAAGCAATCTCATTGGTGTCTATGCATAACAAGGAATTGTGATTGGTCCAAAAAATCACACCACTGTCAAACTTGATTCAAATGGCTTCTCGTGGAATGAACTGTGAAATCTACAAATGTTAAAGAAAATACTGGAAAAATCAACTTGGTTTTTGTCATCAGAGCAGCCTTGTGGGCCAAAGAGCTTGAATGTTTCCTTGAATATTGCTGGAGTTGAAAGAATACACTCGGAAAACACGTGGTTGCAGTCAACACTGGACGCCATTTGATTTCAGTTTTGAATGAAAGGAGGGTTACTGACAGTGGAAATTTGTGTCCTCTGTGGTTAGTGATTCTCAAATTGGTTTGACATGGTATCGGAGACACATAATGACTGAAATACAGTTGGCCACGGGCTGTGGTGAACTATACTTCTCGCTGTTGTGCACTGAAATGGACTGGAACATTCGCATCGGAAAATAAGGTTGTGTGTTTATTTTAACTGAATTTAAAAAGTGATGATTTTATGTTTCATTCCTGACATCAATCTGTGTCAACAACTATTTTAAGATTGAGAAAAGTTGAATTTTTTAAATAAATTAATGTAACAAACACTTGTTTATTAGATTTGAGGCATATCAAATTTGAGGCATAGCAAATTCGAGGCATAGCAAGATCAAGTTTGAGTTTGGTTTAGTCTTGCCCAACTGCCGACTGAGACTGCTTGAGTATTTTTTCCGAGTCATTCTCTAAAAAAAGAAATGGCCTTTTCTTAATTTTTCCTGCTTCTCATATCTATTCAATGCCTTGACAAGACTTTTTTGTACTTTATCTTCAGCCAGTCACATAAAATATTATCTTATTTCTCAAAACTGTTGCCATTTTAAAATGTAGAAGGAAAAACTTTGTGGTGATGACGTCAATCGTGTGTCTGTCCTCTAATAGATCATAGGTGAGAACCAATCAAAATGCGAGAATAACTTGGTTTATTCTATAAATGCTTATAGGAAAGCACGCATTCTGATTGGCTGATACGCTAGATCCATTTGCCTATGGGTTGCACGCTCATGTCAATTTGTTTATTTGTACTTTTGCTTGGTTGAACAAAAGCTCATAGACGTGGGACCAAAAACAACAACAAACTGGTCTGTATCACCCTTACAAGGTTAGTAATGCATAGCGGGTATTTTAGAGAGAATTTTGCAGCAATTTGGTGACAACAAAATTCAGCACAAGCTATAATTTTAAACTTTTCTGGCGTCGAAAGCCACTTGAATGCTTTCGGCGAGCAAGACATGTACATGAGAGTTTTAACAAATTTCTATTTTTATACAAAGCTTTACATACATGTACGAAATTCTTCTGTTCCAAAAATGTTGATGATGGCATCTCCATGCAAAGCTCTATAAATTTGGTTGAAAAACTTTTCCGAATAACGCACCAATGGATAACCACACAGAAAGGTTGTTTAAATATTAATCATCTTTTATATCCCAGCTTAATTTATTGAATGGCTACGAGTTTTATTTTTGATGGTTGTGACACTGCAAACCAGCCTTTTTATCTACAGTAGGGAGAAGTGGAATATCCGTCAACAGAATGCAATTACGCAATTATCACAGTATACCGTTAGAGGTGAAAAGCGGTGAAAATGTTTGTGACATTAATCCTTGTTTTGGTGAGGTTAAGAGTCAAAGAGAAAAATAAACTTTTATTGACAGAAAAAGTTATGGTATAGTTTACAATTAAAACCTTTATTGTTTTGATGGATTCACATCATTTTGTCATTATACTGACGCTGTCTCTGAATACCAAAATAGTAAATTATTTAGTTTTGATCCGGCAAAACCATTAAAACATGCACAAAATATAATAATAATAATAATAATAATGATAATTTTAATAATAATAACAATAAATGCTTTATTACAGTATATCCATGAAATGACTCTTCACCCATTATAAACTAACTATGCTAATCTACGCAAAAACTAATGATAATGATAATTATGTACTATAAATAATTATTATACAAAGCATTTCAAATTTAGACCGAGGCAAATTACGATAGACGAGATTTCAAAAAAGTAAAGGCCTATCTATGCTCAATTATAGGAATTGATAGTTACCTTAATATCTTTGGGACAGAATTCTACATGGTAAATTAGGTTTTTGTCAGATTCCCATGCCGTGACACGCCTCAGTTATGGGTAGACTATTCTGTTAATGTTGTATGAAAAAGAGAAATGTGAAAAAATTTCATATGGTAATGTGAATGCTAAGAAATTCTTACCTTGTGTAAGTTGAACCAGAAAACAAAGGATATTACCAATAATTTTAATTTAATTCCGGTGAACTTTGACAGGGTTCTCCGGAAACTACAGTGCAGTGCCATTTTTAATGCTGTCATATCTATGGATTTCAATTTCATTCGCTATTTTAATTGTATGAAATTTTTATCAGAACAAAGTGGAGAGCTTCTATGCCCGTTCAATAGAAGTTAGGTTGAGCAACCACAGGTAACTTTGTTCAAGGTATCATCGCTATATAAGCTGGCTTTTGCTTTATAAACTTTTCAATTAGGGTCATTTGTGGGCACAACCAGTTGCTGTAGTGGCATTTAATTTGTCAGTGTCTGTTTTCTGCAGCAGAGATTTCACTAGGAGTAGACAGTATGACAGGCCAGACAAACGTTGTCTGTTGACAAAAGGAGATTGGAGTCTGTCAGACTTTTGGTCAAACATTTTTCCATCTGCCATCTGCCACCATCCAGTCCTCAGTTTACAGTGACCCTGCAATTTATTCAGTTTGGTGAAATGCTTGGTTGATTTCAAGTTAATTCAGTTGACTAATGGTAAAGCTACATGTACTGCCGATAAAATGACTGCAAAGCCATTGGCAAAAATAATATTGAAATCTTGATGCTTCAACGTGAAATATAATTATTAAACACGGCAAGTCTTTAACCATCAGACGTTTCCAAGCTTGTAAATGCATTTCGTGGCTTTACCTTGAATGATAAGCTTAAAAAACAATTTTGTTTACACTGTTGATACTCAGATGTAGTGATATGCATGTTGTCACGGTATTTATAATTATGTCTTGTTTTTGTCCAGTTAATTCGGTTTGGTAAAATGCTTACCGGTATGTTGAGTAGACAATTATGCATGCAAACCCTGTTTGCAAATAAAGCTCTACTTTGATTTTGTTTTGCTATTTGATTTTATTAACTAATGCCACTGCTTTTGGTCAATGGCACATGGCCTTTATTTTCCTAATGGGATGATTTTTTTTTTTTGCTTTATAATTGCATCTGTGCAAATTTTGAATGTTACCAGTTATCTTGGATAATCTGAACTTGTAGATGGCTCATGCACTACTTTTGACTTAATTGTTATGATTCAACAGTGTAAACATGGGCAGCCTGGATTGAAGCATTAAAGATTTTCAAAAAAAAAACATGGATAAGAAAAGAACCATGGCCAGGTGAGATATTTCTTAGAAATGATTGCTTAAAGGCATTGATTTTTATTGTAAACAACATCTTAATGAATGTATGTTTCTTGTGTATACATGTATTTGTTATAGAACACAGACACCACTTTTATGCCAGAATTAATGAATGAAAACATTCATGAACAAATGCATGGAAACAAATTAATTAATCATGAATGCAGCTTCTGAGAGATCCCCAATATTAATGAAAATATTACATTGCAAATACATGTTTATGTGTTCAATTATTTATTACTTAACATTGTAATGCTTTGTTTGGCTTCTCTGTTTTCACAGATAACATGATGCTGTATAATGCTGTACTAGGGTCGTTGAACAAACTGACTTGACAGTTGAATTCTGCAACCCATCCCAAAATGTAGAGATGTCACAGCTATAAACATTGTCACAGCTACACTGTATTACATAAGAAACACAAATAGTAACTAATTTAAATTATTTAAAGTGCCTGTCAAAGTAATCAGTTTTTTTTCTCTTACGGAGAATTTACCAATGGTTTATTTAAATAATTACTTTAATCCACTTTCACCGACACTGAGGTGAATAATTGTTTTTTAGTGTATACCACACAAGCTGAATACCGGTAACTAGCGGTCCAAAGAGTAACTTTACTTGTTTAAGAATAACTTAATTTGACACAGGAAGCCATTTTGTTTTTCTTCAGCTGCTCGAAAATGAATAGTACTTGGCTACGGGAAAAGCACTATTCACTTGTGTGGTATATACTAAAATTATTAATAGCAATGTCTTGTCTTCAGAATTAGGTAGGAAAGAACAAGAAATGCCACCAAAAAGCACAAGACACAGACAGTTCTGTTATATATCAATAGTTTTTGGTGGCCCTCCTAAATTCTCCCCCTGGCTCTTTTTTCATCAGCATACCATTTTTTGCTTCGATCTGCTGCTGTAATCCTAGTTCAGGCTGAAACTAAAAAATCGATTGCAATTTCCCTGACATTAATGAATTATTTTTATTGATAACAACATTCCCAGAAATGCCTGAGGAGCTCCGCTTTTAGGCTTGGTTAAATCTATATGTTAGATTAATTGTTGATAATGCGGAAATTTTTTTCTCGGCGATTATGGTCTCTAAACTTTTCCTTTCATTTTCTACACTCCGCACTTTCCACATTAGTCATTTTCTACAATCGGCATTTTCCACACACCGCACTTTCCACACCTCACTCCGCGTATTCCACCGAACCTCTGGGTAAGGCTCTAAGTGTCTAACTCTTTGCGAGGTTGTTTACAGTGTATATATCAGTCATCTTTCATATCCCAGATTCTTGACTTGATATATTGAATGGTCACGATTTTTATTTTGATGGCGTGACACTGCAAATCAGCCATAAAAATGACAATAACTTAATTCATAGCGCCATTCCAACGTTCATGGCGCTTTACAAGGAAATGTATTAAACTATAGAATCAGTAAAAATGCACAAAAGACACAATATCTATACACTCGAAAAGCTTCGAAAAAGGTTACAGATTACTGTACAGGTTCTTCTTTAACCCTTTATCGATTTAAACCGTTAAATCAGTTTAGCTGTCATGATGCTAAAAGGACCTTAGTTTTCTGAAAAAAGCTATTTTTTTACCAAATGCGCATGTGCCAAAATTTGAACATTTTACCACCATTTTTGCACTAAAATTGATAACATTTTTCAATTTGCAACTTAGAATGCTATCGATATCCAAAACCGACTGTTGTGCGGTTAGATCTATCCTAGTTCTACCAAATACTTATCAAGAATATACATTTAAATTCGATAACGTCAAAGTGCTATAAAGAGCACGAACATTAAGTAGGCGTATTACGGTGGCCCATAAGTACGGTGGCCCATCAGGGACAGAACTTCAAATTAAAAAAATGAACAAACTTGTCGAAATTAAAGCGTTTGATTTTAAAGAAAGTGCTGTAAATAAAATATTTATTGCATACAAAATACTTGACACTAAGAAGAAAAGAAACATCTCACACACTAGCCTTTTTTCAAAATAAATTTTTGCACTGGGATGAAATAAAAATGAACTGCAAAGAAAAAATTCACTCTGCAAATAAAATAAATTTGTGCATTGCAAACAAAAGAAATGTGGACACTGCAAATAAAACAAATTCATACGCTGTAAACTAAACAATTGTGTATTGCAAGCAAAATAAATGTGCGCATGACAAACAAAACAAACTTCTACACACTTCAAACAAAAGTGTGCATGACTGCAAACTAAAATTTCTGCACGCTGCAAACAAAATAACAGGTCTTGCGCGCGCAGGACTAAGACCCAACCTCGTTCCCAGGGCTTTTCCCTTGAGGAAAAGCCCTGGGAACTAGGTTGGACTAAGACCGAGTCAAGCTTTCCCGGGCTTTGCTGCCAATATAGCGACGTTTGTCAGGAAAGGAATTCAAGCAGCGTTTCGAGAAGAACTATCCCGTTGAAATTGTAATAGCACTTTTGTCACTGACATGCCACTAACGATAACGAAAAGATTGATGAGAAAGAGATATCAGCTTCAATCAAGGGGTAATGGATTTGGTCTTATGTACTCTTTGAAATCTGTCTTTACAGATCTTTCTATTATTTTTTATTAGTCCTAGTTGATATCATCAGCATTCAATAGCAACTGGTTTGGCGTCATCGAGAAGACAATAGAGTAGATTAACTACAGGTGATTGTCAAAGAACAAAATGTGATTGACCATCCGTGTCAATACCACGAAGACCAGCTCGCAAACAAAGCATAAGTAATTTACGTGATGTTAACATTACCAGGAACAAACGCCATCATTTAAATGGACGATTACACTTTTTTTGGTCGGAGAAACAAACAAAGTTTACAAATTTTACGTTTAGCGACAAGATTTTACTGAAAAATGTGGAACTGGCAAAGTTGAGTATCGTTACGAGTCCCTTGAAAGTTGAACCGAGACGGCAGCAGGTATATGATATAATTATAATGAACCAGTCAACTCATAATGAAGGATGACTTTGCTGTCATAAACATCATCGAGCGATAGTGGCGCGGCTGGACTCAACTCGTCAAGTCTGAAAGCGGTTTGCTTGATTCAAAGAACTTGAGAGCTTTTGATAGTTCTTACGCCGGTATAATCATTTCTCGTGGCGATAAAGAGTCAGTGGTCTTCAACTAACGCTCTGAAAATATTGTCGGAAAATGTCATCAAGATCAGGGCTGCTTTTCACGATCACAGCTTCCTGTGATATACATTGAAATATTTTGTAAAGCCTGTGTGGACCGTGTTTGGCTCGACTTTCCCAGTGAGGAAGACGAAATTCGGTGTTCTGAAACCAAGATACAAGATAAACAAACAATCATTTTCAGTAGGCTGTTTGAAATATATCGGACTATTCTACGGTAGAGCAAGGTTAGTTTGTGGGTTTGAACGAAACCTTCGTCGAGAAATTGGATGCTTTCGGAATCACCTACACAAGTTGGCTACATGTACTAACACACATGAAGGACTGTAAATTTTAAATACTAGTTAGTTCAGTCTACACAAGGACTATTTCGTTCGTGTCGATAACTAAACGTTTTGATTGCGAACTGAAGATTATGCTAACGCGATCACGTGACAGAAGTAGCGTTCAGTTGTTAGGAACTAAGAAAACTGAAACGGGTAAAGCGCTATGGAAACACTATGCCCGAGCTATACTGCCATTGTCCCCTGTGGCAAAGAAATCTCCGGAAAACGAGTTGTTCTCAATTTGTGCAGAAGGAGAAAACGAGGAAAGCTGTGGGACTGTGTACTCACAGAAACTAGCTTTTGATAAACAAGATGAGAGAAACGCCGATGTTGTGGATGGAAGTGAGCCTTGCACCTCCTCGCCTTGTGAAAAGAACTCACCGAAACGAAACAACAGAAACACGATGCTTAAACGACTAGCAGATTGTTTTGCTTACAGACATACGCTTGCGAAATCCGGAGCCAGGCGGCATAGTGTAATGGGCTTTTATCCAAAGCTGTATACCATACATGAAAATGCATCTGAACTGGCAACTAATTTTGAACAAAACTACCAAATGGCGGTGAACTCAAACACGGAGGATATGGAATTATTAGAAAACGACTCGAACAATTTTAATGATACTGATGCTAGTTTCATACCTTGCTGTAATACAAATGATCAAAACATTGCAGCATTGCATGAGGACATCAAGCAACTTTGGAAGCGCCTTGAAAATGTGGAAAGGGAGTTTGCATGGGCTAGAGGAAACCTTTTAACGCACCAATCAGATGTCAATTAGATGCATGACGATGAATAAGACGACTAATCTGTTTTCTGTCTGGAGCAACAGATCAAAACGAAAATCAGTTTTTAAATATCAAGGAATAATTTCATTGATTATCCGAAGATAAGTCCGTCCTTTTCCAATCTCGTTCACAAAGCCTATCTAGCCCTTGTCCTGCGTCCCGATCCGCAGGATAAGGGTAACGTGGTCTCTGGGAGAGTAATCCCGTTCCTCTGGGAACGAGATTGGTCTTTGCAGACATTATATGGGTCATCGCGCATGCGCTTCTGCTTATTGACGATCGTTACTGGGTGTAAAGAAGAAGGAGGGAGACAAACAAAGAGATCTTCTGCAAGAGGCCCACTGATGATATGCAGATAACTAAATACAGACCTTGCTCTTTTTGATGCAGTTTTAAATTAAAACAAAATACCCCTAGTTAGCTAGCAGAGAATGGAGACTCCTTTGAATTATAACTAGTAATTATGACTCTTTTGAATTATAGCTCACAAAAAATAATATAGTACATCTACTTCCCTTTGAATTCATTTTTGACGTCTTTGTTTATTTATTCTGATAACTCAATACTGTTCTTTTGGTTTTTCCGTAGTTTCTTGTGTAAAACCAGTTCTTGCTTGGAGCAGCTTTTGCATCTCTCCCATGCATGATAAGCCAGTAAATTGATCCGAGGTATATAGTCATGCTTCCTCTTTCTCCACCTGCTCTGAACACTTCTATGCGAGAACTCTTGTAATTCTCTCTTGCACCGTGTCCCCCGGGATGCTAAAGGACTGCCAAGTTCAGAGCCGTTTTTGCCGGTTCCATCTTCATAGTCATCCGTGGTTAATACGCAATCACACCTTGAAAGGACTAAGGACAAACCAAGACTGGTTCGTCGAAAAGAAATCAGTTTTTCTTTCAATCGACGTACCTTCGAGGAAATGGTTTAAATCCTCTAAACAATTTGAGATTCCTGTGTGAAACACGACCAGTATATCACGTGTTGAACTAGTTGTGCACGCTTCGCGCTTACCACGCGAGCTTTTCACGTTTGACCATGCAAATTAGAACTCAAAATGGCTAACGAATCTCAGTAAATTCCATCCTCCATGGCCAGTAAGTAAATTTCCTGCTACCTACCGCTTTTCGGGCTTCCAGTCCCAATTTAAACAATATTTCTCTTTACCTGTTCAGGGCTGGTACATTGAGTGCGCTCGTAAACAATGTTCTTTGTTCTGATTGTTCTTCTATCCAGCTGACTGTGTACCGATGTTGTTATGAAAAGCAATTTGTTTGTCAATTAAGGTTAATGACACTGCCTCTCCGCAAACGCAATGAAGGACGACTGGTCTATGAACTAACAAAACAATTACTTGCTTTCGTTTCGTAAAGAAGGAAGGACTACACAAGGTTCATTGTGTTGTCGAATGACTTCAATCGACAACTCGTCGATGTCGTGGGAAATTTTCGAGGACTGAATGGCGAGAGAAGGTTTATATCGCATCCAAAACTGCATAAAGCTTATTGGCATTATTTGTCGTACTTGAGTAGCTTTTGACGAAGCTTTCTTGTCGAGGACTCCCTTGCTTCTGCTTTTACGATTCCCAGTTTCAAAATATGAACCTGTTTTGTGACGTTCTCCTTGACTTTTGTTGTGAATAGAAGGCAAAGATGTTCCTGTTTTACTGTTCATATAGCGGGAGCCAGTCAAATCGCAATGCCCTAACTTGGCTGACCCTGGCTGGTTAGAGTTTCCATACCTTGCCGCACTTGTTTGCTTGTAATTTTCATTACCATTTATCGACTTCAGTCTCCAGTTGTCTAAATCTTGCTGTTTTGCCATCTTCATAATACAAAGAAATGGAAGGCAATGCGAAAAAAACATTTAGGGAAACGTGCTCAATTGTGTTTTGAAACGCATGACGACCGAAAGTTTACAACTAATATGTGGCCCTTTGTAGCTGTTCAGTCGATTAAAATTGTTCAGATATCAACGAGATGACCTGATGACTCTTTTGAGATTTGATTTCACAAAGTTGACGGTATTTTGACGCCGCATTCCCAGACGGTAATATGCTGAGTCTTTAACGAGTCGCCTAAAGATCGCGTGAGGCAAATGGATACGTTTATGCCTGCATGCACAAAAGTGACGTACCACACGCTTGAATGATGAGGACAAGTCTGTATCTGAAGCATTACACAGCATGGTGGGTTACACTGAACAGAAAAACAGGAAAAAAATCTAAGCAGTTTAAGAGGCACTTGGAACTCCAATCTTCAGCTGTGTGCAAACGAATTTCTATCTTTTGCGTAGACCAAGTTTCTTTTGTTGTTTTAGGCTACTAAAACTAGGAGTTACAACACAATGTTTTTTATTTTCTGGCCTAAGCTGGCCAGAAAGTGGCTCGTGAACGGAAATCCTTTCCAGCCCATGGCCGAATCGCTAGTGGTTCAAAATGTTTGTTATTCATAGTAATCGCGACACAATTTGTGTTACTTCTAAGATATTTAGTGGTTGGCACATCGTAGATGAAATTCCCTTTTCCTCCTTACCAGAATGCTTAATTAAGCGTTATACTGATACTGGAAAAATGACCATCGTGAAAATGAATGACTATCGGTTCACCTCAGAACATTGATGATACGAATAAAATATTCCTTCCCAAATAAAACTACAAAAGCCTAAAGGGATTTAAAGGATCAAATTTTCCCTTTCCTCCTAATACACGTAAAATTTTGAAAGAAAGCCAACCCTGCCTGAAACTCACGAAAGAAAGTCATGAGACTGCCAAAGAAAGCCCCGCAGTAGTAAACACGTAAATTTGTGAGCAGCAAAAGTCGGAACACTTCATAAAATGCTAATGCTTTAAAAGATCTAGATACTGTAGGGCGCATGGTTGGGTAAAAGAAATATCACTCGAGGCTGGAGCGTAGTACGGTGGGTAGGGTTAAGGAGGCTTATTGTTATTGAAATTCAATATTGTTTCACAAGACAAAGAATTTTCATCCGCTCTTTCGTCAAGCGTGACCTTTTGGTCAATTGTCATATTACATTAATTGCAAATATCGCACTGGAGCTTGAAAATGAATTTTTAATTAGTCGGTAACTTAGGAGAACCATTCAAGCAACTCGTAAACAAGAACATCGAGAAACAAGATAAAGCATATATCTTGATTAAGAAGCTATCCCAGTGGGCGAACTCTTGCTTAGATCAACTCTCCATGTGGACGCATTTTGAAAAGCTTCGTCAAACGTTGCTTCGGCACTTTCGTTATTGATGAAGTCAAACAATCTAATAATGGAAAGTAATGAACTACTAGCGTCTAAACCAAGCTGAACATATGCCTTACAAGGAGTGTTTTCAAAGTTCAACACTTCCGAAGTTGGTGGACGACCATCTTTCCTCGGGGAAAGGCAAAGAATGGATGCCTACTTCGTCTCAAGTGAACGCAAGGGAAAGATCCCGCTTTCAGACTTACTCTGATAAATTATCGGGTGGCATTCAATATTGGCATAAACAAAAGCATAAGTCCAGTGAGATCGGACCGTGGAATGCCAGAAGAGACAACAAGAAGCCCCCCAAATTGTCACAGCAGCTTAAATGCGCTACATGTGGAGGCTTTCTCACCAATCACATTAAATTTCGTGCGCCCTCGAAGTTCGCCGATCGCCATTCGAACTGTTCATTTGGAAGAGAATATTGTGATGTTATAGGCCCCTGCGCCGAATGCTGTCTGGCCGAGCAAAGAAATGCGATCGTCGAAAAACAGACCGTTGAGTTCCCTGGCCTGGAGGTCACTCCGAAAAGACTTGTGGCGCCGGCTTTGGTCCAAGTTATGATGAACCACCACAATGCCGCATTCGATGAAAATTTGTCTGAACACGAACAAAGTCATCAGAGCAGAAGCATTCTCGAACTTCCACCAATTTCTCTTGATACGCTTAGGTATATGCGAAAGGAAGCTGGTAGCAGCAAACATAAACGAAATTCCTCAGATCAGAAACCAACATTTAAAAAATACATTGAGATTCGTCTACCAAAAATTTGACAAAATCTTTTTATGTATGGCACGTACGGCAGAGGCCAGCAGAATATAACTCTGACTTTCAAATTTTAGGAGACAGAGCCTTAAAGTCCGAATCAAGTTGCTTCCAGCAAAGTCTTCGTCAGGTTGAGCAAATGCTACCATCAGACAAGACCCGTTCAAATGCTGAAATCTGGCACTTCTCTTGTATAAAGGCCATGTAAAAATTGAATTTGGATACGTGTAACCATGTGTTACCATGAACTATTTTAGGATTGAGAGTGGCAAAAGTTTAATTGAGGCCTTACACTACTTCAAAATGATATGAAAATCGTTTAAAAATCCAAGCTTTCGCCAATCTAGGGCATCATCAGGGATAAAAGAAAATATTCCGCGTAAGGTTTTTATACAGATGTAAAGTAAAAACGTGTCAAAAGTGAAAGAGTGTGGGGTAAAATGCATAAGATAAATAATAAGGTAAAAATATGAATAAAAACGAATGATATGATCTAATGAGCGAGCGTCAAAGTATAAAGAGTCTCTAGATATGTTAAAACAGTTATTACAATAAAAGATCGCGAATTCGCTACCTTCCTCTCGGGAGTTGAGACCAGTCTTTTTTGTTTAGTACATAAAACACTTCGAACAGTCGTAGATTTGCGGGGTCGTTTTTTAGTACAATAGTCTTGACTTCGAGGCCTTTGTGGGCATTGTTTTAGCATTTTGAAATGTGTTTCTTCACGGAGGATCTGTCATTGTTCAGACGATCGTGGATGCAGCGTGTAGTGCTGCCGATGTAGTATTGGTTGCAGTTGTTACACGTGATTTGGTAAACAGCGTTCCGTAATAGGCACAACTTGGTGCTGGAGATGGGGCAGTTGGCCCAGGTGCATGTCCGTTGCGTGTTGTTCTTAGAGAGAGCTCGTCTGAGGGTGTATGACTTGTGCTCGATCCGTACTGGTATACCCGGCTGTTTCCGGAAAATGTTAGTGATCTTGTAGTTGAGACGTTCGGAGATATATGAAATCTTCAGGTACGACCGTTCTGTGTTGAGAAGTCGAGGGTCTTTCTGATGGTTTTGGGAGTGCTTAGTTTTGTCTATAGTGCTTTCAGGATACCCGTTAAGACGGAGGACGTCATGAAACATGTTTGATAATTTGTGGCTGTCGTTTTTGTAGAGCGTATATCTTCGATATGTTTCCGCTCATTATGAATGGAGCTGATCTTTGACTTTTCTGGTATTGCTGATTGGTGGTGAACGAAGAGTGGTTTCTTTGTTATTTTTTTATAAAATTCAAAAGAGCTTTTACCGTCTTTGGAGAAAGTGATTTTGAAATCAAGTAGTAATAGTGAGAGGGCATTGGGTGTTTTTTCTAGTTTCTCAATTTCAAACTCAAGTTAGGTTGCAGATTGTTCATTGAATAATGGAATTGGGCTGCCATTTCCTCACCAGTTGTCTGGAGATAAATGTCGTCAATATATCTTCTGTAGGGACTTGGAGATAAGTGTGAAGAGATAATGACATAAAATTTCCTCTTTGACTATAACGGATCTTTTTTATCAATGGTATAGTTTCCCACTATTAGCCCAATGCGATTGTAGTTGGAGCACTATTGTATCTCGAGGACACAAAAACTTTGGACGTCTGATTATTATCCACATGATGAACTAATCTTGTGGTCCACCTTCATTTTCCTGAACACTGGAATAATTCTTTACAATCTGAAGCGCAAGAAGAACTTCATCCCACGCCACTAGAACAGTACAGAGCTCCTTACTAACATTACCTGCACATTGTACTGTTAATGTTCTAGTCTACTCAGTTTTAGTGTACGTGTTCTGAATCATGCAAGTGGGCAATATCTCCCACCTCAAGTTTACTAGCTAGGAATTTTCCTTCATGACAGAACTATAACCTGGAACTTTGTACCATGGGATAAAGATATAAGCTAAGCATACAGGCAAATATGCTCAACAAAGCATTTATGACTTGTATTTCCTAGATAAGAAATATTTTTATCCTGAACTTTTGATGTCTGCTCTTTCAATGCTGTATCAAACACTTCGTTTTTGCTAACCGCTAAAAAAATATGACCTGTCATAATTGCACTTAAGCAATTATGACATGAAGTGAATTCTTGAATTGAGGCGTTGTCCACACAGTATCACCTCAACACAAAACATGCACAGAATATAATGGCGACAGTTCGTTTAACTAAAATTATATTTTTTCCTGTGAGAATACTCGAATAGAACTTAAGTTGCCCAAAGATATTTTAAAAAAGGTTTGGCTCTTGTTGGTGACGCAGTCACAGTCGTATGCAAGGCGCTCATCATTTTCAGTGTGAATGTCGTGACAAGGAAGAGTTGTAAACAATGATATTGTGTTAATTTAACGACCTAAAGCTAGTACCAGTCAATCACTTTACTTACACTGCAGGTTTAAATCAGTTACTCCACGAACACGACTATTCGAGACAACTTCAAGCATGGCGGAACCTCCAAGAGTGGTGAGCCTTAATGTCGGTGGCCATGTGTACACCACTACTCTATACACCGTCACTCAATATTCCGACTCGAACCTAGCGCGACTTTTTAGCGGAGGTATAACACAAGTACCCAGAGATCCGAAAGGAAACTATTTCATTGACAGGGACGGTGCGCTATTCAAACACGTCCTCAATTTCCTACGCACGAGAAAGTTGACAATTCCTGAAGACTTCCAAGATTTTGAACAACTTGAGCTCGAAGCAACGTTCTATGGGATTAAACCTTTCGAAGAAGCGGTCCAGAAGGCACGAAAAAGTAAAAGCCAACAAGCCCCCAGCTCTGGTCCAGAGATTTTACGGCTCTTCTACAGCTCGAAGACAAAGCTGGTCTTGGCTGGTGGATTGGCGATGCTTAAGCAGCTTGTTCCAAATGCAAGCATGTTAGGTGGAACTATTTCAAGCGGTTCTACTTATAACGTCAAGACAAGTAAGGGAGCTGTCGAAGGAGGACAAGCTCAAATTCCAATCAAGTTGGAGCAGCTAGATGCTTTTCTGCAACATGTTGTCAATGAGGGTTTTGAAGTCAAGATGTCAAATTTCTTTTTGGACGGTAACGCAAGCCAAGTATGGGTCTTCTTTAGAAAATAATAATCAGCTAGCAAAAGTAACAGCTGGACTCACAACGGTAACGGAATAGAAACAGGGAGACAACTGTGTTAAACTTTTTAATTTGACTAAACTTTTCTGACCTTTGTCTGCTTAACTACCTTGAGGCGATTAAGTGTCACTGATAATACGTTTTTTAACCTAGAAATAATAATTTTAAGTAATAAATAATATTAGAATTTTGGGGACAGTGTTTGTTTTTTTTTCGCGCACATATTGCGCATTCTGTGTTATATCATGATATTATATCACATTTTGGATCCATAACTAAACTTTTAGAATAATTAATATCCATTTCAGAACTGGGTAAACATTGACACGGCGAATAGAATATAACCTGGGTATAAATATGTGTTGAGGTAAATTATCTTTCCGTTGGTTTGATTGATGCTATCGTGATTTATTCCAGTATTGTTGAGAAATCGCCCAGAGTCGTCTCTAATGCGAGTCTATCAAGACAGGGAATGGGGACTTATGCAAGGCGTTTATATTGGTTACAATTTAGAAAGATGTTTCGTGTACCTAGAGGTTTAAATTTTGTTTTTCAAAATTATATTGCTTTGATATTAAACATCGCGTCATCACTCTAACCTCCCTTATTTTCCTCGCTGGAGGTAGGCTTTTCGAATAGCCTGAAGGCTTTACAGTTTAAACATCACAACATGATGTAAAAATCACCCAATTGCTGAGACCATCAAATAATAAACAGGGAATAAAACGTTTTCAACTTCCCTTTGAAGTTCACGGAAGAGATATCAGCAACTAGTGGCCATAACGCGTTATACACCAATGTATGACGTCAGAGAGCATAACCCTTTTTTTGCATTTTTTACTGCTGCATTATCTGCCTTGTCTGTATTACAGAAACTGACCTGCGGCTTTCCAAGTAGCGTCCCACAATAATTCCGTATTATTAGGCTGGTGTGCGTCTCCAGAAAAATAATAATGACAGTAAGGATACAAATCTCAGAGATCGGACGGTCTGGCGTGACTGAGTGCTGGCGTGACAAATTTGGATGTCATGACACGGACCAACTGAAGCTCGTTTTCATGACCGTTTCTCATGAAGAGGTTGTTACAGAGCTTCGCCGCCATATTTGGTTTAAAAAGGACAGTTCATTCCTTGTCAATTTAAGGTAAGCTTACAAACTGTACGTGCATACCTTGTGCGTTTTTATTACCGCTTTTACTTCCCCTAGCTATTGACAATGAGCCTACAAGTCGACTAACTGAACCTGTGTTAGATCTCAATATGTACTGATCAAGTTTAATCGAAGATATATTTCATACTTTTTACATTCAAAGTCACCTTCGTAGATACGGGCGCATTTTATATAATGGTAATATTTACAACTGAATCACTTCTTATTGATCTTGATTTTCTCAGCATACTCCTTCATAAAGTTGGACTTGTTTTTCAGTGTTACAGAGCACGTACATGTTAAGATTAGTTGACCTTTTAATTTCCCCTTGTCAAATGAAGATTAATGTTGGATCCTCAATTTTTGCAAGTTGGCAGCTTTAGAAGAATGGAGAAAGTTCAAGATTTCCCATCCATAATCGACATAAACGTTGGTGGCAATGTTTACACTACATCACTGGCCAGCCTTACGAGGTTTCCAGACTCCATGTTAGGAGTCATGTTTAGCGGACGAAGGTCGGTGGCGAAGGACTCTCGAGGAAATTTTTTCATTGATCGTGACGGACCAATGTTTCGATATGTGTTGAATTTCTTACGCTCGTCCAAGTTAAATTTACCCGAGAATTTTCAAGAATTCGATCAACTCACCGAAGAGGCTGATTTCTATCAAATTCCTCGACTAATTGACGCCCTAAAGCACATCAAATTAAAAAGAAACATGATGAGAAACCAAGTGATTCGCTTAACTCTGGACAGGGACAAGCATGGATTGGAAACGCTCTTGACAGTGTTCGCCGAGAAGCACATTTTACTGGAGATTTTTCAAGGACACGAATGTATTTGTAATCCCCTTGTTTTTTCCTTTGATAAAGAGCAGGCAGACTCGTCAACTAGAGCAATACTACAAGAAATTATTAATTATGGGTTTGAGGTGTTGACAAGTCTTTCACATCCTGAAGACAAATCTATCAATGAATGGTTTTTAATTCGCAGGCGATGAGCAAATAAAGCGTTTTGTAATTTTGTCACTGATCGTCTGTTCTTTGGATTTTTCCAGTTTTGAGTTCTCGTTCTCCTGTATTTGCATGTGAGTCACACGAATGGACCGACTAAAATTACTATTAGTGTGACGCGATTTCGTCAGCTTTGGCCATAAGAAAGAAACAAGTAAACAAATCCTTAAGAAATGCCGAAGTCATATTAAGCTCAATTTCAGCGGGAAATTTGGAAACACCTTCGTGACAAAGATTATTAAATGTTTTCAAAAAAATGCTGATTGGGAGATCAGCTGTCGTTTCGATATGTTCGAAAATGTTCGGAATTCCTCGAATCATCTTCGAAAGTCTTCATGTCCTCTTCAGAAATTTTTTGGTAAGCGATGTAATTAGTGGAAATTTGGGGAGTTAAAACTATTCCAGTGGAGAATTTTTGATCCGTTAAGCGTCGTTTACTCTCAACTTGAAAATAATCGGGTATTATTCTCACAAATTGGTTTTGAAAACTTAAAGAAGTTTTAGTTCCCGCTGAAGAAGAGTTACAGATTAGAGCGGGAAAGCCGAATCCAGTTTCGATCCGACCAACATTGAGGTTGTTGTTTGATCTCAAATCATAGACGGATGTTTGCATCCTCCTTCCCACCTAATTCAAATCATGTGAGATTCATATGGGAGGTTACAATTGTTCTGTTCGTACATACTCCCATGCAGTCAACTGTGTTTAGCAAACCTCCCAAATGAATCATCACGTGATCTGAATTGGGTGGTAGCAAGGATGTAAACACATTAGCCGAATCCGTCCATTGCTGGGCGTAAATTTTAGGATCCTGTAGCTAGACAGCTGAAATTTCTGGTCTCCTTCTTGTTGATCAAGTTCATAGGTGGTTTATAGAAAGCATTCTAACAATGCAGGGTTCCATTAAAATTTAGGTGTTTCTAAGACTCTATATACCGATCCGTGACCTTATCTTCAGTACATCCTTCATGAAGCACTATACGTGCGAATGGCTCCGTTTTCTGCACACATCATTTCTGTCCACATTGAAGCTCAGAAATATAAAGGTGGTAGTGACGCAAGTTAGCGTCGTCGCGAAAGCGGAAATCGTTTTTGATCTGATAAAACTTTTTAGCTTGATGTTTGAGAACATTGTTGGGTTTGGCTTGAAGGGGGTAGTAATTAGACTTGAAATTTTGGCCCTGCTACATGTTTCGCTTCTACATGCTAACTAGTAAAGAGGCCCTCCAATCAATGGGCGTGGACCAATCTCTCCATTCTCTTCCTTTTCAAGCACCACTATATACATCGAAGAACTCGGTTTCTTCACACAGCATTTCTGTCAAGAGCATATCAGACCCAAAAAATTAAGGTTAATAGACGTCTTCTACTTTACCAAAGTACTTTCAGCTTTAACGTATTCTCTCACTTGGCAATGTCAGACATCAATGTCAGACAAATCTTTTTCATGTTACATTTTCCGTTATCGGGGTACAAGTCTATGCGAACCTATATTCTAGGTAAATTGTAGATATTTACGTGACGTTTCAGCATTGCATGCAACCGGCGTTGAGGTTTTCATTTCGATGGCGTTTGCCGAGACAGGAGATCGCCTATGTCGGAACTTCTTGAATTCTCGTCGAAAATCATCCTTCATAAATGCATACAGCAAAGGATTTGCCAAGGAAGATAGAGCCACCGTCAAAAGGGACACTTTTTGAAGAGTGACCGGAGCTAAATCGGGCCTGTTTAGGCTTGCAACTGTTGTCAAGTAAATAATTGGCAACCATGATAGCACAAATATTATTACTATAGCAAGGAACACCTTGGTGACTTTAGCCTCTGATTTCATCTTTCTTGACGACAGAGACGTAGTGGAGTGATTCCGAATTTTTCGGCGATGTTTTTTGAGATGCTGACCGATCTGATAGTAGGCGCGAAATACTCCAGCATAAGGGATAAGAACGAAGAACCCCATGAGGCAAAACAGGTATACCTTATGAATTATAACATTTGCGTCTGTTTGCCATGTTAAGGGCAACAGAGAAATTACTAAAGCAGCTGCCCAAGTTACTATTATCAGCTTTGTAAAGTGGGACTTCAGTATTTTCTTGTAGTCAAACGGTTTGGCCACAGCGATGTAGCGATCCCATGTGACCAAACATATGTTGCCAATTCCAGACAGCAGCACGAATGCAATAAGGTAGCCCTCTACGGAGGCCACAGCAGAATCTGGTCCACTGAGGTGAACAGGAAAAAAAAGGCCACCGGTGAGAATGTCAGACACGGCCAGCGACACAAGGAATCCATTGGTGTAAGTGCGAAGACGAACGTTCGTCAAAACAAATACACAGACAATAGCATTGGCAGCTACTATGAACACCGATGTACAGCTCAAAATGACCAAACTCCAGGAAACGTCGCGCATTTCGAGCCTACTGAAATACTCAAGAAATGGTTGTCTTTATCAAGCTGTTTAACTCGCTAGTGTTGTTTATTCCCGTCTTCAGTGTCAGCGATATTGAACACTGGATGTCCGATCTTGACTGAAGTCTAATAAGATATATAGAAATGCTAAACAAATGTTAATTTCCTTGTTGACGTGGGTGAGGAAATGAGTGATAAAAATCTCAACACATTTACAAGTTAAATGTCGAGCTTCGAGCCGATAGGTTTTTGCTTCATATTTGATTTTCCGGTACACTCTATTTTCATTTCCTGCCTCCGGGCAAATGACACGCCTTCAATGTCAATCCTGAATTCAACTGTTATTTGACATCTTTGTCCATACTTGTAAGTGAAAAAGAAAGAAACGACATTTCTTTTCAAATAAAGAATAAACTTTAAGTTCTGTGTGCTTTCGTTTTTTGTTAAACTTCAATTTCTTGTAATGTAAATAAACTTTATTTCAATTGTTATGAAAAATTCAAAAAAATGTATTCATGAATAATGGACGATTCAATTTCGTAAATCGGTGTTGTGTTTATGTCTTGCTTTGTTAGGGATAATGGATGTAGCGACAGAAGTCGAGGAGTTTTCTTATGTGAGAGAGATAAGCTAGTCCTTGCCTTTTTTGTTTTTGTGATCGAATTCAATCATAGTCCTACACACGAGAAATGCAGAAATTAAAGAAATTGAATAATGCACAGAGCGAGATGAAAGATTTGATAACACCTTTGTCGGCAAATTTGAATATTTTTTTAGGTGTTTTTCCGACTTGATTATTATGCAAGGTCTTTAAAATGGGTTTTTCGAGTTCCAAAAGTAAATGAAGCGAAGTGATAAATGGGAGTTAATCATGTTTCTCTTGGGGATAAGTTGTTGAGAGGTTTCCATTAATTTAAGTTCTAAGTTATATCACTATTTATTACAAAGCGTGGGTCATAGGAGACTTACAAAGATAGTAAAATCTTTTAAGAATTCGAGATTCGTTTACCTGAAGTTATGCGGTATTATAAGCTCATCGCCCGCCGCTTGGCACTAATTTACAAAGTTTCTTTTTGAAAGGATATATAAGGATTACCTCTTGGTAACCAAAGTAATTCTAACTCAGAAGAAACAGTGATTGGGAATTCAATTATCCTTCGATTGGGGACAAATTCTAGAAAAGGTTTTCATTAATTTACCAGCTTTTTCCTATATAACGTTTTATTACAAGGTGTGGGTAATATATTTTTTTTAAATATTTCTCAATATAGCAATTTTATCTATCCTTGAATTACTATGCTTACCGGGAATTAGTCCTTACATTACCTAGGTAAAGTAATTTAGTGAATTGGGATCAAATGGTACACGATTTAAGCTATAATACGACAGAACTTTAGGAAATGAAATTTGAACAATACTTTCAGCATTTTGCCTTTTTGTAAATTTCTTCTACTTTACATAACGAGATTCATTTTGATGTCGTACTCGGGTCTCACAATGTAACATTAAGATAATTTCCAGATGCAAGTTTGCTTAAAGTTAAGGCAAATAAAGGTTGACATAGAACATTTGTCACATCGAGGTATCAAGGGTTTCACTTTTCTTCATTTAATTCGATGCATTATTTTAAATATACACATAGAAACTATACAAAACGACGCAACTTTCGTTTACTAAAATTTTTGTCAAAATAACAATTATAATTAATCAAACCTAATATCTTTAAGCAAAATCAAAGACAAAAACTTTCCAAATACAAATTAAACTAACGACTAAGAGACAATGAGCAGAAAAATAGAATATTATTTACTTCCAGACCAATACTGGGAATAGCTGTTTTTTATATTCGACGAAAATTCACACTCTTTTACTCAATTCACTTTCTGAACGTTTAAATTGTCCTTCAATTATTATCTACTCCAACTGCAACAAGCACAAGAATCTTATGACTCCATCTGTTATTATCAGCTGCAGTAACGGCGGACCGAGGGCAGGACTCACAAAGATAATTCGTCTGCCAAGAACATTATGCTGACCAAAACCTACGCATGAAACTAACACCAATGTTTGTTTTAAAATTAGTTAATCATCTTCTTGAATTATATAATCTAGTAGCTACAGGGCATATTATTGTAGATAATAGCTAATGGTACTCTTTGGTGCCACAGTAAGAGATTTTGTGGCGTCGTGTTCCGTATTTTGGGGAGACGCCAAAGAATAATGTGTAGTTGTTTATTATTTGTCTGTACCTGTCCACGATATTATGGAACATCGGCTTTTTGTCTTTAAATCTTAGAGCAACAGAATAGTTGATCTTTTATTCTAGTTCGGTAATAAATTAAAAGTGTGATTGGTTTAAAGCCATTTACTTACAAGGCTGGGAACGTGAGCGACGATTGAATATGAACACAACTGATATCTGCGAGGGTGTGTGGAAATTTTCCAAACGGAAGGTGAGTAATAAATCGTATTTTCTCGATTAAACGCCCTCTGCATTTATTTCAAGTTTGGCATCGTGGATCCGGCTTTTACTTGACCTTCGCAGATCATTCAAGCCTGGATTTAATTATGGTTTTTGTTCCTTATTTTTGAGTGCTAAATATCTAATAATTATAACTGAGTTTATTATATCTCGAATTTAAGTATCTATAGATTTAGTTGGTAGACTGGATCGAGAAAAAAACGGTGATAGTTACTTTGAAGGAAGGAAACACATTAATTAAAGATTATTTTCCGGGCACTTAATTCAGAAACTTTCGCATTATGAAACTGAGAGGACAATAGAACAGGCCAGGGGAGTTTAAATTCCCGAAAGGCTTCGCCGCATTCGTAGTATCTAAATTACATGACAAAGACATATAAATATAATTTTCCGGCTAAGAATATTAAGAATAAAGCTTAAAAATAACGAAAGAAAGGGTACTAAGAGGCCGGTCGTAAAGTACAGAGGAGATGGACTATGAAAAATTGGGGGTGGGTCAATATTTTTAGACATGTCAAAAAGGGTGGGTAAGGAAAATATTACTCTGCATTAGGGGTGGGTCATGGTTTTGTCATTCACATCTCATAAATGTACTTCACGATAACAAACGTTAATGACTTCTCTTTGATGTATCTCTTTTCCCTCATTAATCTAACTTTATATGACATATAACATATTACATGTTTTGTTTCTAATCAATTATGTATAATCTACAAACCTGAAGAGGAGTCAAAGAAAACTTCTCACAGTATAAAATATAGGACAAAGCTTTAAGATGTGGTATTCTCGATGTCCATCAAGCTTAACTTAATCTAGTCATATTTATCTTTGATCTTCTTTTAATCGTCTTTGTCACCATCATGGTAATCATCTTCTCTATTACCATTATCATCATTATCATCATCATTGTAATCTATAACACTCAATACAGCTGGAGACACATTTCCTTTGGTTGTTTAGATAGCATTCACTGTAAATTTACCTTTACTTGTCAATTGGTTTAGCCAACAACCATCGCTCGTCCTCAGTTAATCTCTCAATTAAGATCTATCACACTACAATTATCCGAGTTTATAACATCGCCATACATCATATTCCAAAATGGCCGCAATTTTAGTGTCCTTTTGTTTGCTAATAAATTAGCCTTTGTTGCCTCGTTAAAGGGAAATTATTATTTTAAATTTCAAGTTTAAGAACAAAACAACAAGGGGTAATTTGAAGGAAAACAAAAGAACATTATAATGGCGGCCATTTCGGAAAAGGCGTATGTATAAGATGATGGTTGACTAAGAACACTCCCTCGCAGTTTTCCTCTGCCTTTTCTCGGTGGCACTTCTTAGCGTTAGCTTTGTTTTTTTTTTCACTCTTCCATTGTTAGATACAAATATATCTTTTTCTAAAGGATACATTCTTTTGTGTTTATCTTTCCTGGACTCTACCCTCATCAAAGTGTGGTCAACGTTTCTTTGCAATTCTACAATCACTCTCAAACATTTTTCATTGAAGCGTTGCCCGCACTCTTTTTTTGTACCCACATTACTGATATTGTTTGGACGGGGTGGGTCATTCAGTTTTTCTGTGCCACTCCAGTTGTGGAACGCCCCAATTTTTCCCAATATCTTAGGGATGGGCCTCTGAAAACTAGCATTTAAAAATAATTTTTCATAGCCCACACCACCCCAGCCTCTCTGTACTTTATGACCCCTCCCTAAGATAAACATTAAGGACAACATTCAGACAAATAAGACGTTTCTCAAATGATGTGTGGGTGGGTGGTTGGATATTATCACTTTCAAGTATGCAATCACATTAAGATTCGCGAATACAAAATAGAAAATTTCAATCAAACATGCCTTTCTTTACTGTAAGCCCGTACCACACTGAGTCGTGTTCATTTCCTGTATGGTCTGAATGTTATTCCCTGTAACAGTCGTATGAATCTGCCTGTTTGCATTTCGATTAAAAACCTTCTTCAGGGCAATTTTGAAGTCTTCCTTCTTAAACGAGTAAAGTAGAGGGTTTATCAAAGACGACAAAGCCAGTGTAAATTTAGAAACAGTTGGTAGAATAACCGGTACGATTTCGAATCTACCAACCGCCGTTGCAGAAGTCATGTAGATAATTGGCAACCAACAGAGTACAAACGTGGCGATCAGGATAAGACACACTTTGGCAACTTTTGCTTCCGTGGCAAGCCTCCTGGTTTGTTCCCGTCTTGGTATGGAGACAGTCGTCTCTTTTAGCAGTTTGAAGTGCTCGCGGAGCTTCTTAAAAATCAAGCAATAAGCAGCAAAAATAAGCAGATACGGAACGAAGATAAATACCACTATTTCAACGAAGATGTATCCTTGATGGACAGGGAGCGTGTAATCAGTGTTCCAACAAAGTGGAAGCAGAGAGAACGCAACTGCCACAATCCAGGCTGCCAGCAGTATTTTTGTAAAGTATTTTTCTGCTATATATGCATAAGAGAGTGGATGGTGGACAGCGATGAATCGATCAAAAGTGATGCAGCAATGATTGGCCACTCCTGACAACAACGGGATCGATAGAATCACCGGGAACAGCACACCTCCCAGTAAAATGTCGGATACTGCCAGCGACATAAGAAATCTATTGGTGTACGTCTGAAGAGATTTCTTGGTGATGACCAGAATGAAAATGGTCACGTTAGTCAGCACAATTGATACGGATAAAATTGCTATCAAAGTATCTACAACGGAGTTTTCAGCCATTGTGTTAACCTGTGCGGTGACGCACGACTTGATTTCCTGGTGGTCTCTTCCTATTGTAGACCTCGATTTCTTTTCTTTATGACACCATCCGGTGTCTACAATGTCAGGAAGACAATATCAACATTTGCCATTGCGAGAACAATTATTCTCTCTCCACACTATTTCTCTGCAAACATTATGAGCTGTCTCCGCCGTACGATTGTCTTCAGAGTGATTCATTTACGTTATATACATTGATTTCTGCTGGCTCATCGCTGTCCTTACAATCGTAATAATAACCCAAAGTGGGTCCTCTCTGATCCGTCAGTCAAATTTACATTTGAATCATGTTGTTAAATTTCATTTTTCCGCCAATGAGATTTCATCAAAAGCTGTTTTCTATTTGATACGCTATTACCTATAGCATGAATTTTTTATTACTTTTCATGGCAGTTGGAAATTATGAACAGCTAAAACAAATAGCACTTACGTTTCATAGTTGTCAAAAAATACTTTTGCCGCTTGTAATTCACGAATTGAAAAATTGAAAATTGAATATCTTCTTCTTTTATAGCGGAAAAGTACCCTTAAAAAATTAAAAAGAGAACTTAAATCAAATTTGGAACGAACAAACAATTTACACGTTACCCTCATCTGCGGTTTTAGAATTTATATTTAGTATGAATGAATATTAAGATTGTTTGCCATATCGAAAATATGAAGCGCCCTGTGTTTGGAGGGAAATAAAAACATGTTGGAACATCAGACTTTTTTGTAGACGGTTTCCTTCTTACGTTGCACGTATGTTGACCGTTTTTTCTGAAAGCCGTTCGCCTTATATCGCGGAAGCATAGCTCAAACTAACAGTGCATCATTTCAGTTATTTGCGCAATAATTCGTCAACCGATTTTAACAGCCTGTCAAACGAAAAGTGAAACCAATATAGAGGACTGCACGCCGCTATACACGAGGGCCTCCCAGGGGTTTGGGGAAACACGATAATATCTTTCAACTGCACAAGGAAATATTTCAGGGAACACTGAGAGTTATATTTACTATTGAAGGGTTTGACAAAAAAAAAAGAAATTAGAATGGAACAAGGGTCGAAATGTGAAATTGTTCAAAGGATCAAAGAAAAGTGCTACTCCCCTACCCGACCCCTGGGAAGCGCTCATACAAATGCTTTATTTATTTTTGTTTCATTCTGCTGCATTTATTCAAAGTCATTGACGTATCCCGTTCTGGCTAATAACCACAGTATCTTTGACACATGACTAAAGGTAGACAGCATTTCATGGTGAATATCTACATGAAATCAAGATTTAATTTAAAACGTCTTAAATTTGTAAGGTCCTACTGAAAACATCGTTACGAGGGAAGCATGTAAGGGTCTTCCGACGAACAGCGATTAATTTTAAAAAACAATTACTGTTTTATGATTGGCGAATCATACAGTCTGGTGAAGGGTAATCTTCAGGGTCTTACCGATCGGCACACGACGTTTTAAAAGTTCTTATCTTTCAACAAATAGCAATTTGGAGGCTTTTCCTTTCGGCAAACGGCGGTTTTAGGATTCTCTTTGTTGGTTGAATGGTGATTTTAAGATCCTTACCATGGCGCTTCGCGAACGATTTAAAAATGTATTCAAAAAGGTTGCGTTTTAACAACGTACGGCTGTCATAGTAATACATCATAAAAGTCAGTGAACTTCAGCCAGCTATTTTACTTGAACTCTTTTCAAGCTGGAGAAGTTCAATTTCCCTATCAATTGTCATAGAGTCTGTTGCTAGGATATGATGTCGCACTAGTCAACGGGTCCTCGTAAATTATGGGGGGAGCTGGAAAACTCAAAGCTATCATGAAGGCATTTTCAGTAGCTCTCCCCTTGGTAAGTGCATGACAAACGTAGCCAACAATTGAATCCTTGGACAAAAACTATACCCACACTCCTTCCAAAAAAAGTCTAGGTTAAGCATCATTGTGACCTTGACAGCTAGCTACAAGCTAACATATCGATCATATATTTGAACGGTGGAGAAAGATATGAATTTAATTTCACAACTGCTTAAGTTGTGTGTGTAACTGGCCATGATCAATCATAAATTCGTATCTTTCTCCGCAGTTCAAATAGATGATCTTCCATATATTTATTTACATCCTTCACCTTCTACGGGTATATTACGAAGTCACAATGTGACCAGCTCCCAGATGGCTTGATAGCTCAGTTGGTAGAGCACTGCAGCGGTATCGCAGAGGTCTTGGGTTCGAATCACGTTCAGACCTGATTTTTTTTCCCAGCTTTAATTTCACAACTGCTTAAGTTGTGTTTAAAACACCGATGATCAATCATAAATTCATATACACAATCCTGTCAGACAGGTGGAATACATTGCCTATCATTGAGAAGCATTCCAGCATCCCAATGCATGCAAACAATGTTACGAGATAAATATTTACACTTAACAGCACGTGGCTTTGTGACTGATGTAGAATTGAAGAGAGTGTTCGGAATATTAGCCGTATCCTGGAGGGTATCCTGTCTGTAGTTTTGTTTTCAACTTTTATTCACAAGATCCAAAAACAATCCACAAAATCCAACTCATGATAAAAACCCAAATCAGAGCAAGTGATACTGATTTGCAATTGCATTTCTAACACTTCAATAGTTGCTTTCTTTTATTAAATTAAAAAGCTTTAAAAAAAAAAGGATTAAAAAATCTGATGCTCGCTAATCTAAAGCTCACGATTTACGTACAATTTATTAACTGTTTTGCCATCCAAAATTCAGCAATTTTATCCTTCTACTTGCAGTTTTGATAAAGGAAAGGAACTCTCTCGATAGCGCTAAACTCAAATCTGGCGTCCTCTTATCACCTTGTTTAATCGTGCTAAACTTATTGGCTTCCGATTGTCTTGTATTGACAGAGTGACTATACTATTTTGTGTAAATTCGTATATCCCAGACTTCTTTCTTTATCTTCCAGATTTCCTCCACTGCTCATAATTTGCAGTCTAATGAACACTGGAATGTATCGCGAATAAAGTTTTCGTTTTCCTTTGGTGAATTGCCCAGTCCAGCCAATCGTCTTGCTCGTTCCTGTCCTTCTGTACTGTGCATGGTCAACGCTGTGTCTGAGAGAGCGCCCTTTGTAAAGCAATTCCGAATAGCCATCTTGAAATCCGGTTTCAGAAAGGCGTACATGAGTGGATTCACTAATGAGCCCGTTGCCACGGTAAACAAAGAAACAACTGGCAGAGCACTAGGAATTACGTCAATCCTGTTTATTATTTTTGCGGTTGTTATGTACATGATTGGCAACCAACAGAGTAGGAAAGCTGAGGCAACTATGGAAAAGACTTTGGCCACTTTAGCATCGGATGATATTTGTTTTCGATTATTCCTATGCACTCTAAAAGATTTCAGATCTTTCTTCGTTGCCAAACTTCGTCGAACTCTCTTGAATATTCGCACGTAGGCAAAAATGATGAAGATATAAGGTACAACGACGCCAAAAAACTGCAAACACACCATGTAAGCTTTATGAATTGTGAGGGCTGGATTCGTGTCCCAGAATAAGGGAAGCAAAGAGTAAATAGCTGGAAGCAGCCACGAAAGTATGAGAGCTCTTTTGAGAATCTTTGGTGCCCTAAACGGGTACTCTAGAGGTTTGATAACAGCAACATATCGTTCGTAAGTCACCGCACATAGGTTATCGACACCAGAAAGTAATATAATGCATATCAAGTAACTTGTGACAACCGAAGTGGGCTTGATGAGGAACACTGGCAGTAAAACTCCTCCTGTTAATATGTCAGACACAGCAAGAGATACTATCAACCAATTCGTGGTCGTTCGTAAGGCTCTCTTTAAGTAAACCAAGAGACAAACGCAGGAGTTTAACAAGACAATAAGAACTGAAAGGATGCTGAGAGAAACAACCACATATATGTCCGTTCCGGCCATGTCAGTTCTGGTCCAGTTCTAGTTGGCCGCCATTGATGCAACGCTGTCTTCTGCCAGCATCTACAATAGAACTCTTCTTGAGTTCTCCGATGATTTTGAAATATTCAACGTTGTGTTCAACTTTTACCTTCAAATTTGGTATGTTAATAACCCATGGCTCGTCTAATTTCGCTTGTACGCTGAGTCTTTGATTAAAATTTGTTTTAGATGTTAGGAGTCCTTGTTTAGTTTAGTAATCCCTTACTGAGCCTAAAAATGACGAGAATGTCTAAATCTGTTTGCCCTCAGTTTATATTAATAATTTCTTGTGAGCCGTGGGGGCTTGTTATTGCGGCAATGGCAGTTTCAGGATTCGACCTTTGTAGATTGTTCGTCCAAAATCAAAATGCCGCATTATGAATAAAATGATTCGGTGATCTAGCTACTACTATTTTTTTTCTCTTTTTGAGGGTTTCTCAAAAACTTTCGTACTCGGCTGCGCCAATAAGTTGGACAGATGTCGTGACTATCTTAAAGTAAATAAATAAGGCTATTGCAATCTTGCCTGATACTTAAAACACTTGAGAAAATAAAAAGATATGTTATGTCTGTATTCCCATGTTATGTCTTATACCAGAGGCCGGAAACGATTTATTTTAGCGACGTTCAAGTCAGTTGTTTTTCCGAAGAATTACATTTCCTCAATTTATATGTTACCTTCCCTGATAAAGTGCTTTTGTAGACAAAACTATTTTAAATAAGTGCTTTTTCCACCAAAAAATCAATACCAAGCCACATAAAGAGACAAAGCTCTTATATAGGAGACTAAGCAATTATTTTGCTCTTTAATTATAGTATTTATTAACAAATATGTAGCTGCATCTGTGATGAGAAACACAATCCAGCAGTCATTTACGGTACGGAACCCTCCTAAGTAAACACAATAGGCTCGCAACGCGTGTGTACTTCTGTTGCCGGTTCGTTGTTGTTGGACTGTGCAAGCGGTATGCTCCATTTGTCAATTTTGACAACAAACAAATTAACGTAGACACTGGTCCTTGGCATGTGGAACAAATAGTGTTTCAGTCTGAAGAAAGAAGTGCTGTGCTCGTCCAAAGTACAAGAAGGTGAATTTCTACCTGTTTGATTAAAATGCTAGTGGAATTTTTATGAGAATATATCGTTTTCACCTTGCAGGGTGTACAACAAGGTGAAGGTCTAATTATTATTCTTTGAACCTGAAACGACAGGAACGAGGTACCTATAAACCCAAAAAATGTTTTTCCCTTAGTGAAATCTTTGTATGCTACTAGGAAAAAATGCCGCAATTTTTTGGCATTTGGTTAAAAACCCAATTTTTTAAGAATTTTTAAAATGAACATCGTTTGTAGCACGGCCGATGCCTTTACTCGCATCACCTCGGTTATTGTCCTTACGGGTTCGGTGTTTTCAGCATTTAGTATTTTGTTGAAAGAAAGTTTATTCAACTAAAAGAAAACGATAATCACACGGTATTGATAATGTTATCCGGCGATGCTAGCTTTACTAAGTTCGGAATACGAGGCCGCAGAAATGGACGTAGAACATGACTTAGAAGTGGCCGGGTCTCATCAAACGCGAGCGAAAAAGACACCTCAGATGATGATGAACCGAAAGATGGCTACGCTGATGTGCCGTTAGCAGACGAGAATAGACTGGCTCATTATGAAGCAGGAAGACAAAAGGAACAAGAACTCGACGGTCTTGCTTCTGTAGCGATCAGTACAGGGGTTGAAGAAGAGGCCTCTTCCCTACTTCTACGATAGCTTACGATGCTTTGCCACAGATTCGACTCGCGAGCTTTGAGCGGTGTGTACACAAATGTCCAGACTTTCCAAAGTGTCTTACTCCCTCTGGGAGTAAACGGAATCGTAGAAAATTATTCTAGAGGAATTCACTCACAAATACAAAAAACATGCTCCCGACCAAACAAATAGCACGATCGAAAACTAGTCATAACACGTAAATGCTTATATTTTCTGACTTTCCTCTCGCTTCGTTTGCTTTTAGCTGGTTTGCTTTCAGCTGGTTTACTTTCTATAGAAATACAAGTTGCGTGGATGGAAATACCAATATTATCCTTTTGCAGCCTTCTTTGAAAATCAACCGTGGTCAAACCAGAAAACATAACAGAGTAATCTATTTTGTAGGCTTCATTCAGCACGCCTTAATTTTACGAAGTCGACTCACTTTTTTCTTCTTTAGCGCTTCTCCGTGCCATAAAAAGAAATTGGATGAAGGTATATGCCCTTTTCCTATTGTTGCATCCAAAAACAACGCATTTATCCGGCATTTTCTTTCTTGCAACCTAAGCAAAGACTGTTCCAAACAAGAAAGCGATCAATGGATTGGAGTGACGTTCGGTCTTGTTTTGAAAAAGCGCGCTTCTTACGATCATTAAAAATTCATTAAAAAAATTGGGTTTTAACCGAATTAAAATTTTTTTCGGCGTTTTTCCCAAATCCATACGGAGATTTCATTACGTGAAAAACGTTTTTTGGGGTTAAGAAAGTTTGCTTGTTTTTTTTTCAGTGTAATGTTCCACTCAATATTTAAACTTTCATCTTCATATCTGGCAAAGTCTGAAGACATTAATAACCATTAAAAAAGAGGTATGTAAATAGGAATTACTCAGAGATAAAAACAAATAAAATAGCCATGTTTACCTGTAAGTGATGTCGTCTTCCAATTTTCCAATACAGGGGACTAATGTTCAAAAGTCTTTATGGCCGACGAGACTGCAGTACTTTTACCTGAAATGTCTGTTAATGCCGAGCGGAAAATTATAAAATATTATTGTTTCTTTCAATCCAAAGCTATCGCCTTTCTACTATCACTTTATCCGGGAAATCAAATCCTCAGAAACGTAATGATGACCCGATCAACAAGTCAATAGGAAAGCATGGCTTGATATTTTTACCGATTAAAAAAATTTACGAAAATTAAGGTCTATGCTTCATTCTGAGTCGGTCAGGACGGAAATGGTCGCCAGGACCAGGGAATGCGCCTCAGATACCTCATCAATGTTATTTTTACACAATTCTCCTTAGAGGCCATCGTGGTTTCCAAGAGAATTCCTTATCTGTACTAATCAAATGACAATGAAATTTTTACCCTACTTTTTTATTTGTTAATGCAAAATTTTAATGAAAACAAACTTGAAAAAGACTGGATTCGACGTAATACGAGTTAATCCTTGTTACAAAAGCTATCATATAGGTAGCTCAGAGAAGCTTAAAACGTAATGCTTTTCTTATCGTAGTTATGCACACCAAACTATATTACAAAGGCAGTTTTTGCAGTTCTTTGATTGAAAAAAACATGAGTAACCATGAACAACGAATAAAATGGCAGAAATGGTACAACGAATAAAATGGTCGTGCGATGGACGCCCGATTTACTATAAGTAAACTGACTCGAGTCTTTTGACAGTGATAACACATTCACGGGCGCTAAATAGTAGTCAGCGGTACTACAAGCCAGGAAAACGTGAATGACACCTTAAAAAAAGTGCAGAATGTAAAATGTTCCTGCGGTAGATATTTTTTTACTGTGACTTTTATGGAATAATTCATTTGCAGTTTATTGAACATTGGGAAGAGTTTTCCATGGAACCTGTATTTTCTTTTGAGGAGTTGCCCTCTGTCTTTGCCAGTGGAATTGCTGATCTCTTTTCATATTTGCCTCCTGTTCCAACGGCGGTAAAGGAAGCCAATGGAAGACTGCGAATGGTGGACCCGGTATTAGTGCGAGCGCTCCTACGAAAGCAGGTCCGAATAGCCAGCTTGAAATCTGGTTTTAGAAAAGCGTACATAAGTGGATTCACCAGTGAACTGGTCGCTATGGTGAAGAAGGAAACAATTGACAGAGCATGAGGGATTAAGTCATACCTATTTATAATATCTGCAGTTGTTATGTAGATGATTGGCAACCAACAGAGTAAGAAAGCTGAAGCAACTATGGAAAAGACTTTGGCCACTTTGGCGTCTGATGATATTCGTCTTCGTTCACTCTTGTGTACTCTAAGAGATTCCATCTTCTTTTTCATTGTCAAACTATGTCGAACATGCCTAAACATTCTCACGTAGGCAAACGTAATGAAGATATAAGGTACAACGATGCCAAAAAACTGCAAGCACACCATGTAAGCTTTATGAATTGTGAGGGCTTGATTCGTGTTCCAGAACAAGGGAAGCAAAGAGTAAATAGCTGGAAGCAGCCACGAAAGTATGAGAGCTCTTTTGAGAATCTTTGGTGCTCGATAAGAGTATTCCAGTGGCTTAATTATAGCAATATATCGATCGTAAGTTACAGCGCATAAGTTGGCGACACCCCAGAGTAATATGAGGCACACTAAATAACCTGTGACAACCGAATAGGGCTCGATGAGGTACACAGGCAATAAAACTCCTCCTGTTAATATGTCAGACACAGCAAGAGATACCATCAACCAATTCGTGTTCGTTCGTAAGGTTTTCTTTAAGTAAACCAAGAGACAAACGCAGAAGTTTGACACTACGATAAAAACTGAAAGGATGCTGAGAGAAACAACCACATAGATATTCTGTTTCGTTCCGTCCATGTTCTAGTCGGTCGCTTTTGATGCGATGCTGTCTTCAATAATTGCTTTTCCCTTGTGTTGAGATGTTAAATATATCAGCTCAGCGCAGCTTTGTTTTGATGTGATTTGATTCAAAGTTTGTACGCCATTGAACCATTGTTAGACCCTCAGATACTCGTATTATTCAGGCTGTTGTTCGTTCAGTCGTATAGTAATCGAATCTTCAGTGTTGTTGGCGGTAAATCTTCGTTAGTTTACTATTTTCTCGCAGAGAGCAAAGCAAAATTATTTGCAGCGCACTTACTTTATCTTCCTTTATGAATATTTTGTTGCGTCCCAGGAGTGCTTATTAAAAAGCAATAAAAAGACAGCTTCCAAAGTGTACCAAGGGTCCACCAAAATATATCTTTCTTTATAGCTATAGCGATTTTTTTTTCCTCGAGAGACTCATTCGAAATACCGAAATACTCTCTCCGATATTGGTTCTGTACTTGATACTTCGCATCACCTTCTGTACAGCTTCTCAATCCTGAAAACCAATTATTGAGCAATCTGCAATGCACATTGAGATAGGAAATGAATCTTAATTGCACTTTGAAAAAGAAAAGCAACCAACCACTTGGTGATGCTAGGAAGTCAGATAAACATGGGATAATATTTACTTTCTTGTCCAGTGCTTTGAGATATACTAAAGAGCAATTAAGATTGATTAAAGATATACAAAGCCTTGTCGAGTTTGAATGGGCCAGTTGTACAGTAAGTAGATCGTATTCATTAGTCAGAGGAAGAGGCTTGTTTTGCATAAGTCGTGAAATAATTAACTCAGAACCAGCGGGAGAATAAAGTTCGTTTATACTATTATCTGGTTTTGAAAGACTTGGTCATCATTTCCAACCAACAGAAGAAACCAGAGTGCGTTGTGGCGGATCCGTAACGATACTTTCTGTTCCCCTCTTGAAAGCCATGGTCCAAAGTGATTGGTCAACTCGATAACAAATATACACTTAACAGCAGCTGAAGTGCCTGCGCTTTAATTTGTAATTAGAGGTAGTGCATTGAAGACAAAGTTGAAACAAATGGCGCTTAAGAAGGAGGATCATCTTGAAGATTTCAAGGATATGTCGCAAAATCGTCTCTTGAGCACTCGGATTAGTATCAACCAGGGATGTTTGTGACCGGATAGCAACTCTTAACAGCCGTTTGTTACTGCGCTCATCACGTGCTTTTACGAATTACGCGGACGAATCATAGATTTCGATTTAGTGGTCAGGATGGAACCGGGGGACGGAAAAATCAAGGGAAGCTGACTCACGAGACTTTAAAGTCACCCCTTCCTGTTTTCCTTGTTTCGAAGTGACCTTTGGACTTCCAAAGATAAATGGAATCATTTTGTGAAATTAATTGCGCATCGAGAGCTTGCGAGCAGTAGATCAAGACTCTGATAGCTGAGTAAGCCGGCAAGTGAAAAGGTCTTCTTGAAATAGAAAAAATATTTTAAAAATCCAAAATCTTAACTTTAATAATCAATAGAATGTTTTGATACAAAAGCGTCGGTTCTTTTTTGAATTCTTAATATGTTTCATTCTTTGTAGAGTAATTAGTCGAAAACCGAAATGTCACATTCATTATTGATGTAATAATTTTGTGATTGTTGCTCGGACGTAGTAATTTCCTGTCGTGGTTATTGCGTTTGAAAAGCAAACATGATTATTCTGGAAAACCTAAGCTGCTTATAACGCTGATAAAAACGAAACAAATATTATGGCTGCATTTTTGCACGTCGACTTGGTTACTTCTTCATTTATTTACTGGGACCGGAAATAATTTTTCTTCATTTAAAACTGTTTGTTTTGCCTTGAAATTATACACTAACACTTATGTAGCCTTACAAGTTGTTTATAATGCTATCTGGCAGTTAAATTTGCGAAAATATATACTATTCACACTGGCAGCAGCATAACTTTGAACGTCTTGTTACAAGCAGTCGTTTCAGGAGAATGATTCAATCCGTTAGTCCGTTTTTTTTTTTATTTTTCTGATGACGGCTGCAAATCTTTAAATCTTAAATCGTTTGGGAATCAGTCTGTCTGTCTTTCTGCCACACTGAATACAATACGCACAATTGACCTCCCTTTAGAATGAATTCATGAGTAGTAAGAGGTAGCTTTCTTCTTAAGTTCCTCCTGTCGACAGGTTGCCAATTTACAGGTACGCTACTAGTTCGTAAACGAACGTATTTTGCGTACGCCGATCAGAACAATAACCACAAGGACAAAATAGCATAACATTCCAATCAGTTATCAACCTGTGCCACAGAACAGAATTGAAATAAGCCTGACGTCGGTTGCAACTTGAACTGTAGCGTCAAGTCAATATGGAAAATTGGGTGCTCCAATGCGCTCGAAAGAGAATTCTCAGTTGTACGAAACGCATGGCAAATGAATGTTACCACTCAGAAGCAGCCGCCTTGTTGATGTATAAAAGAGGACGTAGGTTTTTGATTCATGACCCATCTCACGTCACCCAACCAATTTTTTTATGAAAAATGCCCAGTTTTTAATGATATTCATACTCAGACGATCGGTTAAGGAAAAAACTAGAAAAATTAACTCCGTAGTCTTGTAGGTTTTCTTTGTGCCTTATCTTGTTCGAACATATTGCCGAGTAACAAACCCAGACCAAAACTGGTGGAGTTGCACTTTAACTTACCCACCCAACAGTCATGCCCTTTACTGGGGAATGCACTTATCGCGCTATTTATGAAAGTGTCCCTCCCTTTACCACTCGCACACAAAACGGGCCAATGGAAATCGTTTAAGATTAAAAGATTGAACTGCCTACTGCAACTGTTTTCCAAGATAAAATAGTGAGTTCGATGAACCGAGATTTGCGTATATCATCTACACTGGGAAAACGTTACACAGGATTTATCAAAACCTTTGTCATGATTTAAGTTCTATTTACTCTTATAAATATGCTGTATTAAACGGAAAAGTTTCTATGGTTTTTAAAAGATGTGTTTTATCATCCCCCCTTTCCATAAGCTCCTCCATTAAGTGTCTCTTTTGAATGTGGCCGTCCTATTAAAACTGAGCGTCAGTCCTATTCCTGTACCCCCACTAATTTCAATTAGCACTACTTAATTAAAAATATTAGCGTTGGGTATCTGCGGTAGAGACATGATGATCTCGATCTTAATTTTAGGGCATTCTAGCTTCGTAGGGTTCAATTTTTCTTGATAGCCTTTCAAAAATGCACGCGCGAGCACGTCGTTCCCTGTAAACGTCATTCCACCATTAAAAGCTCTACGTGGAGTTCTCACAGTAAAATTTCGCTCCGTGTGCTTAATCGAATCATTCAGTGTGATACTTTGTTTAATGCACGTTTTTATAGGTAATGAGTTGACGTGTTGAATGATTAGACTAGCGTTTACGTATCGATATTCATCGCTCGGTGAACAATTTGAAGTAATCACTTCAGCGGATTCCACTCGAGGTGTTATTTGTTTACTTTATTGATTGATCGTTTCTTGTGTTTCCTTTATCGACAAAACTTCTTGCGAAACTTGGTAAAAATGCATCGATTGTTTTCCTCACAGATGAAAAGGCAATTACTATGCGCTCACGCTAAGAGATGTGTCGATTCTACCAATAACATCATCATATTGATGCTACATGATAGCGAACAACAATGCCAAAACGCAGAAACTGTCAACGATTCCTCGACAAGATATTTTAGAAACTATTGCCAATTTTGGCTAAGTACGAGCATAGTCTCGACTCCGCTCGCAGGGTACAATTCGTCGGGCTCTGTCGTAAATATGCATGCGAATAAAGAGCTGACTGGAAGAGATCACTGAAAGTGAAACCAGCGAATAATGAAGACTTTTATGCGGATATGTTGAAGTAATCTCAGACATTTTAGAGCAATGTTTTATTAATTACTGGTGACTGTCTATCCGAATTAAATGTCAGTTCTATATCTTCAGAACGCTATGTCAACAGTATTCATAGTTCGGTCTCCTTGTCTTCTCTTCCACTTTCCAGTCTTCTCAGAATATAAGGAACGTCAATCACACAGGTTTCGCTCCGGCTGCGTTTAAAAGATGACAACTGAGGTCGCTTTCGCAGCATTCGCTTAATAATGCTTCGGAAGTCAGGCTTGAAAAATGAATAAACCACAGGATTGACCATAGACCCTAGGGCAACGGTGAAGAGTGAGAAATCCAGCAGCCATGGTGGAGATAGCTTGTCTACTAATTCACGTTTATCAACTACAGATATAACACTAGTCAGATATAGGACTGGCATCCAACTTAAGATGAAGGAAATTGCAATCAAGGCAAACATTTTGGCAACTTTTGCCTCGGAAGCCACAGTGTTTGAGTTCTTGTTCTTGTCTTCATGATTGCGCCAACTAAGGCTGCTTTCTCTTCGTAACCTCCTAACGATATGCCTCGCTTCATGAAAAATCAGGTAGTACGCCATGCAGACAAAAATGTATGGAACAACAACACCAAGTCCTTGGAGCAAAAACATGTAGACTGTATGAGGTAATCCAGGATCTGAGCCCCAAACAAGAGGAATAATCGATATAACCATTGGCAGAACCCACGAACCTGCTATGAACTTGACATAGTGTCTCGTCATGACAGCATAGTAAATAAATGGTTTCGCTATAGCAAGATATCTGTCAAGAGTCACAGCACACACATTGGCAACTCCAGTTAATAAAATTGCAGACACAATGTATCCCGTTCCAACAAAGTCTGGTACGCTGATGTACAAAGGCAAGAGCAGCGCACCTGTGAGAATGTCTGACACTGCGAGGGACACAACAAATCCATTTGTGTAACTCCGTAGTTTGGCGTGCAAGTACACAAGCAGACACACACAGCTATTGGTGACCACGACAAGAAGTGATAGGCACCCCAAAGGGATCGCGACTACTGCTTCTGTTGGCATAATTAAGTTTCTGAAATTGTCTCCCTACTGCGAAGTTAAACTCGGTTTTATTACTTCAGATGCTGTCTCTTCTTGATTGTTGGCTGAATGATGCGTGGTAAATTGATCCGATATTCATTACTGATACACAGACGCCTTGAGGTAACGAGTAAAGAGACCAAGCTCAAACCCTCCTCTTTAAACTGATTGACGTTGAACCTACTAGCGAAGTTGTATTTATAGTCAAATCATGAGGCGATCATTCTAAGCATTCTTCAGTTGGTCAGCTCTCGTGATATACAAGCCTCAAAGCTGATAAGCCAATGCCAAGTAAATGCATTTCGACCGACTAAGCAAGTGTTGAGTGAACCGGAAAGATTTTATTTCTTCAAGTGCTTTCCGTCACATCACTATAAATCTATCGGGTTTCATTTGGCTGAATCCAATCTTAGTCTTACATGTATCATTCGCTACCACATCTTTGAAATTCGTTAGAGTACTTTAATTTTCAGCGTTATTGTGGACACTAATGGAACTTGTTCTCTAGGAGGACATCCGATTCTTATTTCCCAGAGAGAGGTCAAATGTAAATGTACCTCGACGATTGCATTCTTACTGATAATGCCAAAGACAATGGCGAATGACATATCGTTAACGACTACGTAATGTTATATATTGAAGTAAATTGGCGATTGGTTATGACCACGCCTTGTATTAACGATAAGAATACTTTTCCATATTCCACAGCGAGTTGAAGCTCGTCTTTTAAGAAACACAAGAAACTACTGACCTCTCACTGGCTTAATAGCATGAAAATAAACATAGATTACCGTTTTGTAAATAGAAAATACGTGTTCTGTTTATTAAAAATACAGTACTTGAATTAGCGCAGTTCTTGTTTTCCAAAAGAGGGGTCGTAAGTTCTGATCATTTCAAAGATAATTCCGCATATTTCAATTTTTCACACTTCTCAATGAGGAAACCGTGGTTGTAAGTCTCTCAAGCCGGGAAATAAGTCAGTAAATATGGATAATTCAAAAGTACCGATAAAATCTTTATAATCTTCTCTTAAATGAATTATGTGTCGCATAACATTGTAGTGTAGCCGTAGGGCGTGTTAACCAATGCTATGGTTCAGTGAAATAATTTTAAAACCTCCTATGTCAGATAAGATCGGAAAATAAATAACGAATATGATCTTCTCTCAAGTCAGCGATCGTTGATACAGGAGATTCAGAGGCAAAAAGATAATCGGCTTTCTGACTTAATTATTATCCAATTAGCATTCAATTTTGTTGCACGCATGAACAGATCGGTGTCAGAGACTGGGAAAAAAGATAAAAATATCGTTTTACTGATTTTCAAATTACTGTCAGAGAAGAACGGATGAAGAACTACTTTAAACTACCACAAAAAAAGAAATTGAATTGTTAAATTCCTAAAACAGCTTGACACACTGTTGAATGCGGCTCATTAGCGGCTTAAATCAAACCTAGATAAATCAAATATCTCTGTGAATCCTATGAGACGGTCAAATCGGTACCACAGAGACTGGTTGCCGGGAAACTAAAAGTCAAATAAACTATGAAAAAGAGGAAACTTTATAACCCTATTTGCCTAGATGCTTCCAGTTAAAGATAAAACATTTTTTGTGATCTGTAAAGTTACAAAAAGGGCTGAGACTCAAGAGGACGGGAAATGCTTTGGAACCAGTGGCGGTAGGAATGTCTTAAGGAATGTGTCGAACTCTCCAAATACATGCGAGTATCTATTCCTTAGTTAAAAACATAATAAAGTGATCGTCTGTTTCATATAATAGCGCATAAAAACCTCTCTTTTGAACTTCAGAAATGGAAAATGGCACAGCTGCTGGTAATAAACTTAAAGTACAGAGTAATTTCCATTACAATAGGACTCAAATGTAAAATCTTAGCAGGGAAAGAAAACAAAAATGGAAACCAATATTGGAGGTGAGGATACATAATACATCATCCTCGGGAAAGATAAGCCTAGATATTATCACGCTAGGATTATACGGCTTATGGCTGCATGGAATAGCCGGTCGTCTGACATTAAATTTCACATTCGTTCTCTCAAATAAGATGCTACCAACCACGCTTGTAGACATCTGTCTGCTTTCCGTATACGAACCAGGTAAACGAACTCCTGATGTGTTGTATACAAGGCAAGCAATCACTTAGAGAAATATTTTAGAGTACATATAGGATATAGAATGTCACATCAAATGATTCCGTGTTTTCGTGCATAAAGGATGTTTGGTAGGTGTTAGCGGGCAACATCAAGTAGGTATCACTAAGAAGGTTAGGCACGTCTTGGCTCTTCGAAGTCGGTACACGTTCATTAATTTGACAATCTTCTTTCATGACTTCACACAGTTTGTTAATGCACGCAAATTTAAGGCAAAATGGAAAAAGTGTTTCCAACTTCTCAAATAATAACTTTCTTTTGACATAAATAACTGACCTCAAAACTCGATCTAATGTGATTATAATTTAAGCTTTTTTTTACCTTACTATATATATTTTCTCATACGTGAAATACGTGCTTTCAGTTTAAGTTAATTTTATATCAAACCACTTCAAAAACTCCGAAACAAGATAACGTGGTGAATACTTTGATAAAGGTCTGCTAACTACTTCAAGTGGCCTGCGTTTTTCATTAATTCTTTGGGTGATTATCAATAGACTTAAATGACTTCACTCAGTTGAGTCACCATATATCTTTTTTTCTACCAAACCAATCATTTTTGTATTTGTTATAGTCGCTGTCAGGACTTATAACAGAAAGAAATGCTTATAATAACAAGAAATTCGTTCTTGTGGCTCACGATTGCTGTTTTTCTCTACGGCAGAGGTTGAACAAATCAGTTGATATTTTTTGCTTATCCTAACCCATGACCTGCGTGATGCCGTGCGCTCTGCTAATTCAGAAACTGCGAACCAGTCAGCCTCAATAACATTTTGTATGTTTAATTTAACACGCGACGTCGTTTATGCCTTCTTCCTGTAAACCAGCATCGTAATCACCCGATACAGCCTAATGCAAAGTCAAGAAAAGCCTCTTTATCATGAGCATACATAATTAAAAGATGCATAATTATGACCAGGCCTCTGAATTTCAAATCAAACACCTAGCTCTTGCTCTTTCTTGTTCTTCTTTTTTGTCTTGTTTTGTTTAAAAGTTTAGTAAAGTTGCAAAAAAAAAATTCATCACCAATCAGGTTTCCACGACGAACGCTCTGGAAGCATACTGGATGAGTAAACTGTTTTCATAAGCGACTTAAAGTTCTCCTGGCCTCCAGCAGGCGAGAGAGCTTGGGGCTGAGACTAAAGTGACTTTGTTTCGTCAAACGTTTGCATTCGTGTCTTGATCTAAAATTCTGTCTTTCTACTGGCAATACCTAAACGAGGATATCAACGTGAACTGATTTATATGACGAGATAAAAGATTTTGTAACGGCAAACGCGTTGTGTTTTGAGTGATTAAAGCGATAGAAGTAGATGTGCAATTTCTCGTACGAGAGAATTGAAATTTGACTGCTGGTTAAGGCAACTGTTCATCGATTATCATGTCTTGTCTTGTTTTCTTTCAAAATTCACCACAGGGTAGCAAACAATTTATTTTAGCGTTGTGGTGGCTCATATATGATTAAATATGCTGATAAAACAAAGCGGCGAAGTTACAGCTACTAATATTAACATCAGAGGCGCGTCACCCGTTCAGTTTTGAACGGATGTTTTCGTTCCCTCCAGCATTTCTCCTTGAAAATAACAGTTACTTACAATTTAATTTTAATTTACCCGGAAACTAATAAATGAAAGATTTTACTTGTATTCCATGTTACTACAAAAGGTTTGGTAAATTAAATAGTGCAATAATATTATGTTTTCTATATTGAATTTTTAGATTCGATAAGTAGCTGATTTTAATTATTTCATCGTTCAAATATAATATCTCCTAAACAAATGAAAAATGTCATCTTGTTCCGGGAAGTTATTTGTAGTTAAGTAAAGCTAAGCCGCTTCGATTGATCACTTAAACTAAAATTTGATTTTAAAATATTAACGGTAGCATTGCCACATGAAACACGACCACAAATCCTTTCGCCATAAATGTCAGTTGATAAGAAGTTATTATGGAAACGTTTGCCTCATGTTCAGGAATTTTTGGAAACTTAGTTGCATGAAATCTTATAATTAGCAGAACGTGACTAACATTATTTCACGAGGCGGAATAAATCAAAGAAAAAAATTGCACATGTTGGTTTTCCATGGATTTACAATTTACTTATAAATGAAAGTGACATAATTCAAGCAGTCGTTGATATAATGTCAGACAATGTTTTTTCCTAGTTTTAATTAGTTTTTAAGCTCAGATTTCTGCCAACATTTTAGGTATCGTCAATACTTTTTAAAGCTTTTTTTTCGTTGAATTCTAAACCAATCAGAAAATTTACTCGACTATCATAAGCTTTTTTTTAAAACAGTAACCGCGTCATGTTAACTAGATCAAATCTCACGATTAAGAAAGTGGCAAAAAACCATGAATATTTCATTGGGCGGCAAATTGAGCAATCACAGGTCAGTTGTGTTTATTTTTTTCAGGTTAATATAATTCATTTCTAAACAAAAAGGATATTACTACGAAGATATAAAAATATGTGTTAGCGATTTTACAACACAGAAAACAAATCACTTGACGTTAAAAAAAAGTTGCGATCCCTGCTGCACATTTTCCAAAGTAGGTATCTTTATAACAATCATCACTACTGTCTTACGGCATATCCAGAAACAAGCAATTTTGGTAACGCGTTTTCTTGCCTTGTACAGTTAGCAATGTATATGGTATACGGGGTATTTTAAATTGCCAAAATTGGGCCTTTTATTGTTGTAAAGTGTACTTTGGTTTTCCAAATTTTGGTATTTTGTATGATTTTGAAGGGACACTTGGGTATAATGGGTTTCTTTCTTTTCAGGGTTAATGGTATACCAACTAGTCCCCGTAGCCAACCCTGATATATAACACAGAAAGCTGCTTCTAAGGTTTGCATTGGTGTTATTTCATTTAGAGAATCGGATACGATGTCGGTGTGTAGTACATAGGAACGAATCCGAGTGTCATTTAGTGTTACTGCTTCATTATTGCCCAACAGGGCCGTTAATAAATACGAGAGTCTCTCAGTGTAGTCTTAGCTCAGAAGGTAAGAGAAGATTTGGTGTAAGTGGCTGGTATGATAGTAAGTATCGCTAAATATTGGATACCCCTTCGGGCACCATCCTTGTGAGGGCCAACAGCCGGTAGAGATGATATTTCGAGTGGTAATTCTCCTTCGAATAAGTCTTACTACTATTGGAAATTACACTCAATGGTATTTGAAATTTTATTTCAATAAGTTGCAAGACTTTGATTATCTAAATGAATATATGAAAGATCATATATTTGAACTGCGGAGAAAGATGTGAATTTCAACGGTTGATCATCGCAGTTATACACACAACTTGAGCAGTTGTGAAATCAAAGCCTGAAAAAAATTTCCAACTCAAATCCCGTTCAGGCCTGAATTTTTTTCAGGCTTTGATCTCACAACTGCTCAAGTTGTGTGTATAACTGCGATGATCAACCATAAATTCACAAGACTTTGATTATGTTGCAGATTTGGACCAAAATGAAGCGGTTTTCTTTCCTGGCTATCTTGTTTTGCTTAATTGTATCATCTGATGCCAATTGTGAACAAACCAAAGTGAAAGGCTGCATAAAGCAATATGTGGAAGAGTTGCATGAAAAGTCAGATATCAGCTCCCATTGTGATCGCTTGCAGGTAATTCATGGGACTTTGATCTTAATGAATTTATTCTTTCACGTTGAATGAGTTGAATACTAGTTCGGCGGCCGAGAAATGTCAATTGAACATACCTCCCGAGGCGTCGGAAGAGTCAGCTTAGTTACTCAAAGTCAAAAAAGAAAATTCAAACCAAGCTTTTATTGCAATTTAGGCAATGTAACAGTCACTTTAAATTACAACCGTTTGTATTATTCAAGTTTTCCGGCTACACATTTTATTGCGATTCAAAGAAGAGGAAATAACGAATTATAGAATTGTCGGGCGTTGGAGTATCTGGTTTCAGAAGTTGCTGTTTCAGGTTTTTGTAGTTGTTGCAGATTTTTGTTGTAGTTGATGAGGAATAAGCACACTTAGGTCCATAAACCTCATGCATGAGTACTTAAAAACCCTGTGAAGTGGTAAATGTAATAGCCAACGTCAGGTTTTATTATTTTCGGTATTAATTTGAAAGGAACAAAAAACTCGTCCCGCGCTGAAACTGCAGCATTTACCAACTTAAAATTGATAGAGGTTATTTATTTACCTTAAAGAACTACAAGCCGATGACCATAGTTAATATAGCGGAGCATCATACCCATATAGGAAAGCAAAGAAAACCCATGAATTGATTTTCTCGTGCTTATCATGGCTAGCGGTATTGCCCGTGGGCGCGTACGCACAGCGTAAGAGAGCTCATCGAAATCACGTGTTTCTTTGAAATTGACCGCTGATGGAGTTCTGGTTTTCGTTTAGATCCCGGGCTCGTGGGGTAACGCTAAAACAAGATTAAAGACAAGAATTTTTTCTTGGATACATATGTTTTTTCACTGTTTTTGTTTTGTGTATTTTGATATTATTCAAACTCAAAACAGAAGGTCAAGCATTATAGAGAAAAACCTCATTGCAAAATTACAAAACTCAAATCAAAATTTTCACCTATTCAGCACACAGAACGACTTTTTGTACTTTGCCAGGTTTTGTGCAGGGTCAAACTTCGAAATAGTCAACCGCCCGATTAAGCTAACCCAATAGAAGCATTGCGATGTATGTGATTCATGTATAGTCAGTCATAGTCAAAACAAAAGATTTGCAGGGTCAAGGACCTTCCAACAAAAATCATTACCTGTGTATTTGCATCTTTATTGTTTACCAGGCTTCATTTCCCTCTATTAACTATGTGGTAACTAGCTAAGTACTCATTTGCCCGTCAATGCAGCCCAAACGTTCCCATAAGATAGAGCTTATCACTTCGCTCATTGCAGGATGTATTTAACTGCTTTTGGTCAGAAAACCCTGAATGCGCGCAGGGTAGCATGATTGGACGATGGAGAGGATGGGTTTTAATGGTTCGTACATTGGAGAAGTATCTTGACTTGTGTGAAATTGATGACCAAACACTGCAGAACTTCTACAACAATTTTCATGTCATTTGTAAGTGCAAGTTCTCGAATGAATTTTACTTTTAACTGCTGACTATATATGAATGAACTCCAACAAGGTGCCCGAACAGGGACTTCAGATGTGAGAAGACCGGGTGTCCATATTAGTCTGTTGTGGTCGAATAGTACGACAAGATATAATTTTTATTTTCTGTAAATTCTGTAGCTGGAGTAAAGCTGTAGTGCTGTCGTATCGGGAACCCGATTTTCCTCCAAATTATTTTTACGTTAATATCCTCGTACATTTTATTGACAAAGAGGAACATTTTTATGTGGAGATCCGAGTGTTGCGGGTAATAAGGTCCGAAAAACTTGTTTTGAAATTAAAAAAATGCCGAAAACAAGCCTTTTTAAAATTAAAACGCAAGGTAGAGTATAATTCAAACCAGATCACATTTAACTGCGAACTCCAGTCCTGGTAAAGTCATTAATAGAATTGAAGTTAAAATAAAAAGCTTAGGTCTAAAGGGGCTGGGTTATCCCATTCTGTCGACAGCGGAAGACTAAGGCAAGACTAAGGGAAGCTAATTGCTAAGAACATGACCTTATTTCTCTTCGTTAGAAGCATTGCCGAGGCGTAATTGGAATTATATGCCAACAGCAGCCTATGAACCTTAGAAATCCATCATTAAGCAGCAAGCTTTAAGCACTGACTAAATACTTGGCCTCTCCTCTTAAAACTCAAGGTTAAGGCGTGGGTCTCCAAAGCTAGCTTGCATGAGCATTCCTGATTATTCCTACAAGCTCCTTAACCCAATCCTAAAATATTCCATGGCTTGGGACAGTGCTCGTTAGGTAAAATTTAATGTTTACTAATTATTGTTTTGTTTTTTCTATTCTTTGTTATCCTCGATTATAGCAATACCCAAACTCTTCTATAACTACTTGCTAACGTCCAGTAAGTGATTTATATTATATTTTTTTCATTCATTTGTTTTCAAATATTTTATTTAAGTAGTGTAAGCAGGAAATAACAAATGTCTATTATGGAAAACCCACAGGGTTAATTTGTTACTATAAGAGTTATTGTAAATGAAAATATGAAAGATCTGATAAGAGTTAAGAGTTACTGCTGGTGCGATGAGTATTTTATTTCTCCTGACCCTACCATCATATCGCATTTCCCAGTCAAAATGTAGAGAGAAAAATTGAAAGGAAAAAATGGATAACAAGGAAATATTGTTTATTAATCATTACATAAAAAAATGCTCATCATTAGGTTGCGACTGTTATAAATTTAAGTTAAGAAAACAGTTTTAAAATCTCAAGTAAGTAGATTAAGATGTCACATCAAGTCAGGTTCCTTCGACACTGTTGAAAACTTAAGTTAACATTCCGCTACACTGGGCTGGACACAGAAACCTCAGATGAGCGTCTCGCCAAAGGAATACTTTATAATGGGCTTCAGGGTTTTCGGGCTAAAGTTCTATGGTCATGACCCTGCTTTGCGAGGAATATAGCTCATTAGGTCGGACAATTGCAAAGGGAGCAGTGTCATTTGAAGTAGAGCACACAAGGACAACGGAACTAACGAGTGAAGCCCACAAAAGTCCCGCAGTAACAACATCTCCAAAGTACGAGATGCAGCGGCCTAGCTGATTCAGGCCCTCACTATTCCAAAGAGTTCTTGGCTCGGCTTGGACTTACCATTACCATTTCCGTACCTACCTCTACAGGAGGAAAATGAGGATAATCATCCTCGTAACAGAGGGACTAACAACAATAAAGAAGACCGGCACTGATAACATTCATTTCAAACTTCTCCGTCTTGAGTGTTTTTCTGCAATAATTGATGCTGACGCAGATTTTCGAAAATGTTATAAAGATAAACACACTGGCATTGATGTAAGTCCATTTAAAGAACGATCGAAACTGTTTCCCCATTCCTCGTTCAATAGTGAGGAATGCTTATCGGGCTGCTTGCATGTCGTCACAATGCTGTATTTAAATGCGACCAGTCTCTATTTTGTTGAAAAAGGTAACATGAAAAATAACTTTAGTGTCATACATGAAAAGGAAACTCGTTGGTCATATATACTGAAGAATACAAAAGCAAAAACCGACACAACGTAGGATGATTTTTTGAAGGTGTACTATATTTCGGCCGGCCAAACCAGCCTTCTTCACTGTACAATGGAAAATTTTACATCCGTACGTGTTTTTATGAAGCCGATATTTACGTAAATACGCAAAGCAATTGATAGTGTAAATTAAAGATGAGCATACGGTACAATTAGCCTGCGTAGCCGGCGGGCAAACGTCGGTCCCGAACGCGAGTGCAAAAAGCACTCTACTCCTAGACTCTAGGAGTCTATAACATGATAAAAGAACATAATAAAAGAAAACAAATGGAAACACATGGTTTCTTCGCGGATGTTCAGACCATTAGGATCAATTGTTCTGCCTTTTTGAATTAAAAAAGCTTCCCTGGCCTCACGGATTTAATTGCATGTCGTTAGCAGTGTGGTTAGGAGAGGACAAGAAATTTTCGGCGGCTGTAGTAGGTTTAGATTTGTTGTTAGGGTTATCTATGGTACGGCGGTGTTCATTAATTACATGCAATTAATCCCCATCGAAATTACTTTTGCGTATTTCCGGTATACGTGAATATCTAGGGTGTGAAAATCTATTTACATAGTCAATTTTTAAGTAAACAGTTTGGCACGGACGGAGTCTGATTGTGTGTACAAGAACAGTTCACTGTTTTAAAGCGATGCCGCACGAAGCTGGATTGTTTACTTTACGAAATGCTCTTCATCAGGAACATAAAGCCAAAACTTAACACACAATCAGACTCCGTCCGTGCCAAACTGTTTACTTAAAAAATTGACTATGTAAATAGATTTTCACACCCTAAATTCTCCATCACTACGTAAATATCGGCTACATAAAAACACGTAAAGTGTAAAATTTTCCATTGTACCTGAAGAAGGCTGGTTTGGCCAGCCGAAATATAGTACACCTTCAAAACATCATCCTACGTTATGTCGGTTTTTGCTTTTGTATTCTTTATTTTAAATGTAAAGCCGATTAGATCACTATTGATCCAACGTATACCAGCAGGATCATCGTTCCGGTTGCTTGCTTAAACATTTTATAGCCATACTGTATACCCATTGTTATATTAAGACTCAGCGATTTCTTGCTATTTCTGTTTTTATCAGGTATATCAGATGTCGACAAGGACTGTGCAAGACGGGTCCACCTTGGGTGCAACAAAATGTTTGTTGATGAAGTGAAAAGGAACAATCGCATTTGCGACGATGGCAGGGATTGGCTGCAATGTTACAACAACGGGAAATGTGACCAAGAATCGGCCATAGTCCGCTATGCAAAGTACGTTGGAGCATTGGTGACTAAACTTGTATCAGACTGCAAGTCCTAGTCGTGCTCTTCGTTGGTTGTGACACGCTTCCAACCATTCATATTTGTTAATGCTTTCTTGATGTAAAATAAATCTTAAAATTGCATCGTGCATAATTTGTTTTATTGCCCTTCTTTGTTGTCGATGGAGGGCGAGCTCTCGAAACGTTACCTGCTGCAATTGCGCCACGGAGATTGATCGAACAATTTTAATTATAACTTGGCAGCTGACACAGCACAACGGTTTCCATAGACACCTATTATGTAGCACGTTTTAATTACTGCAGAGACCCATAAGTGGCTGAAACGTACAACGTGTGTTCACATATTCTATAAGCAAGTGACCATATTTGGAAGCCCCTTGCTCTTGCCCTTGCAATATACTAATGGTCAAAGCAAATTAAACCAGTATTAATTTCGACAGTCAATGATCATGTTTTGAAGAGATTCGGATTATTTACAATCTTTGTTGGAAGCTGAATTAAAAAAAAAAAGGTTTGAGCACAAACAATGCGATAAAACCTAATTAGGAACAAAGAAATGGCAGGTACTGCTAGGTCAGAGGAGAGTCTCAAGAACACAACACAATAACCTGACAAGTGCTTGAAAATTGCTTTTCTTCTTTTCTGCATAAAGGTAGCAAGACTTGTATTTCTCCTTAGATAGTAGATTCGCTGATTTTTCATAGTGACTGCAGGTGATATGAGTAAATATTTGCACGTTCTTCTTTAATGTCTCGTTTGTTACTAAAACAGAAGCTCAAAATATTGAATAATCATGTTTATTTACTGCAGCTGCTCTCTTTCACATTGTCGCAATCGTACAAACAAAAGATTTTCTAAACTGATTGCCCCACCTTTGTGATCGCAATTTTGTGAAGACCTTCAACTGGGACAGTTCAGTGCTAAGGCAAGGTATAGTTCAATGTATGCTTCTCTCTAATCTTGCCTAATACGGGGTAAATTTATTACTCCTTTGTCCTGGTATACCCAAGAGAGTCTCAAAATCGCGCAATAAGTTCCAAGGTCAGTTTATGAGAGAGACTGACCACAGCTGGGTGAAAATGTTTTCGACTCAATTCTCGAAAACTCTCCATTCAAGAAGCTAGTGAAGAGATCAACGAGAATTGAAGGACAGGTCAAGATATCTTCGGTGAAACTAGATTTGTTTTGCTCCATACTTAAATTGAAAATTAAATATTTTAATGTTCATGATCATAAAGAGTGGGTGGTATAGACCACGTCTAATTGTTTCTGGAGATATCTCCTCTGAGATATTCCTGATACCTGTGCTAGGGACTGCTTTAGCAATCACTACGGCGATCCAAGTTACGACGCAAATCAGGCGCCTTGGCTTACGTTGTCGACAACCGTCAGAACGTGGTCATTTCACGTTGTTGTTTTTAGACGACAGTTACAAAATGTACAAAAATATAGCCATTGTTCTGCTTATGCCCTCTGTCCGGTAACGGTTTTGTTCGCGTCACCATCGTGGTTTGCGAAAGTACCCTACTAATCAAAGGGCAAAAATCTTTGTACTGACCAATTGAGAAAATCTCAATCTTGGAAAACATCAACTGAAGCGGACACTGAATTTTTTTCTTTTCCATTATGGTTATCCACTACTAAAACAGCTGAAAGAGGCCAGCATATAACTCCATTCGTCGACTTTGGATAGTAATAAGAAAACGGCAAGTTATAAATATGCTAGTACTGCATTTAACTTGGGGCTCGTTTGTAAGCGGAAAGCGAAAAACCTTTTGTAAAACCAACGCCGAAATTAACAACAAGTCTTCGCCCGACTTAGAGAAACAAGTTTGCAACTGTTGGGTGTTTTTTCTATCAGTTTTCTTAGGCGTTTCTATAACAAGACTCAGTTTAATGCTGCGTTGCCATTAACAATGGAATGGTCTCAAAGGAGTGCATGGGACATCACGTTGGCTGTTTATTTTGTATTCTTCCAAAAAATTCTTTTTTGGTCCTATTTTAACACCCGTGTTAAAACGTTCTCTATTTCTAATTAGTATAAATAACTTGTTTCAATGCACTGTTACATTCAGAAAGGAAAAGCATCGCAGCGTCATGGTCTTCTAAATATCTCAAACACGATCAGCATTTTAATCAGTCTGTACATTTTAATCAGTCTGCACTTTTTATTTGTTAATCTTGGTTCCATTGCATAGTCTCCATCTTGGGTTAAATATAATCAAATTATTTCAACAAATGACCTTCCACTAATCGGAAATGTGTGTTCTTCAACGCAAACACTTTTTTATTTCAACAGATTAATGGCATATGCCAAATCACAACTGTAGTGTCTCCTTTATTTCATAATATGTGGTTCACTTTTACGACCGTTTATACATACATAACATAGACTCGAATTTACAGAGTTGCAATGCATCCAAAATCTTCGAGATTCATGAGTACGATAGTACTGAAGACAATCAAAAAAGACTCTCCATTTGGTTGTCAAATTATCGACTAAAAGTTCTCCTTCATTACTGGTCTCCGCAGTCCGAAGATTTCCTATGCAAACCTTTAGGAAAATTAAATTTTCTTTGTGTCAATCAATAGCTTGACACTGAAAAATCACATTAGTAATTAGGACTTAAACTCATCTCCGTGAAATATATAATTGCTGAGTAGTTAGTCACGTGGCCAATTTACCTATCCGTTCTCCAGTCAGTTTTTCTGTACATGTCGATGCAGTGAGTAAGCTACGTAGCTAACCGGTCGGCTAAGGAGATCAAATTGTTGGATTTGAGTAGACTCCGTTACGGAATTTTAGACTCCGTTACCGGCGGGATTTTGCAACAATAATTTCTCTTTTGAATTTTTACAGTTTATGAAGAAAGCCATTATGAGCATTGGGAGGTCAACTGGCTTGCTTTTTCTGTTCGTTTCCTCGTCCATCTTGATTTCTGCCGAAGGCGCAGAGAACTGTGAGATTGAACTGATTCAGGGATGTATTTCTAACTACAAGGGAATTCTCAGAGGCACACCCAGTCCGGATAAACATTGCTCACGGGTCCAGGTAAATCAACTAAATCTACGAAGAGCATGTTGAAAGTTTTTTGTATGTTTGTGAATTAACCTTCCCCTTGATGTAGTCTACAAATTACCCTTTAAGTTGGTGAACAAGGTCTTCACAGTTGGCTTATTGTTGGACCGAGTTGCCGCTTTCTCTGTGATTTTACTCACTCTTTTCTTCCTCGTCACGCCTATCACTTCTGACTGATACAAAACTGACATTTGCAAGTTTCAACTCTATCAGATACAGATTGCCCATATGTAAACTGCTCACTTGGTTATTTCTTGTGAATTTTCTTTTTTATCACAGTGGAGCGGCCGCTGGCCTTTAGAATTGTTGTAACTATTTACCAGGATAACTTGCGAGCAGAGAGCACGAGGTCAATATGTCGAAGGATGTTGTGTTTATGTCGAAGGTCTAAAATTAAAATAGTTTTACTTGGTCTAACCATCACAGGACGTTGTATCTTGCTTTGCCAAGAATCCTTCGTGCAAAGAGCCATCAATAAACCGCTTTCGCCTCTGGATTTTGCAAGAAGCAATGTTAGAAGCCAAACTAAAAATCTGCCCAGAAGTGAACTACAAAAGCTTAAAGGATAGTGTTGAAAACACAGGTAAATGAAACTGAAATATTATTGCTCAATTTACTACCCAATTTCATAAACCTGATATTAGACCCAAATTGGGTCATACTTTTCACTCGAGGACCGCGAGCTCTGAAAGAAGTCAATATCTGAAATAATTTCTTCTCGCACTGGTCAATGCCGTAGTTGCATTTCATGGTAAAATTAAGTTATTCTAAAGGAGAGTCAAAAATTAAAGCTCATAAATGTGCTTTATACGTTGTAAATTGCTTAATGAAAAAATAAAAATCAAGCCTGAAACAGCCACACAAATGGTAAGTCGTGTATATACATTAAAAACTGTAGGAGAAAGTAAAAAGGAAACTGTAGGAGTGAAAAGAAACTTAATACAAACGTGATAACGACATTTGTAAAACAACATGCCATACCATATCATATTTCTGAGGTTCAATTCAAACTTTTTATACGCAGATGTTGCAAAGGAGCACACACTGGTAGAAAACTTTGGTAAGGAATGGTTAATAATGGACAACTTATTAATGAAATTAATAATATAGGTTCCCTCCCTAAAACTATACATTATTATAGTAAATGACGTAGGGACAGCCATATTTGTACTTTTGACAGTATTAGTAATTGCTGATAACAGATGTTTTTAAGTTTTTTTTTCCTAAAGGATGCAAGTGATGAAGAGCCAGTGATCTCCAAAGGAAAAGAGCTTCAATATTTTAGATCACGATTGAAAACAGAGAATATTAGTTCGTAGATTGGTTCTCATAATGAAAGGCAAAAGGAGTGTGCTTATCTTTTGTTGTAACCTTGGGTTCGGTTGTTTGGTTGTTTGTTGTAAATATGTTTACGAAATTTTTAAGGAGAGATTTCAACGAGCACATAATTAATGCGCAGCATTTCACAATCCCTGGTTTGTCTATAAACGCCATAGCTGAGGATGGTGGTCGTTGGAACATCCTTTTCGTTTGTTTTTCAGGCCTCGGGGACTCTTTGGACCCGTGTGCGGCCGAGGTTCATACCATGTGCAGTCAAACGTTCCTGGATTTGATGAAGCAAGACCAACGCATTTGTGGAGATTCGGCCCAGTGGTTTGCATGCTACAGCAAAACAGCCAAGAGTAAGAACTGCAACTCGCCGATTATCAACAATTACGCTGCTTTTGTCGAAAAGATTGGAATTCAACTTATCAGTGATGCCTTGTTTGCGAATTCATGTAACATCGCAATGTAAAGGTTGTTATTGTTGTCTTCCAAACACTTGTTGGACGAACAACGTTATTCTCAAATAAATGAAAAAAACATCTCTGTCTCCTGCTCTTTTGTTAATGTTGTTGTTGCTAATTGTATGCTATAGAGAGCACTCAAAGCAAATGTATTCGTTTGCGAAATAGGAAAGAAACAACGCAAAGAATCTCTGTTGCCTTATGACTTTTCAAAGCGATTTCTGCTGCACAACCTTTCGTCTGAAAATTAAGTTAGGCAATAAACAAGCAAGACAATGAACGTGCAAGTGAACAGGATTTTCATAAGGGCGAAATGCTTGGGTAGAATGACAGCTACCAACATCACGCCCAAGGCCGACATCGACTGACATCGTCCGAAAGGTGGCGCCAAATAAGGAAAGACGAAGACCATCCGCTGGTGTATTAAGCTTGTTGTTGAAAGGGGCCTTAAGGTATGGGGCTTAGCTATCCTACGCGCAGTGCAAGTGGCACACGCACGTAGGTATGTAGGGACGGACGCACGCACGCCATACGGGAAATCGCGCAACAATCAAAATTTTTCAGGAGGCTTTGGAGCTCCGCTACGATATCTTCCCGGAATTTAGGCATCAGTTATTTTGCCGTTCCAGATTAGAGTTTGATTACTTATTTACCATATTTACCGCACAACCGTGGCACTCTACCAAATAGCCCAATCCAACGTGTGTGCGAGGCAATTTCGGGCTAAAACTAAAAAACACTCTTATTCTTTGGCCATTGTAGCTTTGTAAGAAATAAAACGCAAACTGCTATTCTTGTACTCGCTGTTTTTGCTGGTTCCTACGCTGCTTGTAAAGAGTATATCACTAAATATATTGACTAAAAATCGCTCAAATTACAGTGAGACAAAACGTAGCAATAGAAAACAACGCCAAATATTGTTTCGTTAAGCAATATTTTTGCCAACTTCATGTAAGACTAAACTAATAAAAAGTATCTGAAATTATTTGGCTTCGCAAACATTTCCTCAATTAATTTTTTTTAATTCAGGAAATGTGGAAAGAGAGTTCCCGCGCGCGAGCGGTGACTCCAAACACAAGTACGTAGTCGAGTAGGATATTTTTAGAGAACTTGATTTTAAGGAACTACTCTTGCACCATGCATTGGAACATGATAAATAAGAAAATGATAACCCTTAAATGAATATAGAACCCCAGTATGTAAGGTATGCTTACAATCAAACCAAACAATCCAGTTATAACAGATGATAGTGATCATGAGCAGTCAACAGGAAATGAAGTATATGGCATAGCACCAGGAGAAAACAAACATCCCGCCTCATTTATGCTAGATAAACAACGTGAAGAACTAGAATTTCCAGTATTGTTTCCTAAAAGAAGATATGGGTACACTACAGACCGACAAGTTGCAATTTTACCAGTGAAATACTTAAATGCTGACTCCAACATTACAGTGGAAGGTTTACCACAAACCCTGGATTCATAATTCATAACTGAACAAAAGAACGTGTCAGATAGTATAAAATATTGCTCTAAAGAAAGTTCATGGACAATCTTTCACTGCTTCTCAATTACGAGCCAATCCTCATAGGTTAATAAGCCTTATTTGCCAAGATCACGCATATTTACTTTGTGAGGGAAATACCAGGAACACCACTATACTGGCAAAAATTCGTGTACGAACTAATTCGAATGGTAAGACAACTTTGCAATCTAACATGATTTATGACATAACCTCATGCTAATTTAAGATGATATGAACTAACTGATGAATAAGTTAGTGCACTGTCTTACAATGAGAGGTATCAGATGCTCAATCTTAATCCTGTTGTAAGCTATCCTGTCCAAACTTTGTTTTTCCCGTTCACAACAAAAACATAAGAGCCTATGTTCATAACATTTTTACTGCTGATAATCAAATTTAATGTTCTTTTACTTGAAAAGAGAACAAAGGACACCAGTTAAAATGATAGATTGGTTGGCTTCGAGTAATGGATGGATACATGTAGTGACAAACTCCTTTAGCTGTGTGTATAAATGCGATGATCAATCATGTCTTCCTATCTTTCTCTGCAGTTCAAATATATGACCTTTCATGTATTCACTTGTAATAATGGATATAATTATGTACCGTATTCGATTGAATCCAGTAGCAATATAACACGTAAGTTAATAATCGCGTGAGGTCGCTAGCTTTGTATCATATCAATCGAGGTGTGTCACGAAGGCTTAGATAAATTTAAAAGGACAACAGAGAGAGGGTTTCTTGAAATGTCAACCATGATTGGAAAAGTGATTTAATAAACGTTTCACCTTTTAATTATTATATCTTTAGTGTTTTTAATTTAATTTGTTTGTCTGAAAATAAACCCGGTCTTCAAACAAGAAGTGAATAAGTAAAAGACCATCGGCGCAGGCTAAAAAACGCTGGTTGACGGTCAAGTACGGTACGTCTACACGTCCTACACCAACTCAAAACACTTCTTGTAAGATGCGTTTATTTCTTTGAAAAAAAAAGATATATATTACCACAAGTGTAACTAGTGAGAAACCAAGTTGACATTTTAGATCAGATGAAAAGCATTTTAACAATCACAACAATCATATCTAAGAGAATTCCTTAATAACAAACTGTATTTTACCCTACAGGTAACAAGCTTTTAGTAGACCTGACGGACGCAGGGGTCATATTTTTTCAAACCAACTAGCCTTAAGCAAATTTCAAAACCCTAATCTAACATTTCATTTTTTTTTTTTACACAATGGATGATTTGAGTAAATAAAACCCATGTCCGTCGTATTTTTATCATTGCAGTGCATCTACACGCATTGTAAAACATATCACAATATATGGTCATGGACATTTTTCGCTTGATTTTTGTAGACTTAGAAAGCGTTTTTATCATTTGGTTCTGCAAAAAACGAAGAATACAAAAACCAAAAAAGCAGACACAGCAGGTATAGGTTTAAATGCCAACTGTTGTACGACAATTTATTGAAACGCTGACACGTTGAAATATAATATTGAGTGTGTTTGGTAAGAATAATTGTAATATGGTGGATAAATCAGTGAAATGTGGATGGTACGCTTTGCATCGATCGTTATGTATTGTTTCTTTTGTCAATAAATTAGTTATAGCTGTAGTTGTTATATTATTTCCCAAATAATATATTGTACAACAAATATGGCATATAATTTATAAATCTAGTGCAACGATTATTTTCGTCTATTCAGACTCAGACTTCTATGTATACGTACAAGGGACGAAGTATTTTACATCTAAATGAATGGTTTTACTTACAAAACAGACTGTACATTTTATAAATGAAAACTGTTGCTGTTAACAATAGTTTTCTTACAAATATCAATCTGTGACCAATTTTATATTTTTAACATTCATATCTTTTGTGACCCGTCTTATCTTTTTTTAAAACATTCAAACCCTTAGAATTTGCAAAAAATTTTTTTTTGGGGTGACCTTGGTTAGAGTCAGTAGCTTCACTATAAATGGTAAACAATCTCCTATAGAGAACTATCCCAAGGTAATCCCTTTCAGGTTACTTTTAGATCACTCCTGACTTCACGTGGCACGTGGACAGCGCACAGCCCAAGAAGATCTACACGCCGCGCGTAGTAACATTATACGGCTGTAGAAAAAATTTAATAACTTGGGAGGATTACCATGGGTCTTGTCATCCTCTCTTGGTTATTTTGTAATTTTAAACTTCGTTTTCTTGCAATCACTGTTTCGTAGAAGTAGTGTTCTATGACTCACAAAGGGTTTGATTTAAAGTTGTCTTTGGTTCCTGAAGGCAGATCGTTGCATTTTTCATGCAGATCAATGTAAAGCTGCCTAGTCAATTTACTATCTTTACCAATTCTCGATTTAGACAAAACATGCCTGATTAATAAAGATATAGAAATGGCTATCGATTCCTCTCTGGTCAAACTGGTGATACGTTAAGTTGCGTTTCTTCGTCTTGTTTCGACTGATTGCAGTTTTCCAAAATTCTCGCAGTCAGACTCTCACAGAGCTCGTCACCATCATATAAAACGTTGTTGTCCATTCTAGACTTTTTCTTGGTTTCCTTTGGCACAAAAGGCGTGGTGTTTGTGTCGCCAATACTCGGCATCGAAGACCTTTGAGATCTTATTGCGTTCAGGTGTGCTCGTTGTCCAGTTAGAATTTTCTTAAGGGCTCTACGAAAATCTGGCTTCATGAACGAATACAAGATTGGATTGACAAGAGATCCAAATACCACACAGAAAGGTGAGAAATCTATTAAAAGGCCTGGGACAACTTCATAATGACCCAAAGCAGTCGCTGCAGTGTAAAACAAAGTCGGAAAGTAACTCAACACAAACATTAAGGATGCGATGGCGAAGACTCTTGCCACCTTCGCTTCAGAGGATACTTTTCTCACGCCATTTTTCATTTCCGCTTTCGTATTATGTGAAGAGATGCTGAGCTCTCGTTCTCGCCGAACACATTGCCTGACCAACCGAAATATCTTGTAATTTGCATAGACTATTAAAATATAAGGAAGAGCTATACAAATAATAAGCACGAGGCAGATGTAAATCTTGGTGTTTAAAAGTTGCGTATCTCCTTTCCAAGTAAGTGGTATACAAGCGATGACTACTGAAAAAACCCAAATTGCTGGAACCAGGATTTTGAAAACTTTAGATATTGTCTCTTTGTAAGAAAAAGGATACAAAATCGCCAAATATCTGTCATAAGTCACGGCACAAAGGTTCGCTGCTCCCACGAAGAGCACCATAGCGTACAGGACATTGAGGGCAGCTTTTGACCACACATGAAGTTCAGCGTTGTATTGGATAAACATGGATACCCCTGTCAAGATGTCAGAGATCGCTAGTGAAACTACAAATCCATTGGTGTAGTTTCTCATTGATTTCACCTTGTATACCAACAAACAGACCAGTGTGTTTGTTACTACGGCACTCACTGACAGAATGCTCAGTGGAATGACAATCCTAGGCGAAAATCTTTCATTAGCCATTTTGGGTTCCTTGACTCCAGAGTCGAGTTTCGCCTTCCTATCACGGCTGTTTTGCTGTGTTGAAGCTTCTCCCGACAAGCTGTTTAATAAAGAGTGTTTCTTTCTTATCTCGGATATTGCTTACCCTTGTGGTTAATAAAAATCATTTATTTTTTCATGAGTGCGATTGCCAATAGTTCAACCAGTTCCAAATAATCAATTGCTGTCGGTGAACATCAATGTAGCACTTGTACTTGAGTATTCGGTCCGTTTGCTCACTGCTTTGAGATCACACGCAATCTACTTTCTTTAAGCCCTGCAAACACAAAATGTTTGTTATCGAGTTGAATGTTTAACAAAAGAGTTTTACAAAAATCTTAGCTTTAATAGCGTCATTTGGAAAGGGTTTACAATATCGTTATATATATTTTTCCGACATGCATAACTTCGTTTGTAATGGTTAACCTCTGCTCCAATTTCTTCTTAGCATGGACTTAACAATTAGCTAAATAAATGTATTTTAAACAATATAGCACTTTTTTCTTATTAAGATTCTTCATATCTACCTCTTCTGGCTAGAATGTGAATCTATTGTCTTGACGAGCGCAAAACTTACCGGGTGTACACAAACATGATATACATTTGGTGTTTACTACAATCTGAAGAGGTCCATTTCCTGACAACTCTTATTATAATTCGGTTATTTTTTTATGAACAATGCTCAAATGCGAGGTGATGGTGTTGTTTTTCAATTACGGGGATCCTACTGTGGCCGGAGCAATCCATCACCCGCAAAGAAAAGATTCGCTAACGACGAAAGAAAGCTTTTTTGGCGTTATTTGTTAAGTAACCAATATCATGACCCGGTGGAATAAATTTACCCGACAGAAAATTGTTTTTGATGTTGATTACACCTTCGCATTGTTTTCCGAACAAATTGTATTGTTTTGCACTTTGCGAAGGCACTATCGGCCTTACTTTTCTCGAATATTAGGGATTTTAAAAGAAGAAATATACAAAGGAACAGAACACATTACAAGAGAGATGGATATATATAGAGAGATTATTTTCTTCCAATGCTGCGGATGCGGTTTTCACACTTTCAACTAAGCCCCAATTTAAATTGGTCAATTTTAGTATGCAGCTGTCAAAAACGAGAAAACAGTACACGCTCGTAAAAAAAGAAAATGAATTATTTTTATTGAGCCTAGTAGTGGTTGTTTTCCTTTTACGTGTCCAACACGCCTTCCAAATTAAAACTTTGAAAAACGTGAAGTGGTAAGTTATATCGCTACATCGCAACTAGATTTGAACTTGTCATTTTAATTTTTTTCACCACAAGCATCCGCATAATTATGCGGTTCCGCAGATTTTATCAGAGGGTAAGTTTTACTGTGTTTTGTCATCACTGTTATTCGTGTTGGTGTAAGTGTCGGAGTTTTTACTCCAGTTTCTACAAGTTAGCCGTGAAATTAAGGAAGTTCTGTCGTGTCGTTCGATAAAAAGCTTTTTAAATAAACTTATATTATAAAATATAATTATTCTTAATATGTAAAATAAGTGGAAGAAATTACAATGAATAATGTCGTCCAGGTTTTGTCAATCGTTGTTTTCCAAGAACGCAGTGAAACAGCTTTTCTTTGCGCTCAGTGGGAAAAGATGTCGTTCAATGCGATTTAATTTTTTTTATTTCCAAACAGAATATACGTTACTTATTAACCTTTTAATCAATATCTCATGAACAATACTCATTCACACTTAGACAGGTTTCCAGGAGTTATGTTTCTTGCAAATCCGTCGCGCGAATCGCGTGTTACTAATTGGAAGTAAAAACTTCGACCTTTGTAAGAAGAGATAAAAATGAGGTTGTCGCAAGCGATAAGGTCCTTATGCCTCAGAATATTGGTACCTGGACTGATTCGCTTTACCAATGGCGTCAGTTCTCGCATTCCGCTTGCCGAGCTCATCGTGTAATTAAAGTGATTTGGTAAATAGCATTTCTGGTAACAAGTTAAAAATCTGATGCTAATGTTACCCAAGCATAACGTTAAAAGCATAACGAACTGACGCTAGATGTGCTGGGCATAGCAATTTGCTCACCAGTATGTTACCTGAAAACTAAAACTTACCGTTATTTAAACAAAAACCAAACGTAACAATATTAACTTTCAGACATATGTTACCCTTTTAGATGAAGTTAAACAGAACATATTTTTTACTAACCCTTAGAACCGGTTTTTATTTTCCGTTCCTCAGTTAATGAATAAGTTGCAATGTTTATTTGATTTTGAAACCAAAACATGAAAGAGGCAGGTCTTGCACTCCCGTAATGATTAAAATTCTGATCCGTCAGCGATAAAACTCAGTTGGAATGAATATTCACGAGAAAATAAAAGAACCCTTGTCACTACGACCTAGCTAGATACAACGATACGGAAAAGTTATAGCGACAAAGAAATGTCTTTTTTAAGATTGGATGACTAGAAAGACTGATGTAATTATTTAAAAATGGAAAACATTCGCCCCAATTTAGTCAGTCAGGTTTCTACAACCTTAAGGGAATTTCCCAAAACTCGAATTTGAACCCGCAAAATTTATTATCAGTGTAGCCATATTCGAGTATTTCACTAAAATATAAAAATGACCTTTTATCTACATTTTGTCAATAAGGAATTGAGAAACAGTTATTTACCTAATTTGTTTGAAAGGTAGGCC
>OMLO01000009.1_pt1 | contig 62209 bp, 33 predicted proteins | sample 1674811 | NCBI WGS metagenome assembly OMLO01 (sample SAMN06265003, study PRJEB25207) | coral metagenome | isolation source: Coral host | place: Mexico:La Bocana,Puerto Morelos, Mexico | collected 2008-11-13
TAAACACGCAAAAAAAGAACTTGGCCAATATCCAGCCATCTTGACCTCACGCTTGGTCAATAACCCATACTTATTTTTTCTGAAGCATCTCAGTGGTTCGGAATTCCAAATCCTTCAGTCTGATTGGCCGCTCAGCGTCCTGATTTTCCCATCCGGACCCCGCGTACGGACCGCTCCGAGTTTTCCAGGATTGCGGCTATTTTAGCAGCCTTTTGTAACACTGAAAATCTCCTTGAAATGTAAGGATTGGACATTGAATTTGATTATCCAGACGAAGAAGACATACTTTAAGAAACGCACGCGCACGGTGTGAAACTGCTTCAGTAAAAACTTAGGCTCGATTTCCTCCGCTCCTTTTCCGAACAGCCGCTGGTAATCGAGCCTAGTAAAAACTCAACACAAATATTTCTTATAAAGTAATTTCCCAACGAAAAAAATAAACACGTTATTTGCCGGCCTAGGTAGGTCCTTATTGGGAAAAACTTTGCCCTCGGTCTTGAGAACAGCCCGAGGGCACAGTTTTTCCCAAAACGGACCTCCCGGCCAGCAAATAACATATGTCATTTCAATCATGGAGATGCTTTATTTACCTATCGCTTTAATACACTCACTGAGAACTCAACCTTACTTAGTGTAGACCTGTTGATAGGCATATGTATAAGAGCATTGCCCGATTACAAGTCGCGAAACCTTAAATTGAAACTCGGTTTAGTACTAGCCTTAAAAGCCGTGATTAACGAGTGTGCTGTCACAAAAACTCAGACTACTAGCTTTCCAATACCTTCAAGTTCAACAAGATTTCAGATAAGTTTGCGAAAAATTGGCCGTTAGTCAGAGTTCCTCCGGCCGTTAGGCACATTAAGAGTAAAACTCGCGACCATGAAGGCGTACAATCAGAAAATCGTTTAGAACGTCCTTGAAAACATGTTTATTAATCAACATGGGAGTGGGGTTTACCCTAGCTGGACTCCCCTGCAAGCAAACCTAACTTGATATGAAATTTATTTTTTCATTTCGTCAGGAATATACAATCCAAACATCTATCATGACCGCACAGTTGACAAGATATCTTAACAAGAAATCAGGTCCAATATCACAGTTAGCAAGAGAAGAAATAATTCAAGGTGTAGCGGTATCAAATATAAGCCAATCAAAAACTATTTATGTAAATACGGCAAAGAAGATCCGAAGGAAGGCGCACGAATGCAAGCATTGTGGCCAGTTATTTGACCAGTTATCAGCTTACAAAGAGCATGAACGAACTCACACAGGAAAGAAGCTGTATACATGCAAGCATTGTAAAAAGTGCTTTAGCCAGTCATCACATTGCAAGCAACATGAACGAACTCACACAGGAGAGAAGCCGTATACATGTAAGCATTGTAAAAAGTGCTTTAACCAGTCATCCTCCTGCAAGCTACATGAACGAATTCACACAGGAGAAAAGCCGTATGCATGCAAGTACTGTAAAAAGTGCTTTGGCCGGTCATCATCCTGCAAGCGACATGAACGAACTCACACAGGAGAGAAGCCGTATACATGCAAGTATTGTAAAAAGGGCTTTAGCCGGTCATCATCCTGCAAGCGACATGAACGAACTCACATAGGTGAAAAGCAGTATACATGCAAGCATTGTAAAAAGACCTTTAGCGATCCATCATCCTGCGAGACCCATGAACGAACTCACACAGGTGAGATGCCGTATACACGCAAGCATTGTAAAAAGGGATTTAGCCAGTCATCCGCGTGCAAGCAACATGAAAGAAAACAAGCAATAGACAGTTCTTTAAAACGAAAGCAGCCTGGTCAGTACCTAGAACTAAGAACACACCTTTCAGAGCCCACAGCAACTCACGTTAGCAAAGATTCTGGTTTGTTGTCTGTTGAAAGCCTGACCTGTTGGATTTGTCAGGAGGAATTTAGTAGCAAGACAAGTCTCGTCCAACATTACGATGATCATATGAGGAGATAAAAAGTTTATATAAACCTTAATATTCTTTAAGCTTTAAACCTTCCTCTTTTTGTGTTTTCCTTGTTTAGTAGCTTCGTCTCAATTTGGTGTGTTAAAATTTATAGTGCTTAAGGAAAGTTGATGAGTTTTTGAAATCGCCAAATTGAGCTAACATTGAACAACCATTCTTGAATCTTGCGTGATGATCCTAAATAGAGACCGTCTGCATAGGACGGGCCTGAACTGGTAATCGCTCTGACGATCTTATTTCTTTGGAGCCAGGGTGAAACTAATGTTGTTCCCATGAAATATGAACTTCTCACTATGCCGGCAGAAATACACAGACTATTGCTGATGTGTATGAATGTCATCATTCAAAGGTTTTTTAGTATCGCTTTATAGAGACACGCTTTTGTGGTTTTATTTATTAGTCCGTGCGAGGTTGCCTCGTGTTAACTTGGTAGTGTTTGCTGAGTTTTGTAACTTGAGTTGTTAGTTCTGCAACTGAAATATTATCGTTAGGGACAACGTGCTGTAACTTAACGTACTGTAGTCATTAGAATGGTTATTCCCATGTAACGGAATTTTAGTTTTTTCATGGATGTAACTACATTAGTTTTTACTGAAGAGAAAAAACAAGGCCCAATTTCCACCATTACTCTGATTGTCATGAGGCCAGTAACAAAGAGGACTTTTGTCTGACTGGCTAATTTGTTAACTCAGGCTCTTAATTATCGACCGTAGTGCGTGCGCCTCACGTCACAGCTCCTTTTCTGTCCTTTGTTACGGGGAAGATCTCAAAGAGGCTAAGGAGAAAGGTGAGCCAGGATGTCGGCTGTTGTTTTCAGACTGAGCGCGTTTATCATTGTGACATAACAAAGGGAGCATTTGCGCGTGCAGTTATCAGCCAATAAGGTGGAAGTGCGCAGTGATTTGTTTGTGTTTTGATTGGTTCCGTTGGCTCGTGAAAAAGATATGAGGGCTGAGAAGAGAGGATGCGAAGTAACATTCTTATAAAACAGCGCGTCAACTGAAAGAAAGAAACTTCAATCGCTGCAGTTTGTAACAAAACCCTAAGTCTTACCCTTGGGAAAAAAGCAGTCGTTTTATCCGTGATATTGAAATGATGTGTGTTTTGCGCGTGCTTACTATTTTCAAATCTGGCTAGAAATAAAATGGTAAGTACATGAAATCACGTTTAACAAGAGAAGATAATAAAGAGAAAGCGAGTTCTTTCCTACGTAGGCTTTATTCTCAAGGTTACTTTTAGATCACTTTCACTTTTTTCATCAAGTAGTTGAAAGGATCTAAACAAAGTTATGTGGTTTTCTACTAAAAACATCTCTTCAAAACAAAAGGTTACAATTCGTTTGCTTTGCGGGCTCGCTAAGAAAAAGTGCTTCCTGTTACCTTGTTCTATTTGTATTCATCATTGATAACGAAATTACTCTTATCACAAATGTTGACTGACCCCAAATTCAAATGATGACTGAAATCGCTTATCTGAACTTGTCTTTTTACACTACGCTGGAGAAATTTTAAAACGCAGCTTTATCTCTATGTTTAAGACTACCGTCCACACTAATCCGTAACAAAAACAGAGCTTTTGAAAAACTCTCTTCAAACATAGTTAGTGGAGGAATTCGAAAACGCCGGCTTTTCGGTTTCGTGTGAACGGAAAACGTTTTGAAAACGGAGGTTTTCAAAGACGATGGCGCCGCGCTAATCGATAATCATGTCTAATAATCTGTCGGGAATTAAGTGCTTTGGTCATAGGTGGTACAGATCGCTGCAGACAATAACCGAGACCAGGATTCCTTTAATAAAATAGCAATTCTGAAAATCAAGGTACAAACGAAGGATTTATAAGCTTACATTCCGATCATATTTGGGGCGTATTAAAAAGGCGATTTCTGATTTCCTAAATAAAATGGCTAAAACGACTTAAAAACGACAGACTAAAAGAAAAACAATCGCACCTGAAGGGTAAAAGCTCGCTCGGTCGAAAGGCTAAAGCTTGAACTGTCCGTAGATCACTGACCGTAAAAAATACTGTCCGATAAATAATTTGCTGTCCGCGTGTGTAGTCTGAGCTTATCGAATAAAATCACGTGTTGGATTACTCTATTAATAAACGATCAAATAACTTGGGTTGATTGTACGTAATAATAGGCATACGGGAATTTTTTTTCCGGGGGTCGGTGAAAATTTTACGCAACCTGCCCAAATTTTCACACAAGAATCTAGCACAGACGAGGGTTAAGGGATCGACTAACATAAACCTACGTCTGGAATGAAAATAATCTTACATTTGGATTTAGGTTTATAGAGTTGTACATGAATCTATCAAGTAGATCACGTTAGAGTAGAACAGGTTAAAAGAAACAACTGCTCTGCCGTTGCGACTGCGAAAGATATCAATATAATACAAGAGGCCTAGAGGCCTTAACGAGGATGCTTTTTTTCAAGTTTGCAATGATTATCATTGGTCTCTGTTCGAAGAGTGAGGCCCGTAAGCGAAATTAAGTTTTTTTTGTTTTTTGTTAGAGTCCCTTTTCCTGCTTACGGATGACAACAGATTGATCGATAGATAAAGAAAGATAAAGACAAGTAAATGCAAGAGTGATGGGAATTTGTCACATATGAAAAAAAAATCGTGAGACCTGTGAAATATTGGCTTGAAAACAGTAACATAACAAGAAAAATTTAATTCCCTTTGAAAGATTTCCCTGACACATTTAAAGGTAATGTCAACATATTCAGAGTTGAATTAATCAAACAATTACCGTAAAGCCAGCAAATTCTTGGGATGAAACATCTTGAAAATCTCGTTACAGTACAGCACTGGATATGAGACACCTTCTGACCTCGTGCAAACAAACACGCTCTCTCCATGCGAGAAAAGAAATCAAAACAATACAATGTAGTAATTTTCCGAACGCTATTTTCATACGTGTCGCTGCCCGATCTCTCGAATCAATATATTGTTATCTATTATTCAGAACAGTTTATTGCGGATGTTACCCCATATTTTCTACGACCCGCACAGTTCTCGTTCGGCTTGCTATGCAAGGCTTTGCTCGTTGTTGTAAATTATCTGATCTTGAAGCCGACGTAAACAACATACATTTGGGACATTGGTCAGATCTGTAAGTTGCAGGGCAAACAATAAGTCCTTCCTCAAGCGTTCGATATGCTTGTTCAGGTTTAAGTCTTTCAAATTAAAACGAAAATAAATTAAGCTCAAACGACCGACATCCAAGTTTAAAATAACTAAAAATAACTAAAAATAACTATAAAGAGGTTATTTTGATGGTTCTTTATTAATATACACCTTCAATTTTTTCATCCGAACAACATGCAACAAACAGAAGCAAGGATTCAAGTGATTAAGATACTGTCTCTATAAGAACCACCCACTCAATTTCGCACCAAAAATAATTTTGCCTGAAACTATGGCAACTGGAAGACTTTACCAAGGTTAGAATACAGATTTGGTTTGTTTCAAAAATATTTTCTGATCACGTTAGGAGCCAAAAAATATTTAAGTGGCGAGACGATATTAAGCAAATTGCTGGACACTATTTATCGTCATCGAGCGATGGCTGGAAATGGCCTTCATCTAAAAGGGAATGTATAGAAGGTCGCGGTTAAAAGGGATGACTGGAAAGGACCTCAATAAATATTCAACTTCAGAATACCCCGCCACTTCATTTACACATGTCGGTGTGCTTTGAAGAACGAGGTATATAACAATAGTCATTATACCTGCTTTTGGCAAAACCCTCCCTCGGGACTAGTTTTAGGCTCGATCACCAGCCGCTGTTCGATACGAGAGAGCGGTGGAAATCGAGCCTAGAGTAAAAAATAAAATTTAAGGTAAAATAAGTGAAATTTTTACTAGAGATGAGCAGATATGCTGGCAAATATTACGCATGCGTTACCGGATGTCCGTGATTTACGGACATCCGGTAAATTGCTAACAGACCCTCCGTTTCTCCGACCACGTGACCAAGAAAAACGAAAGAATGCTCCTCCCAATTCTCGGAGTCATCGATAGACTGGGCTCTAGTGTAATTACTGTATTAATGGCCGTCTGCATGTGATTGTTGTGATAGTCGTTATCGCTGGTTTATAAAGGTAAGACAGTCTATAAGAATACCTTTTCTGATGTCAAACCAGGTAATAGATTACAAAGTCACTACCTTTCATCTCAAAGAATGAAAAATAGTGTTGCAGTAGATGATAGTTCATGTTTTAAGTTGGACATTCTGATGCATTCTGCAATCGTTTTTTCCTCATGATTCAGGATAGTAACACTAGACGTTTTGAAAACCATAGAACAACGATTATACATAAATATTTATTGCCCTTCGTATTGCCTATACAATTGTTTTGAGTTTTGAATTGGGTTTAATCACTTGCACTCATTTGTCACGTTGTATCGACAAGAATATAAGCTGAAATTATTACCAGTGTTTACAGTATAGTGGTAACCAAAATACCACTATCACTGGCACGTTGTAAGCTAACCAGGTGGAAGGCTGGTGGGCTGGTATTTGATGCAAATGATTAATCTTGATTGATCTGCTCAATGGCCATGCTTTACCGAGCATATTACTAGCGAAGATAAAGAAGGCATAACCCCTCATTTATCCCTAGATTTAATTCAGTGAGATATACAAAGCACACTGTCAGATATGCTGGGTCTAAGTTTTGGAATCTTTAATACCAAGGAATATTTGAAAATTCACCAACACTGTCAGCTTTTAAAAAAGCAATCGCAAACTTGACTTGGAAATTTTAACTGACAGCTGTGGTAGTAATTGCACTCTATGTGCTTCTTAATGTCTTTTACATGTACATACTTTTTATTTGTTATTCTTATATTGTAAATATCTTTAATTTGAATTTAATCTTTTATGTTTAAGTGCCCCCATTTAGTGATTTTTTCTTCTTGTTTTAATATACTTTTACCAAATTGCAAACATTATTAAAAAAAACTACTTGCAAAACAAAACAAAACGTTCCAATGCAGATCTATTTAAAATAGTCCAATTATTTATAACACCTACGTAAGGAAAAGTAGTCATCTAGTCTTCAAACACTACAGTTTAAAGATTTTAGAAGTGGAAATAGAAAGTCTGCAGTCCATCGCAGGATTAACTCGCCAGTACCTATTTATATACCTGAGTGAAGAGAGGCTCTGTGAGAGTAAAGTGTCACAGTACAATAAACAACTGATGTGAAGTGTCACAATACAAAGTTCCCAGCTAGGGCTCGAATCAGACTGCTTGAAATAGAAAAAAATATAGTTTAAAGAAAGTTACTTACCTACTTACTTGAGTGGCATGCCTTCGGCAAAACAAAAATGTTTCACTGATGTAGAGACAGAACCCACATTTGAAATGGGCAACGTACAAGTCAACAATTAATTTTTAACCGATAGTCCTTGAGAGAAAGACACCCAAGTCTAAGGTGAGTGTGATCATTAGATGCACGCTTTGAAGAGGAATGGTTGTTTGATCTACAATGAGCAGCATTTAATATGCTGAGGAACTTCACTTCACTTTCTTGTCTGTAGGGAATGCTTCCGTCCTTTGCCTGTAGATCACATCACCTACACACGACATTGAGATGCAAATGAAATAGAATAAGAGGTTAGATATTCAATAACACCATTTTCTAAAAGTATCCTAACTAATTTCATTGCCCTTTGCAAGTACCATTAATATAATACAGATATTTATAGGTTGAACATTTACTTAAATAATTACTACTTTAATAACTACCGGTAAATGGACATTAGATTTTTGTTGTCAAAATCAGTGCAATGAGCTGAACTTGTGGGGATGTTAATATACGAAAAATGTTTACACAACTTCAATAACATCACTGATTAATCAACTAAATAAAATATAATAAAATATCAAAGAAACAGAAGCCTGCTTAGCTTTTACCAGTCAGTTTGTACACTTTATGAATCAATCAGTCCGGTGATTTTCCACACGTTATGGGAAAAATCAACTGACCTTGAACACAATTAACAGTGGTAAAACACAGATGTTCCCCCAGACTTGTTTTCCTTTGAGGAGGCCCACCATGGTACAGGTTACAACAAAAACATGCACAGAATTAATATTTGGCTATTCAACTTCTTAGCTAAATAGGACTGAAGCTTAAGTTGACTTAAATTTAGTAACTTTATGTTGAAATTATAATTTAAGAAAAGTCATTAAACTATTTGTTGTGACCATGTAAAAAATGGTAAATGTCAGGTGTGCTTTAAAACGTGGTGACTAAGCAAGCAACCACACCTCTTCTATTTATTTTGCTTTAGGAAAATGGAAATGGATGAGATTGTTGTCCATTTCCATGATAAACTGTTATACTATAACCAGTTGAACAGTGCTAAGGCGAAAATTGGGTGCCGTGACCTAACCCTGTTTATTCCTGGTACCCATTCTTACACCTAGATGGCAGAGAGGAAACTGTTCTGTGACACAGTGATCTCAACCAGGGCTGAAACCCGGACTGCTGGATGCAGAGTCCAGCACATTGAACATTAGACCTCTATACCTTAGTGATGAGAGAAAAACACTTAAAGTAAATTTTTTGCAAAGTATAGCAAAATGTGAAGAGAAAAGCCATAAAAATAATATACAAACAAGATATAAAATTGATAAAAATAAACTGATTCATTAGATATATAATTTGAATAGGGTATTAGGCCTTTGGTCCTTAAATTTTGTGTAGTATCTTTAAAACGGGGTATTATGAGTGTAATAATTATCAGTCATTTCAATTATGGAGGTGCTTAGCCTTTATTTACCCATCGCTTTAATACATAGAGAACTCAACCTTACTTAGTGCACACGTGGTGATAGGCATATGTACAACAGCATTGCTCTATCAAAAGTCGTAAAACCCTAAACTGAACATTGGTTCAGTACTTGCCTTGAAGAAGCCATGATTCACGTGTGTGCTGTCGCAAAATCCCACACCTACTAGCTTTCCAATATCTTCGAGTTCAACAATATTTTAGATAAGTTTGCAAAAAATTGGGCGTTAGTCAGAGTTCCTCGTAAAAGGGTCGAAGCACACTATGAATAACACTGGCGACTATGAAGGCTTACAATCAGAAAATTAGTTGGAACGTCCTTGAAAGCATGTTTATTAATCAACATGTGAGTGGAGCTCACCTTAGCTGGACTCCCTGGTAAGAAACAAAGCATAATATGAAATTTTCTTTGTCATTTCGTCAGGAATATACAATCGAAACATCTATCGTGAGAGCACAGTATCAGGAAATCAGGTCCAATATCACGGTTAGCGGACAAAGAAATAACTCGAGATAGAGGGACATCAAGTGTAAGCCAATCGAAACCTATTTTACTGAAAATGGCAAAGATGATCCGAAGGAAGGCTTACGAAAGCAAGCATTGTGGCCAGTCATTTGAGAAGTTATCAGCTTACAAGGAGCATGAACGAACTCACACAGGAAAGAAGCTGTACACATGCAAGCATTGCGAAAAGACCTTTAGCCGGCCATCACTTTGCAAGGAACACGAACGAACTCACACAGGTGTAAAGCCGTATACATGCAAGCATTGTAAAAAGTGTTTTAGCAACTTGGGAAATTGCAAGCGACATGAACGAACTCACACAGGAGACAAGCCGCATATATGCAAGCATTGTAAAAAGTGTTTTAGCAACTTGGGAAATTGCAAGTCACATGAACGAACTCACACAGGAGAGAAGCCGTATACATGCAAGTATTGTAAAAAGTGCTTTAGGCAGTCATCCTGCAAGGAACATGAACGAACTCACACAGGAGAGAAGCCGTATACATGCAAGCATTGCAAAAAGTGTTTTCGCCATTTGGGAAATTGCAAGCGACATGAACGAGCTCACACAGGAGAGAAGCCGTATACATGCAAGCATTGTAAAAAGGCCTTTAGCCTGTCATCATCTTGGAAGCTACATGAACGAACCCACACAGGAGAGAAGCCGTATACATGCAAACATTGTAAAAAGTGTTTTAGCAACTTGGCAAATTGCAGGAGACATGAACGAACACACACAGGAGAGAAGCCGTATACATGCAAGCATTGTAAAAAGACCTTTAGCGTTTCATCATCCTGCAAGAAACATGAACGAATTCACACAGGTGAGAAGTCGTATACTTGCAAGTATTGTAAAAAGTGTTTTAGCGACTTGGCAAATTGCAAGCAACATGAACGAACTCACACATTAGAGAAGCCGTATACATGCAAGCATTGTAAAAAGTGCTTTAGCGATTTGGGAAATTGCAAGAAACATGAACGAACTCACACCGGAGAGAAGCCGTATACATGCAAGCATTGTAAAAAGACCTTTAGCTGTTCAGCATCCTGCAAGAAACATGAACGAACTCACACAGGTGAGAAGCCGTATACATGCAAGCATTGTGAAAAGTGCTTTAGCCAGTCATCACATTGCAAGCAACATGAACGAACTCACACGGGAGAGAAACCGTATACATGCAAGCATTGTAAGAAGGGCTTTGGCGTGTCATCAGATTGCAAGCGACATGAACGAATGCACACAGGAGAGAAGCCATATACACGCAAGTATTGTAAAAAGGGATTTAGCCGGTCATCCGCCTTCAAGCAACATGAAAGGAAACACGCAATAGACAGTTCTTTAAAACGAAAGCAGCCTGGTCAGTACCTAGAACTAAGAACACACCTTTTAGAGCCCACTGCAACTCACGTTAGCAAAGATTCTGATTTGTCGTCTTCTGTAATTGAAGAAAATTCAAGCCAAGTTGAAAGCCTGACGTGTTGGATTTGTCAGGAGGAATTTAGCAGCAAGACAGATCTCGTCCAACATTACGATGAACATATGATGAGATAGAAACGACGCTTGTATAAGCCTTATCATTCTGTAAGTTTTAAACCTTCGTCTTGGTTTTTTATTCCTCGTTCAGTGGTTCACTACGTCTCGATTTGGTCTGTTAAAGTTTATAGTGCTTGAGGAAAGTCTATTAGATTTTGGAAGCGCCAAATTGAGGTGACAATGTTATCGGTGATAGAAACTTGGAAGTTGTCTGTACCTGCAGGAAAACTGACCTCCAGAGAAGAACCTCGTATGTTATCCTCTTGGCTGAAAGAAATTGAATTTAAGTTAAAACCCTGTTGTACCTGTCGTAACGTTTATGAGGTATAATAAGCTTAATTGACAAAGCTAGATGTAATGTTATAATCACCAGATTTTAATCCTGTTCAAAGCTAGCTTCATATTTCACCGAATTAACTCTTGATTCCTCTGTTTTAATTTCATTTCTAATTTCGTGAGCTCTTAAAACATAAGCAGGCGGATATTAACGGTGAAAGCCGACGTTTCAACTAGTTAGCAAGGCACACTTTCCCCAGTGGCCTCTTTCAGGCGTTTAGTTAGTTGGGGGTAGCGCAGAAAATAGCGGGTTCTCTTCACGCCTCAAGACACTCTCTCGCTCTTTCGCTCCGCCGTCTTCGTCGCTGAACGCCTGGAGGTGGCTAACTGTTGTAGAAATTGGGGAATCCAGTTCAAGGTGCCTCTGAACGTATTTAACCCAGTCTAGTCCCCTCCTTGAAATCCTACCAAACTGATCAGAGAGTAAAAACGTAACAAATATGACCCACTGCTCGTCAGGCTATAACTTTGAAAAATGGCGGTAATTTCCTCGATCGTGCGAACAAAGAATACTTACGAACTTCATATACTTTCCCAAATTCCTTGTAAGCATCAACATTTTAACGTCACTAATCAAAAGCTGGCGTATTTTCTTTCGTGGAGAAACAAACGTAGTGAGAACAGTAGTCATGCCCAGTCTTCCTCGGCCACCCTAGTCGTCTGGATTCAACTACAACGCAATTACAATGGAACGGATTGTGACAACAAGGGTGCCTGGGACATAGGCTTCATTGATGTAATTGCTCTTGCGTCGTTTAAAGCTCAGTGAACGTCACTAAAAGTTGCATTTTATTTCCTGTAAAGTAATTCAGCAGTTTGATAAAACTACTAGAAAACTGCGATGTTTAATTTTATTACCAAAGTAATCGTGTCATTTTTTTTTTACCAGTTATTTTTCAATAATAAACGACTAGTCCTTGATCAAACAATTGGATTTTTATTTTCTTGGAGTCTGGGTAGAGTTGAGAGAGAGAGAGGCTAACATGTCAGGGGCTGCGTTAGGAAAATGAAATCAAGGAGTGTAGGCATCGGGTCGCATTAGGCGAATAATATGAGAAGGGATGAAGGAGAAGGGTTGAAATTGCCGGTTTGGGAGAGAGGATAAGCAGAGAAGGGCCATGCGTGAAAAGCGAGAGTGAGAAAAGGGGATAGTCAAAAGATGTGCTTAAACAAGGGGCTAAACAAGAGAGGACGATGGAATATATCCTTTAAAAGGGAGTAGGGAGTATCCATTTTCTTTAGGAAAGACAAGACTTAAGTTTTTAGGAAAGACAAAAATAAAGAAATATAAGGACACTCCCGGGCCATAAAATATGACATATTTTTCTCCTGCTTCTCAGCGGTCCGGAGTCCTAAATCCTTGAATCTGATTGGCTAATCGCGTGCGCTCCAACGGTTCCGATTTTCCATTCCGGACACTAGTTAAAGACCGCTCCTAAAAGTTAGCAGTAATCGTCATTTTTTGCCTTTTTACATTTCCGTGAACGATTTAGTCAACGCAAGTTTATTTCTATTCATTTTCAAATAACAAGGAAAGTCACTGTAAGTAGATTAGATTGAGTGCTTGAGATTGAAAAGTTTGCCTGTTTTTAGCTCGGCGCTGTCATGCGGTTGAAAAACTGGAATGTTTTCAAACGTTTCCTCGTAGTTAGGTCATATAATTAGTCACGCTTAGCTGCTTTAGATTGTATTTTTTTTGTCTTTGTCCGAGACTTCAAAGAAAGTAAGTCGGGTCCGTCACGTGCGTACAAGTCACGTGTATTTGGTCACGCATGGGTTGGATCGGTCACGTGAGTTGAGTAAGAGATTGATCAGCGTGTGACGTCGCAGAACATTTTTAAACCATGAAAGGAAGAAGCGCGATCAGAGAGTTAATTTCCCTACTTCGGATGGTTGAGTTAAATTATGCAAACAAACAGAAATAACAAATAGAGAAAAAGATACCAGGAGTGGGGTTCGAACCCACGCGGACAACGCGTCCATTGGAACTTAAGTCCAACGCCTTAACCACTCGGCCATCCTGGTGTTAATACATTCCATGATGAATAGTTTTCACATTTATGCAGAGCTTATGAAGGACCATAGATCAAAGTGGGCGAAGTAATTTCTCAGTCCCACGATAAAGGCATGTGCACCAAATTAGTACATGAAGCTTCTCATCCATGGTGAGAGATTGTTTGCCTGTTTATATCTCGGCGCTGTTAGTCAATTGCAGTCGAGTTTACCTCGCTGACCTCAGTAGTAGCTAAGGAGTTGGTCTGCAATTTATCTTTGCTTACTATTTGGAACTAGCGGTGGGGTTTCACAGTTTTCTTTTTTTTCACCGTGAGCACTGATCACAATATAAAATAGTGGTGAGAATTAATCCTATGAGTGATCATATTGAAGTGTAGGAAGTGTGATGAACAAGACATTTTATTGATACGAGCATACGCCCGTAAGAACCGCTGACCACTACACATGTGACAAAGGTTATAAATACCGTCTAGAGAAGGACTTTCCCCGTATTGAGTTAAAAAAACAATTTAAGTTTTGGTTTTTGTTGATTACGTAATAAACAAGAAGTTAGGGAGGGATTCCTCAAAATGAGCTTACGTCATCACGTGTAGTCATATGGCTGGCTTACTCGCTGTTTTCAAGTGATCACATTTATTTTAAGATGGCTGACAACAAATAGATATCGAGTTTTTGACCACTTGTGACCATTTGTTACCTCGAAATGAAGTAACTTTTAAACTCACTAATACTCACACAAGACACTTGCCACAGGATCAATATGGCGTGTGTTTATTTTGCTATCAGCCCGTGAATCACTCTCGTGTCCTTGAAATGGTTGGGGTGAATAAGAAGCTGAGCGTGTATGAATTGCTCTTGATAAGGGTGTTTTCACTGTATGCGACTGTGAATTTCGATTTGATTTAATCAAAACAGCTCAAATTTTGCCGGTGGCATTTCATACACGCTCAGCTTCTTATTCACCCCAACCATTCAAAGGACACGAGTGATTCACGGGCTGATAGAAGAAACACACGCCATATATTGTTGTGTGAGTATAAGTGAGTTACCCATCGGTTATAACTTAAAAATTGCATCATTTCGAGGTCACAAATGGTCACAAGTGACCCAAAACATGTTATTTATTTGTTGTTAACTATCTTAAAATAAATGTGACCGCTTTCGAAAACAGCGAGTAAAGCAGTCGGGGAAACCCCTTTTATAGACGGTATTTATAACCTTTGTCACGTGCGTAGTGGTCAGCGGTTTTAACAGGCGCATACTCGTATCAATAAAACGCGTACTGCGCATCCGCTATCTTGGGTGTCTTGTTCTTCACACTTCTTACACTTCAACATGATCACTCACAAGAGTAATTCTCACCTCTATTTAATACTGTGATCAGTGGTCACGGTGAAAAGAAAAAAACTGTGAAACCCCACCGCTAGTTCCAAATAGTAAGGAAAGATAAATGGCAGACTAACTCCTTAGCTGCTAGTGAGGTCAGTGAGGTAGACTCGACTGCAATTGACTAACAGCGCCGAGATATAAACAGGCAAACAATCTCTCACAATGGATGAGAAGCTTCGTGTACTAATTTGGTGCACATGCTTTTATCGTGGGACTGAGAAATTACTTCGCCCACTTTGATCTATGGTCCTTCATAAGCTTTCATAGCTACAACCTCCGTGAATTTGAAAACTATCACGCTAGCATTGTATTAACACCAGGATGGCCGAGTGGTTAAGGCGTTGGACTTAAGTTCCAATGGACGTGTTGTCCGCGTGGGTTCGAACCCCACTCCTGGTATTTTTTCTTTTTTTCTCAATTTGTTATTTTTCTTTGTTTTCATAATTCAAATAAACACATCCGAAGTAGGGAAATTAACTCTCTGATCGCGCTTCTTCCTTTCATGAGTTAAAAATGTTCTGCGGCGTCACACGCTGATCAATCTCTTACGCAACTCACGTGACTGATCCAACCCATGCGTGACCAAATACACGTGACTTGTACGCACGTGACGGATCCGACTTACTTTCTTCTACCAGGAAACGTTTGAAAACATTCCAGTTTTTCGCCCACTTTCTTTCAATGAAATATAATATAATCTAGGACATTGATGACACTGTGATTCAGACGTAGTTCATAGAAAGAGAAAACATCCCAGGATGGGTACCAGTCTGTAAATCGTTGGATTGGGGTGTGGCGCCTGGGCACTGACTGACAGTTAACCAATACTAGACCATGTTTAGCTTGATTTTGCAACCCGATTCAAGACTTTGCACCAAAAACCATACCCTAGCCCAGACTAAGTCCAACGTATGTGTCAACTAAACCAATATCCTACAAAGTCATTTCCGAGTTTCAATCTCCAGGTAAAGAAGCCTGAGAGAGACCAAATCATTTCACTGCTATCTGCCACAGAGAGTATAATTAACCGGGAAAGTGTCATCAATGTCCTAGATTATATTATATTTCATTGAAAGAAAAGTAAAGCAGAAAAACATGTGGGCGAAAAACTGGAATGTTTTCAAGCGTTTCCTGGTAGTTAGGTCATATAATTAGTCACGCTTAGCTCCTTTAGGTTGTATTTTTTTGTCTTTGTCCGAGTCGGGTTCGTCACGTGCGTACAAGTCACGTGTATTTGGTCACGCATGGGTTGGATCAGTCACGTGAGTTGAGTAAGAGATTGATCAGCGTGTGACGCCGCAGAACATTTTTAACTCATGAAAGGAAGAAGCGCGATCAGAGAGTTAATTTCCCTACTTCGGATGTGTTTATTTGAATTATGAAAACAAAGAAAAATAACAAATTGAGAAAAAAAGAAAAAATACCAGGAGTGGGGTTCGAACCCACGCGGACAACACGTCCATTGGAACTTAAGTCCAACGCCTTAACCACTCGGCCATCCTGGTGTTGATAAAATGCTGGTGTGATAGTTTTCAAATTCACGGAGGTTGTAGCTATGAAAGCTTATGAAGGACCATAGATCAAAGTGGGCGAATTAATTTCTCAGTCCCACGAAAAAGGCATGTGCACCAAATTAGTAAATGAAGCTGCTGATCCACACTGTGATTAAATTAAGTCTAATAATTCACTAAAATCAACCATGCGTAATATCGAATTAGTTTTTAAACTAAGTTGTTTGCCCTTATTAGCTCTAATTGGCAATAATGTTGTTTCACCTACATTACTTCTAATTGATTTCACCTTATTCAAACGAGCGAAGGCGGTCGGGGGGTGGGTGGTCAAATAGATTTATGGCCTGTTTACATGGAGGCAGGAGGGTTGAAACATGCAACTAATCTAAGCGGGATAGGTAGCAGGTTATCTTTTGCGCGCCTGCTATGCACAACAAAACAAGATGGCCGATTAACACTGGTTATTTGACATCTTATTTCAGCTTCCTACACGGGCACGGGCCTGTTCTCTGTCTGAGACTAATCCGATTACATTGATCTCTTCAGACCCACTGTCATTCTGTTCGGCAGATAACACTGGCAAATAGTAACTACGAAATAATTCACCTCGCGCCGCCATGTTTTCGCGGTTTATCTCACATCGGCTAGGCGTGTTATCACGGTACGAACCGTTCACATAGAAAAAAGATAGCCTGCCTAGAAGGGTGCCTCGGACAAATAGACAGGGTGCCCCGGGAAAGCGGGTTACCCTCTCTAGCATGTGAACGCTCCAATGCGTTTTTTAAAGAAACAGATGAAAAGCTGGCTCTCCTAGGGTAGCTCGATAAGCCTGGTAACTCGGTTAGCCGGGACATCCTCCCTCCATGTAAAAAGGCCCTTAGTATGACTTTTAAAAGTCAAAAATGTGTTGTTTTCTATTCTCGTTGTAATCTTGTATATTATTTTTTGTAATTTATTAATCATTGTATTGTGATTCTACTTCGGTTTCTGTGAAAAAAAAATGTCGTCAAGGATATTGCACTGACATGTCTTTCGTACTTTCATGTGATTGTTTTCTTTTTGTTTTCATTTTTATTACTCTTTAGCAGTTGATTTAGCTTGAAGTCATTTTTGATCGCTATCTGGCGAAGATATCCAAATCCAAGATGGCTCACACAGTAGATCAAGATGGCGTCCGTTTAGCAAGCATGACGTAATTAATACTTGATCTGACGTCATCATCTCATGTAGTTTACTTCAAGGTTAGTATTTTTTGGTACCCTTAAAGTTTTGCTATCATTGCCAGCGTACGAAATTAAATAGTAACGTTTCTTCGCCGTTTCCAGGCAGAGGACATTACAATTAGGCACGAAGATATGAATCTTATTTTCGAGCAGTAAAAGTAACATTTTATGAGCAACTGCAGCGAGCCGGAGTAAAATACCGATTTTAACACGAGAAAATCAAATTCATATCTTCAAGCTACTGTGTAATTTTCTTTTTATTGTATAAACTGACTGTTTGCACAAACGTGAAAACGCGATTTCCGAATTACTAGAGATACATTGAAATTCAGTTTGAACGGATATTTTGGAAAGGCCTAGCTTTATACATCTAGTCGTGAATGTGAGAGTTGTCATTCAAATATTTTTATCGAATGCTAGGGATAACCCTTTGATGGTCTAGCATATACCATGCAGAAGACAGGACTACGAAATAGCAAGGAAGAGCTTGTGTCTTTATCTCTCTCGTTTAAGTAGACTCAGGAGCCATGGCAAAGGGTCCCTGAATCAGCGGGACGGGTGACCCAAACAGATGTGGAATGAAAAAACATCATAACAAAATTCACTTTAAGTTCAAATCGAAGTTATTTTTCAATGAAAAACATCATAGTATGGGCTTATACTTTGCCTTGTAAAATGACGAACCAGAAGGTATACAGAGGTTCTGAGTGACGGTGTTTTTATCACTTCTAATCCATGGTCTTTCACTCCGGTACTTGGACGATGTGTGTACACTGTTCAGTGTTATCCGGCCTTTATCAGGAGTCCAATGGAATTTTTGCCGTCTGAACAAGCAAAATGAAACTACAGCTTGTTCGAAGTTGATTCATTGTGTCATTGTATTTGGGATTTCTGTGTTAATCCCTGGAAGCCACCGTTGTCCTAACCTTTCCAAACTAATTAATTATTCATGAAGGTAAAACAAAGAAAATGACAACCGTGAAGGAGGTTTGGATACCCGATATTAATTATCATAGATTTCGACTATTTTATTTCTCGGTTTACTCCTTAGTTTTTGTTTCGATCCAGAAGATATATCCCTCGAATTTCGTCAAAATATTTCGCTGCGCGTCGTATTTTTAACTGTCTTCTCGGTGTTTGAAAATGAAACACTCTCTCTCGTGTTTGACATATTACATCTCAACCTATTAAAAAAAACGAACAAGCAACTCTACTGTCAAATATTCGCAGGTAAAGACAGAAAGAATTTAAGGTCCCGTTCACTCGGCGCCGGAGAAATTTGAAAACGCAGCTTTGTTTCTACGGTAAGAGCTAACGTCCACACTAATCCGCCACGAAAACGGAGCTTTTCGAAAACGCTCTCCATACCGGAGGAATTTGAAAATAAATCACGTGATTTCTCTACACCAATTTATACTGACCGCTGACAGGGGTAGTGTGGACGGAAAACATTCGATGCTGTTTAAGAATGAAACCTCAGTTTTCAAATTCCTCGGGCATAGTGTGAACGGGGCCTTAATTAGTTATTTTGCAGATGTAAAAAATTAGCTTCATATTGAAGGAAACCAGAAAATAGTATTTGGTAAGATAGAAAAGCACCAAAGTGATAATACTAAACTAAAAAGGAACAGGGATGGTTGAGGATGGAGAAAATTGACGCGGATTACAAACAACGATTTTTTTTCTTAACCGGCTTTTCGAGATGCACATACCTTGACGACTCCTTTAAGGTCTTACGGCCTTTTGACAAATCTGAGGCCCTGTTCACACAATGCTAGAGAAATTTAACAACACAACAATCGTCGGTTATTAATTTGTGTTTGGATTTTGTTCGAAGAAAACTCAGTGAGGGAAATCATATGATTATCGTGACGCGGCGCCGCTTTCGAAAAACTTCATTTTCGAAATGTTCAGTTCCGTCCACGCGAAAATAAAAACTCGGCGTTTTCAAATACCTCCAATTGAAGAAAGATTCTCTAAAATCTCCGTTTTCGTGACAGATTGATGTGGACGGTAGGCCAAAACGTAGAAATAAACCTGAGTTTTTAAATTCTTCCGGCATAGTTAGGACGGGTCCTGAGAAGTCCGCTTCCTTCCCAATCTTTTTTAAAAATTTTACTGGTTTGATTTATCAAATAGCTCATGAAAAGACATTTTATTTCTCAAAAAATTTAGATGCCTACGTTCTCTTGCTGACTTGTTAGAGTGAAACAGAAACGTTTCGAGGAGGTTAAAAATGGAAACTAGGAGAAGCTTATAGCCATCAGAGAAGGGGACATACCTTCCGCAACCGCCCTCACCCTCCCCACCCTAATCTAATCATCTATGTGAATAACACTTTTGGTTAGTGAGTGGCTGTTTATCACAAACATATTCCTTAATTCAAGACAAAATTAAGCAAAAACTGAGGTTTAAAACTGTTTCCAGTTCCCGAGTATGATTTTCCGAGTCAAACTTCAAGGTTTTTTAACGACAGCTGAAAATATTAAAGTGGATTTCAATTATGCAACTTGGAAAGATTGTTTCACTTCTTTTAATTGCACGTCTCTTTACATTTAAATATTTTAATCTTCTGGAAGTAATTTTCAAGCTTATTTATATATCTTACAGCAGAAGGCGGTTATTAAAATTTATAACTATGTGTTACTTGTCAAGTCGTTTACGCACATCTAGCAAATTGATTGTTCCTTGAAGAAGAAACACCGACTAGGAATTGATGTTATAATGTAAAGTTTGAGGCGCGTAATTTGTTCAGAGCTGCTTATACTTTCGCAGCTACACGCTAAATAAACGTCACGGCTAAACATCTTCGTGAATTAAAATGAAAGCCGGGCGGAAACGTTGCGTCCGTGTTATTACAAGTTCCCGTTTTATTCTCACTTTATTGATTAACATTAAGAGGGCGACCTGCCAAGTCGTTTACTTAACGCGAAAGCGCATAACACCCATAAGCTTGATAGAAGTTGAAACAATTCGCTTTTTATTGCAGTATTAAATTTCCGCTGTTTTCTGGACGTGGCGTTAAATGAGTGCATTAAAAACTACTATTTCACTTTAGTAGTATTTTTTTGTTTAATTTTGGAAAGATAATAAAATTGTATAATTTTTAGTTGTGGGGACTTAGGGGAACGATTTTTTAAAGTTAAATGGACATCACAGCAAACTTCCTTTAACATTTTGAAAAGATGTTCTACTAAATTATTGCTTATTACTTGGGCTTTAATTTTCCGCAGGAAGACTTAATGGGTCGGCTTTTTTTACAACGAGAAATAAAGGAGCCGAGCTTTATTCAATTGCACCGGATAAAAAAACTGACATAATTTGCGAAATTGTTTATTTCTCCGAATGGCGTATTGTTTTAAAAGCAGCTCGTCGCGTCAAGCGATGCTTTTGTCGAGGCTATAAACCACTCAAGCACGACATAGAGTTGACACAAAGGACAGTCCATAATGAAATATCGGGAGATCTTGACATATTTAATATCTACACCATTCTGTCTTCCCAATTATGTAGGACCAACAATATGCCATATCTTATCTCGTTTTACTTTTTTTTTTTCAGCAGAATTTTATCTTTACCACACCCAAAAGCGATGCGACTACCAATATTCACGTTATAATTACCGCGCTAAGAGATTTCCTCAACAGATCGAGCTTTGATATGTCTGGAAAATGTCGAAACTATACTTAGCGATAATTTGCCTTTCTGCCTGATAGCTATTTCTCGCTATTCTTGTAACATAAACATAACCTAGTCCGCTCTGTGAGTAACTTCTCCATTAAATTAATCAATTTTCGATCATTCCATTCGAAACAGGTTGATTGAAATGAAACTCGCTTCCTTTTATTTTCTATTGTTGTAGTGCTCAAATTGCCTTTCTTTAGTTTGAAAGACATCGAAACACCATCCATTTTACATTTTCTACTTTGAAAAAATCGCGAGAAACACTCGCCCGCATTTTATACTGAAACAGAATATTCATTACCAAAAGCTTGATATTAAATTCGATATTACTTTGTGTCGGAGTGAGTAGCATATTTTTTGTAAACCTTTTAATAAACAAACTTGCCGAAATACACTTTTTATTAATATGAGTTACCAAATAATATTGATAGCATGACAGATTCCTCGATTTTGTTACTCGCTAAAAGCGTATGATTTTTAAAGCAATATAATTTGGAATTTCTTGCGTTAGGAATTCTACAGAATTTTTCAGAAGCTACAGAAAATGCAACAAATTTGTTCATTTTCTCATCGTTTTACGAGGTTAATTTTGCGTAGTCATTAAAAATAATATCTAAATTCATAACTCCTTTCCATTTGTTGCATAAGGTATTAAAGCAAGCATTTCCCTCTTAAAAGATCATCTTGGAATTTAATGACGGCGTTAAATGGAGGTTTTTTTCCGTCTGGGTGTAGACGATTTCAGTGTTTGCCAGTGATATATTTTCGGGTTAATACGCATACCGCCCCGAAAAGAACAGAATGATTAATGGTCGAATAAACAAGACACATAGTGCCTGGCACACAAAAGACACTCTGATGTCGCAGCGAAAACTCCGCAGAATGTGTATTTGTCTTATTACAATAACGTCAAACTTCTCGTTTCGAATTTCCACATCAAAGCGCCGACTGTAGGCACTTTTTCACGTTGAAGTCATTACAGAGACGTACGCTCGGCCTAATGCGAAAGAAATAAGCCATTTGAGAACCATTAAGTTTGTAAATAAACCAACTAAAGGCCAAAATGACTGGACCAGGTGAATATAAGCTGATTTAAGGCCTGCCGGATTTTGGCTCTATCACTAGCAAGGACACCTGCTCGAAATTTTTAAATTACTCCCCTATTCATATTGTTTATACCATTGATGCTTTATGTCTAATTTCCTGAGAAGAACAGGTCTCTGTTTTTTTTTCTGTAATGTTTTGCTTTCATTTTGTGCACTGAGTTTATATTCTTTTGTCGGCCGTGTTTGGCGAAGACAATGGGTGACGAATTATTAATTTATGAGAAGTTTTGCTCCGGGCTTTGTATGATCTTATTCACATATTAAACCTTCGTTAACGCTTGGCTGAAATTAAGCTTAGGTCTTGAGAATATTGAATAAATCTCAATCGTTTGGTTTTGTTTGGAACCGTACTAGAAATGAATGGGTATGTTTTTCGCTTCGGCTCACGCAAATATCTCGAAAAATAATAAAACAGACAGAATTTTATTCAATGTAGTATAACACAAATTAATATTGGTGTAATTTGAAGTCTATGTAAACACAACCCATTGAAGTCTAGAAGAAAAGGAACTTTGAATATTTAACTTCAACCAAAAATTCAATTCATTTGTGCCATGCGAGTGTCAGGAATTTCAACTTTAGGATTCACACTAATAAATGTTCTCGAGTCATTTGATAATGAAGACTTTTGGGAGAGCCTCAAAGCGGTTTTTATGTTCTCATCAGTAATTTCGCGTTGTTTTCAGATGTCAAGCCGAGCAAAGCAGTAGGAATTAGTAAATACAAACTACATTATTCAGTAAAATGAGGTTTTTATTATATTGAAAGTGAAAAGTACTTCCCTTCTGTTTTTCTAAATATTCTTTACAATTTTTACATATAGAGGATTTATTTCGTCGGAGAATAATTTGTAACTCGTTGTCCAGAAATTATTGGCTAAAACAAATGACTTTAAAGTCTCCTCATCGGTGTATTAAACGCGTTATGAATACATGGTAAAGCCAGTTGAAGTTTGTTCCGTTCGAACCCATTGCGACGCGGGTACCCATGGGTTTGTCAGAGATCATCTTTAGTTGTGTTCATTAATTTCTCTTAAACCTGCCGTCTCAAGACCTAGCGAATTTTTATCCAATTTTTCAATTGCCTCGCTCTTCTTCGAAAAGTACACAAAACGTTTTACAAAGCTTTAGAGGACATTTAAAAGCGCGATATATGTATTTTTTTCGCGAGGCAATTTGCCATCAGGAATTAAATATTTTTTGCGTGTCTATAGTCGATATCGTTGTGAGTAAGTCTTACGTATATTGTACAATTTTAAGGCAAGAAATGTTCTTTATTGTGGTGCTTAGAACACCAGATGTGAGATACAAGCAGATTTATGTTTGACACATGCATAAAATTATGAAGAATTTCAAATTTCCCTTTTTACAAAATATATTTTATCATCAATTATATTTCTTAACGTAAGCTGAAAGATGAAACGGCTTAAATTTGGTCGTTCCCTCTTCAATGTTTTTTTTTTCACTATTTCTACCTAAACTCACACGAGTGCTTGTCAGTCTCAATAGCTTCAACTGAAGACTTTTTAACTGATTTTCACTAGTATCTTTGTTCAAAGGACGAAAATTCAGTATTTCAATTTATAATTTCGAAGAGCCACTGTCAGTTCATAAGCGCTTATCTTAACATAAACGTCCTACTACATAAAAGTCCCAATTTTGATATTAAGTTACTTTTCTTTATCTGTTCTTGGGCTGGCTGTTCGTAAATCGCCTCCCGTCTTTAAAACCTCGATTGAATCACCGATATCTTCACTGTCCTTTGGTTTGTTCAAAACGGGTGTTCGAGGCCGCATTAGCGAAGAATTGATTCGTGAGTCAAAGAAGAAAGAAATTGGAAAATTCTCTTTGCTTCTGTTTGTCTCTAAAGCGTACGGCACGCTACCCGACGAAGTGTTAATGGTGTTGATGAAGTGAGCTTTGGCAAGAGATGAGATAGGTGTAAATGCAGACTTTGGGCTACCAAGAAAGCTCTCGGCGCCTCGTGAATACTTGAAACTATCAGCACGAAGCGCTGGATGGTGGAAGTCTCTGACGACATCTTGAGGAAGTCTTGTCCATGGATTGGGGACGCCCATGAACACACTCGCTGCCTCGCTCTTGTAACGCGTCAGAATCTCTTCTATCGCTTGACTCAGATCGCCTCCACATGAGTGAAGAACCAGCTGTAAAACGCTCACTTTGATCTTCGGGAAAATACGTATTAAAAGTTCAATAGCCGAAGGCCGCCTCTGTCCCGCGAAATGCATGGGTGACTTTTCGGACGGTTCGTATTCGGTTGAAAATCGGCGTCTCTTTTCGGAAGTGTCCCCGAAATGCCCTCCATGATTGAATCCGCCATGACTAGCTTCTGTGCCGACTTCGGTGGGAAGTTTTCTTTTTAATCCTGTACAAAGATCAAAGGAGGGAAAGCAATTTAGTTTAACTGCATTTAAAGTTATATGTTACGCCGTGCTCGTGTTTAACTGACCCGGGCAATTTGATATTTAATGGTTAAAGCTTTGGGTTGAAATTACCACGAAGTCTGATAAAAATTGTTACCTGTAACTCTGCAATTATAAATTAAACGGCAATGAAAGCGCTCGTGATGAAAATTAAAACACCTTTAATAATTTAGACATGCGCTTATCACAGAAATCGAATGTGGTTACAAAACAGTATTTTTAGATTCGAATTCTCAAAGCTAAATTTACTAGTGGTGAAGTATGTTCATTGATTATGGTAAATCGCTTAAAACGCTTGTAATTTTAGAGTCTGGAAAAATACTCTGCTTACAACATTAATCTTTAAACGTTTAGAAGTAGACATGTTTATCGTGACATTGGCTCAAATTGCTACTTTTGCAGTCGGAAAACGTGAACTTCAAGCAGGCCCCTTAATGTGGTCATAAACACGAGAAAACATGGTATAGAATTTCCATAATTTTCTTTAAGTCCACAAGAGTCGACAACATTTCAACCTTTAATTGGACTATTGTTAAGGGTAAATCTATGTCCCCAATTGGCGTTTTTTTCTTCCGCTTTTTCTCTGCCGAAAAAGTTCCGTTCCTAAAAGGCACCGGACCAACTTCAGTACACTTCCATATGGTTTAATTTTCCTCTCAAATTTTACCACCCAATTTGCAAAAAAGATGATAGCGTTGAATTTCGTTGCATTTCATCGCCTTTAGAATGCGCAAATGATATTTTAATATCCTTTTAACGTGAAACTAAGGAGCAAACTATTGCATCATTTGGATAAAGTGGTGGATACAAATGAATCGACCATTTCGATTTTATATCGAAGCTTTTCAAAATAGTTACAAGCAACATTGGCAAATGGTTCAAGAGGAAATTGAGAGAATTACTTGTTTCCAAAACTAATATATTTTTGTGTTGAAATAAGTTTGCAATACCAAAACAAGGTGAAATTGGCTTGCGGGCGGAATTTTAGAAAGGAAATTTTAATTTTCTTCGCGTAATTAAAAGGCAAAAGAGGAAAATTTCCCTTCCATAACTCAGCGGGGTTGAAGCTGGCTTGAAATGAACGCGATAGATATAAAACGACGTGGGCAGGTGCGCGCTCTTTCGAATATCATTCAGTTCAAATTTAGTAATTTTTTTAGTCTAGCTGGTCAACACAACTGGATACCACACGAAAGATAAGGAAATTTTAATGAGGGCTTGTTCAAAATTAAACTAGAAAGATACAGAAAGGGAAGCGTCCATTCTTTATCGTACGCGGAGAGCGCTAATCTTTTTGCAACTGTCAATTTTGATGTCAAAGCAAGGAACCAAAACGCCACGTTGAGAAATGTTATCAATGAAAGATTCAGTCAAAAGAAAACTCCTTCAAAGGCCAATATCTAAAACTGGTCCGACTGTTGTTTTTTCGGCGTTATCGAGCAAGTTTTATCTTAAGTCGAAGCTGGCTTTTAAAGCGACGCGCTGTCAAGTCACAGCTTTAAAAGGGTTTATTATGCTTTTTGTTCAATTGGATGCGCAACTCGATGCATTTAAATTCAAATATGATTCTTTGAGAATCTTTTCGTAATTAAATAAAAATTAGCAGAGTGGTGAATTGTTGCACCTTGCAGATGATGAGGCAAAACTCCAGCGAACGGTCTAAACGCCGAACAAGTGCATTCGCCGTGTACATCTTTGTGTGAGTTTCCAATAAAGCTTCCATGGTGATCTATAAGATGACCAAAAAAAATAAAGAAATTGAGAAATGGAAACTCAAGTTTAACGCTTGTGGGGTTTTTGCTGTTTAACTTTCTGTAGTCGTCAACAGATAGACATGTCATCTAGTTTCAATCGCTGTAAAATGTTATTTTGAAACAGAGACCATGTTATTGTGAGCTCAATGTTTCCACAGTAATTGTGTGGAGGAAATTAAAGAGTATCTATTCATTTTTTTCCGCGGTTGTTATGGGAAAACAAACTACATGGCCCGGCATTTTTTTGGCCCTCAAATTTCCTTATCTATGCAAATTTATACAAGCATATAAGGTTTCTTTATACTGCGTTTTTTTAAAAAAATTTGTGATACTGTGAATTTGTCTTATTTCCGCCCTTTCCGTGAAATTTTTGCGTGCATGAAATGATAAAGAACAGCGGCATTCTTTTAGAAGCTTAACGAAACCCGTTGTGTTTTTATTTGTTGTAAACCTTAAACTATATTCCCTCGATTTCATTGAAAACTTTTTGCAACTGGTTGATACAAAAGAACTGATGTAATTTAATGTGTATCTCTCGTTTGCAAACTTGCTCCAGCTTGCTACTGATTCAGAATTGTTTTCTGCAGAATTACAGCAATAGAAATGTTAATACTTTTTTCCTGTAAAACAATGGTTTAGCTACAGCATGGCAAACTCAAAACTCACCTGCGAACGAATTTGTGACAGAAATCGGCTCTGGGCAAGATTCCCTCATCGGCGAAGAAACTTCTTTCTTTATCTCTGTAGAAAAACAACAAAACACCTTTTTTTCTCTTTCGTAAGACAACACATGGCCTTCTAAGACGCAAGCGGAAATATTTAAATATTGGCTCTGATCAGTTTTCAAGGCGAGTTAGGAAAAAATTATTCAAAAATACACTTGAGTTGTTTTTATTAAAATCGCCACGCCGATGAAAAATATTTGAAAGAAAAACATGAATTTACTCAAAGTTATAGAAGTGTGGAATTTTATATAATGGTTGATTTCCTTCAATTATTGGATTAGTTTTTGATTTATTCTTTTTATCTCTGTTTTTGTGATGTCTGCTATCTTTTATTTCACTTTTAATCAGCCCAGCTCGACAGCATATGGCTGGCGCATGATGGATAATTCAAACGAAAAAGCCCCAAATGAAACACCTTGAAACTCTGTATCAAAACTATAATGACAATACGTCCATTTTAAGTTGTCGCCAGTAAGAACAACAGACGATAAAAAAATACCCAGCGATGGTTTTCTCTTGGTAAATTACATAGAAAAAATATTTGCCAAAATCGACATTTTAAGATTTCTTTTCCAGGGATTTTTTTTCCAGAATTGTGCATTAGTTCCAGAAGCGACGATGCTATGTTATTAAAACTCAACTGATTAAGAGCTTTTTGTGCTTTTCAAGTTGAAACTTTTTGCTACAAATGTTGTTTCAGTTTATGGGCTAATAAAACGGAAAATTTTCGCCTTAAGATTGTTAGTGTAGACATAGTCCCTAATGCGCGATTTTCCATTTTTTTGAGCACGTTTTTCATGACTGTGTATAAAACTTCAAATTTCAAGATATTTTAGTCAATTACTGCGCTTTTTTAGTTGTTTATTTGTTCGCTGCTTGAAGCGAACTCGCTTATAAACGGATAGCGTTGGGGTTAGTGATTATTCTTACCTGTTGGTTCGGCGCCAGTAGAACCAGGCGACGAACTGCGAGGCGACGGACTCTGGTTTCCGTTGCTGTTTACTCTGGTCAGGGCTGTAAACACGTCTCCAGGGGGAAGAGGGTTACGCTGTTCTTGCATTTGCTGCCGACGTAGCGCTACCTGAGCCGCAAGAACGCGCTGTCTCTCAGCAATAAGAAGGCATTTGGGACACAGGCAATCCCTCCATCGGCAGAACCCTTTGTGGCCCTTCAAGATGGAATCAAAGCCGTGATTACGGCATCGGGCACATTTTGGCGTGCGCTTTTTCTCGGCGGCCGCCTTACTGTTTGGGCTGGTGCGTCCACTAGAAGCCGCTGTGCTGGCGGTAGTTAAGCTTGTGCCACCTTGCGAATAACTCATGTCGGACTCTTAGCTCAGCTTATGACTGTTTGTCTGTCGCGCGACTGAAAAAATATCGCCTGGTTATATATATATATATCCCGTGTAGACCAAGTTGCTTGTGTTGTAAAATATCGTATCGTTATACAAGTTGGAATTTAGATTTGATACTGTTTTATATATACTGGGCCATAAGGCTCCGTTGCCAAAGAAAAACGCAACACCGCACCTGATTGGCTGCGACAGAGATTCTTGTCACCTCTTTAACTAATGAAATGAAAGATCTTATTGTCAAAACCCACCCCTCATTGGTCAGGTATTGTCGTGGCGCAGGACACCTGCGCCGTAAGATTTAAGCGGTGATCATTTCAGCGTATGCGTTGGAGACAGCAGGTGAACATAAACTCAAAAATAAAACTTTATCCGTAAACACTGGCAAACAAAGCCGCAAAAGAGTGCGACATGAAAAGAGATCTTTTCCATAAACATAAGCTGGCTGTCTTCTGTTAGGTTTTTAGTTAATCTGGTCAAAAGAGCAAGCCTTCCTTTTGAAAAGGCAGAAACAAAGTCGGTGTAACCGAAAGAGTATTCGGTTATGTATCAAGAACACGCAATGTAGAGCATTGTGCGGGAGCGCTTCATTAATGAGATTGAAAGTTATCTAAGGGTAGCAATAAGTTTAACAAGACTTGATGAGGTCGTACAAGCCAGATTGCACGCACGGGGTGGTTTTAGTTCGGCTAAGTTATTTCCTCAAATTTTCTCAGTGATATGCCTTTTAATCTTTTAATCAATGAATCCACCCGTCTTTTAAGTGTAATTAAAACTTCAGCGCTATGTTAGATGTCGTGGAGTTTGTTTTATCATCTAAATTCGCTTTTCACAAAAAGGAAGTGCTTTTCAGCCTTAGTCATGGTATTAAAACTCGCTTCCTGTTCGAAGTGTATTAATAATTCATTCTCTCCTTCCTTATGGCACCTTGAAGCGAATTTAAATTGCTTTCTAATTTCATAAGGGAAATAATTGCACACTCATTAGATCACTTAAGCGTCGGAAAATAAACAGAGCAAACAACTTTTGAAGCCTTTTGAATCAAAATTGAAGAAATGAACTTCGTTTTAATGCGCGCGTTTTTCCCTGTGTACATTTCGTCGTCCGGTTTAAAGTTTTTTTATTCTCTTCCAAACAGAAAGTCCTTGGTTTAATTTCTAAAGAATAACTAAACAGTGGTCGACTGATAAACTCGAATAAACAGTTCAAGACCGATGACAACGCAGGTGGCCGCGCTAGAAACGTAGTTTTGATGCCTCGCAAACAGTTTTTCATGCACTATTTGAAAGAGATATTGCGCCAGATTCAATTATTGGGCGACATTTTAACCTTCCGCCTTTAAAACAAAATTAAGTGAGCTTTAGCCACGCACCTCTCCGTTACATTGTCTCAACGAAGTTAACACTTATTTCACGTTCATTTAATTTTCTGTTTTGAAAGAATATCCGTTACACATTCGCCCAAAACGTTCCTTCTCTGAATAAATTCATACCCAAGCTAGTCGTGATAAGTTTCCTTTCCCCCAAAGAGGTATAAAGTAATTTGTTGATGTTATCTTCCCAGCTATTCTAGCATAACAGTGTAAATTTGATTTGTATAATTTAACATTAAAGTCAATTTTATTCGCCTTTCGATATTCAATGAAATATCTTTATGTAAAATTTGCGGCAACTGTGTCCCGTAACACTCAGCCATATCAGATTTCATACGAGATTTTATCATTTGGGGCTTTTTAACAACAAAAGTCCGACCCAGAACATTCAGGAAAGCTCATTAAGTTTTTAACGAGATATAAATGCGATTTTTTTTTTGAAAATAAAAAAGAAAAAAAAACATAAAAAGGCAAGCCAATACGCGGATATCTGGATTTTACAAAATAATCGAGGGGATATAAGCTATTTTTTTCTACTATAAAGCTGGCTTGAATTTATTTTTCCCACTTTGCAGAAAAAGTCAGTGCTTATTGTAATCAACTTGTATATCCGATGTTTTTCTTTGCTTGAAAGAATGGCCTGAAATCGCTTGCCAATTTTTAGAATCGCTACTCTGCTCCCACGACCTTTAATTTCCCTTCATTTATTTAGTGATCACGGCGGACCGCTATCGTTGATTTTAGCGCTAATAATCTTAAATTAGTTGTAAAACTATAACCGGCAGAGCGGTGAGTTTATAACTTTTCTCCTTGCTGTTTGGCCCAGTATGAGTTCAATACCCTACAAACAAGGTTAAACCAAATGATTTTTTTTCATGTAATTAATATTGTCAAAAAAGGCTTATTTAATAACCGTAAAAAATCTTATGTAATATCCATTGGAAAATTGCAATTGAAAGTGGCGTGTCCTTCGGTTGCAGTTATTTACTGTTATGTTTTCGAAGGCGATATCACGGTTATTTTTGGACGCGGAAGGCATATTGCCCTAGTCATGTTTTGACCGTTCAGTTCGAAAATAATTCCGTTAATTTAAACAATACACTTTATTTTCTAACAAGAACAGGTAGTCTGATAATTTTCCAGCGAAGTCAGAGGAAATAGATTCGCATTTAACGCATTACTTTTCGTTCAAGTTTCGTGCAGAGCGCAGTTAAAGAATAGATTTATTATATACATTTCAAATTATCAAATGATAAGGGCAGGCACACCACTGAGAGAGAACCTAATTGTATTTCTGCCCTGATGATCGACGATAGAGCAATCCTTACCGGTCTTTTGATTAGGAGTCAAAATAACCGGAAAATATTGTGGGTCTCCCAGATATGGGTCGAAGATTACGGACACTGTTCGCGTGCGAGGCGAAGGTCGAAACCAACTTTGATAACATCGTAACATGATTCATAATGATAACTAATTTTAAGGTTAGGCTACATCGAGCTACCCTCTTAAATAACTACTCGAGAACCTTATTGCCTATGGCAGCGGAAGCCGTATTGTTTTGCGGATTTTAAAAATGGTATTTAATGCCAGTTCTCGCCTTTTCGTGTACGGAAGATAAGCAAAGTCCTGATAAGTAATTAATTTTCTTGCTCTTAAAATATAAGGAGGTGCTTTTCGCTTCCTCTAGGTGGGTCGCTGTTTTCTGATAACAAACAATAACACTAAAATTTCTTGTCCACGAGCCATGAGCCTGTGTTCTGATGACTTTTTGGTGAAGCAGTTAAACCGGCACAAATATCGGTTAAGCTAGCAACAAGCGAACAGATTCAGTGGCAGACGTCTAGATTTGAAACTAAGCAGAGAAAAAAAAAACGAACGAGATAAATAATTGTTTAAAAACACAAATGAATGGTGGAAAGATAAGAATTCACACGTTCAGTACAAAAGAAGAAAAGCAGTATTCTTTTAACGCAATATATATACCATTGTATTAAACTACATGCAAATTGAAAGCTTTATTTTGGCCTCTCACGGCATTATTTTCTCCACAAAAAGGGGAAGAAAGTTGAAGTTAAAATTTAAAATTGAAACCTGGACACCCAGGTGCATTAACCGTTTGAACTATCGGTCAGAACGTAGTTGAAGTCCATCTGCAAGGATCATTCAACGCCGATTCTAATCATGAGTCATAAAGAAGTAAAAATTCTGCCTCTTTAATTAAAGTTTAATAATTAAACATTTATTCGTTCAATTCGCCTTTATCACTTTTGATTTCCTTGAGAAAATCTTCCGCTTTTCGTGAGAAAATTTAAACAACTCTTTGTAAGATCTGCTGTTTTTTCGGCACTGCGAGAATTGAAAAACCTCACAAAAGAAAAAAGCGGACCGAAAAACAACCGAAGACTAGTCTGATTAAATTCATGCCATATGAAAATATTATGAAACAAGATTAACGATTATTAATGACACTGTAAATGTATTTACAAAGCAAGGAATTTGTCGGATTCAGACAATTTAATGTTCTCAGTGATACCGGATTCGCTACAAAAGGCAAACGAACTATGCGAGTGAGACAAGTTTTTTTTTCTTCATTTTTTTTTCTTTAACTCGTACGTAAACTCGCAACAAAAACATTGCAACAAAATCAGTGAGTTTCCAATACTTTTTTTTAACATCAAATACTACAAGCTTTACTGTAACAATGGCTAAACAAGAAGTTTTGTTTCACTTTCATTTGGAGTTTTCTTTTTTCCTTTTTGGGAGTGAGTTTACATTTGTGGCATTTCAGGTGGCCTCTTAAGCCTGGGTTGGTCCCGCGGCGAGTAAATTAAACAAAACATAAAAACACGCTAAAATCACTATATGGTGCAAATTAAAGGAAATCTCACTTTATGAAAGGACAACTCAATTATCCACCCTTGTCTAAGGTTACTGACGATTTCATATCACCAGGAAACATTACCAATAATAATGATTATTATAATAACCTAAAAGAAAAGGAAGAAGAATTCTACCCTCACCGACTTACTAACAGCAAAAATTCTACCGTGATTTATAAGATATATAATTGTTAACTTTTTTTATTTTTTTTTTCAAAGCCAAATCTAAGCCGAATTAAAATCGCTATTTTGTAACAAATGCTTACCAGTGATCCGTAGCGTCAAGCCTATTCTTAAGCTGTTAACATGTTGACATTTTCGGTCACGTACGGCACTTGGGAAACTCAAGCCAAATAACAAAAGCTCGAATGAAACGGAGCGAGCCACCTGTGCGCTAAATGAAAGAGCACAATTTGCCTACTTGAATAGGTCCAAGTTTGGTATCTTTTAACGAACAAAAACAACAAAGGCTTAAGAGTAACCACACCAGAAAGGATAAAATTATTTCTAAAGAACTTTCCAAGTCTTCAAACAATACCTGCTATACTTCTCAGTGACTCATTTACGTTATTAAAATCACCGCACACATTTGTATTTTTCACTTGGTGGATGTTCAATGATTTCAGTGAGTTGACGGTACATTTTAGTTCGCTGATCCTGGAAAAAGCACAGATAGCGAATACGCCCGTTTAAGGAAACTTACCATAATTAAACCGTTACACTTCAAAGCCGTTTATTAAAGAAAGCGGAAAGTAGGGCAAAGACGAAAGGGCTAAAGTATCAAAGAAACTTCCAATGGGAAGCAATTCTTTCTATTTGCTCAATTCGCAGTGAACGCTTGATCAACATAATAGAAAGCAGAGAAAGCATTTAATCTTACTCTTTTTAATTCCTACGTGATCCTTCATGCAAAGTGACATCGATTAAAATCCACGTGGACCTCTAAATAGAGCAGTGATTTGATTTGCCCTTGATTAGTCAAAGACAATAGCAAACATCCTGATTACAATTACTAAAAGTGATAGTTACTTTAAGCGAAGAGACATAAGACCACGAGGTGGTATCTTCAGGTTTAAACCTTGAAAAATGAGTTTATGTTCGCATATTTAACGGAGTCAAGGTCAATAAGGAGGCTATTTCCCGCGGGCGGGGTGGACATCGGACGGAGGTGGCAAATTTTTTTATCATGTGATCTGTCTGCGTTTATTGTGTTGCGTTGAACCTCCTGTGCGAGACACTTTCTTTTCACAGAAATTAGATTTAAATGCTGTCTGACAGCTATTTACTTTTAGTTCCCGTGATCCCAGATTGTGTTTTAATTCGACATCTAGTAAAAAGCCTTCAGTTTACATCTTGGCGCCACAAAGGGGCCTTCTGACTCCCATAAATTGGGACAAACACAAGAGGTTTGCTTCCCGGAAAATAATTTGACCAACAAGCTTTTATCTCTGTTCGTTTAAACAGACCGGTTCAATTAAAGTGATCAAAGAAATTCGATTTACAAACCCAGAAAAACATTATAAAATGACAATTGGTTGGGATTTTTGACGGCACTTAAGCGAGGGATGTTCCTTACAAAGAATTATTAACCTGAAATCAGAATAAGTCATTTTATCCTTTAGATACTAACCCTTTCACTCCCAAGGCCCAAAAGTTAATATTTTCCTAACTAATACCATTAATTTTACTATTAGCAAGTCTTCACAAGACCTCCACAACCCTAATTTGATAAAGTTCGCCATTCTCATTACCTGTCTGCTTGACAGTATATTAAAAAAGTAAGGAGAATTTAATTAAGAAAATAGTGTGGAGATAATACACGGACTCGAGCAAAGAGAATTTTCATATTTTGAGGATCAAAGTAAATAACTTATTTTCTTCATTTTCGTCACGGAGTTTTCTAAATCATATTCTCCGTGTTTCGATCGATTTATTAGTTTGGGATAACTCGAAAAAGCTGTGGATACACCCGCCTCTCAGCTCGTGTTCTCACAGCATTTCTGGTTCTCCCAAACGGCCAAACTTTTATTTGTGTTTCTATTTAACAGTTAGATTATAAAGACATGATTGATCATCGCAGTTATGCACACAACTTAAGCAGTTGTGGAATTTAAGCTTGCGGACGAAACTTCAGTCCTGAACGGGATTCGAACCCATCAGTGACCTCTGCGATACCGGTGCAGTGCTCTACCAACTGAGCTATCAAGCCAGCTGGGAGCTGGTCACTCGGTTGATAGCTCAGATTTCAATTTCACAACTGCATAAGTTGTGTACACAACTGGAATGATCAGTTATGTCTTTATATCTTTCTCCGCAGTTCGAATATATAACTGGCCAAATAAACTGATAGGTATCCTTTACTCTTTTGGTAACGATAATGGAGATATTTACCATTTTCGACAAAACGTCGGACATTTTCGAAGATCGAGGCCAATTTTGAAAACCGGCCATTAACCAGTTTAACTCGTTTCGTTGGATGTTTTCACATTTTTGCGAAAAAATGTCGCATACGATCTCGGTCAGATAACCTTGCTTTCCATGGGTTCTCTTAGCTCAGTGGAAAGTGAGCCCACCCGTTGTTCGGGAGGTCATAGATTCGATTCCTGTCCGGGACTCAGATTTTTTTCTTCGTCCCACGCTCGTGACATGTTCAACACCAAGCCACGCTTTCAAAATACAAACTGCAAACTTTCTTTGTCCCACGCTCGTGTCATGTTGAATAATTCATCTTTCACATTTAATTACCGAGCTCAACAATCACCATCTTCATTGAATTACACCACTCACGATGAATTCGACAGTGCTGATCCTAGCAGTATGCAGGACGCCTGTGACATATGAACTCAGTTAAACGACCGTGCTCTCCATGAGTTCTCGTATTTCAGTGGCTAGAGCGCCCGTTCGGGAGGTCACGGGCTCGCCGTTTCTGTCGGGGACTCAGATATTTTGTCCCACGCTCGTGTCATGTTGAATAATTCATCTTTCACATTTAATTACCGAGCTCAACATTCAACATCTTTATTGAATTACAAATTTTATCGTGTTTGTACGGTCATCTTGCACGATGAAGCACTGACCGGCTGACTAAATATATAGTTTGTTTTCTCTTAAAAATAGCAAGTTGTCGAACAACCTTGAAACTCCTCTCCTTAAGTAAACCCTCTGCAAGTGTATATTATTATGTGATGACGTATAAAATGACATCTTGGCACAATTTTCGAGAACTTATGCCCGACCCCAAATTTTGTCCCCGCATTTTTGTCTACGGCTGTTTGATCTCTTGAAACTGTATCTTATTAATTGCGCTTAATATATACAAAGGGGCGTTACGGATATTTTTCAGGATAGTTAAGTGTCCAGGCTTTAAATCAAGGCCTCATCCATTCAACGCCAAATGAATCGGAAGACGAAGTTAGATCTCACATCCACACTAATTCGTCGCAAAAACGGATCGATACATTTTCAGACTGAAATGCCTCCGGTGTAGTGCAGGGGGCTGGGGACTAAGATAGAGTTGCTTTCAACAACAACAGCAACGCTTTAATTTACAATTTGTTTAAAATAACTAAAAAGTAAAAATGTCAGGGAGCTGGTTTAAATGATGTAAATTCAATAGTTACTGCAGAGGTAAGATAGTTATACAGTTTTCATTTTTTTTTTTCAGTTTTCAATTTTTTGTTATTATCGCACACTATTTACAGAGAAAAAACAACTTAACGTAAGATGTTTTACATTGACATAGGAAAAAATACAGATAAAAATTAACTAGAAGAAACAATATCTAATTGTGTACAGTGACCAAAGTAGCCAATGAGCTTTCGAGTTTGTCACTGTCATGTAGATATAAGTTGGCGTTGGCCGCATGCTAAGTTAGTTTAAATTAATATTTACATTAAAGACGATATTATTATCATAAAGGAAGAAAGACATACATACGTGCAAGCTAAAATAAGGGAAAACAAGGTCCTGAATATTGTACAGTAGTATCTTACAGTTAAATTCTGATCAGTTTTGAGTGGTCAGTAAGAATCGTTTGCACCGCTTTTTGAAGAGCATGTCTGGACAGATCCCCAGATTTTTATTGCGGAGAATTTAAATGTAGATACACCAAAAAATACATTCTAGCTAAGCCATCACACAAACACATACACACTGGCTTACATCGTTAACATCGAGTGATGATCATAACTAGTAGTAACCTAAGGCAGGAAATGCGGAGGAGGACGATGCTTAGTGCTTCCCGGTTAATACAAATGTGGAAGAGTTGTACTAAGTTGTAATGAGTCATGCTTTGAGGATGATTTTTAATAAGCGTGTTATACATATTTGGCTCTTGGGGTGATGAAATATTTTGGGACCAGAAGTAAAATGTTGTACTAATTTCACCGTGATAGCTCTGTGTTTTGAGCGAGGCTTGTAACAATACAGTTGACTTATTTCGTGGTGAAAGTGGTTCAAACGCGACATAAACAGTGAACAGGATAAGACGATTTGGATCGGACGGCGCTGCTGCTGTACCTGAGTTTCACGTGATCCATGTCCCAAATATGCTTGATGCCCGAGATAACATTGCGTTATTTGCATACCATAACTTCTTAGTGGAAGTCGAGCAAAATCGAGTCAGGGCGTAACGTTGAGATTGGGGTTGCGGGCTCCGTTGCTGCGAATGTGATCATTTATTTTAGTTACGCAAGGAATCATGAAATCTAAGAAAACTTTTGCCTTGCTGGTTGAGGTTTCCGAAGATTTCAAATATTTCCCGAGGGTCAAACAAACGCTTCTGAACTACTTCGATCTCTAAGAAAATTTTCGAAAGTTCCCGGGGATTTCCAGGGCAGATTTGAAGATCTTCAATCTTTGATTGTTTTTGTTTAGTTGTTTTATTTTCTCCATTTATAGATATATTTACAAAATATCGACAATCTTTGATTGTTTTTGTTTAGTTGTTTTATTTTCTCCATTTATAGATATATTTACAAAATATCGATTTAAAGGGAAGCCATTGCTGCTTATGGAAAGGACTATATATCTCAAAGATAGCTAAGACTTAACAAAAAAAATTAAAATGCTGCATCGTCACACCAAATGATCATAATTTGGATAAATCAAAGTGTTCTATGTGCAAAACTCGTGAATACAAAAGGTGAATGAAATTATATCCAGAGTATTTTGTCTTTGATTTCCGTCCATGCTTTCAGTATGAGTTATGCAGTAGCTGTTTGCCAAAGCACCAAAGAGATATTTATGAACACTTCATTGCATGGACCGACCTAAGGCTATGTAACTTAATTCTGTAAATGGGGAAACCCACCTTTAGCCGTGGTTAAAAACTAGTCTGTATCAGCTCCGCTATCCTAGAGTGTGTTTCTTCAAGAGGACTCCGCCGAGCCCTTCCAGGCAATATCTGGATATTTGCCCACGTCGTCATTCAGGAAACGTGTTCATAAGGTTACGTTATGTTATGTTACGTTAGGTTACGTTACGTTTTGTTATGTTATGTTTACGCAAAACGCGACGTAGCTCGTCGTTGTCTGAGGAAGTTACCTTTGAAGGAAGGCAGACGGCTCTGAAAAAAAAACAACCAGACCAACAAAAACAAAAAAATGCGAGAAAATTATGACTTTCCTCACAATGATCACCCAGGAGAAACTAAAACCTAAAACAGATACCACTCTGCGCCGCAGAAATTTGAAAACGCAGCTAGCTTTGGCTTACCGGCCACAGAAGTCCGTAGCTCATTTTCGAAAACCCTCTTCAAACCGGAGGAATTTGAAAACGCCGGCTTTGCGCTTTAGTGTTTGAAAACCTGACGAAGCTTTACCAAAACAATGATGGCACGATTAATCATGTGATTTCCCTTCAGAGTTTTTCGCAAACACAAATCTAATACGGTCGATAAATGCTGCGTTTTTTCGGCGTAAGATAGGCTGGGCCTCAAAATAAGCCATTGCAAAATACCTTCTTTTGTATTGCATAAGAGGGGTAAGTCGCTCCACGAAGTGCTCGTTAGAGAGAATCTCCGAAGGCTTATGCTCCGCAGCACAAAACCACATTAGGGAGACTGTACAGTCCTGCTAATCACCCTATTTTTTGCAATAACGGCAGATGTTCTCGCGCGCTCATTGGCTAAGTTTCATTGTCAATAAGCAGACAGACACATGAATTTATAATTTATGCGATGAAAACAAATTGACGTCAGTTTTTCTTGCGTCTGTCGTGTAATTCACAATGAATTTCTCCATAACATTGTCAAGGTAGATCTACGAAGTGAGAGCTTCATCCACTTTGACAATGATTTCCACAAATCCAAAATGACCGGTTACGGTTGTGTTTTTAAATTTCTCCAGCGCACTATGGACAGAAAACAGTGATGCGTTTTCAGAGTCAGACCTCTGTTCTCAATTTCCTCCGGCGCAGTCGGGATGGGGGCTAAGCGGACCTTTTCAAGAAAATGTAAATTTTACGGCAAATTAAACTCCCAGTCAAATTTAGTTGCATAACTAGTTTCTTTCCAAATGTAACATATATTCGCGCAAAAGCAAAGCATTATTAGCACCGGAGAAATTTGCCAAAGCATTATTGGAGATACATGCGTTAAATTCAAATTATCCTTCGGGAAAGACCATTTTGACGGGGGGAGGGCTGTGCAGTTTTCAGTGGCATGACATTGTTTTCTTTCGTTTGCTTTGTGCTTGATATTTTGTGTGGGTAAGAGCTTGTGCGGACCTGTTAGTAGAATGACCTTGCTCGAATTGCTTTTCCCTGGCTCCCCTTGCGCGATTTTTTTCCAGCCCGGCTTTTTTGCTGTGCAAGAAATTTGCTTACCTCCGCCCCTCAAAGAAGTAGTGTCCCGTCCCTTGCTGCTTATTAACATCCCTCGTGGTTTTTCAACTTGATATACTCTTTTCTCTTCAAGAAAATAAACACACTTAATCCTCAATTTTGATTAAAAATTCAGCTTGAATTGAATAAAAAAAATTCAGCCTTGAAAAATATATTAGGACACTAACAGAGCAAATTATCGTAATTAACAAAGTCAGTCAAATGCAAGCAATTTTACAGCGTTGCACATAAATGATTGATCACTTTTGAATTTTAAATACACCCTCTAGGAAGCAAATGATGTGGTTCTCTGTTTCACTTAACGGGTCTTTACGTCGGCATTCTTTGAAATCCTCATTCGGATTAAATTCATCCGACGTGCAATGTTAATTATAGATATATAGTGCAATTTATTGTGCCATTAAATGAGAAGAGAAGCTTATTAGCAACCGAGATATTTCCATTTTGAAAACGGCAAACTGAGGCCCTGTCCACACGTATCCGGATATTTTTGAAAACGGAGATTATTTGCTCCGGTTTCAAAAACATACGCGTCCACACGTAGCGTTTTCAAATCGTATTCGCCCGTCCACACGAATACGCTAAAGCCAGGTCTCTATAGAGCATGCGCTGTAACCAATAGAGCCCGCGAAATTCATTTCTTGGCGCCATCTTTGCGCGGGAAGGACTGGGTCTTAAGTATTACATCGCATTCGAAAACCTCCGTTTCGCCCGTCCACACGAATACGATAAATCTCCGTTTTCAAAAATCTCCACTCTGGAGAGCGTTTTCGAAAACCTCCGTTTTCAGTGATCGAAAACGCCGCATACGTGTGGACGGAAGGCTAAAACGGAGGAAAAAAATCTCCGTTTTCAAAAATATCCGGATACGTGCGGGCAGGTTCTGAGGTCCCCGTCAGCTCTACGTCGGATAAATTTGCGGCTTAATTTCTACCGCTATTTCTACCGTCCAAAGGTCTCCAAACTAGTTCGTCACGAAAACGGAAAATTCCGAAAACGCTCTTCAAAACGGAGGGATTTGCCGAAAACGCCGGGTTCTCCTGTATGGACGGAAAATATTTTGAAAACCCTATTGCGTCACGATTATGATGTGATTTCCCTGACCGAGTTTTGGTCAAACACAAATCCAAGATGACAGATGTTTGTTGCGTTTTTAAATTCCTCCAAGGTAGTGTGGATGGAAAACATTTGATGCCTTTTCAGAGTAAAATCTCTGTTCTTTTTGTGTGTGGATTTCTTACAAAATGTCTTTTGCTTCCCTTCAACCTTCAACACAATAACTACGCTTTTGTTTCAGATATAAAACGACCATTTTGAGTTTACAATATATAGTCTAAACGAAACGTCTTCCTTCTTTGGCCGAGACATGTTTGTAAAACTCTAACGGACTTGCTGTGATATTTCTGCTGTCCAGACCTTTTGTTTTTTTTTTCTTATGACGCCTGTTATATCTTTCTCTTGTGATTTTTACTTAACGAAGAGAAAGAATTAAGAAGCCTAAGCCGTGTATCACACTGTGATAAAACACGACGGGCATTTGAGAACAGGAGGGAAATCTCGATTGTAAGGCGGCGTTTCACCGTAACAGAAAGAGTAACGTAAATTATTAAGTGTATTAAAAAAAAACTTCTCAAGCTTAATTCATTTGATAATCAGTTATGTGTATTACAAAAACGAATTGAGATAAAAGATAGCCGGTTTAGGAACTATTCGATCCGCGAGTTTTCCTTAGGAACACGAGTCAGTTCTGAAACAGAAATTGAACTTGAATTTCCTAAGAAAATAATTTCCTAGAACCGTTCAACAAAATAGCCTTTGGTCTTAAACTTTAAACTAGTTTAACTGAAAAGGAATGAAGATTCTAAAACAAACGAAAGAACTCGCCGGCTGCAAGCATACCCAGAATTTCCTAAAGACATCATGTTCTCTTTAGTAAACTTTTTTTTATGAAAGAATATATTTTTTAAAAGAATATTAAGAATATTTTACAAGAATGTTAAGAATATTTTAAGAATAAACACGAGGCTGAGATTTTGAACAGGAAAATAATTTTGTTGATATCTAAACGGTATAAACATTTTCCATTCTCTGAACGGCAACACTAGTCAAAAAAAACAAAAACTGTACACCAGCCGTATGTCGATGCTAACAACCTTTAAGCAAGAAATTATATGCCTCAGATTAGGTTTTAATGCCTGCAATTACTGTAACACAATCCAGACACCAAATACAGTCGAAAACAGAATTGTCATACGCTACAATTTAATAATATTCACACAAATATTTCAGTCTAAAATCGGCAGAAAAATAAGAACATTTAACCTCAACAGGAAAAGCAATATTCTTGGATTGGTATTAAAGGAAAACTCGGGCAGGGATATCAGAGGATTCTCGTGACTTCGTCGTTTTACGAAAGTTCCGTTTTCAAAATGTTTTTCGTCCATACGAAAACAAAACGCCGGCATTTTCAAATTTCACCGGCGTAGTGGGCGGAAAAATATCTGAAAGTAGAATTTTCAACTTTTCCTTAACATCATGATGGTCACCCACATGCCAATAAAATTTATTTAAAAAAGTAGGGGTCACCTTGTTCCTGTAGGAGAAGACGATCATTTATTTCTCTGTTGAGCATAGCTTAAAAGAAATCTTTTGATGTTGTGTTGGTACTGGCTAGCGCTCAAGAGCGCGCTTTTAATTGACGCGATAAATTATGCATGGCAGCGGGATGCACAGTCCAATTTAGTGGAATTAACTTAAATATTTCAAAAGTTTAATTTGTTGACAAGCTAGCCGTTACAAGGAAGCCTATGTATGAATTCAGTGTCGGAGTCATCCGATAATTAGACGAGTTTTATTTGGATAAATGTCTTTGATGGTACTGAAGTACTTCGTGAAGATCTGGTAATTTGAAGGGTTTTAATCCCGGTGGATGGGCCGCCACTTGTCGTATGCAGTTGACAAGGTTGAAAATAAATGCTCTTGTTTTTAGTAAGATGACAAAACTTAACAGATTCCATTAAGCTTATCAGTCCATAATTTGTTTGTTGACGATAACATTCAGTGAGCCAAACGTAGCAGTTAGCTTAGTCGTTTAATGGTGCAAAATGTGAAAAGAGCTACTATGTAAAAAATATTAAAGTTTTCTCGCCTAAAACCAAAATATTTCCATTTGAACACAGTTCCCTGTAGCGTTGTATCAAGTGTATGTTACAAAAATGCACGTCGCTCAACTTCAGATCAAATTACTTTTATAAAAACAAGAAAAATCCAAAATACCAAGTAGTCGTTGCTACAAATGATACCATGTACTACGGATGGAGTCTCATGTTTATCAGTCAACGAAAAATCCGTGAAGATATATATTACGTAAGGTTTTCGTAATGGCAGTTGAGCTAGCACCTTTTTGAAGTGTTGCCTTAAAAACTAACATAACTTTCATATTGCGTTTGTCTCTAAACAAACACCCTCCACGAGGGTCTTCAAATATCTCTACCTTTCTTCCATGTATAACTGATGTTTTAATATATTTAATGTACTTTCATTTTTGAATTATTTTTCTTGTCTTACTAGCTAATTTGTGCTAGATCACGTCCAGTATGAACTGGAAAGCTAATAACTTCATATTATACAAACCCACTGGGTAAGCTTTGTTGATGACAACAATGTATGCTTATTTACATCATAAATAGGTCAATTTCAAATACCTTTTTAGCCTAAAAATAAAGATACCCCAATCAATTACATTGCGCATCAACTCGCTTTCTCATTTTTTTCAGCCTTGTGCTCATTATTAACTAGCCTCATTATTAGACAGTCTTTCAATATTGACTTGATAGTGTTAAAACACCTTTTTTCTAAAATAACTTAACTAACATAGGACAGATATTGCTTTTAATTTACAAGTAAGCCAGTTTAATGTTTGTTTATCGAATAGTAGACAATTTTCATTGGGTTTCCTGACAATACGAAAACTTAAAGTGGCTTTCTGCAGGAGTCTACGTGATGCCAGCTGTTTCATAAATGTTTGATATAAAACCTCTTTCAGCATCATGATTAACTTTTACCACCTGAAGAGTAACAGAATACAAATTTTACCAATTTTGACAAATTGCATAAAAACTCGCATGGAAAAAATCACTCGAAACAAGCTGCACCATATGAAATTACTGCTAAATAGCTTCCATTTGAATGGCTACACTTACGATTTTCATTCGTAAACCCAATTTTTTAAACAACCCTGTTCAGCATATTACGAGCTCCACATAAAATTACGGCTTAAGAGCTTTCTTTTGAATGGTCACACAGCAGGGTTTCGTCCACAGACGTAAACATTGGATCAACTTTGTACAGTATAACAAGCAGTACCACGTGAAAATACTGCTCAATAGCTTTAACGTCAATGATCACACACTAGGATTTCATCCACAGACTTGAAAGTTAAAACCACCTTGTACAACATATAATAAACAGTACCAAATGAAAGAACTGCTCAATAGCTTTTATATGAATAGTCGCACACTAGGGTTCGATTCACAGACAACCTTTTTTGTAAAGAAAACTAAAAAGCAACACATAAAAGTAGTCGAAACTCAATGGTTTTCATAAATTTGTAAGCACAATCTCAGTACAATTTAACCAATAGATCTAAAAGTTACAAAGCCTTTTCAGTCAATCGTTAATTATGGCACAACTAACTGAGAAAAATTCAGTGAGAAAAAATCCTACGCAGGCAGCTTTAAATGTAAAATTCACATCGAAAAATCATCATTTCATTAGAAGCCGTATGCGTATAGCATTACTTAAGTTGTTTGTTGTTAGAAGCAATGCGCTTTACCAAACATTTTGACGAGCATAACGTGTTGTTCTTTTCAGGACTGGCCTAAAGGCTGATATATCCATGTGCGAAAGTTTCCAAAAAATAGGCAGACAGTAAAACAAAACAGTTTTCTTTGAAAATTCTCTCCACTTTTCCCCGCAAACACAGTCTTTTTTCCTGTCTCCCTTTATTGGCGTTTCATTTATTGTCTTAGGTGACAGAGTTTTACACCGGCAATACTCATTGCTCAAGTCGTTTCACTAGTGGGTCTGTTAGAGTTAATTACTGCAAATTAAAGAAACTATTTTACAAGTTTTTCGCTCTCTAAAAACACCTGCGTTAAAAATAAACACGACTTTAAGTAAATATGAGAGAGTATCCGCGAGTAAACATGGGACATCACGGTTGCAAATATACTTTTATTCACAATGTTGAAAATAATAAAGAATTACAAAATAGTCTTCGTGCCTGATAGAGCCGTGTTTTGGGCTTGAAAGTTCGCTTTTATCTGCCATTGTCATGTAAAAGTTTGTTTTCACAAGAAAGCCATGAGCTGCGCATAAAGAATAAATAATTTATTTCAGTAAAACATACACGTATTTGCTGCGTTCCATTGTTATTTTGAAGTAAACGTGTTGAGAGTTCGCTGTGTAAATAGTTTTAAATCTGACGTATAGTCTATTAAGGGCATTTGGGAGCTTTTTAGAACGTTTTAAGGTAAAGAAACCTTACTGGTGCTTCAGCCAGACATCAAAAGAAGGTTCTCGGTGATCACAATAACAGGCTCGTTTGTTTTGTGTAGAGTTCCAAAGAACCTTAAGCGCCACCAAATAAATGAGACCCATTGTTTTTAGCTGGGTTACATGCATTAATTATTCAAAGCGAGAAAATATTCCGCTTGACGAGATATCAAAACAAACTAACCAGGTGGGAGAGATAATGATTTTATGGACTGGTTAAATTTTGCAATGTCGAGTAGCTGATTTAAAAACATAAATGAAACATGTATGTGTTACACAAGGTTTCAACACGCACTCGCAACGAAAAGAAATTAACAAAACAGCTGATTTTTCCCCGATACGAAATGAACAAGTTGTTACAGACACGTTCATCACTTGAACTAACATTAAACATTAATTAAACACAAAAGAGGCTTTTGTTTAATATCTAGGCATAAGAGTGCGGTTTTATGTGCTAACAGCCAGTGATATGAAGGTGGCTTTCTAAGCATCTTTCTAACGCTCGCAAGGTAGGGAGCTTTGGTCCCATACTAAGCTAATTGAAACGAATTTATTTGAGAAATCGCTCCCCTGTCGCGAGAAAGAAGACCCTTATTTGAACGTGCGCGACAAATAAAAGGAGAGGATTTTTAAAGAGCTATTGCAGGCAGCCAAACGGACAAAGCTAACAGCCCTGGGCCGTGAAGAAAGAAGAGTTAAGAACACTGAAAAATCTTCTTGGAAAAAAAATCATGTCTGGTCTCGAGAGTCACGTTAAACGCCCAATGAACGCATTCATGATTTGGTCAAGTCGCAAGAGGCGGGAATTGGCCCGTGAAAATCCTAGACTACACAACTCGCAAATCAGCAAGATTCTCGGCTCGGAGTGGAGGAAATTAACCGAGGAGGAAAAGCAGAAGTTTTTCGCGCAGGCGAAGTTGATAAGCGAGTTACACATGATCGAGCACCCCGATTATAAGTATCGGCCAAAACGACGTCCCAAGAAGAAATACTTGAAGCACATCTCCGCGCCTGCTGGTCATGGTGACTCAGTGTCGTGTAGTACTTTTCTTTGCGCCTGCCACGGGTCTTCCTCTTCACCAGAGGATTACATGCAAAAAGGAGAAAGCGCTCAACAACTGAACGGAAAAGAACTTTTGCAAGAAACAGAAGTGTCCTTAAAGAGAGAAGCGACAGAACACGCAAACCAAACTTACAAACTTAGCACTTGGGAAAATGTTCCTGCAAAAGAACGGATTCCGGAGAGTTACGAAAATTTCTCGTCGCAATCCAGGGCCTCGCCTTACGCCTTCTCGCAGGTATATGACAACAGCAAAAGTTACAGCGTTCAAGAGAATGCGCGAAAGAGAAGGTTTACAGACGGCTTTAACGTCCGTGATGAGCGCCTGGCTTCACCAAAAACAGCAGTACCGCCTGTTCATTCATCAAACTTTCACTTGTCGCCATTTCAAAGCCAGTGTAAGATCCTGCCAAGTCATTTCTCTAGCGAAAGAGACACGGTCCAGTTACTTCCCTACTCTCCCGTGAAATGTAACTGCTGTCCTCCAGAAGAAATAGCAGGCGAAGAAGAATTGTCTTCCCACAGAGCGCCGTACGTTTTCGTTACCCCGCCGTCAAATCAATATTTCTACGGCACCAGGTGGTGAAGCGAAATACTGACAAACTATAGGCAAAATATTACGCAAAAGAGACATTTAAGCAATAGTTTACATTTGTAACTCGCGGGTTGCTTTGTTATCAGTTTAACAACAACCTCGTTGACGACATTTTTTTATTTTCGGTAAATGCAAAAACTGACTTACACATAAGGTTGGTTTGCATCTTGTTAATTGAGGAATACAGCATACATACTGTTTGTAGATTTATTTTGACAAATATCCTTAAACTTTGAGGACCATGACGTTTATGCTAGCAATTACGATCTTCAACTAAAAGTCTGTGCGTTTGAGTCAGTTTATGTCGAAGTTTCATGAAACATAATTTGTAACATATATTTGCACTTTCTAAATCGAAACTAAACGACAATTGAATATTTGATGAGCATACGAAAAAACAATAGCTACTCGATAGATAAAGCCTGTGTCATGAAGAGAAAGTAAAGAAATAAATTATACGAACATTACTCGACATTTAGCAGTAATTTTGCGAGCTAAAAAGAGCGAGCCAGAACGGTAATATCATTGTCGTAACCTCTACGAGTTCAATTGAGGCGAAGGCAATGTTCTTTAACCATTGTTTATTAAAATACACAATATGCCTGATAGATGGGCACCCTAACGGGCCCCATTGTAATAATCATTGTTTGTCTTGAAGCTGAATAGAGCAAATAAACACACGTTAACATACGGCGCAGAGATCTCGTTTCTTTTTAAATTTTAATCTGCTACCAAAAGTAAGAAAATTTTGACCCGTTAGAATCTTTCGGCATCAGTTGGGTGATCGCCACTTCTACCGAGTTTTTCAACGAAATTCTATGTGTTGCTTTAACTAAAACCGTGACAACGTATATTAGTGTCGTTAATGTTATCTGAGAAGAAGATGATACTACCAACGGCGAAGATTTCGCCATGGACTCGAGCTTGCTTAATACGACAAAACAGCGAAACACGGATGAAAGCGATTCACTGCAGTCTTTACTTTGTAAAATGGCAGCAGGTGGCACGAGAGTTAATTAAAAGCCGAAAGAGAGCTTTATTTGTTCGCTCATTTCTATTGTATTATCCTGTATTAAACGCGCGTGGCGTTGTAAAATGCCCGAGGAGATCACAGGTAGAACGTGAGGGACTGTGAACAGGAGGGAGCCTGAGTAGAGCGACGTTTCTCGTTGGAGGAACCGCATAATTTAGCATATTTTATCCCTCGTTATTTGCAACGGTTCATTTTTTTTGACACTCACTGGACAATTACGGTAGAATTATTCATCCTTAAAGAACCGCGGCGATGTGCACGAAAGAATTCTGCGAGAGAATAAGTTTATATCAACCAAGAGGATATTGGTCTCGCTCTCTTTTTGCGTGCTTATGAACAAAGACGGAGTCGACGTCCATTAAAACAAAACGCAAAAAACGAGGTCAATATCTAGCCATCTTGACCAAACAAACTTGGTCAATAAAGGAATTACTATATTAAATATAAAAATCAATTATTAGTTTTCTTCGAGCGCGGCGTAATCCCGAGCGGGCCGATCACAGCGCAGAACTCGATTCATCTTGCCCACTCACGCAACAACTAGCATCCGCCATCACATTAGTGGAGACTACAGTAAAAGAAACCAGAATTTTGGTTCTGAATTACAGCGCCAGACTAACCTTACCTGTACCTTGCTACCTTGCACTCCTCCACTGTACTGTTATCGGAGTCATCAGCAACTGGACGGCGTCAAACCGCGCGAAAACTGGGACAAAAACAAATATGGCCGCTCACTCGGCCTCTCATACTATCCAAGTAAAATTTTTCCACTACATCTCAGCTTTACACTGAAGCTTGGCATTTCGTTGAAGAGCCAGTTAAAGCCAGGATGCCTTATGTTTTAACCTACAGACTTTGCCAATGCTTCGAGATTGATAGATTTATGATGTCTATCTTCAGGAACATTTTTAAATGCGCCAAGAAAAGTTAGATTGAAAGCACGGGAAAATGGATGGCGATGGATCAACTACGGACGACGATTCGACAGAAGATGAGGAAGATACAAAAACAGCTGATGAAAATAAATACAACTGTAGCTCTAAAATGAGATGGTAAGTTTAACTAAGTTCTCAACTCCGTCTCGTAATCATTAAAGTATTATATAAGCTTAGTAGAAAAGAAACCAGTTCATTTAATCTTATTATGTATGTGTTACATTGTTGTTCCAGTTGTATTTAGAGCCATCTTATATCTCTCTGTGTTAAATGCTGGGGTGGATCCAGGAATATTGTATTCGGGAAGGAGGTTGTCGAACCTTCGGTTCAGAGACAAAAACACTGTGGAAACGCTTTGGCGGGAAATACCTTTTCCCCGAATCACGATTGCATGCTATAATCCTTTTAGCATCAGTTTCATTAGCCCTTGCCATGTACATGAATTCTATTAGTACCCATTCTCATCAGGAGCTTTGTAACAAAGATCCTGAATGAGTGTGAGTACTGACAACTGCTCCTCAGTCATCCTGATATGGGCTGATTGTTTGCATGCCAGAGAATGAACAGTTAGCTTCAGCAGAGCAAAGAGGGAGTGCACATGAAGGCAAAAGCAAAACACATCAATTTGCTTCTTAATCCCTGTCAGCATATTTTACATACTCGATAAGATTTCCTGGTATTGGTAAAACTGGTTTACACTGTATTCATGTTTGCCATTCTTTGAACTTGGAAAGAAGAGTGGACAGGGCAAGCAAGTCCTGTTGCAAACATTTTAGCTTGTCTGTTTCTGAAGACTATCATGTTTTATGACAGCAGATGGAACCAAGGCAAAGATTTTGGTTCCAGCCATGTTGCCATCCTTTAAGTTAATCTTAAATTTATTTCTTCCTATAAACAATCTTTGAAAGTATGACGACATTAACACAGTAATGTGTTTCCAGGTTTTCTCTATACTGCAAGTTTACAATGTTTCTGTGTCTGCCTTTCAGGACTCCCGGCATTTAGACAATAGAGAATATCTTGTCAGCCAGTAAATCTAGTGGTGCCAATTCATAAATTCAATGTCAAACAAATAGAAAAAAATAGTCCAAAGCCCTCAGACCCTCCCCCTGCATCCACCACTTAAATGTTTTAACATAAATTGTTAATCATTATTTTTTTGATGATTAATGTTCATGGAGCTTTTCTTTTATCTTTGTCATAACAGTCCAAATGTTCTCAAGTTTGAAGAGAAAGAGAGTAAAACAACATGTCCAGACTCAGAAGGTGAAGTATCTAGTTTAGTTTACGTTTATGCACCTTCAGTGTTAAGCCTGAGGAGGAGGGGGTGGGTCTGCACTCCAAGGACAACATGATTGGAAAAAAGTATCAAAATTCTGTACCCTGGGGTCATGGGATACTCATAAATGTTATGCAGAGAATTGTCAACACAAAAATCAAGTGAAAAGAGTGAAAGCTTTTTCGCCTTCAATTCACGCAAGCACTGTACATGTGGAGACAAAGTACAGTCTGTATAAAAGGACGAAAAAAAAAAATATATTAACTTCTTATTCAGTCACGTACATTGTACTCCTCTTTGACTTTTTCTGACCTGATTTCTGTTGGGTAGTCAGGCAACTGGTGACTTCTGTATATTTTCAAGATTGTAGTTGGCTCATCACAAGACTCTCTCAGTCCTTCAAGATGGTAACCATGGGGATATCATTTACAATCAAAATCCTTACCCAGGGAACACACTTCATAGACAAATTTATGTGGAAACTCCCCCCCCCCCCCCCCCCTCTCTCTCTCTAGCTTGATTTTGATAGGTGCATTTTATACATTTAATACTTTTACAGTTCTGTAATAAAGGGAGCTCTGTGCTGGACTCTGGATCGCAGGCATTACAAGTTTGGGCCGTTTTACTAAACTTCACTGTCACATGCACAGTGTCTCCCTTTTCCTGGGTATGTAAAGTATTGGGAAACAGCAATTTTGGATGCTGGGTGTAACGCTGCAATCAGATGGACCACTTGACTTAGTATTACAAGATTAACGTACACTGAAGTCCCAAGACCTAACAAGAACATTTTCACATCCCTCTCCATAGATAATATACATGTAAACAGTATAATGGTGTCAGTTGCAGCATGCACTGTGCATATAGAAAGCGATCTATTTAATTAAGTTGATATAATTATTGTATTTAAAAATTGGCATATTTAAATAGGATTTTGGAAAACAATTCTGACATTTTTCTTATGTTTAATGTTTAGTGTGGCATAAGGGGCACAGTTGTCTGGCTCCATACAGTGGAGATAATGAATACTATGAAGCAATAATTAACTCTATCCAGGATACCTCCAGTGGAGAAAGAGAAGCTGTTGTCACTTTCATTGGGTAAGGTTAATGTAGGGTGGAATCATGTCTATTGCAAATGGAACCTGTTAGGTTACAGCCTTAGGTATTCTTTTCACTTGTAGCTCATTGGTAAAATGCTTGATCAACATTCAAAAAGGTCATAGGTTGGACCCATGATGGAAGAATAACTTTGAATTTTTTTTGCAATTCATACAGTTTTTAGAGACAATTGAATATTATATACAGTTGTCCATGGCCTTTGTTCATATATTTTATTAGTATTAATTTCACTTCAGGTATGAATCTGAAGGAAGTGAAGTAGTTCCAGTTACATCACTGAGAACAACCACAACTGAGTGTCAAAAAAACTCAACAAAAAAAATTAGTGGTGAGTTAATGGTCTTGCCCACAAGTGTCTTGTTTTGAAATAATAATAATTATTATTTTCATTGTTTTGTTTTGCTATATTTTTTCTGGTTTACTTTTTCTGGGGTAGGGGAGCAGTAAATATGTAATTTCAACATAGTTTTTCCAATCAGTAGTTTCAAACTAGAGAAACCTCCCAATCAGAAATTAAGAAACGCAGTTTAAAAATGAGTTGCACTATACAAAATGTACTAGGCATAATTCCTGTCTGCTGACTAACCATACTAGTACTTGTATTTTATAAAACTGTCAAGGATAAACTACAGTGTATTTTACTTGTTGCCATGGTGAACTGCAACATTTTTTAACTTAGATGCAACTTATTTCTTTGACAGCAGAAAACAGTTTCTTCTTTTCTCATCTGAAAGGAAACGAAGCAGAAGAAATCATGAGGTTGGTTTTAATAGTAATTGCTTTTTCAGAATTTAATTTAATTAGAAGCATTTACCTATAAATAAAAGATACAATTGTCATGACCTTGCTGGTCCCACAAATTATTGGTATGATTTTTTAATGTGAAACAATGTGTATTTGAATGGGAATCTAAAATACAATTGGGATTAAGCAGACTGAATGTACTGTATGCTTCAGAAATATTGCTTGTCAAGCTTGTTTTGCACCAAATCTGAACAACTTTGACTTTATAATTTTATGAAGAGAAACCCAGTCGTTGCCTTTGGATTGCACTCCTAGGCAAGACTCTTGTTTCATATTCTTATAGTTAGGCTCTTTTGATACCTTTCGATACCTGTGAATTCTAGGAGGCATCTGTCCACAAAAGAAATGGAAGGTACTATGTAATTGTATATTAACATGAGAAACAATGTCAATTATGAAACTTTGTTATAAACAGTTTGTGAATATTTTTGTTCAACACAGATTGAAATATGGTGAATATGATGTGGGAAGTGAAACTCATCAAGGGGAGATAGATTCAGAGAACAAACATGGTAGGGATAAGTTGATAAAAATGTCCTAATTAAGTGGTGGAAATGAAAACAAGTTGAATTGTTTGATAAAATTATATCAGTTTTGTAGTATAATTCCTTCCTTCCTTTTTTTCTACATGTAACTATCATGCAAATTTTCAACTTTTTCTTTCCCAACTTTATGTAGATGTCATCAGGTCAGAAGTTTCAGTAACTTCATCAAAGGCAAAAAAGAGAGGTACGGTTTAGTATTTTTCTTCTTAATTTATTTATTTTTATTTTAATTAGCTGCATTTTACATGTATTATTATACATTGAACTTGACTATCTCTTTTCTGATTGACTGAAAGTGTACAGTGAATTTTTCGAAATCAGCGCCTGTGATGTCATAACTGAAGATTATACAGTAATCATGTCAAGGACACTCAAGGTCACAAGTAATCATGTCATGTATGACTGCGGTGCATGATTTCTGAGGGCAATCATGTCAAGCTCTCTCGCTTTGTCTTGCTTGCCGTCAGTGAAGAAGCGTAAAACATGACTTTTTTTTGTTTTGTTCAATGTATAATAAAACAATTATTAAATTCGGTTTTGTGATATCCAGGCACATGTTTTCTTTTTGTCCTGTTAATAGGAAAATTAAATGTTTCTATCCAACGTAACAAGAGGCTGCCCAACAGCAGAAAAAACAAGAACAAGAAAAACCATTCCTCCATCACTGAGGAAGCAGAGATGCGAAAACAAGAAGATCTTCCTGAATCAACAAGCACATCAGTAAGGCCCGAGACTGTAATGACTTTTGATGGTGCGACATGCAAGATCAATGATAGTGAAAATGAATTTGATGATGAAATGTTAGCAGATGGTAAGCTGTATAAATAATGAATAATAAATTTATTTTAATTATTAATTCATTATTACTAAAAGCGACAAAGTTATCACAGTTGATTTCCTGGAGAATCATCAAATTCAATGTTAACATCAAAATACAATATTTAGGCAACATCATTACATGTGACAAAGTCAATTATTAACGTTATTATTTGCATGTATTTGGTTACATTTGATTCCAATATGTTGATAAAGGCATTTAGAGACCAGATGTACATGTAAGAAATACTCTTTACAGGTGCAGTCAATTCTCTAAAGTCCAGACCATTAGTCAGTACTAAAGGGGTGTCTTGTATGCAGTTTAATGCAAATCAAAGAACATGGATACAGAAACATGCATAAGTGCACATGCTCACTAATGTTAACCGCTGACCAAAATAATACACTACCACAAGAAATCTCTGCCTGTCTTGAATAGATCGAACTGAACTTGACACTGGGGATTGACGTCAGGGATTATCTATTTATTATGTTATCTTGCTGACATCACTTGCATATTTACCAATTTAGTATCACTTTCTTGTCTTATTTATTTATATATTATAATTATTCTTATTATTGTTATTATTGTTATTATCATCATCATTATTATTATTACTATTATTATTACTAATATTATGAAATTAAAAGTGGACTCTATACAAATTGTACATGTGAGTGTACTATAAACACAACACAACATTATTTTCTGAGTTCACCGGTTGTCAAGTTACAGTTTAAGTATCTGTAATGACCTTCAGTTTGGTTGATGTTCTTTTTATTTTCGCTCCAGGTTTTGATGACCAAGACATGGAAAGGCCATCCTTTACACAGCCTGCTATGCATCCTTTAGTACCTTTGCTTTTGTCTAAACCTGGAGCTGAGCCAGTTATTCAGGTCAGCAGTAACCCTGTAAACTGTTGTATGTTTACAGATTGTTGGCCATTGCTTGTTGGCAAAACATTTCTAGCTAAATGAATTCAATAAACGTTTGTTACGCTAAATTTCTGTACAATGTAGATTCATCTTGCCTCCTCCTTCTCTCCCCAAAACCCTAACATGAAATACAATTTCAATTTTCTAACGTTGAAAATCCTCTGAGAATGTCTTACATCTTTCTCCAAATTTATTAAAGTTTGATTTAACTGTGACTACTAAAAAGATAGTGGAGGCCTCATAGTTAGGGCGCTTGCCGTTGAATCAAGCTGTCTTGTTTGACTCCTCGCCGGAGACAGAGTGATGTGTTCTTACAAAAGACACTATACCATCACAGTGCTCATCCCCACCCTGGGCTACAAATGGGTACGGGCAAATTTAATGCTGGGTAACCCTTTGATGGACTAGCATCTCAAGCGGAGGGCAGTATAAATATTCCTAGTCCCTTCATGCTACAGAAACCAGCATACATGTAAGCGCTGACCTGATGAGCCACTTGGCCCATATGCAGACTTAACCTTTTTTTACTAGCAAGATAAAGTAATTGCCTTTGATTTTAAATTTCTTACTTATGAGTTTAGCCAGACTTATGTCAATACAGAAAGTGAAGTCTTTCACTATGGATGTTCATTTTTATTTTTTATTTTTTTTATTTTTGTTATATATCCTGTGTTTTAAGATTTTTACTGCACGTTATTCTTGCATAGCACTGAAATACCAAAACTGTTTTCAGCCGCTCTCTCCTAAAACATCCCTCCAAAACATCCTTTTGATCGAAAAGAGACCCTTAAAAAGGCTTATTTATTTCCGGAATTTTACTTGTAGGTTCCTGCCACCATCAACCGTTATCTGCGTGACTACCAGCGAGATGGTGTGCGCTTCTTGTACCAACACTATTCTGAAAACACTGGCGCAATTCTTGGAGATGACATGGGCCTGGGAAAGACAGTTCAGGTAAAAGAGGTTACATAATGTATCAATATTGTACTTTTTCTTTCTGAGGTTGCTAAGTCTCACGCAGGATCTTGAGAAAAGATGAGTAACACAACATGAAAGTACTACTCAGTAGCTTTTGTTGAAATGTTCACACTCTAGGGTTAAATTCACTGACTTGATGAAAGTACTGCTCTGTAGATTTAGTTTAAATGGTCATTCACAAATGTTCGGTCCTCGACCGAACATTTGTGAAGAAAACCAGTCTTGCAGGCCGTAGTTTTTTATTTCCTTTCAAATGGACTTTCTATCCTATGCACAAGGTTCACACAACCTTGCACCGGTTTTCTAAGCTGATATCATGTCACTCGCAGTGGCCTCCTACATTACTTCACAATTATCCTGCTCTTTTTCCAATCCAGTGTTTTTCTACCGGTGTCTTGGTTTAACCCCATAAATGGCTGTCTTTCGTAAAGCTCCGTTTTCGTGACGCAATTAGCGTGACGGATTAGCGTGACGGATTAGCGTGACGGATTAGCGTGACGGAAGGCCTAGCCATAGAAGTAAAGCTGCGTTTTCAAATTTCTCCTTCTTTTTTCTTTCAGAGTGACAAGCCAAGTGAACGTATTTGTATCGAGCTAAATAAAATAAATTATGTCTTTTTGTAGGTTATTTCTTTTATTGCTGCCGTTTTGGGGAAAACTGGAACGAAGGCAGACATCTTTTGCAAATTTATGGATGGCAAGACGGCTGGAAAGCAAGTAAGCTACATTTAGTTTTCTTTAAGTACCGGCCGCCTGCTAAAACACCGGCTACTTCGAATTCGATTTCCGAGCTGCCAACTTTTTATTCATTAAGTGTGTAAGTTGTAAAGAGTAATATAGGGAAAACGCATGCTACCTAGAGGCTTGTTCTATCAGAACTGAAATCGGCGTCAGCCTTGTACTTCCTTCAACAAGCCCTCAACTCGCTTAATTAATGAGAACCTTGCATTTAGGACCTATGAGAGGATGCTTCCAGGTTAACTTCAGTACAAAACAAAGACTGACGTAACCTTTGGAATATATTACGTTTTGCATCGATATAATTGATTGCGCCTAGTTCCGCCCCTCATCGATACAATTGATACCGCCTAGTTCCGCCCCTCATCGATATAATTGATTGCGCCTAGTTCCGCCCCTTCTTGAAACGACAAGACTAAGCTATATTGCTGCTCAAAAGTTTTAATGTGCTTTCAGGCGGTTCATCTTGAGTGATAAGTTTATCATAGAAATTTATCAATAAAGCTTATTGATATAATTTTTAATTAAGTATCTATACGTACATAGATAGTGGAGGCGCGGTGGCCTCGTGATTGGGGCGCTCCCCTCCGGATCGAGCGGTCCGGGTTTGAGCCTGGCGGGGGACAAGACGGCAAGACACTTTAATACTGGGGTAACCCTGTGATGGACTAGCATCCCATCCAGGGGAGAGTAGAAATACTCCTGGTTGCTTTATGTTACTGAGAACGGAGTATAGCGCCGGCCCTGTAGGACACTTGGCTTGATCGTATGCAGACTTAACCTTGCCTGACATGTACGTCTGCAAGAGCTCTCTATTCTCTGACCCCAACATTTATTTATTTTTTTTTTTTCAAGCAAGGACAGCTTAGGCAAGAGAAAGGTGCCTTCCTGATTGTCAGTCCAGGCTCGGTGATGTTCAATTGGAGGGACGAGCTTGAGACTTGGGGACATTTTACGACGGGTCTCTTTCATGGCAACGCCAGAGAAGCCACTCTGGAACGGGCCTCGAGAGGGCGGTTGGATGTAGCTTTGACAACTTACGAGACTCTGAGAAATCATTTGGTAGGTTTGTAGCATTCCTTTAAGTATCTTTGGCGCGACATATAAGTCGGTTATTACGATAAAACATAATTAACTAACAAGAGACTAGGGCAGCGATCACGCTACGCCGGATAAATTTAAAAACACATCTACATTTCTGAGTTTAGGCCTACCGTCCACACTAATCCATCTTGAAAACGGAGCTTTTGGAAAACGCCCTTCGAACCGGAGGAATTTGAAAAGCCGGGTTTTCGTTTTCGTTTGGACAGAAAACGTTTTGAAAACCGAGCTTTTCAAAAACGATGGCGTCTCGATAATCATGTGGTTTCCCTGACTGAGTTCTCCTCGAGCACAAATCCAAAATGGCCGGTGATTGTTACCTTTTTAGATTTCTCCAGCATAGTTCATTGCGTTTTCAGAGTAAAACCTCCGTCTTCAAATTTTCCGACGTAGGCGGGACCTAGGATTGGGGTTAAAATGGGAAAGAATGACACGCTGGGATAACATAGAAAATGTAGAAAAGTCGCTTGGTTTGCTTGGAGACCAATTTTTTTATTTTTTTTTTATAAAAGTAAAGCCTAAGTACCCCTGTGCAAGTCGCTTGATTGTCTAGTCCTGGAATCTTACATAGCGCTAACGTTTATGCACAATACTTACTCCAGTGTTTTTTAAACTTTTTTGGGTTCCTTCAGAATGATTTAAACCAAATCAAATGGCTAGCTGTGGTCATGGATGAAGTTCATCGCCTTAAAGACCCCAAAGCCCAAATAACTGTTGCTGCTAAAGCTCTTTATGCAAAGAGAAGGTGAGCACGGATTATGTTATGGTGAATCACGATGTTGAGGTGATAAGGCAATTATCAGTCACGCTTGCTGGCTTTATTTTAGGCGATTAAGTCACGCTAGGTCACGCTTTTTGAGTTCTCTAGTTGATTCGTTGTGCACGTTCCTAGCTTCGAGATGGCAAACGCTTTCTTTGAGGAAACGCTTCAATTTCGTTGGTCTCATTTCATGGAATACTGCGGTCTTACAGGGACCCCACTAATGAATATTCTATTCTGTTCAAGATATGGTCTAACAGGGACCCCACTTCAGAACAAATTGGAGGAATTCTGGTGTGTCTTGGACTGGGCAAACCCAGGGAGTCTGGGACCGTCTAAAAAGTTCAACAAGGAGTTTGGTAAACCAATCAGGAAAGGCCAGCTTTTTGACGCGACCAAGAGAGAGCTGGCTGTGAGCAGGAAAAGTGAGTGAATTATAGCCTGACCCGCAGTTAAACAAATCAGAGGTTTTAGAGAACGCGTTGACCCGGCTAATGGTGGCAAGCGAGCCAGCATTTTAAGCGGCCCCAAAAGCTGAATCGGGCTATCCATTTATTTTATGCTGGCTCAGGTGGTCTGGCCTAAGAGTTCTTTGCCTTGTTTCCTTGGTTGAACGGCTTTTCCCTTACAGCCTTGGATTGTATACCGTTTGCCAACAACAACAACAACAACAACAACAGGAAAAGATTTGAAAGATTTTGCGGAGATTTGCAAAATGATGCCGACCAATTGAAAGACTTGGCAATTTATTATTTACGTTACAGCCAAGAAGCGCGCGAAAAGCTCACTGCGATGAAAATGTTAACGAAATACGCGGTGCTCTGTTGGTGCTACGAATCTTCCCAAAAGATTTCCAGAATGTTTCTGAGACATGGTAAATTTCTTGCTTTCAGAATCCAAAGATCTTCAAGATAAAATTGGAAGGTGTTTTCTACGAAGGACAAAGGACCTTATAGCTGATCAAATGCCTAAGAAAGGTGAGACAATTTCTTTTTACAACAAAAGAAGTATTTTTCTTAGTGCCACTTGCTGTATCAAAGCCGGTTTTCATGGTCTCAAAGACTAGACAACGTTTGAATACGAAAATTGTTCTCATTCTCTGATAGAGATACACCAAAAAACGCCGAGAAAAGGCTAAAACCCAAACTCTTGAAAAGAAACAAATTTTGGGGAGCTTGAAAGATCTTTACAGTATTTAGATGTAAATTTTGTAATCCTATTGCAGACAATGCGTTCTTTTCTTTAGTGTTCTCTTCCGTAGTTTATGTCCTCGAATAAGGTGTTCTTCCGAGGCGTTTTTTATCCTTCGGACACATATCATCTCTGTAGATCCCAAAAAGCATGTCTTAAGGTGGAGTGTATTAAATATATGAGTTCGAGTTAGAAATTTCGAGTTTGAGTTAAAAATTTCGAGTTCGAGTTGAAAGTTTTGAGTTCGGCCGGTGCAAAATCCGCCGAGACAGAATTACAGGAGAAAATAACAGAGAAGCACACCACTGGGGAATCCCTGGGGAATCCCTCCAAAACTTTGCGAAGCGCGCGAGAAATTCTCCTAAAAAGACTGAAGAGGCAACGTACAGTCCTCCCTTGGATGACGGCTAGTTGGATAATAAGAGAAGAGCTATTTCTAACCAAACGATTACGCAAATACGAAAACAACACGAACCTTGTTCCAGTTGTCCTGCTGCATCGTGCGAGTGCTCTGAACATGTGCTGTACTGCGAAAATGGCGCAGCAAGATCGTCATGATTCTCGTCATCTGATGAATCGATTAAAACCACTGTCTGCGGTTTAATTTTTTCTACATCCGCGTAAGTAAGACAAAAATATTGCAATGAAACGCAGTGCAATAGCCGCTGAAAGCACTGCAGGAAAATGGTTTATTATTCAGAAAATATAGGTCTCAACTTACCGAGTAACACATGCTGCTTCTTCGCCAATATCGCTGACCCAAATGAAACACCGCACATGAATATTAGCCGTGTTAGAAGTTAAACCATTCATTCTCGAGACTAAATGTCAGAAAATAAATAATAAGCGACAAGTTATTGCTATGTTAATTTACTTCCAATTGAAGATGAACTTTCCACGGGCGGGCTCTCCTCCATCTTGGATTGCAGACGAAAAGCACATGTTTGCTTTGCATTACCGCTGGCCAAAAGAAGTAACTCGATCTGTTAACTCGAAACTCGAACTCGAAACGAGCCACTTTAGCATAATCGTGGAAAAGAAATGTCGTTAACACCTACAAATAACGTAACGCGGAGTTTTGCGTTTATCTTTATATGTCACGGAATTATTCACACAACGGTTGGACACTAACCATTCGTTGCTTTCCACCGGGGGCGGGATTAACAGGATACGTGGTTTCTTTTGAAAGTCGCTGCTTTGAAATTTTAAATTTGGTGGTTATGGGGGCGGGGGGGGGGGGGGGGGGGGGGGGGGGTGGAAGGTTCGTTAGTTGTGTACCTGGCGTTTCACCTGTTTGACCGGTTTTTCCAGATGAACTGGTAGTGTTCTGTCCGCTAACGCCATTCCAGGAAGATGTATACCAGACTCTTCTACAGAACCCGGATGTAGAAATGATCCGTAAGAAGAATTTCCCTTGTGATTGTGGCAGCGGGGAGGACAGGGGCAAGTGTTGTTTCACGGTAAGTGAAAATTTATTAAATCACTGACACTTCCTAACTAGACGAAAAAGTATCATCTATCTACCCCTTGGGAAGAAACAGTTTAGACCCTGCACTTGCATGTGATCAGGTCGTGTGTGCCAATAAGACCCCCAAAAATTTGAGTGAGTGAGTGGAGTGTTGTGGAGTGTTGTCAGTTGAGACCATGAGTGCCCCTGATGGCAGATACTGAGGGAACTATGTATGTATTTGTCACATAGTGGTGAGGGGTGAACGTTCTATCGTCTACCGGCGCCAAGCTTCCGGAACTTGTTTAGTACCTCTACAGGGGCTCTCGAACACCAGACGTCCCTACGGAGCAGGTAGTGCAGATTTGAAAACTTTTTTCTACAGGTTTCCTTCCCTTCGCGCGTCTTGGCCTCCGTGACGACTTTTTCGCTTCAGTGGCAGAAAGAATAAGGAAATTCTCTGGGACAAGGTTAATTGAGAGAGAGGCATAACACATGAACCTAAACAGAACTGGATTCTGTACCGCTCGGTTTAGAGTCCACTGAGCGCGCTAATCATAAGGTCACCGTACCACCTTCCTTGTTTAGTTAAAGATTTAAAGTCGTTCTTTTACATTTGCGTATGTTGTTTTGAAAATAGCTCAGCTCAGAGGGCGAGCCCATCAAGACTGTAACAATGAGGTTCTTTCAGCTGCTGTTAAAAGTAGCCAATCACGCCGCGTTATTGGCTCCTACCGTGAAACAATCAGTCGATCAACAAGAAAAGGTAAATTATATCAGTCTTCCGATTTTGTAAATTTTACATTAAACGCTGAGAGAATTTGGCCACCAAACAAACCACTTAACTCTACTAAAAAGCAGCAATACTCTATATTCACAAGGAAAAGCCTTTTCGTGCTTTTAACTTAATGCGTGCGATAGAATGTTGTATGCCTTTGTATCAAATTAATTTTTTCAGTACCTTCGATTTTGTTGTTCGGAACTGTACCGACATTCTATTTAGGGTTAGTGGCCAGCATCCAATTTCTGATCAGAGAATCTATACATTTTACAACGAGCGAGAGAGAACAATCAAGAAATCCAGTAACTAGAGTAATGCTCTTGATGGACAGTGAAAGAATTCTGTGATAATCGTTAACGGAAATTTACGCTTTTGCGACTGTGAACGTTCAAAAGAGTTATCATGTACCGCGATAAATTAACTGAAGTCCGCGTTTTTTTGGGCATTCAATCTTACTTCCTAATCTAAGGAACCCCCAAAACTAACAGTTTAATGATGTACAAAAACATCAAAGAATTATCAATAAACCAAAATGAAAAGGGGGTGGCTATACTGGAAAAAATTCAGACAAATTACTAACAAGGAACTTGAAAAATGTTTGTTGTACGTTTTTAATCCCCAGGCCAAGGAACTTTGTTTGCGAGTGTTCGCCAGGTATCCGGAGTTTTCAGGCGATGCAGAATTGTCGTCATTTGAACTGCTGTCTGACCCGAAGTACTGCGGTAAAATGAAAGTGATGGAAAAGTTGTTGAGAGTCTTTACAGAAGAACACAGCAAATTACTTGTCTTTTCACGATCAACACAGGTTTGTCGAATGTAATTTACCTCGTACAATCACTTTGTAGAATGTTTGTGAAATTGAAAGCAAGGTTAGTATGCTTTCACCTCGCAAGAAAGCTCAGTTACGTTATTTCGAGTTGTTTTGGCCACCTACAAAATTGCCTCCAAATTCAAGGAAACCTAAAAATAGAAGTTTAAAGAAACACTAAAGAGATAATTGCCCCCGCAGGGTTTTGGCCCAGAGGCCAAAACCCGAGGAGGCATCATTGTAGTCCGCGCGTAAATAGAAGA